>Ga0306920_100007425_pt1 | contig 14444 bp, 11 predicted proteins | sample flu12Cox44000170_FD_204666 | JGI IMG/M metagenome (GOLD analysis project Ga0306920, IMG submission 204666) | Lab enrichment of tropical soil microbial communities from Luquillo Experimental Forest, Puerto Rico - flux4day.12C.oxic.44.000.170 (v2)... | ecosystem: Environmental > Terrestrial >...
TCCGATGTGTCGCTCCGGGTCATCCTTACCATAGGCGTTCAGCTCGAACTCCGGCTGCAGGATCAGGCGCTGCGTGAAAAGCAGCTCGTACTCCGTGCGGAACCGCGCCGCAGTTCGGCCGGCATCACCGACATACGCCGTCGCCTCGATCGTGAAAAAGTAGGGCGCAAGGCCCGCGACGCCAAGCGCGAGCCAATCCCTTGAGGCGCCATTGCCGAAGTCGTGGCGCCCACCTGCCTGCAGGCTCCACCAGCGGCTGAATATGCGGTCCCACAGGAGCTCCGCGCGCGCATCCTCGGTGGTGCTCCCCACCCGGACACCTTCGGTCTTGAACCAGAGCTTGTCATAGTCCGTGCCGTAAAAGGCCTGGGCGTCCCAGGCGGGCCCATTCTCGCCGTCGCCCTGACGCCATTCGAGCTGGTCGATGAGGAGCTTGCCAATCGCCGCGGCGTCGTTCATCTCCATCATGCGCGTCATCTCGCCCGCTGACTGGGCATGGAGTTCGCTCGCCGGCGGGTCGGGCGGCACGTGGTCGCTCCCGGGCTCCTCGGCGATGGCGCCGCCCGCGCTCAAAAGCGCGGTGGCCCACAGCAACAGGGCCCGAAGCGGCCTCAAGCGTGCCCCCCGCTCGTGGCGTCGCCGGTGCGCTCGACCGCCACCTCACGAAACATCCCCGCCTCCATGTGAAAGAGCAGGTGACAGTGATAGGCCCAGCGGCCGAGGGCGTCGGCAGTGACCAGGTAACTCAGCCGCTGAGCGGGCTGAACGCTGACGGTGTGTTTGCGGACGAGGAAGGAATCGTCCGGCGCCGCGAGCTCGCTCCACATGCCATGCAGGTGGATCGGGTGAGTCATCATCGAGTCGTTCACGAGCACGATGCGCAGCCGCTCGCCGTGCGCAAAACGCAGCGGCTCGGCCTCGGAGAACTTGCGGCCGTTGAAGGACCAGATATAGCGCTGCATATGACCGGTGAGATGCAGCTCGATTTCGCGCGCCGGGTCGCGCCGGTCGATGGGACCTCCGAGAGTGTGCAGATCCGCGTAGGTGAGAACGCGCCGGCCATTGTCCCGCAACCCCGGTCCGGGATCGTCGAGACGTGCTGCGGTCTGCATGGCAACCATATCGACCGTCGGTCCGAATTCCGCGGGGGCGCCGTGGTGCGCCATTCCGGGCATATCTGCCATGCCCTGTGGCATTCCGGGCATGTCCGCCATGCCATGTGCCATCCCCATGTCGTCCAGGGTGAGGACCGCACGCGGATCGAGCGGCGGAACCTCGGCCACCATTCCCATCCGTGGGGCGAGCGTGCCGCGCGCGTACCCGGAGCGGTCGATCGATTGCGCGAAGATGGTGTAGGCCTGATCGGCACTCGGCGACACGGTCACATCGAGCACCTCGGCGGCGCCGATGCGAAGCTCATCCACGGTGACCGGCTCGACGTCCTGGCCGTCCGCCGCGACCACCGTGAGCTTCAGACCAGGGATCCGGACATCGAAGAAGCTCATCGAGGAACCGTTGATGAAGCGCAGCCGGATGCGCTCGCCGGGCTTGAACGGCGCCGTCCAGTTACCGGCCGGTGTCACGCCGTTCATGAGGTAGGTATAGGTCGCGCCGCCGACATCCACGAGATCGCTGGGATCCATGCGCATCTGACCCCACATGCCCCGCTCCCCCACCGTCTCCTTGAATCCATGGGCACCTACGTCGGCGAAGAAATCCCCCACGGTCCGTTTGCCGTAGTTGAAGTAATCGCTCTGGCGCTTGAGGGTGGCGTACAGCCACTCCGGATCCGCATCGCTCCAATCCGAGAGCAGCACGACGTGCTCGCGATCGGCGCCGTGGCGCTCGCCCTCCCGCGGCTCGATCACGATCGGACCGTAGAGGCCCGTCTGTTCCTGGAAGCGCGAATGCGAGTGATACCAGTAGGTGCCGGACTGGTTCACCGCGAATCGATAGACGAATGTGGTGCCCGGCTCGATGCCGGCAAAACTCACGCCCGGCACCCCGTCCATGTCGGCGGGCACGATGAGCCCGTGCCAGTGAATCGAGCTGCGCACCGACAGTCGGTTGTTGACGCGGATCGTGACCGTGTCGCCCTGGCGCATCCGCAGCAGCGGGCCCGGTACCTGACCGTTGACCGCGGTCGCGGTACGGTTGCGCCCGGCGTAATTGACGGGGATCTCCCCGATGGTGAGGTCGAACTCGGGTCCGGTGAGGACAGCGCGCTCAGGCCCGGCCGACCCACGGGCGAACCTGTGCAGCGGGGAGAGCAACGCTGCGCTACCTGCAATGCCCTGCACGAACCGGCGCCGCGACAGCCGCGGCGCGCCCGTGCGCTCCGGCAGAACCTTCCGCATGAGTATCCCTCGAGGAATCAGCCCGGACCGACGTCCGGGGTCAATGAGACTCGCGACTCGGTCGTGGCGATCAGATCGGAGGCCGGAAGAACACGGTGTCGAGCTGCGGCATGTCCGGCACGCGGTAGAGGAGGGTTACCGGCAGATGTGCCGTGTACGGAGCCTCAGGAGATGTGACGGCGCTTGCGGCCGCCGGCGCGCAGGCGCACGGGCAGAGACCTCCGCAGCACGAGCCCGGATGCCTCGCATGGCCGGCGTGATCCGTGCTGCGGGTGCTGTGCTCGGCAGCGGGCGCAACATCCGGCTGCGCGGGATGCGCGCAGTGCTCGAGCGGCGCGGGAGCCTTGCCCGCGGGGTGGGCATGCGCCGTGGGAACGTGGGCGGCGGTCGCCAGCTGGCAAAGCAGCGCGATCACGGCAACCACGCGATGACTCACAGAGCGGCTCACGGATCGAGGGTACCACCTGGCACGGCTCACCGCGCGGGGCTGCAGCGACAGCGGTGGGTCGGCCGAGGCTGCGAGACCGTTGCCGGCGAGCAGCACCGAGCAGGCGAGCCTGCGCATTCTAGGTACGCGTGAGCGTCCCGGTTCCGGAGCCAAAGGCGTCGGCGAAGCGCGCAACATCGTCCCAGTCGGTCAGCTCGTAGTCGTGATGGGTGTCGGTGGGGGCACCCTTGCGATAGGCGATGTATTTCATCACATAGCGCGTGATGAAGCCGTAGGCGCTGTAGCGGAAGGCTCCGGCCGCGTGATGGACGAGCCGCGGCGTCCAGCCGCTCGCCTGAGCGAAATCCGCGACACACTTCTTCAGCCCGTCAACATCCTCGGGCTCGTGCCCGGCGGCAGCCAGCGACACCGACAGGAACGCATTGGCCCGCGCGCTGATCGTGGCACGGTGCGCGCTGACGAATTCGATCACGGCCGGCTGATAGCGCCCGAGGTGCACCGAGGCGGCAACGAGGATCGCGTCGAACCTGCCCGGGTCGGGGAGCGCGCCGCCCGCGCTCGCATTGGCCGTCGTCACTGCGTGGCCTTGCTGCGTGAGACGGCCGGCCACGAAGCCGGCGATCTTCTGCGTCTGTCCTTCGTGCGTGGCGTAGATCAGAAGTATTTCCATGGGTTCGGCGCACGTGCCTCAGGAGCCGCCGGTGCGGCGCAGACCCGCATCCTCGGCCGCCAGCTGACTGATAGCGGACCAGTCGAGCTTCTCACCGCCCTGCGCAATCAGCCGATGCAAGCGATCGTTGACCAGGCTGGCGACAGGCATGGAAACGTGCAGCGCCTCCGCCGCGGCGAGCAGCAACCGGACGTCCTTTTGTCCCAAAGGCGCCGCGAAGCCCGCCGGCTGGAATTTGCGCTCGACGATCAGGGTGCCGTAGGTGCGGTAGGCCGGCGCGGGAAACAGCGTCGAGGTCATCAGCTCCACGAAGCCTGCGGGATCGATGCCGGCCTTGCCGACGAGTGCCAGCGCCTCCCCGAGTGTCTCGATGGTGGCCGCGATCAGGAAGTTGCCGGTGAGCTTCACCAGACTCGCCGCAGCGGGCTCGGCGCCGAATGGGAAGGTCCTCTGCCCCATGGCTTCGAAGAGCGGTTGGCACTTTCTCAGGGCCTCGGCAGCCCCGGCGGCCACGATGAAGAGTTTCCCCGCCGCGGCCATCTCGGGTCGGCCGAACACCGGTGCCGCGATCAAGCGCTGCCGGGCATGCTCGTGCGCCGCGGTGAGCTCGCGCGTGAGCGCGACGCTCACGGTACTCATCGAAACGTGCGTCCCGCCCGCGCGCAGCGTCGAGACGATACCGCCCTCGGCCAGCGCCACCTGCCGCAGCGCGGCGTCGTCCGCCAGCATGGTGATGACGGTCTCCTCGGTGCAGGCGTCGGCGACCGTCGCGGCTGCGCGCGCACCGAGCTCGAGCAGCGGCCGGCGCTTGTCGGCACTGCGGTTGAATACCGTCACCTCGTGTGCGGCGCGCAGCAGGTTGGCCGCCATGCCGGCACCCATGTGTCCGAGTCCGATGAATCCGACTTGCATGTCGTTCACTCCTGTGCGTTCGCGGTGCGCCGGGGCGGCGTCCAATGATACGACTGTTGCACGATCGGCACGGCCGAGTGAGCATCGGCCGACGGCCAGCGCTGGCTTGGGCGGGCCGGCGGTTCGCGGCGCTCCCCGGGGCGGCCGACACGCCGGGCCAGACCGTGACGGGCGTCCCGCCCCGCCCCTGCCGCGGCGCGAACGAATAGGGTGGGGGGTATGGTATAGTGGCGGCGACATGAATCATGCGTCTCACGGCCGGCATCATCACGCGGCGCACGCGCAGCACCGCGAGGACGGCCATCGGCACGCACACGTGCACGAAGGCAGCGGCGCGCGGCTGTTGGGCGCGCTCGTCATCCTGGCGAGCTTTACGGTGATCGAGGCGGTCGGCGGCTACCTCGCCAACTCGATCGCGCTGCTCGCCGAGGCGGCGCACATGTTCGCCGACTCCGCTTCGCTACTGCTGGCCGTGATCGCCGTCGGTGCGGCACGCCGGCCCGCCGATGCGCGCCGCACCTACGGGCATCGCCGCTATCAGCCGCTCGCGGCGTTCGTCAACGGGCAGCTGCTGCTGCTGCTGACCCTGTGGGTGGTATACGAGGCGGTGCACCGGCTGCTGCACGCTCCGGCGGTGAACGGGCGGCTGATGCTGGGTATCGCGGTGCTGGGAAGCATCGCCAACCTCGTCGCGTTGCTGGTGCTCGCCGGCGGCGGCTCGCTGAACGAGCGCAGCGCACGGGCTCACGTGCTGAGTGACCTGCTCGGCTCGCTGGCGGCGAGTGCCGCGGCGGTCGTCATCATCTTCACCCGCTGGACGCTCGCCGATCCGCTGTTGTCTTTGTTGATCTCGATCCTGATCCTGCGCTCCGCCTGGTCGATCACGCGGGAGTCCGCCGACGTGCTGCTCGAAGGGGTGCCGGCAGGGTTCGACGTCACGCACATCGAGGCGGAGCTGCGCGGCCAGGTTCCCGGTCTCGTCGGGGTACATCACGTGCACGTGTGGACGATGACCGGCGAGCGGCCGACGGTGACCTTGCACGCCAACCTGGCGCCCGGCACGTCGCACGGCGCAGTACTATCGGCCATTCACGCGCGGCTGCGCGAGCGGCTGAACGTCGAGCACACGACCGTGCAGATCGAGGAGGAGGGCCCCTGCCAGACGCCGGAATGCGGGCCACACGGCTGAAGGGCGCATCGCAGAGCCGCGCCTCGACAGCGGTGTCGGAAGAATCTCGATGAGCATCGCAATCACACAGACAGCGTTCAACCGCGGCACGGCTGTGGAGCCGGGCGCGCGGCCCGGCGTCTCGCTCTCGTAGAATTTCTTTTCAGCCGTGAGCCCATCACTGGATCTCATCGCGATCGGGCGTGTGAGTGTCGATCTGTACGGACAGCAGGTCGGCAGCCGCCTGGAGGACGTCGCGACCTTCGCCAAAGCCGTCGGCGGGTGCCCGGCGAATGTTGCCATCGGCGCGGCACGGCTTGGACTGCGCTCGGCGCTCATCACCCGCGTGGGAGATGAGCCGATGGGACGCTTCGTACGTGAGCAGCTCGCCCGCGAAGGCGTCGAGACCGCCGGCGTGCACGTCGATCCGCAACGCCTCACCGCCCTCGTACTCCTCAGTGTGCGCGATGCGCAGACCTTTCCGCTGATCTTCTACCGCGAGAACTGCGCCGACAGCGCTCTCGCCGAGGGCGACATCGACGAGCCGTTCGTCGCTTCCGCGCACGCCATCCTGGTTACCGGTACGCACTTCTCCCTGCCCGCCGCCGCGCGCGCCCAGCGCAAGGCCGTGGATATCGCCAAGGCGCACGGACGCACCGTCATCCTCGACATCGACTATCGGCCGAATCTGTGGGGTATCGGCGGGCATGCCGCGGGCGAGTCCCGCTACGCGCGCTCGGAACGGGTCACGCACGCGCTCGCCCCGGTACTGCCCGATTGCCAGCTCATCGTCGGCACCGAGGAGGAGCTGCACGTCGCCGCCGGCATCGAGGACACGCTCGCAGCGATCCGCCACATCCGCTCGCTGACCGACGCCGTCATCGTCTGCAAGCGCGGCGCGCGTGGCTGCGTGGTACTCGCGGGCGCGATCCCCACGGCCCTCGAAGGGGGTCTGGTCGCAGCCGGTCTCGACATCGAGATCTACAACGTCCTCGGCGCCGGGGATGCGTTTCTCGCGGGCTTCCTCTGCGGTTATCTGCGCGGTGAGCCGCACGCGGTCAGCGCCCGCCTGGCGAACGCCTGCGGCGCGCTCGCGGTCTCGCGTTTGCTGTGCTCGCCGGAGTTTCCGACGCGTGCCGAGCTCGACCACTTCCTCCGCGAGGGGAGCGGCCATCGGGCATTGCGCCAGGATCCGCAGCTGACGCACCTGCACCGCGTCACCACCCGCCGTCCGGGGCCTGAGACCCTGCGCGTGCTCGCGCTGCCGTCCTCGCCGCCACACGCACCGGCCGCATCGCTCGCGCGATTCGCGCGCCTCGTGGCGGACGCCGTGGCTTCAGTTGGCGGCGGCCGCGAAGGATTTGGCGTATCGCTCGATGGGGGGCTGGGAGCGCCGCGGCCACTATGGGTGGCGAGGGCCGTACCGTGCGCGTCCGCCGATGACCTCACGGTGCAGCTCATCGAGTGGCCGATCGATGTCACGGTCCACTGCCAGTGGCGTCACAGAACGAGCGATCCGTGCGAGCGGCGCGCGGCGGGCGAGCGCAGCCTGCGCCAGATCGCTGCGCTCTGCCGCGTGCACGGACACGAATTGATGGTCGAGATCGACACCGATGAGCCCGAGCGAAGCGGCGTGAGCACGGTGGCGGAAGCGCTCGCGCGCAGTTATGCGCTCGATATTCGTCCTGACTGGTGGCTCATCGGGCCGCAAGCCGATTTGCGCGCCTGGGAGCAGTGTGCGGCGGTGATCCGCGAAAATGACGGCTACTGCCGCGGCGTGCTGCTCCGGCTGACCGACGCTGCGCAGCGGGACGCCGCGCTGCGCGTTGCGGCCGCAGCGCCGCTCGTGCGGGGTTTTGTTGCCGGCGGTAGCATAGTCGGCGGTGTCGCCTCGACGTGGCTCGCAGATCAGCTGTCCGACGCAGCGGCACTGGCGCAGCTGACGGAGCGTTTCAACGCGCTGGTCGAAGCCTGGCCGGCGGCGCGGGATCCGCGGCTCGATGAGCCGCAAAGGAGCGGGAGTTGACGGCGGTGCGGCTCACTGTGGCGCAGGCCCTGGTGCGCGCGATGGCGGCGCAGTGGACGGTGGTCGAAAACGAGCGCCGCCGGGTGTTCGCGGGCGTGTGGGCGATTTTCGGCCACGGCAACGTGGCCGCGCTCGGCGAAGCGTTGTACGCGGCGCGCGAGGTTCTGCCGACGCTCCGGGCGCACAACGAACAGGCCATGGGGCATGCCGCGGTGGCGTTCGCCAAGGCCTCGTTCCGGCGCCGCATGATGGCGTGCACGACCTCCATCGGTCCCGGAGCCACGAATCTTGCGACCGCGGCGGCCGTGGCCCATGTCAATCGGCTGCCCGTGCTGCTGCTGCCGGGAGATGTCTTCGCGACGCGCAGGCCGGACCCCGTGCTGCAGCAGGTCGAGGACTTCGGCGACGGGCTGATCACCGCGAACGATTCGCTGAGACCCCTGTCGCGCTACTTCGACCGCATCACGCGCCCCGAGCAGCTGCTCGGCGCCTTCAACCGCGCGCTGCAGGTATTGACCGATCCCGCCGAGTGCGGCCCGGTGACGCTCGCGCTCTGTCAGGATGTGCAGGCCGAGGCCTGGGACTGGCCGGAGAGCTTCTTCGCGGAGCGCCTGTGGGCGCTGCGCCGCGCGCCGCCCGATGAGCAGGAGCTTGCCCGGGCCGTGCAGCTGCTGCGCGCGGCGCGCCGTCCGCTGATCGTGTGCGGTGGTGGGGTGTTGTATTCGGAAGCCGGCGCCGAGCTGCGCGGCTTCTGCGAACGCCACGGCGTGCCGCTCGGTGAGACGCAGGCCGGCAAATCGGCGCTGCCGGCAAGTCATGCGCTCAATCTCGGCGGCATCGGCGTTACCGGCACGGCTGCAGCGAATGCCGTCGCGGCCGAGGCCGACACCATTCTCGCCGTCGGCACACGGCTGCAGGATTTCACCACGGGCTCCGCCACTTTGTTCCACTCCCCCGGCCAGCGGATCGTGGCGCTCAACGTGCAGGCCTTCGATGCTCACAAGCATGGTGCGGTACCGCTGATCGCCGATGCCCGCGAAGGGTTGCGACGCTTGAGCGAAGCGCTGCGCGACTGGCGCGCAGCCGCCGCCTGGGCCGAGCGGGCGCAGGCCGAGCGCAGCACATGGCAGCGCACCGCGGCTTCCTTCACGCAGGCGGGCGGGGGAGCGCGCCCCTCGGACGCTCAGGTGATCGGCGCGGTGCAGCGCGCGGCGCGGGATTCCGACATCCTGGTCGGCGCGGCGGGCGGCCTGCCGGGTGAGCTGCACAAACACTGGCGCGCCGAGCAGACCGGCGGCTATCACCTCGAGTACGGCTATTCCTGCATGGGCTACGAGATCGCCGGCGCCCTGGGAGTGAAGCTGGCGCGGCCCGAGCGCGAAGTCATCGTGATGGTGGGTGACGGCTCGTACCTCATGCTCAACAGCGAGATCGCTACCTCGGTCCGCCTGGGAGCCCGGCTGATCGTCGTGCTGCTCGACAACGGCGGTTTCGGCTGCATCGAGCGGCTGCAGAGCTCAACCGGCAATGCGAGCTTCAACAACCTGCTGGGGGAAGCCGGCGGCGACGCGGTGGCTCCCGATCTCCTCGCGCATGCGCTGAGCCTCGGCGCTCATGCCACCCGCGTTCAGACCCTCGCCGAGCTCAGCGGCGCGCTCGCCGTCGCACGTCAGGCGGATCGCACTTCGGTGCTGGTCATCGCGACGGACCCCGCGGCGAGTACCACGGCAGGCGGCCATTGGTGGGATGTGGCGGTTCCGGAAGTGTCCGAGCGCGCGGAGGTCCGCGCGGCGCGCGAGCGCTATGTGCGCGCCCGCCGGTCACCTGCGGGGGACGATCCGTGAGCGTTCGATTCGGGGCGAACCCGATCATCTGGTCCAATGACGACCTGCGCGAGCTGGGCGCTGCAACCTCGCTCGAGGCCTGTCTCGGCCAGGCCGGGCAGATCGGCTTTGAGGGCATGGAGCTCGGGCACAAGTTCCCACGCGACCCGCGCGCACTGACAGCAGTGCTGGGGCGCTTCGGGCTCGCGTGCGTTTCGGGCTGGTACTCGGCTCAGCTGCTCTCACGAGACGCCGCCGCAGAGCTCGCGCAGCTGCGTGCGCATCTCGATCTGCTGAAAGCGGTCGGCAGCTCGGTGCTGGTGTTTGCGGAAACCAGCGGCGCGGTACACGGCGACCGCAACCGGCCACTCGGCGAGCGGCCACGGCTGCGCGCCGCCGATTGGCGCTCCTTCGGCCGGCGCATGACGGACCTGGCCGGCGCGACCGCCGCAGAAGGCGTACGCCTCGCGTACCACCACCACATGGGTACGGTCGTGCAAAGCGAAGCGGACATCGACGCTCTCATGGACGCCACCGGTCCCGAGGTGGGCCTGCTGCTCGACACCGGGCACGCGCAGTTCGCAGGCGCCGACCCGGTGGCGCTCGCGCGCCGCTATGCCCCGCGGGTGGTGCACGTGCATGCCAAGGATGTGCGCGCGGCGGTCGCCGAGCGTGCCAACGCCGATGACTGGAGTTTTCTGCGCGCCGTGGTGGCGGGGGTGTTCACGGTTCCGGGCGATGGGTGTGTACCCTTTGCGGCGGTGTTCCGCGAGCTGCGCGGCTATTCCGGCTGGGTGGTGTTGGAAGCCGAGCAGGATCCCGAGAAGGCCGATCCGTTCACCTACGCGACACTTGGCTTGCGCAACCTGCGGACCCTCGTAGCGGAGAACCTCCGATGAGCGCCTCGCTCCTGGTAAAGCCCGATCTGCGGCCCGGGGCCTCCCAGGTGCACCGCATCACTCCGGAAAGCGCAGGCTGGCGCTATGTCGGGTTCGAGGTCTTCGACCTCGCCGCAGGTCGCACGCTCGAGCGCAGCCTCCCCGGCCGCGAGCAGTGCCTGGTGCTGCTCGCCGGCCGCGCAGCGGTGCGCGTCGGCGCTCAGGATCTCGGCACCATCGGTCTGCGGCGCAACCCGTTCGAAGGCAAGCCGTTCGCGGTCTACGTACCCGCGGGTGCCGCCATGACTGTGACGGCGGCGACGGCGGCCGAGCTCGCGGTGTGCTCGGCACCCGCCGCCGGACGGCTTCCGCCGCGTGTCATCCGTCCGGAGGAGGTGGCCGAGGAGGTGCGAGGGATCGGCACCAACAGGCGTCACGTACACAACGTGCTCGCGGCGACCGTCCCGGCGGAGTGCCTGCAGGTGGTCGAGGTCATCACACCGGGCGGGCACTGGTCGAGCTATCCACCGCACAAGCACGACAGCGACCAGGCGGGTGAGAGTCAGCTCGAGGAGACGTACTATCACCGCCTCGCGCGCCCCGGCGGCTTCGCCTTCCAGCGCGTCTACACCGACGATCGGGCACTGGATGAAACGATGACCGTGGAGGATCGCGATGTGGTGCTGGTGCCGCGCGGCTACCATCCGGTGAGCGCGGCGCATGGCTTCGATCTGTACTACCTGAACGTAATGGCGGGACCCGTGCGGCGCTGGCAAGTCACGCAGGCGCCGGGCTACGAGTTTCTGACGCCGCGGCGCTGAGCGCTCCGGGACATCGCAAATGCTGGGCGTGGCAGTACTCGGTTGTGGTCGCATCGGCCGCGTCCACGCACGCAACCTCGCACGCCATCCGCGCGCAAGGCTCGTGATGCTATTCGATGCGGCAAGCGATGTGGCGCTCGAGGCCGCGAGCGAGCTCGGCGTGAAACGCGTCGGGACTCTCGAGGAGGTGTGGGCCGATCGGGCGGTCGAGGCGGTTCTCATCGCGACTCCGACCGACACGCATGTGCCGCTCATCACCGCGGCGGTGAAGGCCGGCAAGGCGGTGTTCTGCGAGAAACCCATCGATGTGGATCTCGAGCGCGCCCGCTCCTGCTGGCGCGAGATCGCACCGCACCGGCCGCGACTGATGATGGGCTTCAACCGGCGCTTCGATCCCTCCTTCAGGGCGCTGCGGGAGCGGCTGCAGCGCGGGGAGATCGGCCGTCTGGAGCTCGCGGTGATCACCAGCCGCGATCCGGCTGCGCCGCCGCTCGCCTACATCAGGAGCTCCGGCGGTCTGCTGCGGGACATGACCATCCATGATTTCGACATGGCCCGTTACCTCGCAGGCGATATCACCCAGGTGCACGCCTTCGGTGCGAATCTGGTCGACCCGAAGATCGCCAGGCTCGGCGACATCGATACCTGCACGGTGTCGTTACGGGCGAAAGCGGGTGCATTGCTGCAGATCAACAACAGCCGCCGCTGCGAGTACGGCTACGATCAGCGCATCGAGGCGTTCGGTGCAACCGGCATGCTGCAGGCGGGAAACCAGCGCGCCACCTCGGTCGACCACTGGAGCGCGCAGCACACGGCGGCGCGTGATCCGGTGCTGCACTTCTTCATCGAGCGCTACCTCGAAGCGTACCGTGCAGAGTTGGACGCCTTCATCACCGCGCTCTCCGAGGGGAGTCCGCTGAAACCCGACTTCTCCGACGGGCTCGAGGCGCTGCGCCTCGCGGTTGCGGCCGAAGAGAGTCTGCGGACTGCCCAGGTCGTGGATCTGAGCTGACCGGCCGCAGGCTGGTCGACTCAGGCGCGCGCATCGCGCGTGCGGCGCCGGTACTGGTCGGCGATCACGGCTGCGACGATGATCCCGCCCTTGACGATCTCCTGGTAGTAGGCGTCGATCCGCAGGAAGGTGAACCCGGAGGTGACGACACCGAGGATCAGCGTGCCGATGACGGTGCCGGTGATGCGGCCGATGCCGCCGGAGAGCGATGCGCCGCCGATCACCGCGGCGGCGATCGCATCGAGCTCGTACATCATTCCCATACCGGCCTGGCCGGACTCGGCGCGTGCCGAGGTGACGATGCCGGCAACGCCCGAGAGTATTCCCGCGATCGTGTAGACCAGCGTCAGGTGGCGCGGCACATTGATACCCGCGACCCGCGCGGCCTGCGGATTGGCGCCGATCGCGTAGGTGAACTTGCCGTAGCGCGTGTAGCGCAGCGCGACATGAAAGATCACCGCCGTGGCGAGGAAGATGATGACCGGCACCGCGCCACTGCCGATGTCGGCATAGGCGTCGGTGAGCATGCTCACCGGCTGCCCGCGCGTGTACCACTTGGCGAGTCCGCGCGCGCTCACCATGACCCCAAGTGTTGCAATGAAGGGCGGAATGGCGGTTCGAGCGATGAGGGTGCCGTTGAGGAGGCCCGCCGCGGCCCCAACCGCGACTCCCGCGGCCACCGGCACGATCACCGGCAGGTCGATGAGCGCCGGATAGACCGGCCGCACCGCATCCCCCGCCTGTGCAAGGCTCGCGGCCACCATCGCGGTGAGCGCCACCACCGACCCCGAGGACAGATCGATGCCACCGGTGATGATCACCTGCGTCACACCGATCGCGATGATGCCGATCACCGACACCTGCAGGATCATCACCACCAGGCGCTGCTCGTTCAGCAGGAAGCTCTGCTGCACGAAGATCCAGCCGAGCAGCTCGAAGGCGAGCGCGAGACCCACGAGCACCATGAGGATGCTGGCTTCCGGCGGCCACCGTCGCCGGCGCCGCGTCCTGGAGCCGGGAAGTGCTCGCTCGGCCACCGCTTCCGGCATGTGCTCTCCGCTCGACACGCTATTGGGCCGCGAGCGCCATGATCTTCTCCTGATCGGCCTCTCCGCGCCCGAGGATTCCGGTGACCCGGCCCTCGTGCATCACCATGACACGGTGGCTCAGGCCGAGAATCTCCGGCAGCTCCGATGAGATCATCAGCACGGCGGCGCCCCGCGCGGCGAGGCTCGCGATGAGCTCGTGGATCTCGGCCTTGGCGGCCACATCGATGCCGCGGGTCGGCTCATCCAGAATGAGGAGCCTCGGCCCGGTGAGCAGCCAGCGGCCGAGCAGCACTTTCTGCTGGTTGCCGCCGGAGAGGTTGGCGATCGGCTCGCGCAGATCCGGTGTCTTGACGCGCAATTGCCGGCTCACGTTCGCGCAGGCCGCACTCACCGCGCCCGCACGCACGAAGCCGAGCCGCACGAAGTCGTGGTTGAGCACCGCGATCTCGAGATTGTCGAGCACGTTGAGAGTGAGAAAACAGCCGGTTTCCTTGCGATCCTCGGTGACGAAAGCCATGCCGCGCGCCACCGCGGCGCGTGGCGAATCGATGCGGACTTCCTCGCCCGCGAGCGAAATCCGCCCGGAGCTCGCCGGTGTCACGCCGAAGAGCGCCTCGGCGAGCTTGCTGCGGCCGGCGCCGATGAGGCCGGCAATGCCGAGGATCTCGCCCGCGTGCAGCTCGAAGCTCACATCCTGGAAGTGGGGCCGCAGCGTGAGCCGGTGGGCGGCGAGCACGAGCGCCCCGGGCGCGCTGCGCGCGCGCGGGGCATTCTGTGCGAGCTCGCGTCCCACCATCATGCGGATGACCGCCTCGCGCGTGAGAGTGCGCGGCGCGGCGCTGCCGATGTACTTGCCATCCCGGAGCACCGTCACTTGGTCCGCAATCTCGAACAGCTCTTCCATCCGGTGGGTGATATACAGCACCCCTTTGCCCTGCGATTTCAGCTCGCGAATGATGGCGAACAGGTGTGCCGCATCGTGCGCGGTGAGCGCCGAGGTCGGCTCGTCCATGATGAGCAGCTGCGAATCGTAGGAGAGCGCCCGGGCGATCTCGACCAGCTGCCGCGAGGCGATCGACAGCGTGCGCACCTCGGCCTGTGGGTCGAGATCGATTCGCAGCCGCTCGAGCAGCGCGCGGGTGCGGCGGTGCAGCTCGCGGTGGCTGACGAGGCCGAGCGCGCCGGCGGGCTCGCGGCCGATCCAGATGTTCTCCGCAACGGTCATGGTCGGCATCAGGTTCAGCTCCTGATGGATCATGGCGATACCGCTCTCGAGCGCC
>Ga0306920_100007426_pt1 | contig 14443 bp, 13 predicted proteins | sample flu12Cox44000170_FD_204666 | JGI IMG/M metagenome (GOLD analysis project Ga0306920, IMG submission 204666) | Lab enrichment of tropical soil microbial communities from Luquillo Experimental Forest, Puerto Rico - flux4day.12C.oxic.44.000.170 (v2)... | ecosystem: Environmental > Terrestrial >...
GAGAAGCCCGGGATTCGCGATCGTGGCCGTCCTTTCGCTGGCGCTGGGGATTGGAGCGACCACGGCGGTATTTAGCGTGGTCCATGCCGTGGTGTTCGATCCCTATCCTTATGCTGAATCTAACCGCATGGTTCACCTAGTGGTGACGACCAAGCGGGGCGAAGACTGGTGGATGGAATTTACCGGGCCGCAGTACCAGAAGATACGCGAATCGGTGTCAGTGGAAAGCGCTTTCGCGCAGGATAACTGGAACCTTACCACTACCGGCGGTGATCTTCCCGAAGACGTAAATGCCTTGTATTTGACCGGCAACGCCTTTAATCACCTGGGCGTGCCGGCGCTGCTGGGCCGCGGCCTGTTGCCGAGCGACGCACCGGAAGGACAAGACCCGCAGCCGGTGGTGGTGTTGGGTTACAAGTTCTGGCAACGACACTACAACGGCGCGCGTGACGTTCTGGGCAAGACGATCCAACTCGTACACAAGAACTATGTCATCGTCGGCATCGCGCAACCGCGGTTTACGTGGGGTGACGGCGATGTCTACCTGCCGCTGAAGGTTTCCGCGCATCCGGCGCGGGAATATTACGTCGGGGTCAAGCTGAAGCCCGGTGTGACCCACGCGGCCGTGGACGCCGAGTTCCAGTCGCTGTTTGAACAGTTCGCCAGAGAGATGCCGAAACATTTTCCAGGGGAGAGTTTTCGGGTAAAGGTGAAGGGTTTTAACGAACGGTTTATGAAAGAGCTGGGGCCGACGCTGTATCTGTTGCTGGGGTCGGTTGCCCTGCTGTTGCTGATTGGCTGCGGAAACGTGTCGATCCTGCTTTTGGCACGAGGTACGACGCGCGAGCACGAATTTGCGGTGCGCTCGGCAGTGGGAGCCGGCCGCCGGCGCCTGATGCGACAATTACTCACCGAGTCCCTGGTGCTATCGCTAGCCGGGACGCTGCTAGGCGTGCTGGTGGCCTATCGATTGCTCGCCGTGATCGTGGATATGCTGCCGCAGTTTTCGTTTCCCCACGAGGCAGCGATCCGCATCAATCTGCCGGTATTGTGTTTCAGTATCGGGCTGGCATTGCTTACCGGTGGGTTCTTCGGGTTGTCGCCGGCTATGCAGTTCAGCCGTCCAGAAGTTTCCCAGGTCATGCAGGCCAGCACCAAGAAGGTGCTGGGCGGAGTGCGCGGCAAACACATGCATCACGCGCTGATTGCCGGCCAGATTGCGCTCACCCTGCTTTTGCTGGCCAGCGCGGGGGCGGCGATCGAGGCATTCATCAAGTTGAACCACAGCCATTTGGGCTATAACCCGCATAACGTCATGTCAGTGGGAATTCCCGTGCATGACAATAGCTACACCACGTGGGAATCGCGGGCACAGTACTTCAGGCAGCTGATGCAAAAGGTTGCAGCCATGCCGGAAGTCAAGATGGCAGGACTCTCGACCAATGCCACGCCGCCGGAGAACGGGGCTGACAACAAGTTCGAAATCATGGGCAAGCCGACGGCGGAAGATCAGCACGCGCGCTTAAACTTCGTCAGCAAAGAATATTTTCCCGTGCTGCAGATTCCGCTCCTGCAAGGCCGGCTATGGGATGATTCGGAAACCCAGCGCGCGGCGCGAGTGGCCGTGGTTAATCAGACGCTGGCCAGGCAGTATTTCCCGGCTGGCGACGCCATCGGGCAGCAAATTCGCCTGCCGAACTTGAAGGCGGACCCGCCCATCACGCAAGCCATTCCAGAGAGTAACGATTGGCTGGAGATCGTCGGCATAGTCGGCGATGCACTGGATGATGGGTTGGGGAAGCCAGTCAAGCCGGGCGTATACATCCCGTACACGGTTTGGATGCCGGTGTGGACGCAGATCCTGGTGCGCACCGAGCTTCCCCCGTTGAGCATTCTGCACGGCGTGCGTCAGCAGATTCACCTGGTCGACGCTGACCAGCAAGCGGAAGGACACGTTCAAAGCCTCGAAGAGTGGATTACCAGCCAGCGGGAGTGGGCCGGGCAACATCTGGTTGCCATGCTGTTTGGAGCCTTCGCCGGCCTGGCACTATCGCTGGCTGCGGTGGGACTGTACAGCGTAGTATCCTACATTGTGGCACAGCGAACCAACGAGTTCGGCATCCGCATGGCCCTGGGAGCACAACGAAGCGACGTGTGGCGAATCGTGTTTCTCTCCACTACCTCCAGCGTGGCTATGGGAGTGCTGGCCGGAATTGGGTTAAGCCTGGCCAGCAGGCGCGTAGTTGCGCAATGGGCACCGGGAAGTTCGATCAGCTTGGCCGTGCTGGCGTGCGTCACCACCGTGCTGGCTGCAGTCGCGGTAGGAGCGTGTGTGCTGCCGGCGCATCGAGCTTCTACCGTCGATCCCATGCAAGCGCTGCGCTATGAGTAGTAAAGCAGGGGACAACAGCCCTCAAGTCGCGGTCTTGGCAGCTACCGTCGGCTGGCTGACCTTCGGGGGAGGAGGGGGCGCAGTCGGCTCCGCGACAATGTCCACTCGCACAGGGGCCAGGGTTACCCCTTGGAACTCGTCGCGCTCTTTGATCAATTCGATTTCCGCCAGGGCCTCGTCGCGCGACGAAAACGGCCCGCGGGCCAGCAGGTCGGAGCGCAGGCCGTGCGCGAACTTGGCATCGGCGGGGGTGTAACTGATGAACCAATCCCGGGTCGCATTCGCCTTCATGATTTCCGCGCGCCGGCTCACGAATACGACGGCCACGGTTGAGAAGCAGCATGCGGTCCCAATCAGCAGGCGAAACGCGATGCCGGGCATGTTCAGGAAATCCCACACTTGGTGTCGGGTAACATCCTTTAGATTGGCGAGCACGTATCCGGTGAGAAAGGTCGACACCGCCTTGGTGAGCAAGGAGAACTCGCTGGCTTCATCCATCGATCCTGGTGAGGTTACGATGCCCAACACCCAGCCCATGGCCAGGCCAAAGGTCGCCGCCGCTACGTTGTAGGCGAAATCGATCACTGATTTGGCGTATTGCGCCGAGGCGGCGAGCACGATCAAATAAACGCCACCGGAGTTTACGATGGCGAAGATCGCAGCCGGTGTGCTGTTCTTGTTGAACTCACGGGCGAACGCGGTATTGGCGCCGTACTTATACAGCAGCCCGAGAATCAAGGAGTAGATCACGATGGAGATAACGATGGGAGCGAGATAACCGGTCGCGGTTGCGAATGATAAAGGAAACCACATGGGAGGCTGGCGCAGAGGCATCGCTGGGTCGCGGAAGCCTCGAGCAGCAACACGATATACCCGCTTATGTCGGTCGGCTAGAGGAAAAATGCGCCCCCACCCGATCTATGGGGTACGAAATCGACCTCCCGTCTGCGCCTGGGCGGATGCCAGCTGGTTTCTGTCGTCAAACCAAGTCCTTTGGGTGACATGCTGCCTGGGCTGCGGGATTGCTGAATCGGCCACCGGCTTCGATGGCGGCGGCCATTCCCTTTTAGTCGACCTCGATGACCAGCATCACTTGTGTGCGACCGCGAAGGCGGCTGAAAAAATCACCGATCCGCTTCGCCCAGCCATACTTCTGCCGCAACAACGATTGCCCTGTGGCGACTTCACCGCCATCGCACATCCGGGCACGGGCATCGATCCATGCGCCGCGCAGGTCGCCGCGCATATTGCAGGGCGCGATGCGCACCCTGGGATTGTTGCGAATTCTCTTTACTTTGCCGGAGTCAGGCAAGCTGTAGACGTAAAACCTGGTTATGCCGCCGGGCGAGACCGGATCGGGTGCGAACCATACCGGCGTGCGCACGCCCACTCCGCTCTTACGGAACGTCTCGAGGCTGAGATACCTTGCCTGGGCGAATTGAGCAGCGGCGTCAGACATGAGAGGGCCTACTACCTACTGGGCGCGAATTCCCACCGCGAGATACGGTTCGGCGGGATACATGACAGCTCCGCCCTTGATGACGGTGTCGATCTTACGGATGTCACTGATGTTCGCCGTGGGATCGCCGTTGACCAGAATCAGATCGGCGAGCTTTCCGGGTGCGACCGAGCCTAGTTCGTCGTCGCGTTTCATGATCTGCGCGGCCGTCAAGGTAGCCATGCGCAGCACCTCGGGTGCGGGAATTCCGGCTTCGTTATAGATCTCCAGCTCGCGATGCAGCGCATAGCCATTGTTCAAGTCCGTGCCCGCAACCACCGTGATGCGGTTGTCATAGAGCTTCTTCACCATGCGTACGAAGTTGGCGTAAGAGGCGCGATACAGCTGATCGGTCGCGGCATCGGGTGTCGGGAGGGCCTCGCCGGCTGTCCTGGAACCACGCTGCGCCTGCAATGGCAGGCGGTCGTAGATGAAAGTGTCCTCCCGCGCGGTTCTTCCCGGGCGATCGGTGTCGGTCGCCTCCCAGATTGTCATGGTGGGATCGATCACCGTGTGGTGTTCGTTCAGCAGGGAAATGAACCGGTTCACCTGCGGCGAGTTGAGGTCGAGCGCGGCGCCGCGCTTGCCCGGCTCGGTGAAGCGCGCGGGTGTGCGGGTCTCGGTGACATCGGGCATGAAGTTGAGGAAGACAAAATTCATGTGCTGGATTGCGTCGGCCCCATCGCGCACAAACTGCTCCGCGGTCATGCCCGAGGGCACGTGGCCGCTGACACGCAGTCCTAGCCTGTGCGCCTCCTCGACAATTACGGGCACAAATTCGGGCTTCACCGAGCTGTAGATCTTGATCTGCACGTAGCCGAGCTTGGCGTACTCATCCACGCGCTGCCGCGCTTCCTCGGGGGTGGCGGCCAGCAACTTCACCGGCCCCTCGAACGGACCCGGTCCATCGATAAATCCGGCGAGAACGATACGCGGTCCTACCTGCTCGCCTTGCTCGATGTGCTGCTTGAGCTGGCCCAGCTCGTTGATCGAGTTGGCCAGGTCGCGGGCGGTGGTGATGCCTGCAGCTATGTCCAGGAAAGCGTTGTCAGGATAGAGGTGCTGGTGCATATCCCACAGGCCGGGAAGCAGCATCTTGCTGCTGCCGTCGATGACCTGGGCACCGGGTGCGGTCGGTTGCCCGCTCTCGGCTTCCACCCTGACGATGCGCTCGCCGCGTAGGGTTACGCGCTGTGCAGGGATGGTTTTCGCCGATGGGCTGTCGAAAACGCTGACGTTCTTGATGACCAGATCGCCTGCGGGGTGGTGAATCAGGTGCTTGGCGAGTTCGGCCGAACGTGCCGACTGGATTTCTTCCTGCGTCTGGTGCAGGGTGGCGAACGTGCTCTCGAAGCCCGAGCGCACCAGGCCCCACCCGGCCCGCACGATGGCAAACGCCTGCGGTTGCTCGTCGAGCCATACGTACGTTGGGCTGAAGTCGAGACCCTCGATCTGGTAGAACGTGGCGTTCACTCTCTTTCCATTCGCTTCCACGGGCACAGCCTTTAGTTCACCCAGGGTGGCTTCGCCTCCGGGCAGCAACGGCAACTTGCCGCCGTTTTTCAGCAGGGCTTGCGCCAGCAGAAATGTGCTCGCCGGACCGGCATCGAGCCCGACAAAGAAACGACCGGCGGCATGGTTCTCATGACCGTCCTCGACCTGGCTCTTCCACGACGCGCTAGTGCCTTCGGTCGTGAAGGTCTCCTTCACGGGATTCTTCATATAGTCGATGCCGTGGGTCTCCTCGAAGCTGACGATGCCGCGGCTGTCGATGCGGTAGGTCGAGTAGGTCTGCGGTCCTCGTCCGCGATCGTTAAACTGGAAGAACTCGTGCACGCCGTTGGGAGTGTTCCACACGGCGTCCTGTCCGGCTGGACTCTTGTCCGTCAGCATCATCCAGATGGTTGCGTCTTTGGGGATGTCGGACGGCAGCGCGGGCAGAGGCGACTGCCCTTGTTGTCCGCTGACGGCAGATGTGAAGATGACGAGAAAGACAAGCGGCAGACAACGGGCTGGGAGGTTCATAGGTGGACTAAGGTTTATACTTCGAAACCTTGAAACTGTTCAAGCCGGATTTTGCTACCGGTTCTCCCTCGCCGGGCTGCGGTTTCCCGATTGCATGCCGTCGGGTATCATCCCTGCGAAGATCCTGCAAGGAGAAGGCTCGACATGCGTCTTTTGCTGAATTGGCTGTTGAGCGCGGTTGCGCTGCTCATTGTTTCGTTTTTTGTGCCGGGGTTCCACGTTGAGGGCTTCAAGGCGGCACTGATTGCGGCCATCGTGATCGGCCTGATCAATGCCACCCTGGGACTGTTGTTGAAGCTGGTCACGCTGCCTCTCACCCTGCTGACGCTGGGCGTGTTCTGGTGGGTGGTGAATGCGCTGATGCTCATGCTGGCGTCGAAGTTGCTCGCACCCCAATTTATGGTCAGCGGATTTCTGGCGGCCTTTATCGCAGCAGTCGTGCTTTCGCTGGTAAACATGGTGCTGCGCAAAGTCGCCCGCGAGGTGACCGACTAGCCCCTGCGCGTGGTGCCGGATGCCAGCTGGCGCAACTTTGCAACCGTCTCGCCGACATCGCCCTGCTGAAATAGTCGAATGCCGGCGACTCCCGCGGCTCCAGCGTCGAGACATGCGCCCGCGTTGGCCAGACTCACTCCCCCAAGAGCGAGAACCGGCAGACGCGATGTTGCACATGCCTGGTGCAGCGCACCAAGCCCCATAGCTTCGGCTCCGCTCCCGGCTTTTTCGAAGATGGGGGCGAGCACGGCAAAGCTCGCGCCCTCGATCTCCGCCTGCCGTGCATCTGCCACGCTGTGCGCCGATACTCCAATAAGCGGTTCGCGATCCGCTTGGCGAAGCCATCGGGCGCGCATCTCCGAGGCGGGCAAAGATCCGGCGGGAAGATGGACGCCGTCGGCGCCGACCGCGAGCGCGATATCGGCATGGGTATTGACCAGAAAGCTGGTCTGCGAAGAATTCTCGCGGATGATGCGCAACGCCTCACGAGCAAGCCGCTCCAGGTCCGGGGCATCCAGCTCTTTTTCGCGCAACTGAATGTAATCGACCCCGGCGCGCGCGGCCTGACCAATACGGCACAGCAGCGCTGCGCGGGTTTGCGCGTTGTTTCCGGCAAAGGCCTTGCCGTCGGTAACGTAGTAAAGAAGCACTGCGAGTCGATTGTAGCTAGAATCAGGGTGTGCCCAGCCCCCCGAAACGCGCCGGCAACTTCGCGGCAGCATCAACCCGGGTAGAGATTCTGCGCGACCGCGCGTTCAACCACCTCCCTTGGCTTGTCCACGGCTTCAGCACACGGCCGGGAGGCATCTCCCGTTGTTATGGCGGCCAATCACTGAACCTTGGGCTTACGCCTCACGACACGGACGCCAACGTGCAGCATAATCGCGCCTTGTTCTTGCAGGCCCTCGGAGCAGTCAAGAGCGATGGCAGCCTGTGGCCGCTGGCGCAGGTCAAGCAGATCCATTCCGCAATCGTTTATCGCCTGGATGGATTTCCGGAGCACCCTACGACGGGCGACGGAATAATCACCGATCGTGCGGGGGTAGTGCTGGCCATCAAAACAGCCGATTGCGTTCCGGTACTGGTTGCCGACGTGAAACAGCGTGTCGTGGGCGCGTTTCATGCCGGCTGGCGTGGAACGCTTGCTCGCATGGTGGAAAAGGGCGTGGGCGAAATGCGACGCCAGTTCGCCAGCCAACCGCGCGATCTGCGGGCGGCAATCGGCCCCTGCATTCGCCGCTGCTGTTACACGGTTGGACGCGAGGTGGAAGCGGAGTTTGAGTCGCAGTTCGGCTATTCTGCCGAACTCTTCGAGCAGGTGTTCGACTCCCGCGCAATTCACATCAAGTATCCGTTGTTGTTTTTGAACCAGTGCGCGCCCGGCCATGGCGATCTTGGACCCGAGGTCCACCTCGACCTGGTAGCGGCCAACAGGCGACAGCTGGCAGATGCCGGCGTCCGCGAACAACACATCTCCATCGTCGAGGGCTGCACCGCCTGCGATACCAAGCGTTTCTTCTCGCACCGGAATGAATTTGGCAAGACCGGAAGGATGCTGGCGGCCATTGCCATCCGCCCGCAATCGTCTGCTCAGGATGCCGAAGGGGAAGCGGAGAGATCGTCCTAGCCGTTGCCCGCGCCGCCACCTTCGGCTGTGGGGGCTGGCGGGGGAGCTGCTGTCTCGACATAACTGTTGACCAGGTCCTTCAGTTCCTTGCTGGGCTTGAAGAAAGGAATCTTCTTGGCCGGAACTTCGACCCGGTCACCTGTCTTGGGATTGCGGCCTACGCGGGGCTTTCGTTGACGGGTGCGGAAGCTGCCAAAGCCGCGAATCTCGATCTTGTCGCCAGCCCGCAGGGAACGCACCACGCTCTCAAAGATCGTCTCTACAATGACTTCGCTGTCTTTGCGAGTCAACTCCGCCAGCCGCGACACTTCGTCGATCAGGTCTGCCTTGGTCATTGTCTTCGCCCCGGTGCAGTCGCTCCCACCGCACATCAGGGATAGTCTCAGATTTCCCGCAACATTGGCAAGTCCAAATTATTGTTGTACTTCCGTGCGACTTACTTACCCGTAAGGTCACTTCCAAAGGTAATAGAACTCGGCGTTGTCTTGCACCAGTTTTGCCGGATCGGGGAGGTACTGAGAGGCGTCGCCAAAGAGCAGGTCAAGTACGCTTTTGCGCTCTTTTTCCGGCCGCACGATGGTCGGCTCGCCCTTAATTCCGACCGATTTGGCGGTGTCCTCAACGGCGGCGCGAAAGTCGCCGATCTGGTCGATGAGCTTGAGCGGCATGGCCTGCTCGCCGGTCCATACCTTGCCGTCAGCCAGGGGTAGGATCTGGGCGTCGGCCATGTGCCTGCCTTGGGCTACGGAATGGATAAACTGGCCGTGCATGTTGTCGATAATGCCTTGCAGGTAGGTGCGCTCTGCCGGGGTCATTTCGCGCACCGGTGAGCCTGTATCCTTGAATTCGCCAGCCTTCATCACAATGGCCTTCAGCTTGGCCCATTTGATCAGTTCTTCGTAGTTGTACCACTCAGCAATAACGCCGATGGAGCCGACAATCGATGCCTGGTCGGCGAATATCTTATTGGTGGCCGATGAAACGTAGTAGGCCCCGCTCGCGCCAACGGTCTCGATGGAGGCAACGATGCGCTTCTTCTTCACGTCACGAATGCGCAACACCTCGCGGTAAATCTCTTCCGAAGCAGCCGCGCCTCCTCCGGGCGAGTCGACGTGAATAATGATGGCCTTCACCGAGTTGTCATCGCCAAACTTGCGCAGCTGCTCAACCATGTCCTTGGGCGAGAGGATGAGACCCTCGAGGTCTACTACCGCGATCTTGTCGCCAAAGCTGCTGAAGGAGTTTTTCTGCTGGCCACGCAGGGTGAAGTAAACCAGCGCAAAGACAGCAAGCAGGAAGAGAAAAAAGGCGCCGCCTCCCAGCAGTACCCAGAGGAAGACACGCGAGCGTGGTTGTTCTTGCATTGCCAGGGGGTTAGTTTATCACCGAAAACCGCAGCCATTAGCGACTGGCGACCGCCGGCGGCGGAGCTGAATTTACGGCCGATGTCGCGGCGACGATTGCTTCGAGGGTCGCGGCAAAGAGCCGGGCTCCAGGCTGTGCCCTAAAGCTGTCGATGTCAGCTGCACGTTTACCGAAACATCGACGCGAAAAAGGCGCTCAGCTTGCTAAAGAATCCCTGCTTCTGCTGCGCTGGTTTGGCTTCCGCGGAGGCAGCCGGGATCTGCGCCGCTTTGGCATTCTTGGGCGGCGGTGGCAGCACCACCGGATCAAAGTTCATGGGCCCGGCCTCCATCCTCAGGTGGGCAACGTTTTCCGTGAGATCAACCGGGTCGTTGGCGCGATAGATCAAGGGCGCCTCCACCACCATGTGGGTTTCCGGTGGCGGCGGATTGGGAGCTCCAGTCTGGGGCTGGGGCGGCGGGGGCGTAGCCTTTGCCACCTGCGTGGGCGGCGGTTCGGGACATCCGCAGCTTTCATGCGCCGGCCTCGCTTCGCTAAGGCGCCCGGCATTGAAGATAACCGCCTCGTTGGGCTTCACTTGGTACGAAGCGTCGCCCATTCCCTCGAAAACCACCACCGCCGAGGAATTCGACGCCAGCGACTGCACACAAGTATCGCCCTTTCCGCTGATACGCACGGCAAGGTGCAGGCGCCCGGGACCGGGCAGAAGCAGTCGAAAGTCAGGGGTCAGCAGGTTGTCGGCCTCGGTACCGATCGAGTAGTCCATCTCCACGTTGCCGGTGTCCATACTGAACATGAGTTGGCGGCCGTTCTGCGAAGTGGTCACGGCGAGATTTGTGCCCGGACAAATCAGCATCGTGCCGCCGCGCTCCAACTTCAGGGTTGCCGTCTTCCCGCCCGCCGCCACCGACGAGCCGCTCATGACCTGGGTGCCGGAATTGGCCAGTACAACCGCGCCCTTCACCCTGGCGTCGGTGGCGAACAACTCCCCCACATTGTGCTGTGCGGACGCAGCAGTCCCCGCAATCACCACGAGTGTGCCGCACAGTAGGGTCCGTGGGCTGGCAGAGCTTCCGAACAAGGCTGACATCAAAGGAGCCGCACCTCAGAAATGAGCGTGCAAAACAAATAATACGCCAGCCGGCCTGCCTGGCGGGTGTTGAAGCCGCAACCTGTAAAGATTAGTCTAACCAGCGTAGGCATGGCCAACAACGCCAAAGGCGCGCGGCATTATCCCAAGCTGGTTCTGGGAGAGACAGTCCACGTTGCGCTGGAAACTTTTCGCAGCAACAAGGTGCGCTTCACCTTGACCGCGCTCGGCATGGTGATCGGCACCGCATCCCTGATTCTGGTGGTCACCATCGGATTGACGGGCAAGCAGTATGTTTTACAACAAATTCAGTCCATCGGCGCGAACATGATCTTCGCGGAATACAACGGTGGAGCGATCTACAGCGCTGAAGCCGCCAATGACTACATGACAATCGAGGACCTGAACGCGGTGCGGCAGCAGGTGCCCAACATCACTGCGTCCTCTCCCCTCATCGAGCTCCACGACCACATTACCGTTCCCGGCGGCAAGGAGCGCGACGTGTTGGTGCTGGGGGTGTCGGCTGAATATCTCTGGGTGCGCAACCTCGAGGTGCTCACCGGCCGCTTTCTTGAGGACAACGACACACAGACCCGCGGCAAGGTGGCGGTAATCACCAAAAACCTGGCCAATACCATGTATGGTTCCACGGAAAGCGCTGTCGGACAGGTCATCAAGCTTAGTGGGCTGCCCTTCATGGTGGTGGGTACCTTTCGCGAGCGCGTCAACACCTTTGGACAATCGGAGATTTCCGATGACACCATCCTCATTCCTTACACGGTCGCGCGGTTCTTCACCAACAACGACAACGTCAAACAGCTCTTTTTCTCCATGGCGGATTCGTCCGATATTCCGGCCGCCACCCTGGCAATTCAGCGGGTCCTGCAGTCGCGCCACCGGCCGGAATCGGTATATCGCGTGGATAATCTCACGCAACTGCTGGCCGTCGCTGGCAAAATCGCCAATGCCCTGACCACAGTGCTGCTGCTGGTTGCAGTGCTCACTCTGCTGGTCAGCGGCGTGGGCATCATGAACATCATGCTGGCCACGGTGAATGCACGCATCCGCGAGATCGGCGTGCGAAAGGCAGTGGGCGCCACCCACGCGGAAATCCTGGCGCAATTCCTCACTGAAGCCGTACTCATCTCGCTGATCGGCGGATTTGTCGGCATCGCGATCGGCATGGCACTGCCGATTTCCGTACGCCTGCTGACCAATTACCGCATTCCCATCTCCGGCTGGTCGGTGATCATCGCGGTGATGGTATCGTCCCTCATCGGGGTAATGTTCGGCACCATGCCGGCCGCACGCGCGGCCCGGCTCGATCCGGTCGAAAGTCTGCGCTGGGAATAGGCGCGCCCGCAACCTCTGTCCCCGGCGCTCATCGAAACTGACAATGTCTCGGGGGAGAAGCAAGCCGCCATGCAATTGAACGACTATGTTACCTTGGGCCGCTCGGGCCTGCGCGTCAGCCCTTTGACCTTGGGCACCATGACGTTTGGCAACGATCGCTGGGGCTCGGACGACGCCGAAGCCCGTCGCATTTTCGACCGTTACGCGGAGAGCGGCGGCAACGTCCTCGACTGCGCCGACGTGTACTCCGGGGGCAAAGCGGAGCAACTGTTGGGCCGCTTCGTCGCCGAAGCCGGCCTGCGCGACAAGATGGTGGTTGCCACGAAGTTCACCTTCAATCCCCAGGAAGGCAACCCCAACTCCGGAGGAAACGGACGCAAGAATATCTACCGGGCCCTGGAATCATCCCTCCGTCGGCTCAACATGGCTTACATCGACCTGTACTGGATGCACGTGTGGGACACGGTCACTCCCGTCGAGGAAGTTATCGATACGCTGAGTACGCTGGTCGGCGAGGGGAAAATCCGCCACTATGGCTTCTCCGATGTGCCGGCTTGGTACGCAGCACGCGCGCAGACGCTGGCCCAGTGCCTGGGGCGCGAACCCAGTGTCGCCCTGCAGATGGAGTACTCGTTGGTGGAGCGCACAATCGAGCGCGAACATGTTCCCGCCGCACGCGCATTGGGAATGGGGGTTTGTCCATGGAGTCCACTGGCCAGCGGGTTTCTTACCGGCAAGTACACCCGCGACAAAGGTCCGGGTAGCAGCCAAGGCAGCCGGCTCGATGTCCTGAAGACGGCAGACAATCCGGTATTCAAGAAGTTCACCGAGCGCAACTGGAGGATTCTGGATACCGTACTGGAAGTTGCGAAACAAGTCGATCGCCCGGCATCACAGGTTGCACTGAATTGGGTGGCCACCCAGCCGGGCGTCACCTCCACCATCATCGGAGCAACGAAACTGAATCAACTGGACGACAACCTTGCGGCTCTGAGCTTCGAGATCCCGGCCAACCTGACAGGGAGGCTGGACGAAGCCAGCCGACTCGAAGCCGCGCATCCTTATATGTTCTTCGAGGGTGTGCTGCAGGAGCGTATCCGGGGCGGCGTGAACGTACGGAAATGGAGCTAGAGCCTGGATAGCATCGACTATCGGGAAATGAACGTCCGTGCCGCCGGAAGACGGTTGCGCTGTCTGGAGCCGACTCAGTCCGCGAGACTCGTCCCAAGATGAAAGCAAGGCCTCGACCCCGTCCCCCGAAAAGTGAGCAACAAAAAACAAGCCCGGGCTGTTTCTCCCGGGCTTATTGGGTTCGCTGACGATGGCGGTATAACGTCTTGGTTTTGGCCGTCCGGCGCAGAGCGTCACCGCGCACCGTTCCAGCGAAATCCTCGTCACCTCAGCACTGGGTTGCCTGCTCCCTACATCACTAGGGCGATGCTCTCCAGTTCCCGCTGGAACACCTCCAGCGTGCTACCCATCATGCCCACCCGGCTGACCGCGTGGCGGGCGGCCTCGGCCGAAACTCCGTATCCATGTCCGGCCAGGAAGAGTTGTACGAGTTCGGCGGCATCTTTGGGGTCGAACCCAAGTAGCAGTTCGCTCCGCAGCGCCGCTAACTCCGGGACGGAAAACTTCTCTGCCATCGATCTCACCTCCGACCCTCGCGGGCTTTACTACTTAGACGGACAGGCGAACAAGAAGTTGCAGCAATCTAGATGCCAACCTGCCTCTTCGTTCCACCTCTTCGCCAAGTTTTGTTGATTTCAACACCCTGTTCGGGGTTAAGTTGCTGCGCTTCAGCACATGGCGGCCGGTTCGGGCGGAGGGGAAAGCATCCCTCGATTTCCAAGCTGCAGATAACGCAGCGGCTTGCGAGTTCAACCAAGGAGGATTTGAAGGCTATAGCACTTTTAGCGTAGGAAGATGCGGGCGTTCGAAAAGACGCTGTACGGGAAGGATGGCGTCAGAGCGTCTCGATGGTGGCCTCGTGCTCGAGCATGATGGGAATACCGTTCCGAATGGGATAAGCCCGGTGGCACTCGTGACACTTCAGGCTCTCCTCGCCGCGCAAGGTTAGGGGCTTGCGGCACACGGGGCACACCAGGATCTCCAGCAACTCAGGCGTAATCATAACCAGAGGATTGTACAGGAAGAGCAGCCGCTTTTTCGCCCTGCCCTTACGCAGTCTCCCATTCCGGTTCCCCGGCAATTGTTAAGAGGGGTCGCAGCCAGGATGCCGACGAGTCATGTAGGAAATCGAAGAGCGGGACCTGCTCCGGTATCGCCGTCTCAGGCGATAGACTAGAAGGCTACTTCGGGGGGGAGGGCGCATGGCGGCAATCATTCTGGACGGAAGCAAAATCGCGGCCCAGATTCGTGCCGACGTTGCCGACGAGGTCAGACAGCTCACTGCCGAGGGCCTTCGTCCGGGCCTTGCCGTGGTTCTGGTCGGGCATCATCCCGCGTCGGAGATTTACGTCCGCAGCAAAGTGAAAGCGTGCGAAGAGTTGGGGATCTTGAGCGAGAAGCATTCGCCCCCGGAGTCAGTCACAACCGAAGGGTTACTGACGCTGGTCGAGGACCTCAACCGCCGCG
>Ga0306920_100007428_pt1 | contig 14442 bp, 13 predicted proteins | sample flu12Cox44000170_FD_204666 | JGI IMG/M metagenome (GOLD analysis project Ga0306920, IMG submission 204666) | Lab enrichment of tropical soil microbial communities from Luquillo Experimental Forest, Puerto Rico - flux4day.12C.oxic.44.000.170 (v2)... | ecosystem: Environmental > Terrestrial >...
GATCCTGTGAGGCGTAGCTGAGAAATACCGCGTGCGACGCTCAGTCACGAGGGGACCACCCCTGACAGATCGCCGGAGGTCTTATCACAGCCTCCGTGGGCGGCAGCTTAGCTTAATCGGCTCCGCTAGGTTAAGTCCGCCGGCCTGCAGCGTCACAGACCGATTCGGGAAGGTTCGTGGCCTGTTCAATGTCTGGTTTTTCAATCCCGAGCGACAGCTTTCGAGCAACCGCAATGTCTCTGGAGGGTCGAAACGACCCATTCGACGATACGCCCGGAGTCGGCCAAAACCGGCCGGTCACGATTGCGGTGAGACTTTCCAGTTAGCGGCCACTCCGTCGGGCCGAGGTGAGCGGCCACGCCGCACAGAGGCCAGAACCCCGGCGCGAGCCGGGATCCTGCCCTCAGGTGAGCACCTGTTGGGACTTAGCCCGCAATTGCGATCACTTCGCTACGGCAATGAACCCGTGCTCGAGGCCGGCAGTAGTATCGAATGCGCTACCGGAAACGGCGCCGTTGTTTGCGATGCCCAGCGCATAGGTAGCGCCCTGCAGAGGACTGACGAGCAGGCTCGAATCCGGTATTGACACCGCCTGATAGCCCGATGAGCCCTGCAGCTTCGTGACGAAGCCTTTGTAGACGGTAGTTGGGTCATCCAGGAAGCCGGTGATCACGCCGGAGTCGGTGATACCTCGGGCCCGCGATGGCTGGCCGTTGACGCGGAAGAGCGTCAGGCGTCCGTCCGCATCGCGCACAAACGCGTAGGAGCCTTGGCGAGAGCCAGGGTACACCGCCTCCGGATAGAGCCACACGCTGCCGGCAATCTGTCCGCGGTTGTTGATGCCTGCAACGATAGTGATTGGGCTAGTGTGCCGTCCCGGAGATTCGTGAGGTAAGTCTTTCAAGCTTAGCCAAGATCGAATCCGCGGTGACAGTCCAGACGAAGGGTTGGCAGTTTCGGTTGTAATGGGTCACGAAGTGCTCGATCTTGCGCACCAGTTCTTTGACGCTGGTGAAGGAGTCACGGCGAATCGCCTTGTCGGTGATCAGGCCGAAGAAACGCTCGACCTGGTTGAGCCAGGAGCTGTAGGTCGGGGTGAAGTGTACGTGCCAGCGAGGTCGAGCCGCGAGCCACGCTTTGACGCGAGCGTGCTTGTGGGTGCTGTAGTTGTCCACGATTAAGTGCACCTCCAGATCCTGCGGCACATTCGCCTCGATGGTGCGTAGGAAACCGAGAAACTCCTGATGGCGGCAGCGCCCACGCGCGCTGGCGCGCACTCGAGTTTGGCTAACGACCGACAGCAAGATTCAGGTCTGGCAAAGGCCGTTGCGTGCGAGCAAGCGGAAGGATGAATCACACGGCCACACATCAAGCCGGGGCTCCGGGTGCGGCACCCCAGAGCGGTGTGAGCACGGGTGGCATTTCCACGGCCGAGCGCCACTCGAACACCTTTATTCGGATTGAAAGCAGCCTGGCTCGCCCAGTGTGGGAGGCGCGGCGCGGTTAGCGATTTCACGGCGGGCAGCCGTTGAAAGCCGGCGATCATGAAATGCTCGGGACCTGTCGGATCAGCCTTTCGTTTCGCGCGGTCCGGTAGCCGATTTCGGCCGTCTAAGGCCTCAGTCGTCAGGCCTCAGTCGTCAGTCCCGCCGATGGGCGTCGCCACGAGTGCTTGGCCCGTGGCCGAACGACCCGTTATCTCACCGCGATCGTTGATGTCGAAGGCCCGCAAGATTGGACCCGTGAGAGCCGAGCCGGGCTCGATCAGATCGTTGAGATTCGTTACGCGACCTTGCTTCCAAAGCAAGGGATGCAGGTTGCCGCTCGCGTCATTGGAGTAGCCGACCACCTGGCGCAGCTCGTTGATGCTGGTGGCGACGCCCGCGACGTCTCCCTTAGGCATAGGCAGGAATTTGAAGCCGTCCTCTTTCGTCCAGATGAAGGGGGGCGTGCGGTTGCCATCCGGATCGTTGGGAGCGCCGGCGAATCCGACCACGTCACCGCGCTCGTTGATCATCATCGGAGTATTCCAGTACGGAGCTCCGTTCGGATTCACGATCACGGTCAGGGTGCCGTTGTCCCACAGCGCCGCGTGCCTGGCCGTGGGTCCTCCCACTGCGAACCCGCAGCTCCCGGAGATTCCCACGATCTGACCGCGATCATTGAGTGCGGTTGCGGCGCCAGAAGTGTCACCCGCTACCAATGGTAGCTCGTGTATCTGATCTCGGCCGGGTCCCCAGACCACCGGCTTGAACTGCAGTCGTTGCGGCAGAATGCAGGTGGGGTCGTGCACCGTATTCTCGGCCCAGCCGACGGTTTCACCGAGGTTGTTGGTGCCCGTTGCGAACCCGTTGGTCCCGCCGAGCGTCGGCAGCGGCCGCATCTTGCCGGTGCGCGGCTCCCATAAGAATCCGAGGCAGGTGTTGAAGTTAGGGTTATTGAGGAAGAACCCGCAACTCCAGCTCTCCTGGTTGGGATCGAGCGCGTCAGTGAGCGAGATCCCCGAAACCAGACCTAGATTGTTCTTGACCGGCCACAGCACTCTGCTGGCGAGTCCCGCACCGGTCCCAAGCGTGCCGAGGTCAATCTGATGCCCAAAAGCCCACAAGGCCGCATGCACGGTCTGGTTCGCCAACGTGTAACTGCCCGCGATGAGTCCGAGGTCGTCGATGCTGCGCCCCTGAGCACCCGCATCGCTGAGGATAGTAACCCGATATGTCTCGTGCTGAGGCTCAGCGGCGAGCAACTGCGCCGTCGCGGCACAGCACACGGCTGCGAGAATGACCGACGAGATCTTGCGCATACACGACTCCCCCTGGGCTGGATGAGGGCAGGCGTTTATGGCACGCGATCCACCCAGGTACTGAAACCGGCACCGCATGGCGCACCGTGCGGTGATAGTGCGCTTCGCAGTATCTTGACCGCTGGCCGTTTTCGGACGTCCATTCTTTGACGTCGCGGACTTTAGGTTCGCACGCTCGGCACGGCGCTCGCTGATGCTGGGGGCGCTGGCGAAGGCCGGCGAGCCGGGTCCGCCAGAGTACGTGGTCTATGACACGGGCACCCTGGCCGGGACGGAGGCCTTTGGCAACGGCGTCAACTAACTCAGCTGCATCGTGGGAGCCTCGACTACCGCGGGCGGCGCGCTGCACGCCGCACATGGATTCCCGGCAACATCGTCGATCTCGGTGCCCTCGGCGGAGCCAACAGCGCGGGGGAGTGGCCGATCGAGGCCCTTCCGGCTCGCCGAAACGCCGCGGAATTGTCGATTTCGGCTGTAAACGGGCCTCAAACAGGCATGCCGGGGCACGAAGGGAGCACGAGATTGACCTTGGGACCGGCTCTCTCGCGCTCGGCCAAAGCAGGGCGCGAGAGGGCCTAGCAATCATGCTCTGCCACCTAACTCCAAGACGGGGGCGAATCCACCGAATATCATCCGTTTGCCGTCGAAGGGCACCGGATTACTTTGCGGACTCAGCCGCGAATCACTCATGACCTTCTTCATCGCGGCGTCTCGCGTTGCCTTGTCCGGCCACTCGATCCACGAGAACACCACCACTTCGTCATCCTTTGCCTGCACAGCACGGCGAAAGTCGGTCAGCTTGCCATCTTTGACGTCATCGCCCCAGCACTCGAGGACGCGCTTCGCGCCGTTCTCGATGAATACAGAATCGCCTTGCTTGGCGTGATCGATGAACTTCTGCTTGTTCGCCTTGGGCACTGCAATCACGAAGCCGTCGATGTAACTCATTTGCCTGCTCCTATAGATAAGCGCGTGGTAGGCACCTTTGCATGCGACGGTGTCATCCTCGTGAAAGTTCCACGTGCAGCAGTTGAATCGGGCGCGGAGCGTGCGCTGTCGGCCGCTGACGCACGAGCTGACGACAAGTTGAAGGTTGCAAGTAGCTTGGACTGAACGGTCTGCAAGTCCGATAGGATGCGCAAAGATGTACCCGCTTGGTTTCCAAAGAGACGAGTTATCCGGAGATCGGCCCATCTCACTCCGGTTTCCACTTTGGTACCCGATCGAGCATCACCCGGCGTCAGCTGCTCTGCGACGCTGGTTTTCTGATCTAACTTATTGAATAGATTGGCGTCCCCAAGGGGATTCGAACCCCTGTTACCGCCGTGAAAGGGAATCTCTTCCATGCTGCAATGGTGCGCAGCGTAGTCCGCAGGCTGCGCCGCGTCTAAGGATGCCTTGCTTCGACGGTCAAACGAAAGCCCGAATGCAACAGTTGCAGGTGGGTGACGCTGCTGCCGGGCTCCTCGCGGCCCAGGATCGTCGCTTCGATACGGCAGGAGTCGAGCCTCCAAGAAGGGGGGCGGTCACCGGACGTACGGATGATGTGGAACAGAAGATTGCGTCGCTTGGATATATCTACACCCCCAACGATTGATAGACGGCGCCACCGTTTAGTGTGCCCCAAAGTCGCTCCGGTGGTGCTCCCGCCGCCACAGTAAGAAGCTTGCCGCCACGAACGTAACACCAAGCAATGCCGCCACCAAGTCTATAAGGTGTCCGATGGTGTGGGGCTGTCCCCAACCAAACACTGGAAGGATGGAGAATGCTTCAAACACGTGCGTCAAAGCCATGACTCCGAAGCAGCTAATACCTAAGGCCTGTAGTGCTGAGGCGAGGCCCCGACGCGTCAGAAAAATAGCCGCCGAGACGGTCAGAAAAACACAGGCGCCTACCAGTGCCAGAAGCCCCTTCAGAACCGCTGTGCCCATTAGAAACCGTGGGGTAGTGGAAGCGTTGAAATCTAGCAGATGCGCCACGGCGGTTCGACTGGCCGCTTTGGAGGAATTGAGGTGTCCGTAGTGAGCGGCAGGTCATCGCCGACTGCGGAAGTTTCACGAACTGGCGCTGTCGACCCCCTGCGGCCGTACGACTGTGCTGGAAGCGGTCAGTCGAAGTGCCAAAAGCGGACCCCGGTTGCGTCTCAGTACGGCCGGCTCTCTGCGAGTGATTTGCGTAATGGGACTTCGCGTCCAATAATCAGGGCAAATAGAAGAACCTGACGATTCGGCACCGCACGGCTCGGAGGTCAAACCGATCAGGGGGCCTGTCATGGCATCGACTATTTCTCGACGCGCATTTGTAGCACGCGCAGCGACGGCTGCGAGCGCACTGACCCTGCCAACACTGGCGAACCCCGCGCCTATTTCATCGCGAAACCTCGCGCCAAAAGACAGCGACAAGGAGGTCCTAGATCTTGCCATTGTGGGCGCCGGAATCTCCGGAATCTACAGTGGATGGCGTTTGGTGACTGCCGACCCCGCGAGCTTGCGGATTCTCGGAAGGCCTGTGAGCACTGGGCGCCGTTTGCGCGTGGCGGTCTTCGAGGGTAGTCAGCGGGTGGGTGGCCGATTGCTATCCGCGCGAGCTCCCGATCTGGCTGCCATATGTGATCTGGGCGGGATGCGATTCGCGTCAAGCCACAAGCGTGTCGTTAGTCTGATCAATGAACTCAAACTGCCCAACCATGGTTTCTATACCTCCCATCCTCAAAATCACGCCTTGCTCCGGGGCCAACACCTGCGCGTCTCGGATCTCAATAACCCCGCGCTTCTTCCCTATCGGTTAACACCGGCCGAGCAGGAGTGCGTGAGGAAGAACGGGTCGAATGTTCTCATCCAATGCGCCCTGATTAAGCTACTGCCCGGTCTTGCAGAGTTGCACGGCGACGAGCTTTTTACCTATCTGCAGACCGCCGAGGTAGACGGCACGCCACTTTACCAGCATGGCCTTTGGAACCTGCTGGCAAGAACAATGAGCTCGGAAGCCCGCTCCCTGGTTCAGGCGACGATTGGGTTCGATGAGCTTGGCTTTAATTGGAATGCCGTCGACCTGCTGATGCAGTACCTCCTGCATACGCCGGACGTTACCTTCCACGCCTTAGATGGTGGTTACGACGCGCTTCCGTGGGTGCTGCAACGGAAGTTTGAGAGCGCGGGCGGAGAGGTGCTCCAGGGAGCTTGGCTGGACGGACTGTCACCACAGACCCTCCCAGACGGCTCGGTCGGGGTAGAGCTGCATTTCGCCGGCGAGTGTCCCGCGGTCAAAGCGCGAGCGGTCATTTTGGCGATGCCAAGGAGGCCGCTAGAAGTGCTCGTGCCGCGCTTCGCGGGACTGGCTCCGCGGAGTTCTGTAGCATTCTCGCGATTGCTTGGTTCGGTCACACCCGATCCGGGCTTCAAGTGCTTCATTCGCTATCCCACGGCGTGGTGGAAGGCGACCGGAGTCTGCCAAGGACACTCCCTCACCGATCTTCCGATTCGCCAGTGCTTCTATTGGACCGAGAGCCAACAGCAACGATGCGGAACGGAGCGCGGTGAAGCATTGCTCATGGTGTACAGCACCACGCCCAACGTCGCATTTTGGGGAGGGTTCGGCCCGGGCAACGCGGAAACCGAGGCGTTCACCGCTGGCGCATGTCCCGTTCGATCGAATTCTCAGGACGACAATGCCCGGCTGCGCGAAAACTGGCTCACTCATCGAGCGCCAGCGAAGCTGGTTGCGGAAATGCATCGGCAGATCTTAGTGTTACACGACGTGCAGTCGGCACCCGACCCGCTCGAGGCCGTCTCGGTCAACTGGGCAGATGATCCATTCGGTGGCTGTTGGCATTTCTGGAATCCGGGTGTTCGGAGTTGGCAAGTCAGCCACCAGATGACACAACCGATCGACGACCTGCCCTGCTACGTGTGCGGGGAGGCCTACTCGACCATGCAAACATGGGTCGAAGGGGCGCTATTGACTGCTGATCTAGTGCAACAACGGCTCAATCTTCCGCCCCGTGTCGTGTAGGCAATCAGACGCCACGTCACGAAGAGTTGAATGTCTGCTATCGGGGGGGTCACACCCAGCCCGTTGGTGACCGCTCTTGGCCGCACCCGGAAGTAAATATAGCAGTTGCTGTGGCGTCCAACACGCTGTCAAATTCCATTCTTCCTCGAGGTTGCCAGGAGGTGACGTATGGTGCAGGGCATCGACAACATTGGCATTTGCGCGACCGACCTCGAGAGATCGGTGCGGTTCTACGGCCGACTGGGTTTTGTAGAAGCCTACCGCAACGAGCGCGGCGTCATGATGGCGGCGGGGAGCGTGCAGCTCTTCCTGTTCCAGACGCGGCGTTCCAATCCAACGCCCGTTGGCCGCGAACTCGGTCTGTTCGGCAATCCGCCGGGCATCGACCACATCAGTTTCTCAGTAGCGGACGTGGACGCGCTGTATGGGAATCTCACGCAGGCTGGCGTGACGTGCGGGAGCAGGCCGGAGGATCAGTCCTGGGGCGCGCGTATGTTTGGTCTCAAGGGATCCGGATGGCAACAACCTTTACGTGTTACGGCAATTCTGACTGGGGACAAAGCGAACGGCGGCTTTGGGGAGTTCTAAATACCACTGCGAGCGACCGCAGTTGGCCGATCAGCGCCCCTTTTCACGCCGATGAGTACGGCGTGATGAATAGAGGCTGAGCGAAGTTGGCGCGCGTTTCAGCTCTGCCGCTCGCCGGACCCTCGACAGGTGTCCGAAAGAACAGTCAAGGGCCCGCGGCCCGTCTTTCGCTCCGGCGCGGCGGGTAACGTTTCGGGTATGCGGGGTGCTCCAGCGCGGCAGGAGCTCGTGGTCCTGAGCCGCGCCGGCGAGGATATAATGCAGTTGATTTCCGCAGCGCATTCCGCGGCGCCGCCGCCTGTGCCACCTCCGCTACGGCCGCGACCTGTGGACTATCCACCGCAGCGCAAGTCAGGCTGACGGGATAAGTAAGGAGAGCAAGTTATGAAGCGCAGTCTTGGGATCCTCGCCGGCGTCGTTTTGCTGTTGTGCGCCGCCGCGAGCCGCGCGGACAATTACACGGACACCATCGAGATGTTCAAGAACGCCGGGGCCAGCAAAGAGTTCTTCAGTAAAAGCCACGGGTACGCGGTGTTTCCGGGCATCGGCAAGGGTGCCTTAGTGGTCGGCGGCGCTCACGGCAACGGCCGCGTATACGAACAGGGCAACTATGTCGGCGATGTGTCCATGACGCAGGTGAGCTTCGGCTTCCAGGCGGGCGGCGAGGCCTACCGCGAGATCATTTTCTTCGAGGATAGGCGCGCATTCGACGAATTCACCAGCGGTAACTTCGAGTTCGGCGCCGATGCGAGCGCCGTCGCCATCACCGCTGCGGCGGGTGCCGGCGCCGGCACGTCCGGTGCGAGCGCCGGTGCGAGCGGTGGGCAGAAGGACGCGACCACAGCCGGTAAGTACTACAAGGGCATGGCGGTGTTCACCATCGTCAAGGGCGGCGCGATGTTCGAGGCGGCGGTCTCGGGGCAGAAATTCAAGTACAAGGCCAAGGGCAGCTGAGAATTCCTAACCTGCGAAGCTCTCAGGATGTTCCTGCACGGTCCGAGCGAGGTGCGCTGGCGGGCCGCTCGGAGAGTGCCGACGCGCGAGAGGTATCAGGCGCTGCTGAGCGAAAGCTGAGGTGCCCGCTCTCGACCCTTCAGCGACGATGAGCTTGCTCCAAAAGGAGCCTTTCAGAACCTTCGGAGCGGACATGCGGGGCCTGCTGTCTGTGTCGCAGAGAGACGCGCCGTGGAACCGCAGCCCCAGGGTGTTTAGGTCGGCTCGTCTACTCTTCTCAATAGCTCGGCAGCGGCCTGACGCGCCCAACCACCTCATCTCGGGCCATAGGAGCACTCATGCGCGAATCTCGAGGCGCCCGAAATCCGAATAAGAGCTGATGACGGGTCTCGATGCTTGCCAGCAGCGCCTTCCCGAGCCCAAGTCCATCTTTGGCTCGCTCACTGCTGTATTCGGTAAGCACCTCACGCGCCATCTCCGGTTCATGCGCGGCATAAAGCTTACGGGCGCGAGCCTCGATCACTGCTGTCCCGGCAATGCTCTGATTTTCGAATGCGACCAGGGCCTCCGTCACCTCGGGGAGGAACTTGTCCGGCTTATCACATGTGTAATACATCAGACGCTTGAAGGTGACGTATGCGAAGTCCGACGCTTCTTGAATCTGAAAATCCCGCGTCACCAGGCGCTCTGCCTCGCCAGAGCTTAGATAGCGATGCTTACCGTACTCGGGTAGCACTTGCTGCGTTCCGATCCAATAAGGCTCGAAGGGCGTCGTTATCGCGCCCGTTGCAGCGACCCAGAGAATGTTCAGGTCAGAGTGTGAAAGGCCTGAGCGCAGATGTGCGACCTGCCCATAGCCATTCTGATCGCCAGAAACGAGGGGATCGCGAACCGTATCCATGAACTCACGAACCGTGAGCTTGGAATGGGCAGTCATCTGCCGAAGCCGCTCCTCGATGAGCACAACCGTGGGTGAGCGCTCCTTACCCCACTGATAAACCTTATTGACGTTGAACGGCTGCCCTGAATTAGGGTCATACCACCCTTGGCTGACGGCGAAAGAAATGAAATTACTCGAACCGCGGAAGCGATCCGGGTGCTTCTCGAAGTCGAGCGGTATTTCGAGTATGTACCCCGGGTACGACATGTGAATATCGTCCGGGCCAAGCCGCTCAGCGATCCACAGTCCCTTCCCACCCGCGAAGTCAATCAACACCCAACCTTCATGGGCATCGGCAAATAAGTGTGAGTTTCCGCCATAGGTCGAGTAACCGTACTTATCGATCAAGTAGCCGACGATCTCGACAGCCTCGCGCGCCGAGTGGGCTCGTTCCATTACGATGCGGGAAAGGTCGCTGTAGTTGAGCCCGTGCTGTGGATTCGGAGTCATTTTTCGCAACTCGGCGCGCGAAGGGGACCACACGTCGCGGGCGGCGACGCCGTATTCGTTCAGACCACCATTGGTCAGCGCAGCAGGAAAGCCGGCATATTCCGAGTAATTCATCGTGATGTAGCGCGCCGTCTCGGCCGCCTGCGGGATCTCGATAAGCTCGCCGGGGAAGCTCGCACGGCTCCCGACTACAACCATGATCTTGGAGCCGGCAGGCCCCTTGCGGTGCGGTACGATCTCAAGCCAATGACTGGACGGCTCATCTCCCGTCCCGCCCAGCAATGTGCTTCCGTCTTCCGTTAAGTTGCTACCTACAAAAATCGCGTAGCTGGCCAAAAGCCGGAGTCGTCGTGAGCCCGATTAACCCAAATGCCAGCACGATCTGGGGGGTGAGACGTACCATTCCCGACCTCCGAGTTTTCGTATGAGAATCTGCTTCTCGGGATCCAGTATATGGCTGGGCCTGGGCCTCGTGATTATCGACGACCTCTGATTGTCTGCTATGTGAGAAGCCGAGCAATGGGCGGGACCGACAGCTCGTGGCCGACTCCGGGCGTATCGTCGAATGGGTCGTTTCGACCCGGAGCGGTCGGTCGCGTTTACCGATAGCGGTCGCTGAGAAGCTTGAGAGCGGACGGTCGGGGAAATTGCATCCCGGGCCGCGGCTTGCACCGCCAGGCGGGCAAAACCTGCCCCTGTTGCCCCTCCAAGGTCTTGCGCCGATTCCTTCAGGGGTGCGCGGCGTCCGGCATCGCGTGCAGATAGCTGTACAGCGCGGTTATCTCCATATCCGTAAGGTACGACAGATTCTCCCGGGCCCGCGGGCCCATCACCGGCAGCGTGCGTCCTCCGAGCGCTATGCCGGTTCGCAGCAACTTTGTGAATGCATCCGGAGAATAAGCGGCCACGACCTGAAGACTCGGACTCGTGAAGTCTGGATTGAAAGCACCTCGCAGATCGCCTCCGTGACACGGTGCGCAGGTGGTTCGCGCCAAGTAGCGTCCGAACGCCGCTTCGTTGCCTGTGGCCTCTGGAGGGGGGACGGCTTCGACAATGAGCTGTGCTGCAGTCTTGAACTTGCCGACCACGAGTCCAATGCGGCCAACGGGACCAGGCGAGACTAACGGACCGGGACCGGCAACCTCCGGCAGACTCCTCAAATAAGCAACAATTCGCCCTAGATCGGCGTCTGTCAGTGCGACGAACGCCTCCGAAGGCATCACCAACATACTGCGCCCGCCCGGCCGGACGCCCTGCCGGATGATGGTGGCGAGTTGCACATCGGTGTATCTGCGGACTGCGGTGGTGAGATTAGGCGCCACGATGCGGGCGATCATCGGCTGGTCAAACATGACGCGGCCTTCTCCCTGCTTGCCGTGGCAATCGCTGAGGCAGCCGTGAACCGTGGCCAGCCGACGGCCCTCGTTGATGGCAGCAGGATCCGCGGGAATCGACACGGCCACCATGGGGACCTCGTACGTGCGTTTGAGAATGTGCTCAGAGAGCACGTACACCGCTCCCAATACGATGATGCCCAGCACAACCATGATCCCCAAGGCAATGCCGATCCAGCGCAGCAGGCCTTTCATCTCGCTACCTTATCGAGGGCGCATCGGTGAGTGTGTGCCGAAATCTGCAGTGCGCGTCGAAGGGCGGCCCCGAAGCCCGCAGCGCGCGCCGGCCTGCCAACCCTTCAGCAACCCCGACCCAGATCGACTCGCTATCCCAGCGCCCACCAGAGCCCGCCAAGGATAACTGCAGCCCCTACCACATAGGCGCCGAGCGTTATGTATGTCCCTTTGATAACGTCCCGGATCACCTTTTTGACTGCTTCCCGGTCGTTGAGGTTCGGAAAAGGCTCTCGTGGCTCGGGCACCCCGATGAACCGGCAAAGCGGCCCCCATCCGTCGGTCACCTTGAACACCAGAAGCTGGTCGGGCGGAACCGCGGCCTTCACCTCCTCGATATAGGCATGGTAGCGCGCGACGGCCTTTGCCTTGTCGCCCATCACACCCTTAAGCGTGCGGCCCCAGATCAGCTTGTGCGACATGTCGCCGAATTTCCGGCCGAACGGCGTAAGCCACTCCAGCACTTTGAATTGCCACAGAGTCTCGGTGAAATAGATCGTGTCGATCGTGCTGTCGTACCAGGCTTCGGCGCCGCGCGGGTGCAGGGTCAGGAGAACCTTGGCGTCCGGATATTCGACCAATAGCTCCTGCCAGACGCAGCACGCCGGGTTGTCAATCGTGGCGGTGTAATTGGCAAAGACCCAATTCCAGTCATGGCGCGTTCCCGGCGGGGTATTCGCCACCGCTCGCCAGAAATCGAGATGCCGCTTGTTGGCCTTGTTAAGGACGACTTCCTGCATGTGGTAACAGCGGAAGCCGAGTTGGTTCAGAGCCGCAAAGGTCGACCATGTGCCGGTGCGGCCGAAACCGGCCCCGATAATCTGTACAGCCATCGCCTATCCTCATTGACTGGTATTGCTTTGTTACTGATCGCCGCGTCGCACTGATGTTGCGTTAGCGCATGGCAGCGGTGTCCGCTTTCTATCAGTGTAATCCCGTTTGCTGGCGGACCGGTCCTGGCCGAGAGCACCCTTCCGGGCCGCTGGACCCCTGACCGGCTGGAGTCGACCCCAAGCCGCCTGTGGCCTTTGCCAAAAGCGGCCGCTCGGATTCAGCTAAGCTGTCATCTGTCGAAAGGGGAGAATACGGTAAGGCCGGGCTTTGAATGCTGACTTCGGCGCTCACTGTCGGCACAGTGGGTACAGACGTGCCAAAGAGCAGCCACCAGCCCGCCGTGATACAACGACTGGCGTAGCTAGCTTATCGCATGCAACGGCATGCCAACAAACATGACAGTCGCCGCAAGGCATATTCAAGAGCCGGTCGTCCGTAGCTTGTCCGCGACCGGCCTATGGTTGCTGATCATCAACGGCATGATCGGTGCCGGCATCTTCGGGCTGCCTGCGGAGGCCGCCCGCCTTGCCGGAGCGCTCAGCCCATGGGTGTTTGCGATCTGCGCCCTGCTGCAAATGCCGATCCTGCTCTGTTTCGCTCAGCTTGCAAGTTACTTCGCGGGGACCGGCGGCCCGGTCCTCTACGCCAACGCGGCGTTCGGACCGATGGCCGGGTTTCAGACCGGCTGGTGCTTGTACATCGCACGCATGCTCGCCTTCACCGCCAACCTCAATCTCTTGGTCGATTCCCTCGCCTATTTGCTGGGAGGAACTATCGCTTCCGGGTTGCGGATAGTGCTCTTGTTTGTTGTGTGTGGCTTGCTGAGCCTGGTTAATGCCACCGGGGTGCGCGGCGCCATCCGGTGGCTGAGCGGGCTCACGGTTCTGAAATTAGCGCCTCTCATTGCGCTCGTGTTGTTCGGGATACCAATGCTCCACCCGAACGTGCAGGCGCGACCGCCAATCGATCTCCACGGTCTGGGCGAGGCGACGCTCCTTGTAATCTATGTCTACACAGGCTTCGAATCTGGCTTGGTAGTTGCCGGGGAAGCACACAACCCGCAGCGCGACCTTCCACGCGCATTGCTAGCGGGATTAGCCGTTTGCGCTGGGCTGTACGTGTTGATTCAAGCTGTCAGCGTCGCAACGCTACCCAGTCTCGCGTCCTCGGCTCGCCCTCTGATCGATGTAGCTGCACTGTTGATGGGGCCGTGGGGCGCGCTTTTGCTGACCGCTGCGGCAACCGTGTCGGTCGCCGCCAATTTGTTCGGTTCGATGTTCTCAACCCCGCGCATCACGTATCGACTTGCGCTTGACGGACAGTTACCACATTGGTTCGGCGCGATTCATTTAAAGTACAAGACTCCGGTCTCGTCGATCGCGTTTTACGGCGCCGCGTGCTTCGTGCTCGCCGCTTCTAGCGGTTTTGCCTGGCTGGCGGGTCTGAGCGTCGCGACCCGGCTGCTGTTGTGGCTGGTTTGTATTGCCACAATTCCGCGGCTCAAGAACCAACTCGGCAATACGCAGCACGCTGTGCGACTCGTGGGCGGATACTCGATACCTGTCCTCGCCGCCATCGTTTGCATTGGTCTGTTGTTACAAGTAAAGGTCTTGGCATACGTCAGCGTAGCTGGCCTACTCGCTGTAGGTAGTCTGTTGTTCGTGACGGCGCGCCAATCGCGGTTACATAACGTAACGCTTGGAGGTCATCAACTCTAGATCGGTAAGGACAGGGGACCCAAACCCTGATTACGCGACGGCTACCGCGAAGTGATGTCGCTCGCCGGTGTCCGCTTTCCGGCATGTCATTGAACGGCCCCTTACGACGGCTTCTGGCCGACAGCGGAAGTTTCACGAATCGGCGCTATCGACCCGCAGCGGCCGGTCACGTATCCGGGAACCTGACATTCAGATTGCGCCAAGCGGTCGTCCTGTGCTCCGCAAATATTGCTCCGGTTCACGCAGGACAAAGCGAGTACTCGTGATGCAACCCACCGAGCACTGCCTTGCCCTGCACGGAGCCGAAGCCATCAAGACTATGACGAGACTGCAGCATTGGCCTCGATACAGCGGCTGGAGGATCCGGCACGCCCGGTCCGAGCGCCATATGCGGGCGACCGCGATTGTAATGAGCGATCCACGATCTCAGGACACGACGCAGGTGCGCTTCCGAGAGCGGTATGATCCAGTCCAGACACTCGCGCCGGATCGTGCCGATTATCCGCTCGCAGATCC
>Ga0306920_100007430_pt1 | contig 14441 bp, 12 predicted proteins | sample flu12Cox44000170_FD_204666 | JGI IMG/M metagenome (GOLD analysis project Ga0306920, IMG submission 204666) | Lab enrichment of tropical soil microbial communities from Luquillo Experimental Forest, Puerto Rico - flux4day.12C.oxic.44.000.170 (v2)... | ecosystem: Environmental > Terrestrial >...
GACCCGCTCCGAACCCGGCACGCCGCATCAGGTGTGCCATCAATTCGATGTCGTCTTGATATGCCATACTCGGGTCTCCTCCTTGATCCAGTCACTCTCGCATCGCAACCGTGCGTCTCATCCCGTCCGCTCGATGGCTCAAGCGTAGACATCGGACGGTCGCCACGGCATCAACCCGCAACCATCCAGACGGGGCATTTGCAGGCAGCGCCTGCTTCTTAGAACGATTGTATCCTAGCTCGACGGGCTGTCAAGCGGACGCGAAGGCGTCGAGTCCAGAGGTGCGGCGCGATCAGCGATTTTCGGGGCGCACTCGGATGATGACGTCGACCCGACAGATCTCCGTGCCGAGGGGCGGCAAAGGAAACCCACTGACCACCACGTCTTGCCCGGGGATATCCTGTAGCTTACTAGTCGCTTCGCAAAAGAAGTGATGGTGATCGGCCGTATTGGTGTCAAAGTAAGAGCGACCCGGCTCGACGACGACCTCGCGCAGCAACCCCGCCTCGGTGAACTGGTGCAAAGTATTGTAGACGGTCGCGAGCGACACCCGAACATTGGCACCGATTGCTTCGCCGTGCAACTGCTCGGCGGTGATATGGCGGTCACCGTTTTCGAGGAGCAGCTCCGCCAGGGCGAGGCGTTGCCGCGTAGGGCGCAGACCCGCCCCCCGGAGCCGCGCCAAGGCGGTCATTGAGGCTGACGTCATCGTCATGCAACAAATATAATCAGGTCGCCGACGAAAATAAACAACCCTTTCGCGATTCGGCGTCGGTTAGGCCCCGGTCTGCAAACGCTCGACCAGCTCGCGCACCGTCGGCACAAAGCCATTCGCATAGAACGGGTCGGAAGCAAAGCGATAGGCGTTGTGGCCGGCGAACATCAGCTGATACTCGACGTCGTCCGAATGGCGAATGGCCTGAAGAGTCTTTTGTATACAGTAGCTGCGCGGGTCGGCCTTCTTCCCTGTCGTGCGGACTTCATTCTGCGCCCAGTTCGAAAACTGGCAGGCGCTGAGACACCCCATGCAGCCGATTTGATCGGTGCGAATCTCGAGCGCCTTGCACGGGGTAACAAAAATCAAGGTCGAGTCGGGCGTGCGCAACGCTTCCGTGAAACCGGCTGCGACCCAGCTCTCGGCCGATTTCTTGTCATGGACCGTCAGGAAAACCATGCGGCCGCGCGCGCCTACACTGAAGGGTGCCACATGCTCGCCAACGGGCTCGATGGTGTAGGCGACCTGATGTTCGGAACGCTCTTGCAGCTCGTTCAAAAAGCCGTTGCGCACCGCGGAGGAATAGAAGCCGGTAGGACTGAAGCGATTGAGGTACACGTCACCTTCGCTCAAGGTCAGCAGCTTGCGCTTCCATGTTTCAGAGATCGGGCTCTCCCGCGTTACGAGCGGGCGGGTGCCGAATTGGAAGGCAACGGGGCCGAGTTCGGGGTTGTCGATCCAATCGATCCATTCACGCAAATACCACAGTCCCCCGGCCATGAATATCGGAGTTGTCGCAAGCCCAAAATCGACCATCAAGTTGCGCAGATCGCGGACGCGGGGGTAGGGCGGTTCGGGATGTTGGGGATCTTCGCTGTTGGAAAGTCCGTTATGGCCACCCGCTAGCCAAGGGTCCTCGTAGACAACGCCACCAAGCCAGTCGCAGAACTTATGATAGGCGCGCTTCCACAAAGCGCTGAACGCGCGGGCAGACGACACGATCGGGTAGTAGTGCACCCCGTAGCGTGCGCAAATCTCGGCGATCTTGTAGGGCATCCCCGCGCCGCAGGTCACGCCGTTAATCAGCCCCTTGGCTCCCTCCAGGACGCCGTGCAAAACGCGTTCGGCCGCAGCCATCTCCCACAAGACATTCATGTGGATGCGGCCTTCGCCATTGGAACGCTCATGGGCAACGCGTGCCTGTTGAATCCCGCCGGCAATCGCATAAGCAACAAGCTCCTCGTGTCGCTCTCGTCGCGTCCGCCCGTGGTAGATCTGCGGGACCGGTTGGCCCGACTCGGTGTAGCTGTCGGCGTTGACCCCAGAGAAGGTGCCGACGCTGCCGGTGGCGGCCCACGCTCCTGAGCTTTCGCCATTCGACACCGAGATGCCCTTGCCACCTTCGACGAGCGGCAAAACTTCACGCCCGGAGATCACGAGTGCGTTCAGCGGCTTCACGGAGCTGCTCCTTGCCGCGCCGCTCCCGCCGGGCTCGACGCGGCCACCGTGGGTTGACGAGTGGATGCCGTCGCGACGCAAACAATAAAGGGAGAATCCGAGAATACGGAAGTCACCCCCCAAGAAAACAACATCGATGCCCGCGCGGCATCATTAACGGTGTAAGTGAGCAACGGGTAGCCAGCCTCGCAGATCTCGGCCACGAGAGCCGGGTGCAGGCGGCGGTGATCGGCATGGATCGTAGAACAGCCGAGCTTCTCCGCCCGAAGACGCCAATTTCTCGGCACCGCACGGAACAGCAAGCCCCGCGCGATTGAAGGCGCGCACGACCGCGCTGCCGAAAGAGCCTCTTCGATGAAGCTCGAAATCAGCGGCGGAGGAAGGTGTGGAGGCCACATCTGAGAGAGCAGCGCGACGGCCGCCGCGCCGGTTTCGCCCGCCCGCCCGCGAGCAGCCTTCAGCTCGATATTCGCGCCCATCCCCAACTCGCCGAGGACTCCAATGGCCTCGGCCAGAGTAGGCACATGCTCTCCGCGGAAGGCATCGCCAAATCGGTGTCCGGCGTCAAAGCGCCGAACCGCTGCCAGAGGCAACAGAGCGGCCTTGCCGCAACCGTTCGTCGTACGCTCGAGCCGCTCATCGTGAAGCAGGATCAGTTGGCCGTCCGCGGTGAGGCGGACGTCGAGCTCGACCCAGCGACAATTCAGCTCCTTAGCCTTACGCAATCCGGCGAGCGTATTTTCCGGGGCACATCCGGCGGCACCGCGATGGCCAATCACCGCTGGAAACATCTCTTCAACACGAGTTCTTATGTTCATCCCGGCGTTGCGATGTGAAGCGGCCTCTTTAGATGAGCCTCCAGTTTGATCTCCGACCGTGCTGTGGTTCATATCCGAAGCGTTTGCCGCGAAAGGTCGGGAGCCGTCGCACCCGCTGCCGCTATCGTCAGGACGCCACTGTTCCCTGTTCTTGGCGTCTTGCACCCAGGTCCAAGCCGCTCTGCTGATCTACTTGGCGCATGCTTAGCTTAACTTTGCCACGGTCGTCGAAGCCGAGTACTTTGACTTTGACCAAATCGCCCATTTTAACCACATCGGCGACCTTGCCCACTCGGTGGGGCGCCAGCTCGCTAATGTGCACGAGCCCATCGCGTGATCCGAGAAAGTTTACAAACGCGCCGAAGTCTACAACTTTGACGACCTTTCCGGAATAGATAGAGCCGACTTCGGGCTCGGCGACGATCCCTCGGATCCAATCGATCGCGGCGCGGGCCGCTTCACCATCGACCGCGGCGACCTTGACGGTGCCGTCGTCATCGATGTCGATCTTGGCCCCGGTTGTCTCGGTTATCTCGCGGATTACCTTGCCTCCCGAACCAATCACTTCGCGGATCTTCTCCCTCGGAATGCTAAGGGTTGTAATCCGAGGTGCATTATTGCTGACGTCGTCGCGCGCCGCGCCTAGGGCCTTGGCCATTTCCCCCAGAATGTGGAGGCGGCCGTCCCGTGCTTGGCTCAGGGCAACGCGCATGATCTCTTCCGTGATCGAGGTGATCTTGATGTCCATCTGCAACGCTGTCACCCCTCGCTCGGTACCGGCGACTTTAAAGTCCATGTCGCCGAGGTGATCCTCGTCACCGAGAATGTCCGACAACACCGCAAAGCCTTCCGGCTCTTTGATCAGCCCCATGGCGATTCCAGCCACCGAACGGCGCAACGGGACGCCGGCGTCCATCAGAGCAAGCGACGCGCCGCAAACCGAGGCCATCGAGGAGGAACCGTTCGATTCGGTGACCTCGGACACCACGCGTATTGTGTAGGGGAAATTGTCCTTTGTCGGCAACAAGGGGTGAATCGCCCGCCACGCGAGCTTGCCGTGCCCGACCTCGCGCCGGCCCGGCGAGCCCAATCTTCCAACTTCACCCGTGGAGTACGGCGGGAAGTTATAGTGGAGCATGAAGTTTTCGCGGTACTCCCCCTCTAGGGCGTCGATGATCTGCTCATCCTGACCGGTGCCGAGCGTCGCCACCGCGAGCGCTTGGGTCTCGCCACGGGTAAACAACGCGGAACCATGCGCGCGACGTAGGACGCCGACTTCGCATGAAATCGGTCGAACAGCACTTGTATCGCGGCCGTCGATCCGCGCCTCGCCCCGTAATACGGCGCCGCGCACGATCTCCTTTTCGATGTCCTTGAATAGGCTGAGCGCGGTCGCGCGCTGTGGTTCGTCCGCGAACAGCTCGATCAACTGAGCCTTCGCTTCATCAAGACGGTTGCTGCGCTCCTGCTTGCCTTGCTCGCGATATGCGGCTTTGATCAGCGGACCAATCGTTTCGTGCAGTCGTCTCTCGATCATCCCGAGTTCGGGCGATACCGGCGGCATGCTCCAAGGTTCACGGGCGCAGGTCTCTGCAAGCTCGATGATCGCCCGGATCACTGGCTGAAACTCACGATGGCCGAAGATCACCGCGCCGAGCATGACCTCCTCAGACAATTCCTTTGCTCCCGATTCAACCATCAGCACACCGTCGGCCGTACCTGCGACGACGAGGTCGAGCTGCGAGCGCGGCATTTCGCCAAGTGTCGGGTTTAAGATGTACTTCCCGTCGATATAGCCGACGCGCCCACCGCCGACCGGCCCCAAGAATGGGATCCCCGAGAGAGTTAGGGCCGCAGAGGCACCTACGAGCGACGCAATGTCCGGATCGTTTTCGAGATCATGACTGAGCACCGTGCAGATGATTTGGGTCTCGTTAATGAACCCCGGAACAAAGAGCGGTCGCAACGGACGATCGATCAATCGAGAGACGAGCGTCTCCTTCTCGGAGGGGCGTCCCTCACGCTTGAAGAAGCCGCCGGGGATCTTACCGGCAGCGAAGGTTTTCTCCTGATAGTTGACGGTCAGAGGGAAGAAGTCCTGACCTGTTTTGGCAGACTTCATTGCGACCGCGGTACACAACACGGTCGTCTCGCCGTAGCTGACGAGTACCGCCCCATCTGCTTGGCGCGCGAGCCTCCCAGTCTCGAGGACGAGAGGGCGCCCGCCCCATGTCAGCTCCTTACGGTAAACCTGGAACATGCGATATCCTTTGAGAGAGGATCGGGTGGCACGCATGGCGACCCGGATCTGGCGTGCATCAAGCGCACCGGCAATAGTCGGCTCACCCGGCTGAGCGTTGTCGAGGGGGCCAGCAGGACTGCGCCCCACATAGTTCGGACGGCGGAGCGGGCCACCGCCCACGCACTGGCTGTCAATCCAGGATGTACACCAGCGTCAGCGACGAAGTCCAAGACGTGCGATCAAGTTCTCATAGCGCATTGTGCTCGACACCTTGAGATAGTCCAACAACCGACGCCGCTGACCGACCATCACAAGTAACCCGCGCCGTGAGTGAAAGTCTTTCTTATGCGTCGCCAAGTGGTCCGTAAGGTTACGGATGCGCTCGCTCAGGATCGCCACTTGGACTTCCGGCGACCCCGTGTCGCCCTCCTTGGGGGCGTATTCGGTGATGAGCGCCTGCTTGCGCTCCGCAGTGATCGACACCGATCTAATCCTCTCGACGATTAAAGACCCGTACCGGCCGGAGGTAGCCGTTTTCAACCTTCGCAAGCGCGATTACCGCCCGATTGAACCAAACGCTCGCGACCGTGCCCTCGGTGAGCCGGTCGAGAACCGCCCGTACCCGGGTATCGTGCGGCGTCACGCTCTGCCCGCAGCGAACTCGCGCGGCTTCGGTTGCGGTCAGGGCCAACGCAGGGATGCCGTCCAGCGCTGTCTCAATCGGCAATAGGTATCCCGAAGCGCCTAGACTATGCCGACGCGCGATTGCGGAATCCAGTGAAATCGCGAGCTCTGCCGTGAAACGCCCGACCGATAGACGACGTAACCCGGCAACATGGGCAAGAGTTCCGAGCGCCGCACCTAGATCGCGGGCGAGGGCGCGGATGTAGGTCCCCTTGCCGACAAGGGCTTCACAATCGGCGTGATCGCGATCCGGTAATGTGACCAGCCTTAACTCGGCGATTTGCACGAGCCGCGCAGCGAGCACCGGCGTTACCGCGGCGCGCGCGAGCTTGTAAGCACGGTGTCCGCCGACCTTTATCGCCGAGTATGGCGGCGGTGATTGCAGGATCGTTCCGGTAAAGCGGGGCAGGACTTCCTCAATCGCACTCCGGCTCGGCCGCGATGAAGATTCGGCAACGATATCTCCTTCACAATCGTCGGTCGCTCGAGCAACACCCCATCGAACGCGGAAGCGATAGCGTTTTTGACCGCTCATCGCATACGCGGTGGTCTTGGTCGCCTCTCCCAAAGCTATCGGCAGCACCCCCGTGGCCAAGGGGTCGAGCGTGCCGGCATGTCCGACCTTGGTTCCAGTGAGCCGTCGGACCACTCCAACGACCTGATTCGAACTGACCCCTGGAGGCTTGTCGATGACGAGCCATCCGTCGGGCGCGCCATCAGTTCGCATCGTCATTGCTCGCCGTTCGGGCGGCGTTATGGCGAAAATCTCGTTCAACGTCAGGCCGTGCAAGCAGTGCGGCGATCCGGTCCGCCTGATCAAACGATCGGTCAAGCTCGAATAACATATGGGGTGTATGGCGCAGCGCCATCTCGCGGGCTACCAGCCGCCTTAGGAATGGCGCACTGCGTTTCAGCCCGGCGACGACTTCGGTCGCATTGGCCCCGCCGAGCGGCATCACAAACACAATCGCGCTTCGTAAATCCGGGCTGAACCTTGCTTCCGTTACCGCAATACTAGAATCCCGTAGCGCCGGATCACGGCATTCGCCCCGACCGAGGATCCCGGAGAGCACATGTCTGAGTTCTTCTCCCACCCTAAGCCGTCTTTGCTCGCCACTCCGCTTCGGCGTGCTCTCGACCGGCGATCCCAGCCATTTTGTGTCCATGGGCAACCGCGCTATAGCGACCGCGCGACTTGTTCCATCTCGAAGCACTCGATCACGTCGCCGGTTTGGATGTCTTGGTAATTCTCGAAGGCCATGCCGCATTCGTAGCCCTGGTTGACCTCGCGAACCTCATCTTTGAAGCGCTTTAGAGTCTTGAGCGCGCCTTCATGGACGACGACGTTGTCGCGCAGCAGGCGCACCCTTGCGCCGCGACGCACGGCACCCTCGGTCACCATACAGCCTGCGACCTTCCCTACCCTGGTAATGTTGAAGACATCGCGGATCGACGCGTTGCCGAGGAAACGTTCGCGCAGGGTGGGCGCCAGCAAGCCCGACAATGCTCCTCGCATATCTTCGATCAGGTCATAGATGATCGAATAATACCGGATCTCGACGCTGTCGCGCCTCGCGAGATCACGTGCTTGCGGGTTGGCGCGGACATTAAAGCCGATAATCACCGCAGCCGATGCCTTGGCCAATATCACGTCGCTTTCATTGACCCCACCAACAGCCGAGTGTAGCACGCGAATTGACACTTCGTCCGTGGCCAGCCTTTCCAGCGAGCCGACGATCGCTTCGAGCGAACCTTGGACGTCCGACTTGACAACGACCGGCAATTCCCGTGCGCCGCCGGCGGCAATTTGCGAAAACATTTGCTCGAGTGTCCCGCGCGCTCCCGATGCCGCGATTGAATCGCGCCGGCGGCGGTGACGAAAAGCGGCGATGTCACGGGCGCGGCTCTCGTTCTCGGCAACCACAAAATCGTCGCCGGCTAGCGGTGTCCCGTTAAGGCCCAATACCTCGATCGGTGTCGACGGCCCTGCTTCTCGCTGGTTTTGGCTTCGATCATCGACGAGCGCGCGCACGCGGCCCCATTCGCTACCGGCGACAAAGATGTCGCCAACTCTCAATGTGCCGCGTTGTATCAGCACAGTCGCGACGGCGCCGCGGCCTCGCTCTAATTTTGCTTCAAGGACAACTCCTTCCGCTGAGCGGTTCGGGTTGGCCTTCAGATCGAGGAGTTCGGCTTGGAGCAGAATGGCCTCTTCCAGCTTGTCGAGATTGGTCCTTTCTAACGCCGAGACCTCTACGTCGAGGACCTCTCCACCGAGTTGTTCGACCACCAGTTCGTGCTGGAGCAGCTCCTGCCGTACGCGCTCGGGCCGCGCGTCCGCTTTGTCGATCTTATTGATCGCGACGATGATAGGCGCTTGCGCGGCTTTTGCATGGCGGATGGCCTCGACCGTTTGCTCCATGATGCCGTCATCGGCCGCCACCACCAGCACTACGATGTCAGTGACATGGGCACCACGCGCGCGCATCGCGGTAAAGGCCTGATGACCCGGCGTATCGATAAAGGTGATTTGTTTGCCGCTCTTCAGGGTAACCCTGTAAGCGCCGATGTGTTGGGTGATGCCACCCGCTTCTCCGGCCGCGACATCGGTCTCGCGCAGAGCGTCGAGGAGTGAGGTCTTCCCATGGTCGACATGACCCATAACCGTGACTACCGGTGCGCGGGGCTCGAGCGTCTCGGGAAGATCCTCTTCACCGTGTAGCCCCATCTCGACATCCGCTTCGGAGACCCTCCGCAGGCGGTGCCCGAATTCGGTTACGATCAGTTCGGCCGTGTCGGCATCGATGGTCTGATTAATTGTCGCCATTACTCCCATGCGCATCAGCGCCTTGATCACATCGGCGCCGCGCTCAGCCATACGGTTTGCCACCTCCTGCACCGTAATCGTCTCTGGGACTACGACTTCGCGCACGACCTTTATCTGCTCCGGCTCGCCCTGATGCAGCCGCTGCCGCTCGCGCTCCCTGGCGCGGCGGACCGAAGCCAGGCTGCGCACGCGTTCTCCTTCGTCATCGGTGAGCGCGCTGGTGACCGTGATTTTTCCGGTGCGACGACGCATCTCTTCGCGACGCACCGGCGCCGCGGGTTTTTTTGGCTCCGGCCGTGCCCCACGCCGCAATGTCGCGGGCTCTTCTTCCTCCTCTTCGGGAGTAACGCTGACCTTGCCCGCGGCGGCAAGCGCGGCAACTTTCGCGGCAGCCGCCTTCCCCGCCCGCTCGGCTACCTCCCGCCGTGACTCTTCGTCTTTGCGCCGCTGTGCCTCTTGCTCGGACCGCTGGCGGGCTTCTTCTTCGGCGCGCCGGCGCCTCTCCTCGTCTTCCGCTTTTTTACGGGCTTCCTCCTCTGCCCGGCGACGTGCCTCCTCCGCAGCCTGTTCTTCTTCTTGTCGGCGTCGGTCGGCTTCGGCGACAGCGACACGTCTGCGGGCTTCTTCATCGGCTTTGCGGGCGTCATGTACCGCGCGGACGCGGCCGGCCTTCTCTTCCGCGGTAAGCGCGCGGGGTATCGTCATGGGCGGACGCGCCGGCTCCTGCGTTGCCGGTCGCGCCAGCGCCGGATCCAGCACCACGATAGGTGGCACCTCGGCGCGTCCGGGCTCGGGTGCCGGCGATATCGTGCGCTTCTTGCGGACCTCGACAGTGACGGTCTTTGACCGCCCATGCGAGAAGCTCTGACGCACCTGCCCCATCTCCACACTCTTGCGGAGTTCCAGCCGGCCGCCGGTGCGCGCGAGAGTCAGGGGCCGCTTTTGTTCTTGCTCATTCGCGTCGCTCATCTGGATCCGATACCACCATCTTTCCTTGCCGGCCGACCAGGGTGGACCCCACGGGGGCGATCACCGCACCGCGGCGAAAGCCGGCAATTTTCTGTGCTACTGCCATAAGCTGACCGTTCAGCCGGCCATCTCCGATAGCTATGTTTACCACATGATCGCGACCAAAGATCGTGCCCATCTCCGCCGCGGTCAGCACAATCGCAACTGGCAGACCGCGACCCATGGCGCAGATCTTCCGGCGTCCGTCTTCCGCCCCGTCGATCGCGAGAAGCAGTAGTGCGGCTTTGCCCGTCCGCATAGCTTCGCTGGTCTTCTCGAAACCGGCGTACGCGACTCCGGCCCGGCGTCCGAGACCGATCACGTCCAAGCAACGCTGCACCAGCAGCGCCTCGACGCGATCCGCAAACCCTGTCGGCGCTGTTATCGCGCAACGCGCCGCACGTGCGAAGACCCCTCGCGTTACTGCGCTCTCGAGAATATCGCGGCGCGGAGTCAGCCACAAACCCCGTCCGGGCAGGCGGGAGGCGATATCGGCAACGAGCTCACCATTTGGCCCCACGACGAAGCGGAGCAGACTCGATCGATCGTGGATGTCGCCTGTAACGATGCACCGACGCCGCGGCTGTGGCGATGACCGCCCCGGGCCGCCCCTATATGTCCTGGTCCCATCGCCAGCGCTCGTGACTCTACTCCCGCTCGGATTTCGCGGATTCGGCGGCGTCATCCGGATACCAGTGTGCCCGCGCTCGCATGATCAGAGCATTCGCCTCCTCAAGCTCAAGATTGACACCGACCTTATCGGATCCGGCGAGAAGTTCGACGAGCTCATCACCGGCAAGCCCGGCGAAATCGTCGAGGGTTGTAATCTTATTCTCGCCGAGTGCAACCAACATCCCAGGGGTCAGAGGTTCGAATAACGCGAGCTCGTCGCTGACGCCGAGCTCTCGGCGCCGCTCCTCGTATCGGCGATCACGCTGCTCGAGCGAGCTACGCGCTCGCTCCTGCAGCTCCGCTGCCACTTCGACGTCGAAACCCTCGATGTCCGCGAGATCTTCCAACGGGACGTAGGCCACCTCTTCGAGAGAGGTGAACCCCTCGGTAACCAGCAGATGGGCAATCACATCGTCAATGTCGAGAGAATCGATAAACATCTGACTGCGGTTGCGGAATTCCTCGGTCCGCCGCTCCGACTCTTCCGCCTCGGTCAGGATGTCGATATCCCAGCCTGTAAGTTGCGATGCCAGGCGAACATTTTGACCTCGTCGTCCGATCGCCTGGCTCAATTGATCGTCCGGAACGACCACTTCGATGCGCCGCTGTTCCTCGTCCATTACGACCTTGGCGACTTCGGCCGGCGCGAGCGCGTTGACGACAAAAGTGGCGGGATCCGGAGACCAGGGTACGATGTCGATCTTTTCACCCTGCAATTCGCCCACAACGGCCTGGACACGGCTCCCACGCATGCCAACGCAAGCGCCGACTGGGTCGATGCCGCTGTCGCGTGAGGTTACCGCGATTTTGGCGCGACTGCCCGGATCCCGAGCGACCGCTTTGATCTCGATGATGCCGTCATAAATCTCCGGCACCTCTTGCGCAAACAATTTGGCCATGAACTGCGGATGTGTACGTGACAGAAAGATCTGAGGACCCCGCAATTCCTGCCGGACATCGTAGATATAGGCGCGAACGCGCTCACCCTGGCGGAAGCTTTCACGCGGCAACAACTCATCCCGACGTAGCATCGCCTCGGCGCGGCCTAGGTCCACGACGACATTGCCGAACTCGACGCGTTTGACAAGTCCGTTGACGATCTCGCCGACGCGATCTTTGAACTCGAGGAATTGCCGTTGGCGCTCGGCGTCGCGCACCTTCTGAACGATGACCTGCTTTGCCGTCTGTGCCGCGATACGCCCAAAATCGATCGGCGGTAGCGGGTCGGTAATAAAGTCGCCGATTTCCGCCTCGGGGTTCAACCGCTGCGCCTCGGCGTGGGTGATCTGCGTCGCCTCGTTCTCGATCGTCTCAGCTACTTCGCGGAAGCGAAGTAGCCGGATCTCACCGTTGCGGCGATCGATTTCGGCGCGAATGTCGTATTCCTGGCCGTATTTGGAGCGGCCGGCCTTTTGGATCGCCTGCTCCATCGCCTCCAGCACCTCGTCGCGATCGATGCCCTTGTCGCGCGCGACGCTATCAGCGACTTGGAGTAGTTCCGGGCGCGCGTATGTTGCGATCGTGTCCATGATATACTCGGGTTTCGGCTGTCAGTGGGTTTGTGCGCGGGGTTGCAGCCAGGGAGGATCAGATTCCGGAAGCATGTTGCCCTCTGTTAGCGATCAGATCGTCCGTGAGGATGAGCCTTGCTCGCGCCACTGCGTCGAGCGGCAGCCGCTGTTCGCCCGCATCGGTGAGCAGGCGAACAGCGCCTTCAGCGGTTCCAATTAGGCGCCCGCGGAAGCGCCTTCGCCCGTCGAGCGGCATAACGAGTTCTATCCTAGCCTCGAAACCGCTGAAGCGATCAAAGTCCTCTGCACGAACCAGCGGACGGTCGATACCCGGGGAACTGACCTCCAACGTGTAAGCCCCAGCAATCGGATCGGCGACGTCGAGAAGGGCGGAGACGGAGTGGCTAATCTGCGCGCAGTCATCGTGTGTGATCGGCGAATTGTCCAGCCGCTCGGCCATGATCTGCAGCGTCGTCCGGCGCCCACCGGTCATGAGCACTCGCACGAGGCGGTAACCGGTCGCCTCGAGCGAGGGCTCGATCATCTGCGCGATGCTGTTCGTGTCAACCAAGAACCCCGAACCCCCTCAACAGATTAAGCAAGCAAGCAGCAGCCGAGTCTTCGTCGACGAGGACGGGCGCTGTCGCGAGCCGGCCTCAGCTTTCGAGAAGAAAAAAGGGGTCGCTGATCCACCCCGGTACAGCGGTCCGCCAAACGGAGGAAATTTTGTTGGATAAATATGGCAGTCCTAGCGCTGCCGCAAGGGCGTTTCGGTCATTTACGATACCGTCGCCTGAGCCGCAAAAAGGTGGGGACATGCCCCGCGACACGTGTTTTTTCCTCATAGCGCGTGGGAGGCCAATCGTTCGGACGGTTGCGCCAATCGAGAGGACCTCGAACCAACCATTCGAATAACGGGTGCTCGGTGACCCGCTCAAGGATCCAGACGAGGTAATTACTATCATCGGTCGCGAGCCGAAGTTCGGCCCCGTCCGTCATAATTACACCCAGGGCATCGAGGGTCTCGCGGGACATTAAGCGGCGGTCCGCGTGGCGCCGCTTTGGCCAGGGGTCGGGAAATAAAATAAAGACGCGATCGATCGACGACGGTCGCAACGCCGCAATGATCCGGCGCGCATCGTCGGCAAAAATCCGGATATTGTCGAGGCAACGGCGTTCAATATGCGCGAGCAGCCGCGCTATACCCGGTTCGAATACCTCGCAGCCGATGAGGGTGATGTCAGGATGGCGCTCGGCTTGGAGGGCAAGGTGCTCCCCCCCACCAAAACCGATCTCGAGCCAAACCGCCCGCTTGGGTGTGCTGAAAGGAGCATAGGGTTCGAGCCATCCGCCCTCGGGGATGGTCACGGCAAATCGGGGCAATAATTCGCTGATTCGGGCCTTTTGGGTGGGACGAAGCCCCCGCCCGCGGCGGCGTCCATAGATCAGCTGACGCTGTGCCAGCTGCATGATTGGAGAAAGTTAGAAGACGCGCCGCAGTTCGTCCGTGAGATCGAGCCTCTCCCAGGAGAAGCTGCCGTCGGGTTCGGGTCGCCTACCGAAATGACCATAGGCCGCCGTGCGCGTGTAGATCGGTCTGTTCAAGCCCAGATGTGTGCGAATGCCGCGAGGCGACAGATCCATCAGCTCTTGCAGTACGCTGGCCAGCTTTTGCTCGTCGACCGCCCCGCCCGTGTCGACATAAAACGATAAGGGCTTGGCAACCCCGATCGCATACGCGACCTGTATCGTGCAGCGCTCGGCAAGTCCCGCTCCGACGACATTTTTTGCGAGATAGCGCGCAGCATAGGCCGCCGACCGGTCGACCTTGGTCGGGTCCTTGCCCGAAAACGCGCCGCCGCCATGCGGCGCAGCGCCGCCGTACGTGTCGACGATGATTTTTCGCCCGGTGACACCAGCGTCACCGTGAGGACCGCCGATTACAAAGCGCCCGGTCGGGTTGACGAGAAAATGCTCCTCGTCGCACATCCAGCCTGAGGGTAGCACATCGAGGACGTGCGGCCGCACGATTTCCCGCACCTCTTCCCTCTCGATCCGGTCGGAATGTTGGATCGAAACGACGATCTTGGTTGCTCGCACCGGCTTCCCGTCTACGTACTGCAAGGTCACTTGGCTCTTCGAGTCGGGGCCTAGCAAGGGGGTGTTTCCCGCGTGGCGAGCCTCGGAAAGCGAACGCAAGATCGCGTGCGCATAGAAGACCGGCGCGGGCATCAGTTCTGATGTCTCGGTGCAGGCGTAACCGAACATCATGCCCTGGTCACCAGCGCCTTCATCTTTGTTGCCGGCGGCATCAACGCCTTGTGCGATGTCCGTTGACTGGCCATGGATGAAGCATTTGATCGAGGCGTGATCCCAGTGAAAATTCTCCTGCTCGTAGCCGATTTCCCGGATGGTGTCGCGTGCTACCTCGACCAGCTTTTCGTTGGTGATCGAAGCAGGGCCACGGACTTCTCCGGCCAACACCACGCGGTTGGTGGTGACCAGC
>Ga0306920_100007431_pt1 | contig 14440 bp, 18 predicted proteins | sample flu12Cox44000170_FD_204666 | JGI IMG/M metagenome (GOLD analysis project Ga0306920, IMG submission 204666) | Lab enrichment of tropical soil microbial communities from Luquillo Experimental Forest, Puerto Rico - flux4day.12C.oxic.44.000.170 (v2)... | ecosystem: Environmental > Terrestrial >...
CGTGCTCTTGCCCGCGCCGTTCTCGCCGCACAGCGCTCGAATTTCTCCGCGCCGAAGCGAAAACGAGACATCTTCGAGCGCGGTGACGCCCGGATAGGCCTTGCTCACGCCCCAGACCGACAAGACCTCCTGCAACAGCCGTCCTCCCCGCCCAAACCTCGAACCCGCTGCATCGCAGCCGAGGGCCGCCGTCAAATAGGTGCACCGCGCGTCAACCTACGCATCTGCAGCCCCTGTCCTTCCCAAAAATCATATCCGCCCGCAGTGATGGTGCAATCCGCGAAAACGCCACACGGTGGAGTCGAGCGACCCTCGTGACCGGTACGTCGAACATGTCCTTTGGGTACGCGCGATGCCGCCATGGCGGCGTTCGCCAAGAGCTGGCGGCGGAAATAGCCCCGCCCTGCCATTGGCGAGCCCGCTGGCGCGCATCGAGTGCGCTCGGTTCTGTCTGCTGTTACCCGCCAGGTTACCCGAGGCCTTCCGTTTCTGAAGCCCTGGTTTGACAAACGGTTGATTTTGCTGGCGCGCCCGAAGAGATTCGAACTCCTGACCCCCAGATTCGTACTGAGGTAGATAGGCTCAGGCACCCTTTGATTGTGCTCGCCGCACTCGCTCCAGCATCTCCTCGACCTCACGTTTGGCCTGCGCGAGCTTCTGTACATCGCGCGCGCGCAGCACCACATTCGTGTTGGCCCCGTGCTGCGGATCGAAAAACGGATAGCTGCCGATCGCGACCTCGGGATTGGCCTTGGCAATCTCGCTGAGTTGCATTCCGATGTCGCCCTCGCGCGCATCGGCGCGCACGGTCTCCGAGAACATGTGAACGCCGATCTTGAGCTGCCAGCTCATCGAGCATCGCCTGCATGATCGAAGGCACGCCCGCCATCACGATTACATTCCCGATTCCAGAAGCCAGGCGCCCTCGACACCTTGTTGAGGATGAGATCCGCGTCCTTGGGAATGCGCGTCATGCGCTGTCTTCACCCATTGTGTAGGATGGCGAGCGCGCGAGTATCGGTCGCCCCATGTCATGACCGACGCATACCGTCCTCTCGGCGGCAACAAACAGACCGCTGCTGTCGCCCAATCAGGCAATGCAGAAATTGGCTTCGCGCCCGCAGCTCGCGCCGGAGGAGGTGTAGCGGGGTGACGACGACACCGATCTCCTCCGCCGTAGCATAATCGCGCAGCCGGGTGCTGACGGCGGGACCGTCTCGCGGTGGACGAAACTGCAACTGGAGCTCAGTTCACTCGGCCCGCGAATATGGATTCGGCCTACCCAGGGCCCCTAGCTCGCCGCCCGCTCCGCGTCCCATGTGATCGTGCGCGCTACCTCGAAAGCGATGCGATGCACGAGACCGGCGCCAAGATCTTTGTCACGAAGCTCAAGCGCCAGTCGTTCGAGGAAGACCTGGCGAAGATCGTACGGCACCATCTGCGCCGCCTGGCGGACCTCGTGGAGCTCGCTATCGGTAAGCGCAATCGGGCTCATAAAGCAAGAGATGGCGGCCGCTCCGGCGGCGGGGAAGGTGGAGTAGCCTTGGCGCGCCGCGCCTCGCGGTCCCGTCGCCGCAGCTCGCGTGCGCCGGCGTCCAGCACCCTCCATAGCGCCCGCGCGGTCTCGTTCGGCCGCCAATGTTCGTGGTTATACGTGCCGACCTTTTCGGGATTTCCTTGGCGCGGGTCTTCGACGCAGGGATAGTCCCACAGCTTGGCTCGCACCTCGTGCCGGAGCTGATGCTCTAGTTCCCACCAACGATCCGACATCCACTCGTATCGCTGCATTTTCATGAACAGTCGAACCGCCAGCTCACTAACCGGCGGCTTGTGCTGGCGGTTGATCGGCGTGCGCCGGGTGCCGGGCATCAGCGTTCTCCGCTCCAGCCAATGGTGCGCGGCTGCCCCCCATGCGGCTTCACCGGCTCAAGGTTCAGACCGAGGCGGTCCAACATCTTGCCGATCGCAACACGCAAGTGGGTCTCCTGGTTGATACCGGGGTGCACACGCGGGCCGTTCTTGGTGCGGATAATCTCGCCGTCATGGTCGATCTCCGCCCGCAAGCGCTCCACGCGGTCGAGAAGTTCGCAGGCCTGGGTCAGGATTTCGCGACCGCCGATGTCGCTGATCTGGTACTCGCCCTGCACCTGCGACCACAACCGTTGCCCGTGGGAACGGAGAGGTCGCAATGGGGTCGCAAACGTCTCGATTTCCCCTGGAATTGTGGAGCCGACCAGAGACAGGGGCGGTTTTTCAGGGCTTTTGGCCATGGCTGAGGTTCCCGTTCTGTCCAGCATAGCGCAAACGGGCCGATTTGGCGATTTTCGCAATAAAATTTCAGGCCCAAGACCGGATTATTCGCGATTCAGGCCGACCGCCCCCGCGCCCGGCGGGAGGGATACCCTCTGCAAAATTCTGTAGCCCCCCCAATGGCTTAACTGAAGTGAAGACTTCAGCCGCTCAACTCGGATGCGTTTTTGTCCGCTCCAGCTCGGATCCGGCATTCTCTCTTCGGTTTCCTCCGGACGGCTCTGCCGCCTTAAGCGGGAAATTTTAGAGTGACACTTGGGCGTGACACTTCGATTTCTCCCTAGGGACTTGAAGTGTCACGCTGAAGTGTCACGCCCCTCGTCCCATCTCCACCTTCGTCATCCTCTCCGGATGTTGCTGTTACATTCGGTTGACCAAGCCGGAAATAAGTGGTTTCGCCGATTTCATGAACGACAATGAGCCGATCGCATTCGGCTCGATCGACAGCACGGAAGAATTTCTGTCGCCGGAAATCCGCTTTTTGCTTCGGCGTGCCATCCGCCGGCGTGCAGGCATAGAACTGCTGCCGCACAATCTCCTGGTCTACCATTCGCACCACCGGCCCATTCGGTGGAACGCTCAAATCCACTCCCTGCTCAGCCAAGGCCTCGAACAACACTCGCTTGAGCCGTAGCACGGCCGTCCGCTGGTCTTGTCGCCGGGATAAGCTCCAAGGATCCGGCTCCGGCTGTGCTTGGGCTCCTGCCGCTCCGGCTGGCAGCCAGTCAACCACCATCGTCGTTTCCGGCTCCCCGTCCTCGTCGAGCTCCATTTCAACTTGCCGGAGGGCGAACGGGTACTCCTGCCCCTGCGGTCCGCCGCGGTTCTTACGTACAGCGAGCCGTGCATTGACGATCGCACCGGACAACTCTTTGTGTCCAAGGCAGACCAGGACGCTGTCGGCAGAGCTTTCCTTGGCTGCAGCACCGCGGGTCCCGGCCTCCAGATCTTTACCGAAGTGGTCGACGCCCAGTACGTAACAGTCGATCTCCTGTGCGACCGCCTTCAACACGTTCATGAGCGCTTGCCCCACAGCGTTGTCGTTCTCCTCGCCGCTCCGGCGGTAGCCAGCACAGGCTGCGATCGTGTCAATGATGATGAGCCCCAGCGGGAGCCCGTAGTCGCGCATTAACGTCGCCTCGGCCTGCCGGGCCATCGCAATGAGCTTCTCGACCGATCCCTTCTGCAGCAGCGTGGGCGCCACTTCGTACCAGCAGAAAGGCGCCCGCTCCTTGCCGTCCCCACACTTCTCCTTCCAGACGGCGTCGAAACGTAGCCGGACCTGGTTAGCGCCTTCGGCTGCAATGAACAGCACGCCACTCTGGCGCTTAATCACACGCCCGAGGAACGGCTGCCCGGTAGCGACTGCAGCCGCTAAATCGATCGCCATAAACGTCTTGGCGGTGCCCCATTGCCCCGACAACAGACCATGCCCCCGAGCGGGGAGCACGTGTTTCACAAGCCACGTCGTAAGCGGGCGGGGATCGGCACTGCCATGCACGAAGAGTTGCGGCAGATCAGACTGCTCGGGCTCGTCCTCATCAAGGTCAGCGTCGTCGTCTTCGGGTTCATCCTCAAGCTCCGGATCCTCGAGCTCCGGATCCTCCGGCTCCAGCGGCGGTGAAGGCTGCGGGGGTGGAGGCGGCTGCACAGGCTGTGGTGCTGGCGCAGCTTTCGCCTGCTGACCGCCGCCGTCCGTCCATCCGCTTTCACCGGACCACGGGAGCTCCACAGCACCATATTTGCCGGCGCTCCTACTAATCTCGCTGCGTAATCGACTTTCGCTCAGATAGCGACCGCCAATCCCATCAGGAAACTGTTGCAGGTGTTCAAAAATTTTCTCTTGATCCCAGCCAACGCCGAGATAGTGGCCAACGATGGTATGAAAGAGCTCGCTGCGGTTCGCTTCCGGCGGAGCTCCTTCACGCACGAGATGCTCGATCTGGTCGATGCTGTAAGCGCAGCCGTCGCTGTTAAAGCCATCGCCGCCGTTGGTAGTTCTGGCAGTTTCCTCTGCTGCCGCTGCTTCGGCTTTACGACGTTCGCCCCAAATCACCGCCCAGTCGAACACACGATCGACGTTGGTGAGCTCACGGATGGTATTGAGCCGATATCCTGTGATCGCGAGAGCTTTGCGAGTACACCGGAATAATTCGGCGCAAATGATCTTGTCCGGCTCGAACTCCTTCGGCCCCGCCCTGAGCGTGAACTTCTTGTGCAACGGACCGCCGTTAGCCAATCCCCAAATCCGGCAGCCGGCGCCGCTAGGCGTCACTTCCGTATACGTGTTGCGGCCGCGCTCTAGAAACAGCTGTGCCCAAATGTCGATCGAATACGTCTCGAGACAACGGCAGTGATCGAGATCGATCGCGGCGAACGGGTCGTCTTCCGTCAAGATGTAGCTGATGCCGTCGGCCTGCCGAGTTCGCACAGCCGCCAATGCAGTCTCGTAACTACTCCACGTGCTAGGATCCGAGGTACTGGCGTGCCGATCCGGCTGCGTCGCCATGTAGGGCGGCTTCTGCCAATTGCCGTCAGGCTTCTGCGTCCATCGCCAGACCGCCCATTGCGGCCGCTCGAGCAGCGGCGCCAACGCCCGCGGGAGTTTTGCGAGATCGCGCTGTTGTGTTATTGGTTTGTTGTTGCCCGACATGGCACACTCCGTGAAATGATGGGCTTGGAGGGTTTGGACTTCCAAGCCCGTTGCTCGGTTCCACTTCTAGAACCCGATTTCATCGTCTAGATCGTCGGAGAGGCTGGGCTTCTCCGGCGATTGCGCTTGACCAAACTCATCAAGCTGCCGCCGCGCTGACGGCGTCGGTGGTGACGGTTGCGGTGGTGCTGCCACAGCTTGACTGTTGCCTCCTTTCGGCGGAATGCGGACACGCAGGCCACCAACCATTTTTCCTCGCAGATCAACCATGGTGGGAAACAGGCTGATGATCTTGTCCTTCCAACCGCTGACGTCGTCGCCAAACGCACCTCGGAGGGTGCGGTTGTTGGTCTTGTTGAGAACAAGGCCGCGCTTATCGTTGGCGAACCAAACGACAAGCTTCTCCTCCTTCTCACTTCCCGTGCCAACCGCTTCCACGGTCACAGCCTTGATCCGAAATTTCTTTTCGGATTTCAGGTCTTCAGCACAGAGGTACTTCGACTTGTCGAAGTCAGACGCGAGAACCATTGAATTCACCTCCTTTCATGTTTTGAATGCTTCATTTGCGATAACGCGAGCCACTCCAGGCCTCGGCTGCGATCGGCAGATCGAGCGCCCAGGCGGGTTTACGCGTCATGAGACGGATAAATTCCTGCTCAGAGCCAAAATTTTCCGGCACCTCGCAGATGATCTCGTCGTGCACCGTTAAGATGATCCGATAGCCAGCGGCTTCGACGCGGAACATGGCCTCAACCAGCAAGTCGCGTGCGATGCCAGAAACAATATTTTCAACCCACAGACCGCCGTAAGCGCCAGCACCATAACGACAGTCTTTGAATTGCCCCTCAGCGTTATCAGCAAAAATCACATACTGATGGCGTTCGTCCTTGGCGCGGATGCGCGGCTGCGGATAAGAAATCTTGCGCCCAGAAGGCAGCTTCAACTGTAAAAAAGCGCCGTTGCTGCGAAACGCGATAGGGCCGCAAGTCACTACACGTCCGCGATCTCGCACTGCTGTCCAAGCCGCGCGGTCGACCGCGTACCAGAACTTCACAATGTTAGGATGCGTCGCGCGCCACTCGGCTTTGAATTTCTCAACCTCAGCATCAGTGAACCGGTCGGGCTCGAACTTGCGCCACGCATTCAATCCACCCATGTAACCGAATGCGAGATCACAAGTTTTGCCAACATTCCGCTCCGGGCTGTTCTTCCTGTAAGTGCCGTCCGGAACCCGGAAGATCTTGCAAGCAGTGATGCAATAAGGCTCGTCACAGGGATCGTGTGTAGCGTCATAACGCCGATAACTGTCAAGCTTCCATTGTTCGTCGGCGCCCCAAGCCAATGTGCGGCTTTCGATCGAAGAAAAGTCGCCCCCAATCAATTTGTGACCGGATGCCGCAATAATCATCGAGCGCGTGCAATCGCCGATCGCCGCGAGCGGCTTGGGATAGAGCTTGCGCACATGCTCGTAATTACCAGTACTGATTGCTGCTATAGCGTCATCAAGGTTCTCAATTGTCGGCCGCTTCAAGTTCTGCACCTGGACGCCTTGTCCCGAAAAGCGACCGGTACCGGCGCCGTGGTAGCGGAATTCATCACGAATGCGGTCGTCGTCGCCCGCTCGAGCCAGCAGCGCATCAAGCTTTTTCACAGCAGCTTGGGCACCGCCTGCACGGAGCTCGAGAACGCGCCGCACCGGCACCGGCAGCTCGGGATCGAGCAGTTGCTTCTCGATAGCTTTCTTGTCGAGGCTCTCAAGCGAATAGTCCTGCTCATGCAGCCAGTTCTGTATGCGGGCGATTTGATTGACGCCGGTAACTGCTCCGCCGGTAATATCAGCGAGCTCGGCGTCGATCTCCGGTCCGGCGGCAGCAGCGATTTGTTTTGCCGCTTTCGCCAATGCCCGATCGAAGAGAAAACCGCGTTCGTTGATGATGCAATTAAGCTGCCACAGCAGCTGCTCGGTCGGCGGCAATGGTGAGCATTCCTGATAGACTTCGCGCTCGACCTCCACGTCCTGGCACATATAGCTCTGCCAGCGTTCAAGCCGATCGGGATCGTCGAAGTAGTAGACATGGTTTGGATCCTCAGCCTTGCGAACTCGCCGCGGCTTTGACATTTGGTGCATCAACCGCTCGCCGCTGCGATCCTTGCGGTTTGCCAAATTCAAGGCGTCGGCAAGTAGGCCTAGCCGCGCCGGCAATCCGGCAGCCAATGCCATCGCCATGGTGCAACGGTGGCGCTCGATCGGGATCAAGGGGTAATTAAAGCGCGGCTTGAGGACGTACTGCTCGATTGCGCTCTCGAACGGATCGTTGTGGGCGGCAACACGCCAATTCGTATTGCGTGCAGCTTCGATAATCTCTGTCAGCAATGGTTCGCCCGGCCGCCACACCCGCACCGGACCGTCATCGACCGCGAAGGCTCCGAAGACAACTTCGGTAGAAGGATCTTTGGCGTAGCGATGTATGCCGACTTTCTTCATGCTGAGCTTACTGCGCGTTTCATAATCACGATGTAAAACATGCGGCACTTCAGATAGCGAAGTGTCGGCGAGAAGCTGTTCGCTAATGTGTTGGAGCGGAAGCGGCTCAAGCATCGGGCGGCTCCCGCTCGGTCGCGGTTTGGCGTGCAACATCGACGAGCTCGTCGCGCAGATAATTCTCAAGCTCCTGCGCCACGGTCATTGTCGGCGAAATTTTGATGATCTCCAGCACGGCAGTGGTGAGCGTTGCTGCTCGATCGCGGACAGCGTTGCTGCGCTTGATCGGAAATCGAATGATGGTCATATCACGCGGCCTCAGTGGAATGATCATGATGCGAGCTCAAGGATCTGCCGATACGCACCGACGGCGCAGCAGTCCGATCTATGGTTACGCAGAAGCCGAGGCGCGAGCGCCGCAGCGCCTTGCACGCGATTTCGCCTGCACCGATCAATACGATGCCGGTGCCGGGCTCCTTGCCGATCGAGCCATTGGGGCGAACGAATTTTGTTTTGCCGTCAGGGAAAAGCAGTAGCTCTGCGTTAGGAAAGACGACATCGTGAAACCAGTCGGCCGATGTGCGCGCAGCACACAGTGCAATGCCATTGCCGTGCTGAAAGAATTTCTGGATCCACGGGACCTGACCACGTCGGCCGCCGAACGGACAATTGAGCCACGTCAGGCCGTGCCAGCGTTGCCGTAAGCCGTCGTCGGATCGAGTGTAGATCTGCCGCGCCGGGACACAGCAATGGGGCATGCCTTCGCCCGGATGCGCTGGATCCAAATCATAGGTGAGACCGATCGCGTCGAAGATGTATTTCGGCGTGTACCATTCACTCGTTTCGCCGATGCTCGGCTCGTGCTCCGACATGACAGCAGATCCTCCTATTAAAAAAGAGCGCTCGCCGCATTCGCGCGGCAGCACTTCGTCATGCTGCTTCCGGCTTATCGCTGCTAGGATCGAAGTTGGCATTGCCCGTCTGCGCCCAGTCCAAGCTGATGGCGGCGACAGCGTCCGCCGCGTTGGTCAGCTCACACAGTTGTTCGAAGAGGTGCTCCGGGTAATCCTGCAGCTCGTGGAATGCATTCCCGAACTGCTCGACGGTCAGCTTCACGCTGTGTGCCAAACGCGCGAGGTCTTCCATCTGCTCCTGAGCTCGAACGGCCTTTTCCAACGTCTCGATATGAGTTGTCATTGCTTTGCTCCGTAAAAAAGCGCCGCCCCGCATTCACGCGAGGCAGCCGCCGCGTTAAGCTGAAAGTTTCACTGCAGCGTTTAAGCAAATCCGACAGTTAATCGGATCGCCGGGTTCTGCGTGAAACACAGAAGCTTTGCAGCGAGGACACGTCCCGAATCGGGAGACGACTACTGCTACGCGATTAATGTCTTTGGTATTGACTTCGTAGCAGTCGACCTTGGCCTTAACGACAGCGCGCCCCGGTCCGTTTTCCCAGGTGATAAAGATCGTGGCTCCGACCGTTTGGACATTGAAGCGGACCTGCGGGAAAGCGCGTCGCAATTCCTGCAGAATAACGCCGCACGTGCGGACGGCGTTCGTGTATGTCGTCATCGCACGTTCTCCGATTGAAAGGAGAACAGATCGGGCTGGTCGTGAGCGGACTTCTCGGCCGCCACAGCGAGCTCGAGCAGATAGTCGGATCCGACTGCACGGACGAATGCGACCTGCTGCTCATGGGTTAATGAGCGAAATTTCTTGAGCAACTGCTCAACGGGGTCACTATGGCGTTCACCAGCGTTACCGTTGTGCCCGTTAAGCGCAGAAACCGGGACACGAAACAGTGCGGCAAGTTGGTGATTGCTGAGACCAACCAGATTGAGCCGGCCTTCTTTGACGGCTCGGGCCTGATCGATCCGGTCGGCGATGGGCCCCCTATGCGCGGCGATCGATCGGCCGCGGATAGTGATAACGGGGATAGCCGAGGTGTGAGGAGGAGTGATATAGACTGTGCCAGTCATGGGCGTCTCCGTGGGTTCGGATGCGACCTTGGCGGTGAAGCCGATCCGACAGGCCGCAAACCTCGGATCGGGGAGAAAATCAAAACCCCTGCCGTGTTCTTCGAACCCACGGCAGGGGTTACGTTTCAGGCCACTGAGGCCGCCGCTGCCGCCGCTGCTGCCGCCGCGGCTTCGCGTTCGTGCTCAGCAATTTTCTGCCGGATCGTGCTGCGCCGCCCGGCGATTTTGCCCCTCATCTTGAAGGTGCCGAGCAGCCCTTGATTGTGCAGGTGATAAACCTTCCGGCGGTTCTTCTTGTTGTTTTTGCCGAACACGTCTTTGGCGATCGACCCAGCACCAAACATGAGGTCATTTCCCAACTCATCCATGGCGTGTTCTCTCTCCAAAAAATCTAGTTCAACCTTGAACTTATCGTGGGTAATTAGGGCGGTCAAGTTCACTATTGAACTTTAGCGGACGCCCTGCCATTTTTTGGGAATGGCACGTAATCAACGAGTTGGCTTCCAAACCCCCCACTACCCCTACGCGGCCGTGGAGCACGCTCTCGCCGCTATGATGGGCACCACTGACACTGCCACCCAGACGGGGCAGTTGAGGGGAAGGCTGAAACGGCTCCTCGTTTTAGGGCTGCCCCCTGCCGGCCCCGGCAAGGGCACCCGTCGGCTTTATTCCTGGGAGGAAGTCTGCCAACTCGGCCTCGCCCTGCTGCTGGAGGATGCCGACGTTGAACCGGTCGCCGTGGTCCAGGCCCTGCAAAACACGTGGTCCCACCTCGCCCGCAATGTGCGGCTGGCGGCTGACTGCCCGGCGGACAATCCCATGATGCTCACCGTCAGGCTGACAGCCGTGTCCGGCCCGTGGCGGACTGGCGATCCGGTCTCTGCCATGCCGTGGATCACGATCGATCGCCGCATCGATGAGCGCGCCCGGGAGCGCTACCGCAAGAAGCTCGGCCTTAAAGACAAGGACCCTCTCATCCGCGCCCTCAAAGATGTGGTCGCTCGTATCCAAGCCGACAACGTGTTGATGCTGATCAGTCGAAACGAGCCGGGGTGGGTCGCCACCATCAATTTGACCGCCGCGCTGAACAAGCTGCAGGCGGCGCTGCACGAGGAGGTCCACTAATGGCCATTCGCAAAAGGACCTGGACGACACCGAGCGGCGCTGCGCGCGAGGCCTGGGTCGCCGACTACACCGACGCCGGCGGTAAGCGGCGGCTGCGGACCTTCGCTACTCAGGGCGCGGCCAAAGCGTGGCTCACGACCGCCGCCTACGAGGTCAAGCAAGGCACCCATACTCCGGCGAGCATCAGCTGCACGGTCGGCGAGGCCTTCGCCAATTGGATCGAGTACTCCAAAGGGGAGGGACTGGAGCGCTCCACGATCGAGCAGCGCCTGTATCACCTCAACCTGCACGTCCTGCCGTTCCTGGGCGGCGTTAAGCTATCCGAGTTGACCGCCCCCCGTGTGCATCAGTTCTTGACCACTCTACGGCAGAATGGCCGCTCATTGGCAATGCGGCGCAAGGTGCTCACCAACCTCAAGACCGCGATTACATTCGCCCAGGCGCGCGGGCTGGTGGCACAGAACGTCGCTGCAGGCATCAAGATCAAGGCCGATGCGCGCGATATATCCACCGGCCCGTTGCGGGCTGGCGTCGACTTCCCCACCAAGTCGGAACTGCGGGCGTTAATCGATCACGCCCCTGATCACTGGCGTCCGTTGATCGTCACAGCAATCTTCACCGGAATGAGGATTTCCGAGCTCCGCGGGTTGAGCTGGCGCAACGTTGATCTAGGCAAAGGCATCATTCACGTCCGACAGCGGGCCGATGCTTGGTGCAAAATAGGCGCCCCGAAGAGCAAAACGGGTAAGCGTGACATCCCGCTCGCGCCGCTCGTTATCAACACGTTGAGGGAGTGGAAGCTGCGCTGCCCGAGGGGCGAGCTCGATCTCGTGTTCCCCAACTCGGTCGGGAAGCCCTGCACGGTACCTAACCTGCGCGACCGCGTGCTCGGCCCGCTGCAGGAAGCCGCCGGCATCTCAAAAGCGTACCGGCCTCAGTATGGATGGCACAGCCTGCGGCACGCGGCGGCGTCGCTGTTCATCGAAAATCTGGGCTGGAGCCCGAAGCGGCTGCAGGCGGTGATGGGGCATGCCTCGATCACCATGACCTTCGACCGCTATGGCCACATGTTCCAGGACGCTGCCGGCGACAGTGCGGCGATGGGCAAGCTCGAGGCCGCGCTGCGGGTGGTGTAGTTGCTCACCCTTGCGGCCCAGGGATCATCAGTCATGTATAATTTGCTCCGCCGCAATCTGTTCGAGCAGCAGACCGGCTGGTTCATCGCCTTGTGCTTCCAATGCTTTTAATGCTGCTACGCCGCCGACCGCGAAACGTGTGATCCCCTCGAGCAAGCCCGGCAGTCGTCTCGCCACGCGCTCAACATGCGGATTGAATTGAAAAAAGGCACCACCCGTCTCCTCGGCGATAACCCTGTACTTATTTGAGCGATCATCCTGCTGGAATACGAACAATCTAGTTCCTGCTGCACGCAACTGCTTGGCGGCGGCAATTGCGCTGTCAAGATCGCCATGAAAGCGGTCGCCGATAATAACGACGGCTTGGACGGGCCCCTGTTGGGTCTCCCGCAAGGCATGTTCGAGGATATCATTTATTGTGATGTAGCACCCACACACGCAGCCAGTCCGGCCCCGGTCCATGATGGCAGCCATGGTGTCGGCGTCGACGACCCAGCTCGTCGTGATATATGGCCGAACCTGGAGCGCGCCCTCAGCACCAAAATACGCGAATTTGATCTGGACAGGCCCCGCCCCAAACATTTCAAGCTGGAGCGTTTGAAGTTGATCCCAGATGAACTTGTCATCGGCTTCGGCTGCCAATGTGAGGATCACGCGCGGGTTATCGTTCATGTGAGTTCCTTTCTTTTTGGTCAGCCGTGGTCACCCGTCAATTGCTCACTTTTTTACGGGGATGAGGTCTCGCTGGTAGCGATGCTCGCGCTTTTCGTTTACACGCGGTCGGCGCTTCTCAAAGCCCAAGCGCGTCAAGATGCCAGCAACCCGCTTCTGGGCAGGTTGCGTCTGTCGCTCGGGCGTGAGCCCGAGCGCATGCCCAAGCACCTCCGAGAGACCGACGTCGGTGCGGTCGCTAATCCATTTGCGGACCGGTTCTTCCCAGGCGTCGGCGGCGAAGCGTGCAGACTGCTCGGCGGTCGCAAGCGCCTCGAGTTCCGGCGTCTCGAGCCACCACGGTGCGCCCGCCTTGTAGCAATGCTCGGCCTCGGCCCACAGCTGATCGCGTATTAACTCCAAACCGGCGCGGTCGATCATGCCGTGACAAGTGACCGGCCAGATCCGCCGCGCACCGGTCGGGTCTTTCAGATAGCCGCCCGCGGTCGGATTGATGGTGGCCGCGAACACGCACTGCCGCGGCCAGTTAATTATGTGCTTGCCATAGGGCGGACGGAAACGATCCTTGCGGCGAGTTAGGAAGGACTTCATGGCGCTCGATGTCGCCCTCGTTAGCGCGTCCATTTCCGCAATCTCGACGAGCAACACGCCCGCAATTTCAAGGGCCGCATCCTTGCTGGTGATATGCGAAAGCCGATCAGTGAACCAATCGTCGCCAGCAAGTGTGCGAAGCCCCTCGGATTTTAGTTTGCCCTGCGGGCCTTCAAGGATGAGAATGTGGTCGACCTTAGCGCCTGGTTCATAGATGCGAGCGACGGCTGAGATCAAAAACCGAGGCCCGATGGCGCGAACATATGGGCCGTCTTCGACGCCAAAGTACGTTTGCAGCCAAGTTTCCAAGCGAGGCACACCATCCCAAACAAGTGAAGCAAAATAGTCGCGCACTGGATGAATTAGGTTATGTCGAGCCGCTGCTTGTACTGCACGTCCGACATCACCCGCTGTTGCATTAATATGGTTCTGGATGAACCAAACCCGGGTTTGACTTTCGTGATGATCGGTCCACGGTGTGTTTGGTGCTGCTGCAAATGGCGGACGTTGTTTGATCATGACCCGCGCAGCGAATTCATCAAAGGCGAGAACACCTTTCCAATCGGGCGAACTTGTCAGGATCAGAATTAAATTCGCGATGTTGGCTTTGATCTTGCCCCCCCTGTCGAGGATCAGCCCATCGGTCCAATCCGGCTGCCGCCTCTTCCCACGCCGCAGCGCTGCTTCGCGCACTTTTTTCATCTCGGCGAAGCGGTTCTTGAGGATCTGCTTGAGGCCGCCCTCTCTGAGACCGCGAAAATGTTCCTGACGCCGGCCGCTCGCGGGATAGAGCACGTCGCGAATCGCCAAGATTATCTCGACGCTCTCCATATCGAGTGTGACACTGCGCAATTCCTCGATAGACTTTGCGGCGGTCACTGCCTTGTCCAAGCGAAGCTTCTTAAGTAGCGCATCGGCCCAATCAAAAAGCTGCTGATTGCGTTGCGTATCAGCGCGTGCATGTTCGTCGGCGCCTTGCGATGTCGGGACCGGCAGTTGGAGCACATCAGCCATTTGGGCACTCGTTAAAAAAGTTCGAAAAAATACGGGTGACCACGGGTGACCAACCCGGCTCTGTACTCCGGTTCACCGCTCCGACAGCGGCTGGGCCATTTCCTTTGAGGGCGCGCGAAAGGGATAGCCGCCCTTTACGTTCCGTTACCAAGAAATGCCAAATAAGACACCAGAGTTTAAGCGTGAACTTCTGGGAGTTCAAGCATGTACTTCTGGTGGCGGCGCTACTTAGCGTGATCGCAAGCTCACTGTCGCCCGCACCGACTGTCGGCTGTTGGCAGCGTTACGCGTCCTGTCGACGCGACAAGAATGCGACATGCGGCCGAATTGTTAAATGAAATCAACGATCTTTTCTGGCTCGACAAGCCGGTGCTTGCGATCAACACCTGCATCTATTGGTGGTCGCTCCGCCAGAATGGCATCGACGACAAGATCGAGGGCTTCGGCTCGCTCCTGCTGGAGCATTGACGTCATCCGT
>Ga0306920_100007432_pt1 | contig 14440 bp, 14 predicted proteins | sample flu12Cox44000170_FD_204666 | JGI IMG/M metagenome (GOLD analysis project Ga0306920, IMG submission 204666) | Lab enrichment of tropical soil microbial communities from Luquillo Experimental Forest, Puerto Rico - flux4day.12C.oxic.44.000.170 (v2)... | ecosystem: Environmental > Terrestrial >...
CTGATCTGTAGCTCAAAGCGTGGCGTCGCCGCCGGAGAGGGCGACGGCGCCGGGGCTAATGCGACACTCTCAAGCGCCGCCAGCAGCAAAGCTTCGAGCAACATGCTCGTGGGCTAACCGACGAGAGCTCGCCAAAAGCTAAAGCCGGGGCTACGATCGCCCTGATTCGCGCGGAGCGCGTCGTCGTGAAACGGCTCGCACCGGCTCGTGATGCGGTTGGCTAGACCGCGCAGAAATACCAGTAGATTTCTCATGACACGTATCTCCTATGGGTTGACTCTTTGCCGCGCCGAACGAACCGACGCAGCACGAAATAAGCGGCTCATCATCGCGAGCCGACAGCACGAACTACTACTTGGTCCGTCGTCCATGGCTAGGCATCACCTCCTTTGCAAACAAAAAAACTGTCGCCGCTCCTCGCAGGCCGACAGTTCGAGAAACTTTGCGCGGCGGGCCGCGCCATCTCCCTCAGTGTCGAGCTTTAGCACTGCACAACCTAGACATCCTACCCTTGTCGTCCTGAGCGGAGTCGAAGGATCCGGTCCAGCCGCGTTAGACACCGCCTTGATTCGGCAAAGTCTGGTCACCCGTTGGGGTCTCTCGACCTTTCCGGGTAGCGGCATTTCTTCGTGCAGACGCCTCACCTAACGAGGAATCCTTCCTTAGGATACTCGCGCGCGCAACTTCGGTCAACCCCAAAAGCTCAGCCGCGAACATGCCGCGATACCCCCATAGGGTATAAGCCCATGAAAGGGAAAAGTTGGCCGCGTGAGTCACACGATTACCAAAAAGACCAAGCTCCGCAACCGGGTCCGGCGGATCCGCGGTCAGCTCGAAGCGGTCGAGCGCGCCCTCGTAGCCGAAGAGGGCTGCGGCATTGTGTTGCAGCGCATCGCCGCGGCGCGGGGGGCGATGAACTCGCTCATGTCCGAGGTGTTGGAGGATCACGTGCGGACCCACGTTCTCTCGAGCAAGGCGCGAGCCAACATTACCGCCGCTGATGAGCTGATCGAGGTCGTCAAGACGTATTTGCGGTGAGAGTCGGACCGGAGCTCCTGCTGGTCGCCGCCGTCCTCTCGGTAGGCGTTCTGCACACGATCGTTCCGGATCACTGGGTGCCGATCGCCATGCTCGCGCGCCAATTCCGCTGGACGCGGCTTCAGACGGCCCAAGCCGCCGCGATCGCCGGGCTCGGCCACACACTTTCGACGTTGGTGATCGGCGTCGTCGTCTGGATCGGCGGAGTAGCGCTAACAGTGCGCTACGGGAACCTCGTGTCGGCTCTTGCCGGCGTCGCGCTCATCGCCTTGGGTCTGTGGATCGCCATCGCTTCGCTCGTGGAAATGCGCGCTGCCCATCACGATCGTCATCATGACAGCGCGACACTAGGCGCGGGTGAAGGCAAGCAGCGCACCCTGCGCACGAGCTTGCTATTGATTCTCGGATCGTCTCCCATGGTCGAAGGCATCCCTGCGTTCTTTGCTGCTGCACGCTTTGGTGCTGGGTTGCTGGCGGTCATGGCGGCGTGCTTCGCGATCAGCACCATCGCGACGTACGTTGCGCTCTGCGTCGCCTCTAGCTTCGCGATGCAGAACGTGTCGCTCGGACCTTTCGAGCGCTATGGCGAAGTTCTTAGTGGTGCGATCATCGCGGTTGTCGGCGTCATTTTCCTGTTCTGGTCTCCGGCCTGGATCGGTTAATCTGCCGGGACGCGAAAGCGCTCCTCGCGAAACGGCCAGCGTGGGAGTAATCCACGAGCTTGACGCCATTACAATCGGGCAGATCGCCGCAGGCGAGGTAATCGAGCGACCGGTCTCGGTAGTCAAAGAGCTCGTCGAAAACTCCGTCGACGCCGGGGCGACTCGAATCACCGTGAACGTCGAGCACGGCGGCCTCGAACTCATCGAAGTGATCGACGATGGAACGGGAATCGCAGCGGGTGACTTACCCCTCGCGATGCGGCGCCACGCAACGAGTAAACTGACGACGGCCTCGGAGTTGGAATCGGTCGCGACACTGGGTTTTCGCGGCGAAGGTTTGGCTTCGGTCGCGGCGGTGGCGCAAACCGAGATCGTTTCACGTCAGTCCCAAGATGGAATCGGTGCACGCGTGACGGCGCACGCCGAAATTGTCGGCAGCGCGGAGCCGGCGGCGGCGCCTGTCGGCACCTACGTGCGGGTTTCGCGGATTTTCGAGCAACTGCCGGTGCGGCGCGAGTATCTTCGCTCGGCAAGCGCGGAGTTCAATCGAATCTCAGCGTGGTTCTCCAGTTTTGCGCTGGCCTACCCCGCGATCGCGTTTACGTTGCGGCACGACGGCAAGGAAGTCTGGGTTATGCCGGCGAGCGAGGATCCGCGCGAACGGCTCGCGATGGTGTTTGGGAGACAGGCTGCAGTGGCGCTATTGCCGCTCGATGCGAGCGCGGCGCGAACGCTTGATGGCCGATTGAGCGGTTTCATCAGCGCGCCTGGACACGATCGCCCCGATCGGCGCATGCAGTTGCTCTTCGTCAATGGAAGGCTGCTGCGCAGCCCGCTCCTCGCCGGAGCCTGGACCAGCGGCTATTCGACGTTCGCGATGCTCGGACGGCACGCGTACGGGGTGCTCCTTCTCGAGCTTCCGCCCGAGCACGTCGATCCAAACGTACACCCGACCAAAAGCGACGTTCGCTTACGCTACGGCAGCCAAGTCTTCGATGCCGTGCGCCGCGCAATCGCCGCCACGCTCGGCGAGCACGCTAGGCTTCGTTTGGCTCAAAACACTTTAAAAGAAGCGTCACCTGCGATTTCATTCGCCCCTGTTACGGGTCCCTCGGGCGAAATCGCGTCCCAACTGCTATGGACGGACGGCGAAGCGGCAGCTGATCGCCTCACCGATCGCGTGCGCGTGCTCGGGCAACTCCATCGGACGTATATTTTGGCGAGTGACGGGGACGCGCTGCTGTTGGTCGACCAACACGCCGCGCACGAGCGCATCGCCTATGAAGCGATCGTTGGCGCCGCGCGGAGCGGCTCGCCGAGTCAGCCGCTGCTCGTACCGCACGTCGTCGAACTCGACTCTGCCCGCAGCGCGGCGCTCGATCGAGCGCTCGAGATTCTGCGCGAAGGCGGCCTCGAAATCGACACGTTCGGCGAGCGCACCTATCGCATCGTCGCGACTCCCTCGGGTTACCGCGCACGTCCGTTCGACTTTGCGGGCCTACTCGATGATTTAAGCGATGAGCCGAAGCAGCGGGACGCACGCGAGCGCATCTGGGCATCACTTGCGTGCCATTCGGTCACGATCGCCGGAGAGCAGCTCGCACACGAGGAGATGACTTCGCTCCTCGAGCGCTTGGAGGCGTGCAGCAATCCGATGCACTGCCCGCACGGCCGGCCAACGATGGTTCGCCTCGGTCGCGAGGAGATCGCGCGCATGTTCAAGCGTGCCTAACGATCCAGTTCTGATCATCGCCGGAGCGACGGCCAGCGGAAAAAGCCGACTGGCTATCGATCTCGCGCAAGAGTTTGATGCAGAGATCGTGGGGGCGGATTCACGCCAAATTTATCGCGATATGCCGATCGGGACGTCGGCGCCGTCGCCGAAACAGCTCGCCGCAGTGCCGCATCACCTGATCGGTTTTCTCGATCCGAGCGAGCGCTACTCGGCAGCGCGGTATGCCGGCGACGCACTCGACGCGATTGGCGACATCCAAAAGCGTAACAAGCACGCAATCGTGGTCGGGGGTACGGGCTTCTACATTCGCGCGCTGACGGGAGGCATCGGGCTCGCACCGCAGTACGACGAAGCGTTGCGCGACCGGCTCGCTCATGAAGCGGCGTTGCACCCGCCGGAGTTTCTCCATGGTTGGCTCGCGCTGCGCGATCGCGTGCGAGCAGTCGCATTGTATGCGACCGATTCCTATCGAGTTCTTCGCGCGCTTGAGATTGCGTTGGCGAAGCCGGCCGACGTAGCACGCCCGGGACCGCTGCGATCCCTGGCGAGCGAGGCGATTCCCTGGATGCTGCTATTTCTCGACCTTCCATGGGACGTCGTCGATCGGCGCATCGCTTTGCGTACCGACCGAATGATTGAAGCGGGGCTCGTGGACGAAGCCGAACGCGTTGGAGACGGCGCGATCGCGGCCAGCGCAGTCGGGTATCCTCAGGCCTTCGCGTTTCTCCGCGGATGGAGCACAAAAGCGGAGTTACGCGCATCGCTGGAACGCGCGACGCGACGTTACGCGCGCCGTCAGCGCGCTTTGGGTTGCACCGAAGCGCGTTGCGGCGGCAGTACGGGAAAAACTTGGGTGGTCTGCGAAGCGCAAATGATGCACGTGCGCGTCACCAAGATGCACGGCGCGCGGAACGATTTCGTCATCCTCGATCAACGAACTGCGCGGCTGGGCAATTTAACGTCATTTGCGCGGTGGGCGTGCGATCGTCACGCCGGCATCGGCGCCGACGGGCTGATCGCACTCGAACCGTCGACGCGAGCCGACGTTCGCATGCGCACGATCAATCCGGACGGCAGCGAAGCCGAGATATGCGGCAATGGAATCCGCTGCGCGGCGCGTTGGCTCGATGAAGCCGGCGCGGGTGAGCGCGTCGCATTTGAAACCGATGGGGGCATCGTTCGTACCGAAATAGTGGCGCGCGGCAGCGAGTACTTGGTTCGCATCGCCATGGGGTGGCCGAGGATCGTGCGCCCAATCCCCTTTTCGCTTCCGCAGGCGACGTTCGTGGATCTGGGCAATCCGCACGTCGTCGTCTTCGAAAGCAACGTCCACGCCCACGATCTCGAGAAGATGGCAGCGATATTTCAGAATCATTCGGACTTTCCGAACGGTGCGAACGTCCACGTTGCCGCGCGCTTGAACGGGCATGCGATCCAGGCGCGCCACTGGGAGCGCGGCGTAGGACTAACTCAAGCGTGTGGAACCGGCGCCGTCGCGTGCGCCGCGGTCGCGGTCTGCGACGAGGCTGTCGCGTCGCCTATTGAAGTCTTCGTACCGGGCGGCAAACTCGTCGTCGAATGGGACGGCAATGGCGAAGCGCAGCTGACCGGTCCCGCCGTGCGCGTCTTCGATGCGGAGGTGAGCGTTGCAACTCGCCTCGTGTGATACGGCCGGGCGAATTGCCTACGATGACCGATTGGTACCGCTGGCTGACGGCGGACTCGTGCGCGAGGCGCGTGCCGACGAGTTGCTTCCTGCGCCGGAGGGAACGGTCGAGATGCTGCTGCCGCAACGCCGGCCTCTCACGACGATCGGTCCGATCGCTACCAGAACTGCGCTGGCGGTCGCGTTGCCGGCCGGATACACGCGTCTATTGCTGCCGGCGTATGCCGCGGATCGCAATGCGCCGGCTCTGCCGCTCTTCGGTTATACCTTCGCGTGCGTTATCAACGACCGCCTGCACGTCGCGGCGATGAAGACCGATGAAGACGAAGATTGGGAGCCACGGCGTTTTGAAGGTGGCGAGCTCGAGCGGCTAATCGCGCGCCGCTTAACGCTCGATCCGGGCAACCGCGTACTGCGGCAGGTTGCGTTGTGCTCGCGTGAGTATGGGTGCTTTACAGCGCAGAACGTCTTTCTCGAGCGCGGCGAAGCCGCGTTGCCGGTCTCACCCAAATGCAACGCCCGCTGCATAGGCTGCATCTCGGAACTTGAGCCCGATGCCGGCGTTCCGTCGCCGCAAGCGCGCATCGCCGATGAAGCGGCCGCGAGCGAGCTCGCGACCGTTGCGATTCACCACTTGGAACGCGTTGAGGCCGGAATCGTCTCGTTTGGTCAGGGCTGTGAGGGTGAACCGCTGCTACGCTCGACGACGATGGCGCGCGCGATCGAAGCGATTCGCGCGAGCCGCACCAACGGAACGGTGAACCTCAACACGAACGGCAGCCGCCCGCGCGAGCTGTCGCGCTGCATCGATGCGGGGCTTGACGCGGTTCGAGTAAGTCTCAATTCATTTCGTCCGCACATCTACGCGGCGTACTACCGCCCCCAGGGCTACGAACTGAAAGATGTCTTCGCGTCGATTCGGCTAGCGTGCGCGCGCGGCTTGCGCGTTAGTCTTAATCTGCTGACGCATCCCGGTGTGACCGATGACGCAGAGGAGCTCCCCGCGATGGAAGCCTTCTTACGTTCCACGCCGGTTTCGATGGTACAGACGCGGACGCTCAATATCGATCCGGCAATTTACTTCGACGCCGTTGGCCGGCCGCGCGTACCGATCGGCATGCGGCGCGCGATCGAGCGCCTACGCCACCTCGCCCGTGTGGGAAACTTCACGCACACGCACTAGAATTAGCAGAATGAGCCTTTGGCAGATCGTCCTGGTCGTCGGTCTAGGCATCGCTTACGGCTTTATTCAGCCCGGTCGCTTTGCATTCGCGCTCGGACACGCGACGCTCTACGTCTTCCTTCCCGCGCTGCTCTTCGAGGCCGCATGGAACCTGAACTATAAAGCCGTCGCACGTAACTGGACGGCGATTGCGATGCTTGCCGGCCCCGGCGTTTTATTGACGGCGCTGCTCATCACCGGGGCGCTCTCGATCGTTCGGGTGCCCCTCGGTCCTGCATTTTTGGCCGGTGCGATCCTTAGCGCGACCGATCCGATCGCGGTTGTAGCAGTCTTTCGACACGTGAACGTGGCTAAATCGCTGGTTACAATCGTGGTGTGCGAGTCGCTTTTCAACGATGCCGTCGCGGTTGCGCTCTATCGCGCAGCGCTCGTTACGCTCGCGCTCGGCACGATTGGTGTGGGAAAAATCGCGCTTATTAGCATCGAGACGATTGCGGGCGCTGCGGGCGGCGTGCTGCTCGGCGTCGGGCTGGCCTTCTTGCTCGCGCGCTTCCTGCGCGAGCGCAGCGATGCTCGGATTCAAATCGTTGCGACGGTTCTCGGTGCATATGGCGTCTATTTCGCAGCAGACCACCTCGAACTTTCGGGCATATTCGCCACGATAGCGTTTGGGATCGCGCTGCGGTATTTCGAACGTGTATGGCTCACGCTTGAGATTGCTGAGGACGTCGACCGTTTCTGGGACGTCGGAGCACTACTCGCAAACGTTATCGTTTTCTTCATGGTCGGCGCAGCCTTGCAGCTTCAGCGCGTCGCGCACGAACCAGCCTTTGTAATTGCTTGCATCGTCGGCGTAGCGCTGTCACGTTCGGTCGTAGCAGCCATGCTCGTGCCGTGGCCCTATCCTCGCGAGTGGATCGGCGTGGTGCGAACCGCCGGAATGCGCGGAGCCCTATCGCTGGCGCTCGCACTGACGATTCCCGCATCGGTTCCGTATCGTAACGCGATCGTCGACGCGACGTTTGCCGTGGCCCTCGCGACGTTAGCGTTCGGCAGCTTTACCATCAATAAGGCCGTCAAGCGCGCGGCTAGAACGTCTGCCGCTGGTTGAGCGTGAAGTGCGGGCATCGGAGTTGCAATTATAGGATCAAGGCGCCGCGAACGGCACCGCCCAGTCGGATGATCCGATCAGATGCCCAGTGGGTAAGCCTCTTCGCCGTGCAGATGGACGTCGAGCCCGCTCTCTCCGGCGGCGACCTCGTCCACTTTTACGCGCGTTACGAAGTTAATGAGCCACAGCATCGCATAGGTAAAACTGAACGCCCACGTGCTGCAGAGGAGCGCGGCGACGAACTGCTTACCGAGAAATGCCGGATTCCCACGGAGCAGACCGTCGGCGCCATTGGGGTTCCAGAGCGTCGAAGCAAAGACGCCCAGCAACACGATACCAAGGAATCCCCCAGCCCCATGGACGCCCCACACGTCGAGCGCGTCGTCCAAGCCCAGCATGTTCTTGAGAGCAACGGCGTAATAACAAACAACTCCAGCGGCGATGCCTACGATCACCGCGGTTGTCGGCGAGACGTAACCCGCGCACGGCGTGATCGTTGCGAGACCGGCGACCGCGCCGGTAAGTAGCCCGACGAACTTCGGTTGGCGCCCACGCACCCACTCGACCAACAGCCAGGTAACGGCCGCAAAAGATGCAGCAATGTCGGTGTTGAGGAATGCCGAGGCCGTCACGGAATCGACGCGGAGTTCGGATCCGGCGTTAAATCCGTACCAGCCAAACCAAAGCAAGCCGGTCCCCAGCGCAATGAGGGGCACGTTATGCGGCCTGTTGTCGATGACGTGACGGCGGCCGACGTAAAGAACCGATGCTAGCGCGGCAAAGCCGGCCGAAGCATGCACGACCAGTCCCCCGGCGAAATCGAGGCAACCCCACTTCGCCAAAATTCCGTTTGGGCTCCAGAGCATGTGTACGAACGGAAAGTAGACTAAGACCAGCCACGCCGTAAGAAACAAAAAGTACGCTTTGAAGGTCACGCGATTGGCGAATGCGCCGGTGATTAGTGCGGGAGTGATGATTGCGAACATCATCTGATAGGCAATATGCGCGACTAATGGGATGCCCGCATCATTGCCGGTAAACATCGTGTGGAGAGTTACCCCTCGCAGAAATGCGTATGTCGTCAGATTTCCGATGATGCCGTGCCAATCCGGTCCAAAGCTTTCCGAATAGCCGAACGCAAACCACAAGACGGTCGTCCAGCCCAGCGACATGAAGCTTTGCATCATTATGGTGACGACGCCCTTGCGCTGCACGAGACCGCCGTAAAAGAAGGCGAGGCCCGGCGTCATGAGCATAACGAGGCTTGCGCAGAGCAACATGAACCCCGTATTGCCGATATTAACGGAAATCGAGCCAGCGTTCATCGAGATCCCTCCGACCAGCAACGAAAAAAGGCGCCGAGGGCGCCCTTAGGCAAAGGCCTGTGGTTTCCCGCTAATTCATAAAAGATAGACCAGCTCCGACGTAGTGCTGCTTCTGCCCGTTGATGACGGTCGGCGAGAAGCCGTACTCGACGTCGAATTGGATATGACCGCCGAAATCGCGCTGGTAGACGAAGTCAATCAGGCTCTTCGAGCACAACCCAGGACCCGCTGCCGAAAAGTAGGCATATTCGGCGGAGATCTGTGATGGGCCGCCGGGGAGCGCCGCCGTTAGCACGATACTCGGAATAAAGGCAAAGAAAGACTGAAAAGCTCCTGCCGAATTTGATCCACTCAAGGCGTTGAAGCTAAGCGTTCCGGCGAGGCTGAACTCGGGGCTAATCGTGTAAGCCCCATTGAAGTTTCCGGTGAATTCGGTGTTGCCGGCGGTGAAGGCGTGACTCCCGGTAGGAAACGTTACAACGCTATTGACCCCCCAAACGGCGTTCGAGCTGTAGCCGAGCTCATACTTCGCACCCAGGTTTACGTCGCTAGATCCGGTAACGCGCGGTCCGCCGACAGACGAAGTCTCATAGCTCGGCGGTCCGAGCTCCACATCGAAGTGTGGATTGGGGCTCCCGATTCGAATAAGCGATTGAGGATAGTTTGCGTTGCTGCCACCGCCGGGGCCCGACGTTGTCGTATTCGTGTAACCCGTTTCAATGTCAAAATGGCCTGTGCGAACGGTGCACACGCCGGTCGTCACCGTCGGCCGGTTTACAATCGAGAGAATCGATCCGCAAGGATCGCTAGGAGCGCTCGGCGTCGGCGAAGACGAGACGGCCGGTGAGGGTGAGCTCGACGGAGCCGCCGGCTGACCGAAAGCGGGGCCGGTCACAGCCGCGAGTCCGCAAGCGAAGGCAGCAGCTCCAAGCAGCGCAGTGCGAAGCATAACGCGGCAATTATAGAGCTAAGTGTCAAACCCGAGCAGCCGCCACTCGGATGATCCGACCGGATATCCTTTCGGATCATCCGTTCGGCGGATGACAACGGCCGCCGCGGGGGGTATTCTTAGAGGCGAGATGCTGCTCGAAATCGGAATCGTGCTGCTGACGATCGTGTGCTTTGTCGTCCTCGACCTTTACGTGTTTGGCTGTGAGAAGGTATAGCGATGGGTTTCGATGACGTGTTGGCGCTCATCCTTACCGTCGCGGGGTTAGCCTACCTCGTTTTCGCTATGCTGCGGCCGGAGAAATTCTGAAGGATGACTGCCACGGGCTGGCTGCAAGCCATTATCTTCTTCCTTATCGTCCTGGCGCTCACGAAGCCGCTCGGCTCGTATATGGCTCGCGTCTTCGAGGGTGAGCGCACGCTGCTAAGCCCCGTGCTGGTGCCGGTGGAGAAGCTCATCTATCGGATCTGCGGCGTGCGCGAAGACGAAGAGATGACGTGGTACGCTTACGCGCTCTCGATGCTCGCCTTCTCCTTGATCGGCCTGGGCTATCTCTACGTTCTGCTGAGAACCCAGAAGTGGCTCCCGTTCAATCCGCAGCATGTCGATAACATGCCGCCGGATCTAGCCTGGAATACGGCGGTCAGCTTTACGACAAATACGAACTGGCAGTTCTACTCCGGCGAGACGGCGATGAGCTATCTCTCGCAGATGGCCGGCCTAGCCTGGCATAACTTTGTCTCCGCCGCCGTCGGTATCGCGATCGCGGTGGCCGTCGTCCGTGGACTGGTGCGGACGAACGTCAAGACGTTGGGGAATTTCTGGGTCGATCTGACCCGCTGCTCGCTCTACGTGCTGCTTCCGATTTCGATCGTCGTCGGGCTCTTTCTCGTCTCCCAAGGAATGCCGCAAAACTTCCACGCGTATCAGAGCGTGAAGTCGATCGAGGGCTTCGCCCAGACGATCACCGGCGGACCCATGGCTTCGCAAGAGGTGATCAAGGAACTCGGTACCAACGGCGGCGGCTTCGTCAACGCTAACTCGGCGTCTCCGAACGAAAATCCGACACCGCTCAGTAACCTGATCGAAATCCTGCTCATCTTTTCGCTTGGCGCGGGTCTGACCTATATGTACGGCAAGATGGTCAAAGACACGCGACAAGGATGGGCTATCTTCACCGCTATGGCGATCCTATTTTTTTCTTGCTTCGTCGTCGCATATTGGGCGGAATCCGCCGGAAACCCGATCGTCCATCAGCTGGGCGTGAACGGCGGCAATATGGAAGGGAAGGAGTGCCGATTCGGCGTCGCTGCTTCGTCGCTCTTTGCTACGGTCACCACCGACACATCGTGTGGCGCGGTCAACTCGATGCACGACTCGTTTACGGCACTCGGCGGATTGATTCCATTGGTCGACATGCAGCTCGGTGAGATCGTTTTCGGCGGCGTCGGCAGCGGCCTGTATGGCATGATCGTCTTCGTGGTTTTAACTGTCTTTATCGCCGGACTGATGGTCGGCCGCACTCCGGAGTATCTCGGCAAGAAGGTTGAGCGCCGCGAAGTGCAGTTTGCGATTTTGGCAGCGTTGGTGACGCCGGTGCTCTGTCTAGTTCCGACTTCGATCGCTGCGGTGTTGCCGGCCGGATTGGCGACGCTCAATAACAACGGACCCCACGGCTTTTCCGAGATCCTCTACGCGTTTACGTCGACCAATGCCAACAACGGCTCGGCCTTCGCGGGGCTCGGTCCGAACCTGTTCTACAATCTGCTGACCGGCGTGAACATGATGTTCGGCCGTTTTGCGGTTGCAGTGCCGGCGCTTGCGCTCGCGGGTGCGCTGGCGGGGAAGAAGGCGGTTCCCGAGAGCTTCGGCACGTTTAGCACGCGCTCCGGGATCTTCGTAGCGTTGCTTATCGGCGTGATCGTGATCGTGGGAGCACTAACGTTCTTGCCGGCTGACTCGCTGGGACCGATTGTGGAACATCTGCTCATGCTCCAAGGAAATACTTTTTAGGTGCCTCCTGAGGAAGTCCATGTACCGATCGTTTGAAGCACAAAGCCGCCGGATGCTAGGAGAAGGTGAGGGAGCATACTCGAGAGAGTCTGTGACCGAGCCTTCGACACCGCAGATGACGGCTTTGTGGTCAAACCCTTCGGGCAGCGGCAGTTTTGCCGCATCTCGTCGTTGCGCCCTCGGTCACAGAGGCGCAACGGACTATGCTCCCTCGGCCGCGCCTAGATCTGCGGCAAAACTGCTCGCTGCGATCGGTGCAGCGACTTCCTCGGAGGCACCTTAATGCTCAGTCAACGGCGCTTGGAACGCCGCCCGAAAGCGCGCTCGCTCTTCGATCGCGCGATCCTGACCCGCGCCGTCTGGGATTCGTTTAGGAAGTTGGATCCACGCTGGCAGGCGCGCAATCCGGTTATGTTCGTCGTCGAAGTCGGCGCCGCGGCAGTAACGATCTTCTTCGTGCGCGATATCCTTCGCCACGGCGGCTCGCCGGGTTTCGATTTTGCCATTGCGGCATGGTTGTGGTTTACGGTGATCTTCGCCAACTTCGCCGAAGCGGTAGCCGAGGGTCGCGGCAAGGCCCAAGCCGAGGCGCTGCGGCGGACGAAGTCGGACACGTACGCGCGATTGCTGCGCGAGGGCGGTACGGAGGAGCGAGTTGCAAGCACGGCCCTGCGCAAAGGCGATCGATTCGTCGCCGAAGCCAATGAGATTATCCCTGCCGATGGGGACGTAATCGAAGGCGCAGCGACCATTGACGAGTCGGCGATCACGGGCGAGTCCGCGCCGGTAATTCGGGAGTCCGGTGGGGATCGCAGCGCTGTCACGGGCGGCACGCGCGTGCTTTCCGATCGCATCGTGGTGCGCGTGACTGCCAACCCCGGCGAAAGTTTCCTCGACCGCATGATACGTTTGGTGGAAGGTGCTCAGCGTCAGAAGACTCCCAACGAAATAGCGCTGTCGATCCTGCTCGCCGGCCTTACCATCATCTTTCTCATCGCGGTCGCAACGCTCGCGCCGTTTTCGCTCTATGCCGGCAAGCATCAAAGCGTAACGATTCTTATCGCCCTCCTCGTCTGCCTAATTCCGACGACTATCGGCGGGTTGCTCTCGGCGATCGGAATCGCCGGGATGGATCGGGTGATGCAACGCAACGTTTTGGCGATGAGCGGCCGCGCGGTTGAGGCCGCCGGCGACGTCGACACGCTCCTGCTCGATAAAACCGGGACGATCACGTTGGGCAACCGCCAGGCCGTCGAGATCATCACGCCGGACGGCATCAGCCCAAAGGACACGGCCCACATAGCGTATCTCTCATCGCTCGCCGACGAAACGCCGGAAGGCCGCTCGATCGTTGCGCTCGCTCAGAAGGATGGAGGCCGCGACCCCTCGACTTCGCTCGGGGTAAACTCTCAAGCTCCGGCCGGCTCGATCTTCGTACCGTTCAGCGCATATACGCGCATGAGCGGGCTCGATCTGGCCGACGGAACCAAGATTCGCAAAGGTGCGCCCGACTCGATTCTCGCGTGGGTACGCGAGGCCGGCGGAACGCCATCGACGGAGCTGTCGCCCGTGATCGAGCGGATCGCGCGCAGCGGCGGCACGCCGCTCTTGCTTGCGCGCAATACGCTCGTGGTCGGCGTCATCTATCTCAAAGACATCCTCAAGCCGAACATGACCGAGCGCTTCAACCGCCTTCGCGCAATGGGCATTCGCACGGTGATGATCACGGGCGACAATCCGCTTACTGCCGCGACGATCGCGAAGGAGGCGGGTGTCGACGATTTTCTCGCCGAGGCCACTCCCGAAACGAAGATGGATCTGATCAAACGCGAGCAAGCCTCGGGCCGGCTCGTTGCGATGACCGGAGACGGAACCAACGACGCGCCGGCGCTGGCGCAATCCGACGTCGGGGTTGCGATGAGCTCCGGCACGCAGCCGGCCAAAGAGGCCGCCAACATGGTCGATCTCGATTCGGATCCGACGAAGCTGATCGAGATCGTTGAAATCGGTAAACAATTGCTGATGACGCGGGGCTCGCTCACGACGTTTTCGATTGCCAATGACGTAGCGAAGTACTTCGCAATTCTGCCGGCGATGTTCGCGACGGCCTATCCGGCGATGGCCGCGCTCAACATCATGCGTTTAACTACCTCCCAGAGCGCGATTCTCTCGGCGGTGATCTTCAACGCGTTGATCATCATCGCGCTCATTCCGTTGGCGTTGCGTGGGGTGCGGTATGAGCCCAAGGGCGCGAACCGCGTCCTTTTCGAGAATGTGATGCTCTACGGCGTCGGCGGCATCATCATTCCGTTCATCGGTATCAAGCTGATCGACGTAATCTTAGCGGCGCTCCATCTCACGTAGGAATTTCAGAAGATGCTTAAACACTTGGGTACGGCGCTGCGAGTAACGATCGTCTCGATAGTCCTGCTTGGCCTCCTCTATCCGTTTGCCATGACCGGGATCGCGCAAGCGCTCTTCCCGTGGCAGGCCAACGGGTCCATGCTCGTCGTGAACGGCAAGGCCGTCGGCTCGGCAATCATCGGTCAGCTCTGGACGAAGCCGCAGTATTTCCACGGACGTCCGTCGGCTGCCGGCAAAGGCTACGATCCGACGGCAACCGGCGGAACGAACCTAGGGCCAACTTCCAAGAAGCTCAAAGACGCAACGAAAAAGACGATCGCGGATCTCAAAAAAGAGAACCCCGACGCCAACGGTTCGCCGCCAATGGATCTCGTAACGTCGAGCGCAAGCGGCA
>Ga0306920_100007438_pt1 | contig 14436 bp, 9 predicted proteins | sample flu12Cox44000170_FD_204666 | JGI IMG/M metagenome (GOLD analysis project Ga0306920, IMG submission 204666) | Lab enrichment of tropical soil microbial communities from Luquillo Experimental Forest, Puerto Rico - flux4day.12C.oxic.44.000.170 (v2)... | ecosystem: Environmental > Terrestrial >...
GCCATGCTTGAACGCCGACCCAGAAGACGTTTAGCGACGGCACGAACCGCAGATAAGGGCGTCCGAAGAGGAGATGTCGAATCCGTTTCGTCCGATACAGAGCCAGAATCGCGGCCGGCCACACCGGCGGCGGCACCGGGTTCGAAGTGGGACGCGCCGCGATAAAGATGCTGCCGGATAGCTTTTTGCTGAGGAGCGTCTCAAATCCCGCAATCGCAAGGGTATAGCGCATGGACGAACCGGTCGGAAAGAACGTGTGGGCATAGCCTGGCAACGCCAGATCAGCGTTGGCGAGGAAATCAGCGAGGACAACGCAGAGCAATCCTCCCGGCGTAAGGCTTGTGTGCACGCGGCGAAGAAAGCGCATGGGGTCGGTAATGAAGTAGACTGCATGCGCAATATGGATCATATCGTAGCCGCTGCCGATATCTGCATGCTCAAGCTGCCCGATGCGCGCGCGAATTCCGAGTTCCGCGTGCAGCGGCGCCGTCGAAGGGTCGGCATCGATACCCTCCGCGTCCCAGCCGTGCGCCGCAAAGACGCGGACGGTCTCGCCAAGCCCGCAGCCGATATCGATGAACCGCCCTCCCGATCGCCGCGCGAGCGGCGCGAAAAGGCGATAGGAGCGGACAGCACCGGCACAACTGATGCTGCGACGGTAGGCCCAGGCACTCTCTTTCTTATCGGTCGACAAATCGGCGTCGGCCCGGTTTGCGGCCCACAGCCGCGCCAAGACTTCGGTCCACGGCTGGTGCGAAGGATAAGCGTTCCCGCAACGGCGACACAGTCGCCACTCGTATGCAGCAAGATCACCAACTTCCGCGCGCAGCTGCGCAGCCTGCGTGTCGCACGCCATTGAGATGACCCAGAAGCTCTCGTTTGCGCAAATCGGACAAGTCACCGGCAGAGCTCACAACATTGAAGAACAACGCCTTTTGACCGCTACTATCCCAACTCTGCCCGGATTGCATTAGAAAACGTGGCCGCAGCGCCCGCCATGCGTAAGCCCAATTTCTTCATCATCGGAGCTCCCAAGTGTGGAACCACATCGCTTGCAGCATGGTTGAGCGAACACCCAAGCATCTATATGTCGCCGACGAAAGAGCCGCATTTTTTCAATACTGACCATAAGCGCTATCTCAACTCGCTGACAGGCTACGAGCGGCTGTTTACAGGCGCCAGCGCGAAGCATATTGCGGTGGGCGAAGCATCGGTGTGGTATCTCTACTCTTCCGTGGCCATCGACAACATTCTTAGGTACAACCCTGACGCAAGATTCATTGTCATGCTGCGCAATCCTGTGGAGATGGCGCCTTCATTGCATGAGGAGCTTGTCTTCACCGGCCGCGAGAATGTCCACGAATTTGCCACGGCATGGGATCTGCAAGCTGCGCGCCGAGCCGGGCGGCACCTGCCGCGGATGGTGTGGGAGCCGAAATACGTCCAATATGGCGATGTTTGCAGTCTCGGGGCGCAAGTCGCCCGCCTCTATCGACGCGCTCCCAGCGATCGTATCAAGGTGATTTTGCTGGATGATCTGCAAGCCGATGCACGTCAGGTTTACGAAGCAACGCTGCAGTTCCTTGGCGTACCCGATGATGGTCGCAACACATTCCCGGGGCACAATCGCTCGAAACAGCGTCGCTGGCCTATGCTGCTACATTTGCCCTGGATTGCGACCAGCATCAAACGCAGCTTAGGCATCGAAGGCGGATTGGGATTGTGGCAACACGTCGAAGTCTGGACAAGAGTGGAGCGACCGCGAGCAGCTGTCGGCCCGGAAATAAGATCTCGACTGCAGCACTATTTTCAAGCGGACGTTCGTCAGCTTGAAAGAGTCATTGGACGCTGCCTTCAGTGGACGGTTTGAAGAGCCGTATCGTCTCGGCACACTCCGAGTGCATGTCGCCAGCTTCAATCGAAAGTCCCCCGATGGGCGACCGCCGAAGCGAAGTCGCCCGGGTAATGGCGCCCAAGGTGTCGGTAGCCGTCTCTTTGTACAACAAAGCGGCCTATATCGAGGACACCCTGCGATCGGCGCTGGCGCAAAGCTTCTCGGATATCGAGATCGTCGTGGTCGACGACGGATCGACCGATGACGGCGCGGAGAGAGTTGCTCGATTGAATGATACCCGCCTCGTTCTCATCAGGCAGGCCAATACCGGCGCGGCGGCGGCGCGCAACCGGGCACTTGCCAACGCCAAAGCGCCATTCGTGGCATTCCTGGACGCCGATGACATTTGGCTTGCGGACCATCTTTTGCATTTGACAGCCCTAGCGGAGCAATTTCCCCATGCCACGTTGCTTGGAAATCGCTTCGTCCAAACATGCGGGACAGAAACTCCGCCAGTATCTCAAGGCACCGTCGAATACCGAGAGCTCGAAGACTACTTTGCGGAATGTGTGTTTTCTCAAGAGCCCTTCTTCACGTCCTCCTGCATGGTCCGACGCGACCGAGCTCTCGAACTGGGCGGCTTTCCGGTTGGCGAGTTTTGCGGCGAGGACCTGGCGTTGTGGATCAAGCTTGCAGCCGCAGATCGCGTTGCCGTCAGCGGTTATGTCGGGTGCTGCTACCGTCGCCATCCTGGGAGCCTGAGCTTCCAGCCGTTCTATCGAAATGCCAGCGACATCAGCATGAGTGTGCTTGATGAGCTGCTTGTGCAAAATCCGGATTGGCCAGCCCGGCGGCGCTACAACATTCGCGAGTTCTACTGTCGAATCGCGCTCGCCCACTGCCTCGACTGCCTAATCGCAGGAGAAATGCCGCAAGCAAGGAGGTTCCTGAAGCTGTCAGCGCAGACAGAGGCGCTGCGCTCACGCTGGCGCAAGGCAAAGCTGCTTGCTCTTACCCCAAAGCCTGTCCGCAATCTTGTCCTGAGTCTCAGGTCATAGGAAAGCGCCCCTCAGCCATGGCGAAAATCGCGCTGTACGGTTTTGGTTCCTTTCCGGTCATTTACCGGCATCTGATCGATGTGGCGCGCACTGATAACTCGCGGATCCGATGGTGCGCGGTCCTGACCAGCCCGCACTATCGCAAGATCATCAATCAAGTACTGCCAGGCGAGGAAATTCTCGACATCTATCGCGAATTGCCGCGCATTAGGGGTGGCAGCGACATCTCGGCGCTGGCCGGATATCGAGGCTCTCTCGTCGAGGACATCGCGGCAATCAAAATTGCCCGCAGGAAGCGCTCTGGCGCCTGGGTTCACCGCCGTGCCGTCGACTTCTACAATCTTTACAAGCGGTTTCTGATCGAGCGGAAAGCCACTCACCTGCTCATGTCCGGGATCGAGACGCCTGATGCCAAGACCATTATCGCTGTCGCCCACGAGCTTGGGATCGGCATTATTGCGCCGGCACATATGCGCAATCTGGGCGGCAGTTATTTTTCAACCGACTCACATGAGACCCCACCCGCTTACGCGCAGGTCGACGAAGCGACGCGCCAGCGCGCAGCTGAGTTCGTTCGCAGCTTTCGCCAACAGCCAGTGCCCGATCACTACCGCACTGCTGAAGACGCATGCAGAGAAGACGATCTGGAAATCCTCGAGCAATACCTGCCGTCACTGGCCAGCCGGATGGCGGGCTTTTGCAGAATCGCGCTGGAGCGACCCGATCTGTTCGACCCGGATATGATCCGCGTCTCAGTAATGCGGACGTTTGCATGGGTGCGAATTCCGATCCGCGGGTTTCGGCATTGGCGCAATGCCGGCCAATATGATGTTGAGCGCATCGACGCGCTGCCGCCGCGCTTTATTTTTTATCCTCTGCAATATACGCCGGAGTCATCGATCAATGTTCCGGCTCCATATTTTGTCGATCAGCTGCGCGCGATCGATGCGCTGCGGTTCGCGATGCCAAACGATTGCACCCTGCTGGTCAAGGAGCATCCGGCTTGTGTTGAGATGCGTCGCATCGGCTTCATGCGGCACCTTCGCAACCTTCCCGGCGTGCTCGTGGCAAGATCGAACATCAGCTCCATTGATCTGATCAGGCGTGCGCTGGTGACAGTCTCGGTTACGGGGACGGCGGTTCTGGAGGCCTTTTTGCTGGGCCGGCCTGCACTGGCGCTCGGCTCTGCGCTGCCGTCCTGGGCCGTCGGCCGGTCGGCCCGGGTCGGCAGCCTGCCCCGCGATCTTGCCGCTGCCATGGCGCAGCCGCCAAGCGACGAGGAAGTGATCGACCGCGTCGCCAGGCTGATGAGCGTGCGGTACCCGTTCTATTACGGTACGGCGCATTCGCCCGGCGAACCGATGCTGCGCAGGGACAACATGCGCCGCTTCTGGATGGCGCTCAACGATCACCTCGATCGCGAGCAACGCGCGCAGGGTCCGGCTGCAGCATCCCGCGGTTCACAGCCGGTTGCCCCCGCCATCCTTGCATAACAACCCGGCCGCGCCGTTCCATCCAATGGCTCGCAGCAATCGCGATGGTATCCATCCCGCGGCAAGCATTGAGCCCCACGCCGGGTCCGGGCACCCCTTTGCTCGCCTCTTATGTGCGCTTCGTCATCAGCTGTGGCGGTTTCGAAACAGGATCGGCCGGCTTCGGGTGCTGCTCGCGGCGCCTCGCCACGGCCGCTGTGCTGAAATCGGTGTCTGGAAGGGAGATTTTTCCCACCGCATTCTGCAACTGCGCAAGCCGGCAGAGCTGCACCTGATCGATCCCTGGCTATTTGCTTCGCATTTTCCCGATCGCTGGTATGGAGGCGCGGTTGCCCGGTCGCAAGCCGACATGGATGCAATCGCCCAATCCGTTGTTTGTCGTTTCGCCGGCAGCCCCGAGGTCGTCATACACCGAACGAGCTCGCTCGATGCAGCCGCTCGATTCTCGGAGAGCTACTTTGACTGGATCTACATCGATGGCGATCACTCCTACCAGTCAGTCCTCGACGATCTGCGGACGTGGTATTCGAAGCTGAGATCGGGGGGCTACATTGCGCTCGATGACTACGAGTGGCGCGACGAGCACAACACAACGAGCGTGCGCTCGGCGATCAATACATTCCTGGCCAACAATACGGTCGCCGCGGCGACGGTCATGCAGGGACAATTTTTGATCCGCAAGGCGTGAGCCTTCACGCCGCCTTGCCGCGGAAATCCGGCACCGCATCGCCTAGCACCCGATAGATCGTCGCGCGGTCATCGCGCGCCAGCCCTTGTTCGAGTGCGGCAAGCCATCCGCGCATGGCCTCGAGCGAGGGACTGACCGGTTTTGCGGCCATGATACCTTCGATGCCGATCGGTGCGGTTGGTTCCTCGCGCGCGAACAGGATTTCGCGCAGACGCTCGCCCGGCCTGATGCCGGTAAAGGTGATGTCAATGTCGCGGCCAGGCTCGAGTCCCGAGAGCCGGATCATCCGTTCGGCAAGGTCGACGATCTTTACCGGCCTGCCCATGTTAAGCACGTAGACTGCGATCTCGGATTGCCAGGCAGCCAATGCATGGCTCGCTGCGGTGACGACAAGGTCGCAGGCCTCGCGTATGGTCATGAAGTAGCGCACCATCTCGGGGTGCGTCACCGTGAGCGGCCCGCCTGCCTCGATCTGCGCCTTAAATTTGGGGACGACGGAGCCGTTGGAGGCGAGCACATTGCCGAATCGCACCGCGATCAGCCGCATCGGCGGTTTCTGCTCGCGCCGTGCAAAATCACTGTCGAGTGCCTGGCAGTACATCTCCGCAAACCGCTTCGAAGCGCCAAGCACCGACACCGGCTCGATCGCCTTGTCGGTCGAGATCATCACCATTGCGGCTGCGCCTGCCGCAACGGCGGCATCGGCGACATTGACCGAGCCGAAGACATTCGTCTTCACGCCCTCTCCCCAATCCGCTTCCAAAAGTGGAACATGCTTGAGCGCCGCGGCGTGAAACACGATATCGGGATGAAAATCGCGCAGCAGGCGGAAAATGCGGCCGCGATCCCGCACGTCGGCAAGACGGCCTTCGATCTTTGCGGCCGCCTGCTTGGTCGCGAGCGTTTCCAGGATCGCGTGCAGAGCCGGCTCGGAGTTCTCGATGAGCAGGACGCGTGCCGCGCCGAAGGTGACGACGCGGTCGCAAATCTCAGCACCGATCGAGCCGCCGCCGCCGGTGACGACCACCGACTTCCCTCTGATGAAGGCATCGAGCCGCGGGTAATCGATCTTCACGCTCGGGCGCAAAAGCAGGTCCTCGACATTGACTGGCGCCAGGCGCAGCGCCTCCCCGCCGTCGTCAAGGGAAGGCAGGCGGCTGGTGGCTAGTCCCAGCCGGCGCGCCCGCATCAGAATGGTCTCCGGCTTGGCATCCGGCGCAAGCGCGCTCGGCGTGAACACGAGCCGCATCACATTGATGCCGCCGCTCGTGAGATCATTGACCACCGCTTCGAGGTCGTCCGGCTCGCCAAGCACCGACACGCCGCGTATCGATTGGCCGCGATCAGCCAACGACGGCGAAAGAATGCCGACCGGGCGGGTTTTTTTCACCGCGCCGCTTTCGATCGCGCGCACCAGCACTTCGACATCGGCGGTGGGACCGACCAGCAGCGTCGGCGTCCAATTGCTCTCCCTAGCGTGCCGGCGGGTGCGGGTATAGCGGAAGTAGCGATAGGCGATGCGCGGACCGGTGAGAAACGCGATCTGCAGCATCAAATAGAGGAGCAGCGTGATCTTGCCGAAAAAGAACGTGCCGTAGATGTTCGGTGCCACCAGCACATAGTCGAGAGCGAGAAGCGCCGCGGTGAGCACCGTGGCGGCGCGCACGATGTTGAGCAAGTCCGGCAATGAAGTAAATCGCCACTTGGCCTTGTAGAGGCCGGAGAAGACGTACACCAATGCGGCGAACAACAGGAACGGCGGAAGCAGGATCTGCAAAAGCCGCCAATGCGCTGCCACTCCCGCTTCCTCAAATCTGATGAAGAAGCTTGCGATCACGGCGAGCGCCGTGGCCACAAGGTCGTGGGCGAGGATCAGCCACATCCGTGGGGTGAACTTGGAAAGCTGGATCATCCCTTACCGCATCAGCCTAGAGCGCCGCAGAAATACCAGACCCTCTGAGTCTCTAGTCGCCAGCGATTACACGCGACCGTTGTAGCATCAATCAAGAAACACCATTTTTGCCGCTTGGGACAGCTGATGGCAAGGTGCAGCGGGTTCTGTAGGAGAAAAGTAGCAATCATAACAACATGGTGCGCTACTTCCAAGCCTCACCTGGAATCTGCTCAATCCAGCGAGCGTGCCCCCCTTGTTTTCGAGCGATTGACGCAGGCTTCCGATCTACTTGTCGTTGGAATTGCAATATCCCTGCCCTGGTCGACGTCCGCTACAGGCATCCTGCTTGGTTTGTGGCTCATCACATCTATTCCGGTGCTTGACCTCAGGTCACTGTGGCGTGAGCTGACGGGACCGGCCGGCGGTCTGCCAGCTGGGCTTTGGATACTCGGGGCACTTGGAATGATTTGGGCTGACGTGCCTTGGAGCGAGCGTATCAGCGGTCTTGGTGGTTTTCACAAACTTCTTGCCATTCCACTCCTGCTCACGCAATTCCGCCGAAGCGGACGAGCGGAGTGTGTAGTAATAGGGTTCCTCACGTCATGTATTATTCTGCTCGTGCTCTCATGGATGCTGGCATTCATCCCAGGCCTTACTTGGCGCGGCAAGTACAACATGGGCGTTCCGGTCAAAGACTATATTTTCCAAAGCGAGCTATTTGCGATCTGTGCATTTGGGCTTATCGGCCAAGCGGCGGAGGTATGGCATAGCCGGGTGCGAGTTGCGCTCATATTCGCGCTTCTTGCGGCTGCCTTTATCGGAAATCTCCTCTTCGTGGTGACTGCACGGACTACGCTGGTAGTAATGGTCGTGCTCTCGCTCGTGTTTGCCTTTTGGAAATTTGGCTGGAGAGGCGCATTCAGCACAGTTGCAATCGTCGCTGTGCTCTCAATTGCCGCATGGTTTTTCTCTCCTTATCTGCGCGAGCGCGTCACACCTGCAATTAGAGATGTCCAATTGCATGATACCCATGATGCATCCTCGACTGGCGCCTTACGGCTCGGATACTGGAGAACCTCGCTCGCGCTCATTGCCGAAGTGCCTTTGTTCGGCCACGGGACCGGCAGCGTCCCGGAACTCTTCCGGCGCACTGCCACGCCCGAAACAGAGCGCCAAGCTATTACTACAAACCCTCACAATCAGATACTTGCCGTCGCGCTTGACCTAGGCCTGCTTGGCACAGCCGTCCTAGTCCTCATGTGGGTTGCCCACATCATGCTGTTTCGCGAGTCTTGGCCGATAGCTTGGTTCGGTTTGGTGATCGTATTGCAGAATATCGTCGCGTGCCCGTTCAACTCGCACCTGTTCGATTTTTCTCAGGGGTGGCTCTATGTCATAGGGGTGGGCGTTCTTGGAGGCGGCGTGCTGCACCAGAAACCTGCCGCCGGGGCGCCATTTCTCTCTGAGCAATCCAATACGAATAGCGCTAAATAGCCGCATCCGTCGGGCCTCGACAATCTCTCTTAATGTCAACTTGAAGCCGTACCTTGGGCTGATTATCACAAGGAATGGCGGGTAACTTCGTCATATCGCTCGATTTCGAGCTATTGTGGGGCATGCGCGATGTTGCTACTCGCGCTTCCTATGGCGCAAATATTTTGGGCGCCCGCAAGGCAATCCCCGCCATGCTCGATCTCTTTCATCGGCACGCGATCCGGGCGACGTGGGCGGTCGTCGGCCTCCTCTTGTGCGAGTCCAAGGACGAGCTCTTGGCCCGTCTGCCGCCGCTGCGGCCGACCTACGACAATCCCGCGCTGTCGAGCTATGCCTACCTCGACGAGGTCGGAGCGAACGAGCGCGCCGACCCGTATTATTTCGGCGCGAGCCTCGCGCGCCTGATCGCGGCATGTCCGGGGCAGGAGATCGGCACGCATACCTTCTCCCATTATTATTGCCTCGAGCGCGGCCAAACGCTCGACCAATTCAAGGCTGATCTTAAATGCGCCATCGATCAGCTCGGCAAATGGGGCATTACCTGCCGGTCGATCGTTTTTCCTCGCAACCAGTACGCAGAGCCCTATCTCCTCGCCGGCCGCGAGGCCGGCATTACCCACTTTCGCGGCAGGGAGCGAATTTTCCTGTTTGGTCCCGAAGCGCGCGAGACAACGCTCCTTCGCCTCTGCCGGCTGGCAGATGCCTACATCGACCTTTCCGGGGCCAATGCTCCGCCGCCGGCGCGCTCGGCCGGCGCGCTGGTGAACGTCGCCTCGAGCCGGTTCCTGCGCCCCTATCATCCCGGCCTGCGGCGGCTGGACGGATTGCGCATGCGCCGGATCGCACGTGCAATGCGCAGAGCCGCCGAGACTGACGGCACGTTTCACCTCTGGTGGCATCCGCACAATTTCGGAGTCAATCTCGATGCAAACATGGCTTTTCTGTCCCGCATCATCGAGTGCTATCGATGGCTTGCGGATGAGATGGATATGCAGAGCAAGACAATGTCCGAGCTTTGATCAATCATCGTAAACTCGAAGCCCGTCATTTTGCCACAGGACGAGGAATCGACAAATCGCCAGTCCATGACTATCAGTTTAATGGAATCGGCTTTTCCTAGTGGTTCCCGGATCTAGCCCAAACACGTCCAGAGCGATTCGCTGTCACGCGTACCCTCTGCGGGACAGGAACGGACAAGGCGACAGCACGACGTGCTGTAGCGGGAGCAAGCTTGCCGCACTCGTCCTCGTCGTTGCTGCGCTCGGGCTTCCTATCAACGACCTGCCGCGCTACTCTTTTCTCGTCATTTCCGCGGTGGTGATTTGCACCGGCGCGCTGACGCGACGCCGAAACGCGTGGCTCGCTGCAATAACGGCAGTTCTTGTTTCCGTTCTTGGCCAAACCATTTTCGCAGCGCCACGGATCGAAGAGGGCCACAATCTCTTCCTGATCGACGGGCCGGATGGAGCGCTCGAGGCCGGGCTGCCGCCATCGGTTTTCCAATTCATGTCCGCGCAGTTCAATGCAAGGTACCCCCCGGAACGGCGCTGTCAGCCATCGACATATGGCTGTTGGCGAGGCGGGGGATTCCCGCAGACGACCTATGCCTTCTCCGCCGACGGCATCCGTGACCATGCCGCGTACTCCCGCTGGGTGACCGGCATCGATTTCTCCGATCCGGTATGGCTGCGGCTCGGGTTCATCAACGAGAGGGACTATAATTGGAGCTCTACCCTCAGTGACATCAGCCGCGCAGGGCGCGACCACCGTTTCTGGGCATTCCTCCACCCCTGGCGTCTAGAGATGCCCTGGTTCGTCATGTACCGGTTTCCCGCCGACTTCGCCGGCAGCTCGTTGTGCTGGCGTGGCGATGTGCTGTGGGAAGGCACGGGTGGAAGCTTCGAGCGCATTTCACATGCATCGCTGCAATGCCACATGCTCACGCGGGACGATGCCGGCCGACAGATCTTCGGGGTTGCGATCAGGCAGGAGCCGCCGCTTGGTATGCAGCTCGAGCCGAGCCTCCGGATCAGGACGGCGCACCTGATTGAGTTTAGCCTTGCACTCGTGGGCGCAGCGGCCGTGCTTTCTCTGCTGGTGAGATCACAGCCGCGCCGCAGTTTGCTTGCATTGGCCTTGATTGCTCTCACGCTCGTAATCGTGATGTTGAACGATGCGAGCTTCATCGGCGGCCTGCGGCCATTCGATGGTGGTGATGACGGGCTGGTTTACGACGGCGTGGCGCGGCTCATGCTGCGGCAGATCGCTGCGGGCGACATCACGGGTGCGCTGGAAGGCGGAGCAAAGGTGTTTTATTACACCCCCGGCTTGCCCTATCTGCGCACGATCGAGCACCTGCTCTTTGGCGAGACCTATCTCGGCTATCTCTCGCTGATCCTGCTGCTACCGTTCCTGGTCCTTGCCTTGTTTCGCCGTTTTCTGCCGGTGCGCTGGTCCCTCGCCCTGACCCTCATTTTCGTCGCCATCCCCATTGGCGTGCTGTTCGGCTCCTCGCTCGTACAATACGTGAAATGGGCGGCGCAGGGATTTGCCGATCCTGCCGCCTACATTTTCTTTCTGGCGGGCTTGGTGCTTCTCGTTGGGTGTAGCTCGCGCAGTCCGCGCATGACGTTTGCTGCAGCGTGGGGCGCCGGTTTCATGTTCGCGCTCGCGCTGTTCGTGCGGCCAAACATTGCACCGGCGGCCGGAATTCTGTTGGCCGGCAGTGGCATCGCGGCACTGTGGCAGAGGCAGTATCGACGCCTCGCCGGGCTCGTCATCGGGTTTCTGCCGGTTCTCGGCATGCCCCTGCATAATTGGGTCTATGGCGGCGTCTTCGTATTGTTCACCTCCACCGCGACCATTCCGGGCACGCTGGTGATGCCGCCGTCAGCTTATGTTGCCGCCCTCGGGGAGCTTGTCCGTTTCGACCTCGCTGGCGAGCATATCGCTCGCGCGCTGCGGCAGATCGGCGGCTGGCTTGCGGGACCGTCGGAATCGTTCGTCATGGTACCCGTGAACGCGGCCGCAATCGTGCTGCTCTTTCGCGTGGCCACCCGCAAGCAAATCGATCCCTGGCTGCGCCTGACGGCTGGGGCAACGATTGCACAGCAGTGCGTCGGCATATTCTACGCGTCTGCTGGACGCTATCATTACCTCACTTGGCTCCTCACCCTCCTGGTTGCAGCAGTCTGGCTACACGAGCAAGGTATTGATCTCTTGCAAAGGCAATATCCGGTGCTCGCGGCGCGGGTTGCAAGCCATCCTGCACGAATTGCGCTCGGGCGAATACTACAGCGCATTTCAGCTGCCGAGCTTACTTCTTCCCCGTTTCGCTCACGCATCTCACCATCCATTCGCTCGGGGTTCTTCCGTTGAGACCATCGCCCTCAAGCAGATGCGGCACAAGCACCGTTTTGATGCAGGATTCGTAGGCCGAGATGAGCGCAGCGTTGTCCGTATTTCCCTGCAACAAGGCGGGCCCAGCGTCGCGGAGCGTGTCATCGGCCCACACTTCTCGCGAACACCCTGGCTCTGCCAGGCTACAAATGTGGTCGCTATGATCTCGCCCGCCGAATGGACGCGCCGCAGGGCCGTTGAAATTCATGATGAGACGGCGGCGACGTTTTCTGCCGAATATGCGGGCGAGAGCATATTCGATTCTCCCTTCCGCTATGGCCGGCATCTGATCGATCGCGCCTGGGAGGAGTGCGTCGCCCGACTGCCGCCGCGCGCCTATTGTCTCGATATCGGATGCGGCGTGGGCACCCACATGGCGCGTCTGCTCGAACGAGGATTTGAAGTGCAGGGCATCGAGCCGAGCGCCGAGATGCGCGCACTCGCGGTGGGCCGCGTGCCTGCAGATTTAGTCTCCGACGGCTCGGTCTTGCAGCTGCCGCAGGCAGACGCCTCGCTCGATTTTGTCTACGCCATCGAGGTTTTCCGGTATTTGAATGCCCGCGATAATGCCCTCGGCCACAGGGAAATAGCGCGGGTGCTAAAGCCTGGCGGCGTCTATTTCGGTACCTATGTCAATCGCTGGGCGCTCGACGGCTTTCGTCAGCTCTCACAGCTGCGCAAGCTGACCTCGCGCATCGCCGGCGCCCCCTTGCGCTACCACGTCGAATACGAGACGCCATCGTCTCTCGCGGCAAAATTAAGAGTGGCAGATTTCTCCGAAGCCAGCGTGCGCGGCGCAATGTGGGCGCCGCTGCGCATTCTGCACAAACTGTCACGCCCGTTTGCCACGGCAGTGTCGATGCGTACCTTGCCGCACGAGGAATGGCTTTCCGATAGTCCTGCCTTGCGGGCTGTTGCGGGTCACCTGCTCGCAATCGCAAAGCGATAGGCTAGCCTTCTAGGGCCACACTCACGCCGCAACGCCGCAATTGAGCTCATCAAGTCGGGCACGCAGGTTATGATAGGCAGGAGCTGATAGGATGGTCTGACCTAGGCACGAGCGGTCATCAGGCTGAGCCTAATCGGCGATCATATGGTCGCAAGAATTTGACACAATCGCACTGAATCTGCAGTTGGAGCTTCGGGCAAGACGAATGATTGTGCGTGTCTTCATCCTCCTCCTTGCCGCGACGGCGCCGGCACTCCAGTCGCTGCCGCGAGGATCACTGGGCGTTCCGGATCCCGCCATCCGGCGATCAGTATAAGGATTCTGGATTCGCCATTTTCATGCGCCGAGAGTTGCTGCTGGGGTAACGCCAGGGCGCAAGCGCCGTTTTAGGCACGAGGAGGGCAAGCACCGCATGGCTACACCGGCTGGTAAGGAAATGCATAACTTAGCAAGTGTGCTCTTCCCAATTTGCCGTAGCTTAACGGGTGATGGCGTCCGCAAAACTCTCCATATACTACAGCAATATTTGCCCGAACTACGTATTCACGAGGTGCCGAGCGGAACGCAAGCATTCGACTGGACTGTACCGCCAGAGTGGAACATTCGTGATGCCTATTTGCTCGGCCCTGATGGCCACAAAATAATAGACTTCCGACAGAACAATTTACATGTGGTCGGCTATTCCGAACCAGTGGACAAAGAGATGCCCCTCTCGGCTTTGCAGGCACACCTCTATTCGCTGCCGGAGCAGCCAGACGCAATCCCTTACGTCACTAGCTACTATGAGCGACGTTGGGGGTTCTGTATGAGGCACCGGGAGCGCGAGGCACTAAAGGATGGAATCTACCGGGCCGTTATTGACAGCACTCTTGCGCCTGGCGCTCTCACTTATGCCGACCTGATCATCCACGGCGAGACGACAAAGGAAGTTCTTGTCTCAACCTACATTTGCCATCCATCTCTCGGAAACAACGAACTATCTGGACCAGTTGTAACGACATTTCTTGCTCAATGGATAAGAGAGCTGCCGAAACGTGCCTTGTCGTACCGCTTCGTTTGGGTGCCTGAAACAATCGGCTCAATTGTTTATGTGAGCCGTAATCTTGAAACGCTACAAAACCGCGTGGTCGCAGGATTTCAAGTCACCTGTGTTGGTGACGATCGTAATTATTCGTATCTCCCCTCAAGGAACGGTGATAGCTGGTCCGACAGGGTAGCGCTGCACGTCTTGAAGCATGTTGCTCCATCATTCAAAAAATATACTTTTCTTGATCGAGGCAGCGATGAACGCCAATACTGCGCGCCGGGCGTTGACCTTCCCATCGCGTCGGTCATGCGCTCGAAATATGGGACATATCCCGAATACCACACGTCACGCGATGATTTGTTGCTGATCACGCCGGAAGGGCTATCTGGAGGCTTTGGAGTGCTTCAGCGTTGCATCGAAGTGCTGGAGCTTGATCGCACATATCGGGTTCAGGTGCTATGCGAGCCGCAAATGGGTCGACGCGGTCTCTACAGCACGCTTGGTACAATAGGGACCAGTGAGGCAGTGAGGACTCGAATGGATGTAATCGCTTATTGCGATGGTAGGCATAGTGTTCTGGACATATGCGAAATGCTGGGC
>Ga0306920_100007439_pt1 | contig 14435 bp, 8 predicted proteins | sample flu12Cox44000170_FD_204666 | JGI IMG/M metagenome (GOLD analysis project Ga0306920, IMG submission 204666) | Lab enrichment of tropical soil microbial communities from Luquillo Experimental Forest, Puerto Rico - flux4day.12C.oxic.44.000.170 (v2)... | ecosystem: Environmental > Terrestrial >...
GGACCTTGCCTCTGGCCAGCCAAAGCAGGAGGACACCGCGCAAGCGCGCGACGAACCCGCCGCCGCGAAGAAGGATGCCGAGACGGCTGCACAGACGCAGCAAAATGCGGCCGCCGCTGTTCCGGGTTGATCGAGCGGAATTCGGGCGTGAATTGCTCGCCGGCGCGCAGATCGACCGGCACGGTCGGCACTGTGATCCCTTTTCCGCCAGGAAGATGCGGACACGACGCGGGTCTAGCGCGAGTTGGTAATCGTAGAGCTTTATCGCAAAGTCCCTCGGCCAGGCATGGTCAGGCAAAGAGCCTAGCAACGATTTGGTATCTCCCGAACGACCGCGCTCCAATCAAGCGGCTGTTAATAGGCTCGCGGGGTCGATCGCGCAGTTTTGCCCCCAAGGCGACATTCCGCGAGACCGCGGCGCCTGCTTGGCTGGAAATTGACATGCGCCATGCCAGAACAATGAGCGCGGTGGCAAGAGCCGCATGGAGTGGCTCCCAACGCCGTTGCCCCAAGCTGACATAGCTGATTCACGTTCTGGGTCCGACCCATTCCAGGCTGAACTCTGGCCCAATAATTCCACGAGATCATCCCTGAATGCCGGTATCGTCAACCTCGACAATGGGCCTCACGTGCGAATCGGGAATGTGCAGAGTGCACACATCGCTATAGGCTACAATGAGGAGGATGACGACTTTCTCGCCCGTCTCAAAAGTTTTTGAAATGCGCGACGGAGCGCTGACCATCAGCTGGTGAGAGCCGGCGACATCCTTTCTGCTAACGGCTCGCCCGCAGTCCCGGTCACGAGGAACCACGCCTTCGATGTCGTCGAATTGAAGCCCGGCATCCGCTCTCTAGGACGCTGGGTGGAATACGACGAGCCGGCCGCCAGAGATGCGGAGCAGAAGCTGCGCGCCTTTCTCGCCGCGAATTTGGGTGGGATGCCCTGGGGCGACGCGGAAAAGTGACTGAGGACCGCCCCACCTCCTCGAACCGCCTCGTTTCTACGCGAGTTCATCAGGTAAAAGCCGTTTCGTTCGATGGAGATATGACCCTCTGGGACTTTCAGAAGGTCATGCGGAATTCTCTTGCCTATGCACATGGTTCGTCTACACCAAGCCGCCCTTCGCTGGGCCAGAAGCAGTGCTTGCCTATCTCGCCCGTTACACCCATCGCGTCGCCATCTCGAACAGTCGCCTCATCGCGCTCGACGAGCGCGGCGTGACTTTCCGTTACAAGGACTATCGCCGCAACGGGCCGGCCCGGTATTGCACAATGACGCTCAGCGCCGACGAGTTCATCAGGGGCTTCCTGCTGCACGTTCTACCAAAGGGGTTTCATCGCATCCGCCACTACGGGCTACTGGCCAGCGCCGGCTGCAAGGCCAAAATCGCGCGCGCCAGGCAGTTGATGCCTGTTCCAATGGCAGAGGTTGAGCCGCCGGCAGTACATGACACCGCCGATCCGGACGCCACCACCGATCATCGCCCGCCGTGCCCGTGCTGCGGCGGCCGCATGATCATTGTCGAGGTCTTTGCCCGCGGCGCCGCGCCGCGCGGCCCGCCATCCGGCGATGGCATCCAGACCTGATCCCGGTGACCTTCCTTCTCTGCCCCTGTCAGCATCCGCTCGACGGAACATCTCGTTCCCGGCACCGCACCTCTTTCATCCCAGCGTTGGCACGCGCCGGCAGGGCACCCCAGACCAGTTCCCAATCAGCCCGCCGAATACGACGCCAGCCACCAGTTCGCAATCATCAGCGGCTTTCAGCTCTCAGCAGACCTTAACAAAACCGTCTGCCGGCACCGCCGCTGCCGCGACAAATCCCCATAGACGGTCCAGCGTTCACCCCTTTCCCGCGGGTTTTTCTTCCGAGGCTTACGGACGCCGGCCTTATACCGCATCGACCGCTCGTGCTCGGGCCGGCATCCTAAACCCTTCAGGAAAACTGGTCGTTCCCGGTTTGACTGGCTGTGATGCCCCAGCTTTTAAAAGCGGTCATTTAACTGCCTGAAGCCATACCACCCGACATTACGCCTATTTCCGAAATGCCGCTGGCAGGTCGAAAGGCAGGGGGATATTCTCATCCAAGGGGCTGCCGCTCCTCGGAGCCGAGGATCACCGCATGGACGTAGCGGCGTGGCTACAGGGTTTGGGCCTTGAGCGCTATGTGCCGGCCTTCCGCGACAACGAGATCGATTGGGAAGCGCTGCCGAAGCTGACGGCGGAGGATCTCAAGGATCTCGGCGTGGTGCTCGAAGGCCACCGCCGCAAGCTCCTCGACGCCATCACCGCGCTCGGCGCCGAGGCCCCCGCCGCCGGGACAGCGGCGTCCCATGATGCCCCGGCACCGGCCGATGCCGAACGCCGTCAGCTGACAGTGATGTTTTGCGACCTGGTCGGGTCGACTGAGCTCTCGTCGCGTCTCGATCCCGAGGATTTGCGCGACGTCGTCGGCGCGTATCACCGCGCCGTCACCGAGATTGTTGCCGGGTTCGATGGGCTCGTCTCCAGGTACATGGGCGACGGCGTATTGGTCTATTTCGGCTACCCGCAAGCGCATGAGGACGACGCCGAGCGTGCGGTGCGGGCGGGGTTGGGCTCGATCGACGCCGTCGGTCGCCTCGATGTCAAATCCGTCAAGCTCCAAGCGCGCGTCGGGATCGCGACGGGGTTGGTCGTGGTCGGCGACCTGATCGGCGCAGGATCGGCGCAGGAGCAATCGGTTGTCGGTGAAACGCCCAACCTCGCCGCCCGTTTGCAAACCCTGGCCGAGCCGGACGCCGTGGTCATCGCTGCAGGAACGCGCCGGCTGGTCGGCGATCTCTTCGAGTATCGCGATCTCGGCGCCGTCGAGGTCAAGGGGATCACCGCTCCGGTGCCGGCCTGGCAGGTGCTGCGTCCGAGCGTCGTCGCGAGCCGGTTCGAGGCGTTGCGCGGATCGGCGCTGAGCCCGCTGGTCGGCCGCGACGAGGAAATCGACCTGCTATTGCGGCGCTGGGCGCGCGCCACGGCAGGCGACGGCCAGGTCGTGCTGGTTTCGGGCGAACCCGGCATCGGCAAGTCGCGCATCGCCGTAGCATTGGCAGAGCGCCTCAACGTCGAGCCACATCTCCGCTTGCGGTATTTCTGCTCGCCCAATCATCAGGACAGCGCGCTTTTCCCGTTCGTTGACCAGCTCGATCGGGCGGCCGGGTTCGCGCGCGAGGACCCGCCGGCGGCCAGGCTGGAGAAGCTCGAGGCCGTGCTGGCTCGCGCCGCGCCGCCGGATGAGGATGTTGCGCTCTTGGCGGATCTGCTATACCTGCCGTGTTCGGAGCACTGCCCGCTGCCGAATCTCAGTGCGCAGCGAAAGAAGGAGCGCACGCTAGAGGCGTTAATCCGTCAACTCGAAGGCTTGGCGCGCCAACAGCCAGTGCTGATAATCTTCGAGGACGCGCATTGGATCGACCCGACCTCCCGCGAGTTGCTTGACCTCACCGTCGAGCGCGTCCGCAGCCTCCCGATGCTGCTGATCTTGACATTTCGCCCCGAGTTCCAACCACCCTGGATCGGCCAGTCACATGTGACGACGCTGGCGTTGCGCCGGCTCGGCGGGCGCGAGGCCGCAGCGCTGGTCGAGTGGGTCTCTGGCAACACTGGTCTCTCGCGCAATATCGTAGATGAGATCGTCGAGCGCGCCGACGGCGTGCCGCTCTTCCTCGAAGAGCTAACCAAAGCGGTGCTGGAAAGCGACAACCGCGTCGCCTCGGTGTTGGCGGCGAACGGGCTATCGAACTCTCCGATCCCTGCCGCGCTGCACGCCTCACTCATCGCACGCCTCGATCGCCTCGGGCCGATCCCAAAGGAGGTCGGGCAAATCGGTGCAGTGCTCGGCCGCGAGTTCGGTTACGACCTGATCCAGCAAGTGGCGCTGAGGCCCGCGGCCGAATTGCGGGTCGGGCTTGACCGGCTCACTGAGGCCGGGCTGCTATTCTGCCGCGGTGCCGCGCCGTAATCCTCCTACCTCTTCAAGCACGTGCTCATACAGGACGCCGCCTACAGCACGTTATTGCGCGCAAGGCGGCAGGAATTGCACGCCAGAGTAGCGGCAGCGCTGGAGCAGCGTTTCGCCGATCTCATCGAGCGGCAGCCTGAACTCTTGGCCCATCATCTAACCGCCGCTGGCGAGCCCGAGCGCGCGACGGATCAATGGCTGAAGGCCGGCCGGTATGCCGTCGAGCGCTCTGCCCACCTTGAAGCGATCGGCCACTTCGGGCGCGGTCTCGCGACACTGGCGGCACTGCCCGAGGGGCCGGCTCGGAATGAACGGGAGATCGAGCTGCATTTGGCTCGCGGCCCGTCGCTGTTTGCGGCCAAAGGATACATTTCGCCCGAGGCGGCCGAGGCTTATGCCCGCGCCCGCGAGCTTGCGGAGCAGCGGGGTGATGTATACCAGCTGTTCATGGCGGTCTACGGCCTGTGGCAATCGGGCGGCAGTTCCGGCAAGGTCTTCGCCACCCGCGAATTGTCACATCGACTGCTGCAATTGGCCATGGGCACCGCGGACGACGGATTGCACCTGCAGGCGCACCACAGCGCCTGGATCACCTGTTTGGCTGCTGGCGAGCCGGCGGCCGCCCGCGAGCACTGTGAGGCGGGGTGTAGGCTCTATGATCCCGAGAGGCACCGCTCGCACCGCTTGCTTTACGGTGGCCACGACCCCGGCGTGTGTGCTGGCAACCTGAGTGCGCAGGCACATTGGTTGCTCGGGTATCCCGATCAAGCCCTGGCGATCGGCAGCGAAGCATTGGCATTGGCCGAGCGGATCGGTCACCCGCTAAGCCTGGAAGAAGCTTTGGTTTACGACGCCAAGCTGCACGTCGATCGCGGCGAGCCGGAATTGGCATTGCAACGTCTCGAGGCAGCAGAGGCGCTGGTTGCTGAGGCACGGCTCTCGTTCGCGCTGGAACCGCGGTTCTTACGTGGCGCCGCGCTGACGGCACAGGGGGCTCTTGATGAGGCCGTCGCCTGCCTGCGAGAAGGCATTGCCGGCCGGCAAGCCGCGATGCTGTTGCCCCTCACCGGCTTCGCTGGCTTGGCGGACGCGCTGGCGCGGCAGGGCGAATACGAGGCCGCTCTTACCGCGGCGAGGGAAGCGATCAAGGCACAGGAACAAACGGGCCGGCGCTGGTTGAAGGCGGAGCTTCATCGCCTTGAAGGCATCGCTCTCGTGGGTCTCAATCGGCTTGACGAGGGCCAATACGCCTTAGAAGAGGCTTTGCGCGTCGCGAGGAGGCAAGCGGCCAAGGCCTATGAGTTGCGCGCCGCCGCGAGCCTCGCCCGGCTCCGCCGCGACCAGGGTCGCCACGCCGAAGCCCGCGACCTGCTGGCACCGGTCTATGGTTGGTTCACCGAAGGCTTCGGCACGCCCGATCTCAAAGAAGCGAAGGCGCTGCTCGACGAGCTGGCGTGAGCTGGTGGAGACCCGGAGTGAATGGCTGCTTCCTGGGTGACCCGACCACCCAATGGCGAGGCCATGAAGGTCGGCTCAGGGTCGTGAAGCGCCATTGGGGCCGGTCGCCGCTAGGTCCCGTCGCCTGGACGGGGGGAGCGGCGGGTCGTAGTTCACCCTATGCGATCGCGCTCGCTGACCGCGGGCTGATGGCTCTGGCGGGCCTGTGGGAAACGTGCCGGCGAGAGGGTGCGCAGCTTCGCAATCATCACAACGACGCCGAACGAGGTATGCGCGGAGCTTCACAACCGGATGCCAGTGGTCTTAAAGTCGCGCGGTGCTTGGCTCGGCGAGGAACCCGCCGACGCGTTGCAGCTCAAAGCCCAGGCATGCATGAATAGTGGGCGCGGCTGTTCTCAGAAGTGGGGCACGCAACGATTGAGGAGCCGTGGCAATCAATTGTTTGGCGAGGAAGGTCGAGCGACGCCTAAAGTTTTGCTACATTACCGGAGACGACATCCGACCGCAGTTGTAATCTCAGTGTTCGGATCTTCTTCCACGGAGGTTCCGGTCGGTTCTCTCCGCTTTGCGCTCAAGGTCTCCGTGGGGTGATGTCCTAAGTTTGCTGGAAAAAGAGTTGGGATGCCCCTACGCCTGAACTGGGCGCCGATGCCGACCCTTTCATGGTGCATTTGTATGCCGCCCTCGCCGAGAAGGATGACAGCCGCTGCTCCGAAGACGGCTGACGCGGTACCGAGCCGTTCAACCACCATCGCTCTGACCCCCGACGAGCGATTTGTTGTCGTCGTTAATCGTGAGGCCAACAGTGTCTCAATCATCAAGGTCAAGAACGCGCAAGGCAACGATGTCAGCAACAAGATTGCCGAAATCCCAGTCGGTGAAGAACCACGCTGCGTCGCGATCCACCCTAGCGACCAGGCAGCCTACGTCACAAACGCCGTCAGCGGCACCGTCTCCGTCGTTGACCTAAAGCAGCATACGCAAGTGACGGAACTCAGGGTCGGCACCGAGCCGCGGGGCTGCGCCCTGACGCCTGAGGGCTCCTTACTCTATGTGGCCAACCATACCGAAGGCACCGTGTCGATCATCGACACGAGCCATCTGCGGCCATGGCCGGGTTGGCGGACCAGAACATCAGCCCTATTCGGGTCGCATTCGGCAGGGCATCCTTGAGAAGCTCGATGCGCTTGCCGGCCAGCCCCTCGAGACCTTGCATCATCGACACGCCCGTGATGTTGCCGCCCGGCCGTGCCAAACTGATCACCAGCCCGAGCCGACCGGATCGCCGGCCAGCATCACGACGGGTATCGTCGTGGTGAGTCTCTCGACGTCGCGGACGATTGGATCCGCGAGTACAACCAGGACATCCGGCCGTATGTGCACCAACTCGGCAGCAAGTCTGGCCCTCGATATAGCCGAGCTCCTTCAGACGCTGGCGGAAGCCCGCGACCTCGGTCGGATCTCCCGCAGATCGCCCGTTCCCAGATCCCCAACGTCAGCTCTGGGCAAGCGCATTGCTCGACGCCGTCACGACCAACCCTGCCGCGCGCGGGTCGTGGCAGACATCGTGACGGACAGATCGATCCTAACTCGTTATACCCGCGTAATTATTCTATCGTAGCCCCTCCCCGCGCGGCCCGGTTCTCCCCGAACAGACCGATTCTTGCCCCGTAAACGCGCGGCAATCGAACGGTGAACTCAGTGAACTCACCGATCTGGCTGTCGACGGTAATGGTGCCGCCATGCTCTTGGGTCACGATGTCGTAGCTGATCGAAAGGCCGAGGCCGGTCCCTTCGCCGGTCGGCTTCGTGGTGAAGAACGGCTGAAAGAGTTTGCCCTTGATCTCAGGAGGGATACCAATTCCGTTGTCGCAAACGCGGATCTCCACGGCATCGCCGAGATCCCGCGTGGACACTCTGAGCGTAGAGTTAAAATTCGTGTCGTTTGCTTCCCTCTGGCGTTTGGTGGCGGCATAAAATCCGTTGCCGAAGAGGTTGAGACAGACCCGAGTGATGTCCTGGGGCACTAGTTCGATCGGGGCAATCGGGTCGGCGAAATCTCGTTCCAACGTGATGTTGAACGTCGAATCCTGGGCGCGGGCACCATGATAAGCGAGATTTAGGGCTTCCTCGATCAAGCCGTTCAGATCGACGCTACGGCGTTCGCCGCTGCTGCCACGCGAATGCTCCAGCATGCTCTTGACGATGCCATCAGCGCGGCGTCCGTGCTCGGCGATCTTTTCGAGGTTGCCGGTCAGCATCCCGATCGTTTCGTCCATCTCGGCACGCTTCTCGTCGCCAAGTGCAGCAATCGCTGGCGAGGCGATCTCTTTCAATTCGTCGAGCAGCTCGACTGACAGCCCAGCGAAATTGTTCACGAAGTTGAGCGGGTTCTTGATCTCGTGGGCGATACCGGCCGTTAGCTGGCCGAGCGATGCCATATTCTCGGCCTGGATCAGGCTGGCCTGTACCGCCTTCAAGTCGCGATAGGCGGCTTGGGCGGCGTCCCGAGCAGCACGAATTTTAGCTTCCGACCGCTTGCGCTCTGTGATGTCGCTGTAAATCAGCACGATGCCGCCGCCCGGCATCGGATTGTGCCGGACCTCGATGACTGTGCCGTCCGGGCGGGTTCGCTCAAGGCTGTAATGATCGCCGATCCGCGCCCGCAGGCGCTTGATCTGCGTCTCGGGATCGGTCTCACCAAACTCCCCGCGTTCGGTGAGATAGCGGATGTAGGTGTCGAAGTCATGGCGCTGGGCCAGTAACTCGTCAGGCAACTGGAGCAGTTCTTGGAAGTTGCGGTTCCAAGCGGCGAGGTGCAGCGCCTCGTCAAACATCGCGACACCATCGATCATGTTGTCGAAGGTAACCCGCAGCTCCCGCTGGCGTTGGCGGATTTCGCCGAGCAGTCGCGCGTTCTCGATCGCGATCACCGCCTGCGTGGCAAAATTCTGTAGCAGCGCGATGTAATTGTCAGTGAACGGGCGAACTTCCTGGCGATAGATCACGATGATGCCGAGTAGCGTCTCATCCTTGCGTAGCGGTACTGCCAGTGCGCTGCGCGCGCCGCCCAGATCGACGGTGGCGCGGCGCAATGGGTCACCCCTTCGATACAACTCGTCCGCCGCAAGATCGATGAGATGGATGACGCGTTCGCCCTTAATGATGCGGCCATGCGCACTCTGCGCATTCGGCTGGTAAGGCGTTTGCGCCAGGAACTCCGCGTAGGGGACGGGCACATTACGGAGCGCAGCCGTATGAAACCGGTCACCGTCAAACGTCCAAAGGGTGCCGAAGCCCGCATCGCACAGCCGCGTCGCTTTTTCGAGCATTGCGTCGAAGACAGGCGCGAGGTCGCCAGGCGAGCTGTTGATCACCTCCAATACCTCGGCGGCGGCGGCCTGCTGCTCCAAGGCCTCGCGCGTCTCGGCGAGGAGCCGCGCATTCTCCATTGCGATCACGGCCTGTGCTGCGAAATTCTGCAACAGCGCGATCTGTTTGTCGGAGAACGACCCGACCTCCTGGCGGTAGATCATAATATAGCCGAGCACCGTCGCGTCCTGGAGCAGTGGCACGAGCACATAGGCACGTGCCCCTCCGAGCTCGACCAGAGCGACCCGGTCGGGGTCGCCGCGCTGATAGGGCTCGGTGGCGACGAGGTCGGTGATGTGCACGACGCGCTCGCCGGCCAGAATGCGGGCCGGCCCTGTGCCGGGTCCGTAAATGCCGCGGTCGCCGCGCGAGTAATGCTGGACATAGGCGGTCGGGACGCCATAGGTCGACGCCAGACGAAACCGCTCGCCGTCATAGGTGCGCAATTCGCCGAACGAGCCGTCGCACAAGCGCATCGCCTTTTCGAGCATCGTCTCGAACACCGGTATCAGGTCGCCGGGCGAGGAATTGATCACCTGCAATACCTCTGCGGTCGCAGTCTGCTGTTCGAGCGCAGTCGACAGTTCAACGGTGCGCTGTTGCAGTGCCGCTTCGCGATTGGCAATGCGCGTGACGAAAACCCGTGTCGCCGTCGCGATTTCAGCGATCTCGTCGGCTCCCCTAATGGACATTTCGGCCGGACGCCCTTCGACCTGAGCGCGCATGTACTCCTGTACCCGCTTGAGGCGCGTAATTACCGCGCGCCGCACATAGGCGAAGATCGCCGCCCCGGCGAGCACGCACAGCAGCGAGGTGACAATGATCAAGAGGTTGAAATGCGAGATGGTCTGATTGAGGTTTGCGGAGCGGTCGCTGATCTCCTGCTGTGTGGCGCCGAGAATCGTCGATACCGAGGCGAGAAACTTGTCGATGTTCTGGTCAATCAGCCGCAGCGAGGTTTGTATGGCGGTGCCGGCTTCGATCTGCGCCTGCCGCGCCTGAAAGATGCCCTGGTCGCCCGACCCGAACTGGACAATGTCGTCGTGCATGGCGTCGATCTTCTGCCGCATCTGAGCCGACAGATGCGAGCGCACCACTTCCATGCGGCTGACCAGCGTCTCGAATTCCGCCCTGATGCGCTCGAGCCGCGATTTGGTTTCGACCGCCGGCGTTCCGAGCATCAGTGTGATGCCCTCGAGGCCGGCCGCCGACCACGCGATCAGGCGAGGCCGTTCGATTGATGTTGCCGCCGCCTCGGCACTGCGTTCACCATCGCCCCCGGCGATCAGTGCCTCGTCTGCCACTTGGCGGACGCGCGCGGCGAGCACTGGTAAGCGGGCCATCACGGTTGCCAAAGCGCCGTCGGCATCGACGCGCTGCCGGACGAAGTCGTCGAGGGCGTGCAGATTCGTGGCTAGCGCGTCGCGCTGCGATCGTACATTCTGCAGCTGACCCGAATTGATCGCCGTCCGATCGATCCGATCGAGTACCTGGGCGAGGGCGGCGAGCCGCTCATTCAGCCGATCCGCGATCCCTTGCCGTTGGGTTTGTGATCCGGCGGCGGCCAATTCGGGGGCCCGGGCGACGAGCGACTGGCTGAGCTCGGAGAGCCGTGACGCCGCAAGCAGATTGGGCAGATTGATGTTGGCGACCTGGTTGAACGCGTCGCCAAAACGCGCGAAGGCGAGGACCGCCACACCGCTCTGCGTGAGCGCCAACGATCCGATCAACAAGAGCCCGGCCAGAACAGTCAGCGCCACGCCGTTGCCACGGAACCAGGCCAGTGTCGCCGCGGTGGTCCGGCGAGCTGTCCGTCGGCGTGATTGTCGGTTGGCTGGGATCGAGCTCATCTTCCTGAAAAGTCGGCGTCGTGCCGCGCTGCCTAATCAAAAAGCTAGGCTCATGGTCAACTGTGCGGCGTGAGCTGAGCCAGCAGGGCGTCCTGCGTAAAGTCGTAGCGTTTGAGCTGCGGGTTTCGGGTCTTGCTGAACCGCGTGAAGTCGACCTTGCGCCAGTCCGTATTGCCGATGTCGGGGAAACGGCGCGCCACCGACAGGTCGATGGCGCCCATCGGGATTTGCAGGCGGACGTCTTCCTCGGCGAAGTCGCGACCGTCGTGATAGTCGCGCAAAACGACCATGGCCCAGGCACCGAGCAGGAAATGACCGCCGTAGGTCACAACCATTTCACCGTCGAGCACCTCCTCCACCGCGACTTGGCTCCAGTTGAGGCCTCCGACCAGCACGTCCTCGCCGGGCTTGTAGCCCGCTTCGTTCAGCGCCGAGATGGCGCCCAACGCCATCGGATCGTTGGCCGCCCACAGCGCATCGAAGTGCGGCCCCGTCGCGGTGAATTGGCGCACCGACGCCTCCGCGGTCTTCGCGGTCCAGTCCAGGTAGCGTACTTCTACCAATTCGACCGAAGCCGGCCCGAGAAGTTTGGTCATGTCGGCAACGGCGCGCTTCAGCCCGCGGACGCGCTCGTTGCTGGCCGGGGTCTCGTGATCGCCGGTGAGGGCGAGGATTTTGAGCGGACGCTTCGCCTTGATTCGCGCTGCCTCGGTCAGGATCTCCGTCGCGATGCCGTATCCGGCTCCTTCGTGATCGGGCACGATGCTGCCGAGCCAGCTACGGTATTTCGTGCGGGGCTCGCCAAATTCGGCCCAGTCTTTCTCGTTCAGCTCGTTGTTCAGCAGGATCAGCTTTACATGCGCAGCGTCGGCAAGCCTGATGACTTCCGGACCCGCGTCGACGTCATTGGTCGCGATCAGGTAATCCAAGGGTGGGTTCTCGGCAAGAAACTGGTGGGCGAATTCGATCGCCTTGTCGCGCGAGCGTCCGGTCTCGCCAATCTGGACGGCGATTCCAAGCTCCGCCGCCGCGGCCAGCATCGTGGCGTTGACCGCGTGCCAGAACTCGGGCGGTCCCGTCGGATTGATGAACCCGACCCTGAGATCTCCGCTCCACGCCGCGGGCGGCCTCACCAGCAGGAAGACGATCGCGGCGAAAATCCGCATCACCTTAAACAAGACGCACTCCTTTCTGTGAAGACGGCAAATCATGGCAATTGGGGCAAGGACAGCATGCGTGGAGATAGCCTGCCGCGCGGCAGGCGGATCGTGAATACTGGCGCGAAGTCGCCGGGGCGAGGAATTGATGACATGCAACACGTCCGCGGTCCCGATCTTCCTCTGCGGCGCGCTCGTCACGCTCGGCAAGCTGACGTTGTAGGTCGGCCATGAGCTGCGCGGGATCGGCTAACGTGTTTTCGGGTGGCAAGCTCACTTGCGGACCTCATCGGGACCGACCTTCGGCAAGGATCGCGGCGAGGCGGCGGGTCGTGGTCATTCCACCTCCCCCGCCGCCAGGCGCAGCCCTGAGAGAAAGAGCTCGCGGTCTTCGGGGGTGCGCAACTCGACGGCGCTCGGCACGACAGAGGCGTGATGGCGCGCAGCCGCGCGACGATCGCCCGCGCTTGGTCGAGCTGCCCCATATGGGCGTAGCACGCGGCGAGATAGCGGTATGAGAGGGGAGAACCTGAATGGTCTTGGATGGAGAGGAGCAGCTTTGACGCCGCCTCTTCAAACTGACGTTTGAAAAAATAGGCCATGCCCATCGCGGTTAGTGGCTGACCCATGTGCTCGCGCGGGCTCAGCCGCAGCGCGGTCTCGACATGCTCGATGGCGGAATCGGGTTTGCCGGCCCAGACCCTGAGAAGGCCGCTCATTAACCAGCCGCGGGCGAAGCTCGGATTGAGTGCCAGCGCACGGTCGACCAGCCCGATCATGGCGCCGATGTCCTCGCCGAATTGAGCCAGCACCTGGGCGGCGTTGGCGAGGATGCCTGGGTCATTCTCCCCTACATAGAGCGCCTGCCGAGCAAGATCGCTGCCCTTGCGGCAGGATGTCGCCGGGTCTTCAGTCCAGCCGTCTCTGACGAGGCGCGCGTGGCAGTTCGCCGCTCAGGAAAGTGCCGACCTGTAATGGTGATCGATCGCGATCGCCTGCTCGAGCAATCCCAGAGCTTTGAGAACCCCTTCTTTCATTATCGGAAAGTAGATCGAAAGCGCGCGCAGGTAGAGATCGTAGGCGGTGAGGTTGGTCGTCGGCCGCGCGGCGGAGCGGCGCATCTCAGCCGCTTGCAATGCCGGCTCGATGACACCGGCGACGCTGACCGCGACTCGGTCCTGCAGCTCGAAGATGTCCTCCAGCGAGCCGTCGAAGCGGTCGGCCCAAAGGTGCATCCCGCTTAACGCGTCGATCAGCTGTCCGGTGATACGTACCTGTGTCCCGGCCTTGCGCACCGAGCCTTCGAGCACATAACGCACGCCGAGCTCGCGCCCGACCTGCTTCACATCGACGGCTTGGCCCTTATACGTAAAGCTGGAATTGCGGGCGATGACGAAGAGCCAGCGGATACGGGAGAGCGCGGTGATAATCTCCTCGACCATGCCGTCGGCGAAATATTCCTGCTCCGGATCCCCGCTCATGTTGGCGAAGGGCAACACCGCAATCGACGGCTTGTCTGGAAGAGGCAAGGTGGCCGATGCGCTTATTGGTTGGCTCGAAGCTGGTGCCCAACCGACGCGATACACGCGCAGAGGTCGGGCGATGTTCTTCAGGCTTTGCTCGCCGAGATCGGCAAACTCGGCCTCGACCTTGCCGCGCACCTGTCGGAAGGCGTCCTCGGAGACGCAGATCCCTCCGGGCTCGGCGATGCCTTCGAGGCGGGCGGCGATGTTGACGCCATCGCCGAGGATGTCCTCGCCCTCGATCAGAACATCGCCGAGATGTACGCCAATGCGCCATTCCATTCGGCGGTCGCTGGGAACGGCGGCGTTCCGCTCTGCCGCCAGGTACTGCAGCGCCAAGGCACATTCGACAGCGCCGACCACCGAGCCAAACTCGATCAGCACCCCGTCGCCGGTCGTCTTGACTATCCGCCCGCCGCGCTCCCCAATAATCGGATCGGCAGCGGCGCGATGCTCGCGCAACGCCTGAACCGTGCCCGCCTCGTCGAGCCCCATCAGCCTGCTGTAACCGGCGATATCGGCCGCAAGGATGGCGGCGAGGCGACGTGTCGAGGCCATGGCTGCGGCAGTCCCCCTGGTCGAAGATCGAGTGCCTTGAGTTTACCACAACTCGCGTAGCGCGACATACGGCTGACAAGCCGGTCTCGGCCATGAAGGCGCCCCACGATAACCCGGCGCGCCCGGAGGGGCGCTTGCCGCCGGTAAACACCGTCGATCACAGCTTAATGCGATCGTAAGCCCTCTTCACTACAGCGCCTCCCGTCGAGCCCTCAAAACCGACAAGCCGTCTCGGGCGCGTCAACGCCGAGGTGTCGAGGACATTTGTCTGATGCAAATATTGCGGCAGGGGCGCCCGCTCGATGACCGCATCAGCCGTGCTGAGCAACAGCGGCGCGCGCGGAGCTGGTAATCCCAGCCGCGGAACGAGCCAGGATTGCCTTTTACCGTATCCAGGCTGAGCTTCTCCAAGCCATTCCGCCCCCCTCTCGCTCCCGGGGAGAGTTACCCGGCACAGTTTGGTGCGCGAGACCGGGATGTGGGGACTGCTACGCCAATGACCAAGCCCGACCCCTGCTCGCCG
>Ga0306920_100007440_pt1 | contig 14435 bp, 10 predicted proteins | sample flu12Cox44000170_FD_204666 | JGI IMG/M metagenome (GOLD analysis project Ga0306920, IMG submission 204666) | Lab enrichment of tropical soil microbial communities from Luquillo Experimental Forest, Puerto Rico - flux4day.12C.oxic.44.000.170 (v2)... | ecosystem: Environmental > Terrestrial >...
TGCCCGCGGCATCCAGCTGCCCAAACACGTTGATCCCTAAGGCACTCGTGAAGATCTTCGAACTTTGTAAGCTCGCTGAACTTGCTGCCGGCACCGTGAAGCAAATCGAAGTGCGCGGAGCGAGCTCCGACCCGTTCGCGCTCTTTAACATCGACGGCTGCCTGCATCTCACCGACGATACCTGCACCCACGGTTTCGCTTCGCTATCGCTCGGTGAGATCAAGGGCCACACCGTGTACTGCCCGCTGCATGGCGGCGCTTTCGACATCAGGAATGGCGAGCCCTGCGAGCTGCCGTGCACGATGCCTATCAAGTGTTACCGGGTTTGGGTCGAGGGCGAGAGGGTGATGAGCGACCTCACCGAACTCATCCCGCCCGAGAGCTGACCAAGAAGGACGAGGGCGGATCGCTGGGCGACCGCAGCATAGGCAGCGGCGGCTACGCGCGTTTAGGGCTGGAGTGCTATCTTGCCCAAGACCTCGCCGCGCTCGAGCAGCCGGTTGGCCTCAACTACTTCCTCGAGCGGTAGGACCACGCTCGCCTCAAGTAAGGGCCCACTCCGGAACCACTCGTGCATCGCCGCGGTTGCCGCCTGAAACATCGGGGTCGCGAAGAAATCATCGGCCGTGAAGGTTTTGATGGCGATGGAATGCTTAACGCGGAACAGGTCGAAGGGTTTCTTGCCCGCGACATAGCCGTAGGCCTGAATCTCGCCGAACGGCGCAGTGATGTCGGCGTCTGCGGCGAGGGTATCCCCGCCGACGCCGTTGAAGATAAAGCGCACACCTTTGCCGTCAGTGAGCTCGCGCACGCGTGCTACGTAATCGGTCTGAGTGACGTTCACCACGTGCGTCGCGCCAAGCTGCTTCAGATAGCTTTCTTCCGCCGCGCGACGGCAAGTGGCGATCACTGGGCAGCCATAAGCGAGCGCCAGCTGCGTAAGCACCGAGCCCATGCCACCGGCTGCGCCTTGTACGACGATGGCGGTACCGCGCGGCACCTGGCTCGAGCCGTGGAACAGCAGGTGTGCGAGGCGGAAATTCACGAGATAAACGAGCGACTGCGCGAAGGACACGTTGTCCGGCAACTTGATGATGTCGGCTGGCGGGACGCTGTAATTGCCCGGCAGGGCCTGCGGCTTGGTCGAGGCGATAACGTACTCCGCGCAGCAGCCAAGCGAGAGCACCAATGCCGCCACGCGCTCACCAGCGGTGAAGCCGCGGACGTTGTCGCCCACCGCGACGATGTAGCCTGCCGCTTCGCGGCCCGGGAACCACGGAATCCGGGTCTCCGTGAAGTACGTACCGCGTCGCGCCTCTACATCGCCGAAGATGAGCCCCGCGAGCTCGACTTTGATAAGGATCTCGTCGGGTCCTGGCACTGAAACGGGCTTCTCCACCACCTTCAGGTTCTCGGCGGGTCCCACTGCGTCGAGTCGCACGGCGCGCATGCTCTTTGGCCGCGGAATTGCGCGATCGCGTGGGCCTTTCACGTGTTCACCTCGGCAAGAAATCTCAGGACACGCTGATTGAAGAATCCGGGGGCTTCGAAGTAGGCTGAGTGACCGGCCCCCGGAATCACCTGCAGCTGCGAGCCGGGCACTTCCTGATGCAGAACGGTGATAAGCGCGGGTGGGCAGATGATGTCCTGTTCGCCAACCACAAACAACACGGGGATGCCAGCCTGCGCAAGCTCACCCGGAGACCAGGAAGGCGCTCGCCCCCTTATCGTCTTCAGTTTTACCGCGTTGAAACTTGCGAGCTGCAAGTAGAGAAATGCCTGCTCGGGGCTGCGCTGCCGGATCTCCGGACCCAGTACGCGCTCGAGCTGCGACAAATCCCGCGTGCACGCGTTGGTGCTGGCGAGGGTAGCGGCGTGCGGCTCCGGCAGCCTAACGCCAGCCAGGGAGTCGGCGTGCACTAGTGCGCGCACGCGCTTCGGGTACCGGCAGGCGAACGCGGCGCAGGTTGCGCCGCCCATAGACTGGCCGACGAGAGAAACCGTCTCGAGCTTCAGCTCATCTAGAAGCTTCTGCAGGTCATCGAGGTGGCCGGCTTGGCCGACACCTTCGGTGTCCTGTGAGTTGCCGAAGGCACGGTGATCGAAGGTAATGGTTGTGTAGTGCTGTGCGAAGCTTGGGACCTGATTGAACCAGCTGGCGTGGTTGCCACCCACACCGTGAGCGAGCACTACCGCGGGCCCTTCACCGTGCAATTCGTAGTAGAGCTTGCTGTGCCCAGAAATGACGTAAGCCATCGCCTATTTGTATACCGGATACAATGAAGTGTTGGCAACTCGACGCTGTACGGGCCTCGGCGTCGGCACGATCAGACGCGGTCGGGGGCGTGTAGTCGATCTCACTGAAGGCGCTTATCGGCCGCAGCGTCCCGGCCTTGGGCCGGGGTTTGACTGTTGGGGATACTGCATGCAGTATGCAAATATCCACCTTCCGGCCCGCAAACTGATGTCCGCCCACGCCCCGATCGTGATCGTCGGCACCGGCATTGCTGCAGTGCAGGCCGCGGCCGCGCTTCGAAAATCGGGCTACGGCGAGGAGCTGATACTCGTCGGCGCTGAGAAGCACCTCCCGTATAACCGACCGCCGCTTTCAAAGGAGGTGCTGCAGGGGCGCTTGCCGCCATCGCGCATCGCGCTGCGCCCCGAGAGCTTCTATAGCTCGAAACGAATTGAGCTGCGCACGGGGGCACCGGCCAGCCGTATCGACCGCCAGGCACAGCGCGTCGAACTCATTGACGGCGGGCAGATCGGCTACGCGAAGTTGTTGCTCGCCACCGGCTCGACTCCTAGGCCGCTACCCGCGTTGCCGATCGGCAGCCCGGATGTTTACTACCTGCGCTCGTTGGACGACGCATTGGCCCTGCGTCAACGCCTCACGGCTGGCTGCCGCCTGGGGATCGTCGGTGGCGGCGTCATTGGACTGGAGGTTGCAGCCACGGCGATCAAGGCGGGCTGCCAGGTGTTCATCATCGAGGCAGCACCGCGGGTCATGGGTCGTGCCGCCTGCCCAGAGCTCAGTGACTTCATCGCAAACCGCCATCGAGCCGCCGGCGTCGAACTGCGCTGCGGGGTCACATTGAAGGGAATCGCCCGTGGCACAACGGGCTGGCAGCTGACCCTTAGCTCGGGTGAGACCCAACAGGTTGATGCCGTGCTGGTCGGCATCGGCGTGAGCCCGTGCATGGCGCTTGCGCGCGAGTCCGGTCTTCCAGTCTCGGACCACGGTATTCTCACCGATGAATGGGGCCGTACCGCCGACCCCAACGTTCACGCCGCGGGCGAGGTCGCCCACCATGTGAACGTGTTCCGGGGCCGGCGCGAGCGACAGGAGAACTGGCTGCACGCTGCCGCGCATGGTGACCTAGTCGGTCGCGCGCTCACCGGAACGGTGCCCGGCTACGATGACCCATCCGGCTACTGGACCGATCAATACGACCTCTCCATTCAGAGCGCCGGACTGCCCTGTGCCGAGCAGAACGTGGTGCGCGGCGAGCCAGCGGCGGCCAAGTTCATCATCTATCACCTTGACCAGGGCGTCGTGGTGGGAGCCACGGCGGTCAACGCCATGGCAGACTTCAAGCTCGCAAAGGAGTTGATCAAGGCGCATTGTCGAATCGCGCCGGAGCGCCTCACCGATCTCAGCGAGAATCTGGCGAGCGAGGCGCAGGCTCAGTAGCCGGCGGTACGATCGACGAGATCGAAGAGCGGCCCTCCGGCGCGTTCGCGCATAATGTTCAGCGCGAGGCGCGGTACGGCGGTCTCCGGGCGCGTCAGCGCCGAAGCATGCGGTGTGATGGTAATGCGCGGGTCCCGCCAGAACGGGTGCTCGCTTGGTAGCGGCTCGGTGGCAAAGACATCAAGTGTGGCGCCGGCGAGCTGCCCGGAATCAAGTGCTTGAAGTAAATCCGCTTCCACCAGATTCGCGCCGCGGGCGAGGTTGATGAGCCACGCACCGCGCGCCAACAGCGCGAGGTGTTCCGCGTTCAGGATGCCACGCGTCTCAGCCGTGAGTGGCAGCAGGCAGATCAGGATCTCGATGCCGCTCAGGAACTCCCGCAAGCGCCCCGGTCCCGCGAGCACTTTTACTCCGAGAATCTCGCGCCGGCTTCGCGCCCAGCCCCGCACCTCGAAGCCGAGCTCGGCAAGTGCGCGGGCGCAGGCGCCGCCGATCTCCCCGACCCCCATCACACCGACGCGGCGCTCGCAGGTCGCTCGCGGTGGCAGCTGCCGCCATAGCGCTGTGCGCTGCTGCTGCTCGTAAGTGGGCATGTCGCGGTGGTAGTGCAGTACGCGCATGAGCACGTACTCCTTCATGAACACCGCAAGCCCCGGGTCTGCCATGCGCACCAGTGGAACATGCTCCGGCAGATCTGGATCGAGCAGCAGCCGGTCGACACCCGCACCCATTGAAAAGATGGCGCGTATATTCTGGAACTGCTTAAGGAATCCAAAGGGGTGATTCCACACCAGCACGTAGTCGATCTCGCGGGGGTCGCCGGCCTCCGACCACACTCGTACGTCGAGTTCCGGTAACGCGCGCTTCAGCTCGTGGTGCCAGCGCTCCGGGTCAACTCCAAAACAAGCGAATAACAGGACAGCTCGCATGCGTTGCCTAGGTTAGCGACGGGCCGACCTAATGTATACTGCATGCATCGTGGCAGTTAATCTGAAGATAGGCATCGCCGGACTCGGCGCCATCGGCGGTGTTGTGGCGCGTGCGCTGGAGAATGGGCTCGCGGGCTTTGAGCTTGAGGCCGTGAGCACGCGCGATGCGGAGCGGCCCCCAAAAATACTGTCCGAGCTTAAGCGCGCCGTGGCTGTAGTCGATGCGCGCGAGTTGGCGCGCCGCTGCGATGTCATCGTTGAGTGCGCACCGAGCGCGGCGTTCCCCGACATCGTGCGCCCGGCGGCCGAAGCCGGCCGCACCATCGTTACGGTGAGTGCAGCGGCCCTCATCGAGAACATGGGGTTGGTCGATGTGGCGCGCGTCAACGGCGGACGCATTATTCTCGCGACTGGCGCGCTGCTCGGCTTCGATGCGGTGCGCGCGGCCGCCAAGGGCGTGATTTACTCGGTGCGCATGGTGACACGTAAGCCGCCGCGCTCGCTGCTCGGCGCCCCCTATCTCGAAGCCAATTGCATCGACATCACGAACCTGAGCGAGCCGTTGCGGCTGTTCGTCGGGAGCGCGCGCGAGGGCGCCCGCGGCTTTCCGGCCAACGTCAATGTAGCAGCGGCACTCGCGCTCGCGGGCATCGGGCCGGACCGTACTGAGCTCGAGATCTGGGCAGATCCGGGCCTGAATCGCAACACCCATGCAATCAAAGTGGATGCCGACAGCGCGCGCTTCGAAATGACCATCGAGAACGTACCCACGCCCGAGAAACCAGGCACAGGTCGGGTGACGGCGCTGTCGGTTATCGCAGCGTTGGAAAGCCTGACGAGTGTGTTGCGGGTTGGATCATGAGCCAGACTACAGCCGCTGATGCACCGGCGTTTGCCTACATCACCGCCGCGATCACAACGCCGTTCAGGCCCGAGGATCTGAGCGTCGACCTCGAACTCCTGGAGCGCCATGCACACTGGCTCCTGAGCAACGGCTGCGACGGGCTAGTGCTGTTCGGCACGACCGGCGAGGCGGCATCCTTGAGTCTCGCCGAGCGTGCGGCGATCCTCGAGCGCGTGCTGACGTCCGGCATCGAGCCACGCCGAGTGCTCGTCGGTACAAGTGCGTGTGCGATGGCCGAGGTGGTCGAACTCACGCGGCGCTGCGCGGAGCTCGGCTGCGCCGGTGCCCTCATCATGCCGCCGTTCTTCTTCAAAGGCGTGACGGTCGACGGTGCGCTCAGCTTCTACGCCGAAGTGTTTGCGCGCTGTGGCGCTGCGCTGCCGCCGATCTATCTCTATCATATTCCGCAGAACTCGGGCGTCGCGGTCGGCCCCGAGCTGGTCGGCCGGTTGGTTGAACGCTTCGGAACGAAGATCCGCGGCTACAAGGACAGCTCGGGCGACTGGAGCAACACGACGGAGATCCGCGCGCGCTTCCCGCAGCTCGAGACGTTCGTCGGCTCGGAGGCGCTGCTGCTCGCAAATCTAAAGGCGGGCGGCGCCGGCTGCATTTCGGCGAGCGTCAACGTGCAGCCCGCCGCCACGCGCAAGCTCTACGACTACTGGCGCAGCAGCCAGGCCGACTCGCTCCAGGAAGCGGCGTCGCGCCTGCGCAAGACTCTGGAACGCGCCGGCCCCCTCATCGCCACCACTAAAGCGGCCGTCGCGGCCCTGCACCACGAGCCGGCTTGGGCGATTCCGCGTCCGCCGCTCCTTGCCCTGTCGCCGAGCGAGCAGCGGGCGCTCGAGTCCCAGCTGCGGGAGCTCAAGCTCGCGGGGCTGTAAGCCGCACCCCGGTCGGCGGAGCTGCGGGCGTCTGCTCTAACACCGTAGAAGTCAAAGGAGGGAAGCGCGGCAGCAGCGCCAGCACCAGGCACAACACTAAGATCAGCACCGCTGAGACCGCCAGCGCGGCCTGGTAGTTGCCGGTGTGATCGAAAATCGCGCCGAAGAAGTAAGGTGCCACGGCCGTGCCGAGCATGAAGCCGGCGAATACCATGCCGTACACGCGCCCGAAAGCCTGTAGGCCAAAGTAACGACTGGTGAGGTAGCCGAGTACGTCAGACTCAGCGCCGGAGCCGAACCCCATCGTGATCGCAAACACGTAGCACGGCCAGGTCGCGCTCGAGACCATCATGAGCACTAGTCCGCACGCCGAGGCCAGGAACGCGAAAATGGAAACACGTGGCGCAAAGAAGTAGTCAAACAACGCACCGATGCTCACGCGCCCGATGACGGAACTGATTGCCATCAGGAACGCCATGCCGCCCGCGGCGACCAGCGGACTGATGCCGCGGTCGGTCATGAGCGGCACCATATGCACCTGGCTGCCGTGCATCGAGACTGCCACCAGGAAGCCGATCAGGACCAGCACCCAAGCGATCGGCCGGCGCAGAATGTCGGCGAGAGGGAGCTGGACACCCTTGTCCGTCTGACCAGCGCCGGCCTCGGGCTCAAGGCCCAGATCCGAGGGCCGGTCGCGAATGATGAGCGCCACGATCGGCAGCGCCACCAGGAGGATGACAGCCGCGATGCCGAGATAGCCGGCGCGCCAGCCGAAATGGGTGATGCACTGCTGAGCGACAAAGGTCAGCACCGCTGCACCCATCGCCACGCCTGAAGAGGCGATGCCGAGCGCCCGGCCGCGCAGGCGGCCGAACCACGCCGTGATGACTCGCATGAAAGCGACGTTGTTAGCGCCCGCCCCGACGATGCCGAGCAGGACGTAGAGCGCATAGAACTGAACCAGCGAACCGCTGATAAAGTAGAGCGATCCCATCAGCAGGCCAAAGCTGATCATCGAAGGCAGCAGCACGCGCCGCGCTCCGAAGCGGTCGACGAGCGAGCCGGCGAGGGGCGACACCAGTGCGAGCGATATGGCGGAGAACGACAGGGCCAGGGAGATCGGACCGCGCTCCCAGCCGAAGGCACTGGCCAGCGGCTTTATGAACACGCCGAAAGACAGAAAGACCGCCGGTGACTGGCACACCATCAGCCCGATGAAGCTGGCCGCGCAGATATACCAGCGATAGAGGGATGTCTCAGTCGTGCGGCTCATGTCCTCTCCGGTGCGGCATGTCGGGCCGAATCATTGTCTTACAAGTGCGCCTGCTACCGCACCGCGCCGCGCAAGGCTACGTTGCGAGCCGGCAAGTGACAACGGTCGGCTCAATCAAGAGCCACGCGTGGCGTAGTCGCCCGAGGGCGAGCGATCGCTCTCACTTGGCAATATTGATGATCTTGGCCTGAGTAAATTGTTCGAGGCCTTCCTGGCCCATTTCCGTTCCTAAGCCCGATTGCTTAGCCCAGCTGACCGGCATATCCGGTGGCAAATCGAGGTGCGTATTGATCCATACGACTCCTGATTGGATCTTGAGCGCGACCTCGTACGCCCGTTGTGGATCGGACGACCAAATCGTTGCGCCGAGTCCGTATTCAGTATTGTTCGCTCGAGCGATGGCGTCGTCGACAGTGGAATAGCGCAAGACCGGCAGGAGCGGACCGAACTGCTCCTCCCGCACCAGGCGGGCATCATCAGGAATGTCGCGCACGATCCGCGGGCGGACAAAGTAGCCCGGTCCTGCGTGTAGGGCTCCATCAGCAAGCACTGTTGCCGCTGTGCGTGCCTCGGCGAGGAAACCTTGAATCTTGTCGAACTGCGCCCTGTTTTGCAGCGGCCCGAGCTGGGTTTCGGCAGCGAGCCCATCGCCTACAATCGCAGCTGTCGCCAACTTTTCGAGCTCCGTGCAGATGGCGTCATACATAGAGTCAGGCACGTAAACCCTCTTCGCTGCTACGCATACCTGTCCCGAGTTGATCATTGCCGCATTAAAGATTCTGGGCGCGATCTTCCTGGGGTCAACATCGTCGAGCACTATCGCGGCGTCGTTTCCACCCAGCTCGAGCGTGAGACGCTTGAGGCTGCCGGCAACACTCGCCATTACCTTCTTGCCGGTGGCGATTGAGCCAGTGAAGGAGACCAGAGCGACATCAGGGTGACTGGTCAACGCGTCACCGAGATCATTCATGTCGGTGACCACATTGACGACGCCCGGCGGAAGAATTTCTGCGCACAGCTCACCGAAGCGGAGGGTGGTGAGCGGGGTCGTCGGTGCCGGCTTGGCGACGAGCACATTGCCGGCAATGAGGGCTGGAGCCACCTTGGCGGTCAGCAGTCGCAGCGGGGCGTTCCATGGCATGATGGCCGCCACCACTCCCAGCGGGGTTCGCTGCTGCACAATGCGCACCGCGTCGGTCTCTTTGAGGACCTTCAAGGGCAGGTCCATCGCAGCGAAAGCGCGGATCACTGTAACCGAACGGTCGATCTCCCGAGCTGACTGCGAGAGCGGCTTGCCTTGCTCGTGCGTGATAAGACTTGCAAACGCATCCTTTGCCTCGGCCAGCGCGTCGGCGAGTCGGTTGAGGAGGTTAGCGCGATCACGCAGGGGAGTCCCAGCCCATGCGGGCAGCGCCTTCTTGGCGGCAGCAACCGCGTCGTTCAATTGAGCAACATCGGCCCTGGGGCAGAGCGCGAGTACTGTCTCGTTGGCTGGATTGATCACACCGAAGGTCGATGCGCCTGCTACCAGGCGACCGCCAATGAGCAATCTGAAGGGAACAGATGACTGGAGTTGCGCGCTCATGTCGGGATCCTCAGGAGCTCTGCCCAGCGTAAGCAGCTGCGGCACATCTAGCCCAGCAAAAGCATGGACGACGGACGAACCGAGAATCCGAGGAAGCTCGCCGGCGACGAGCCAGCACCGATCGTCGCGCCCCAGCTACGCAGATCCGTCCGTTGCGGCCTCTTCGGTCCGTGCGTCCCGAGTAAAGGCGATTGTCATACAATAAGTCGTCGGCTAGACTGGCGCCACATCAATAATCGTGGCCGCGTTGCGGCCGCGCGACAACCTCTAAATGAGGGCGTGCAGCTTGAGCCGTGAGCAGCAGCCTTGAATCTACGGGACCTGAAGGTCCGGGGGAGATAGGCGATGACATCTCAGGGAGCCGGAGCCTCGCCCCGTAGGACCTGCGACGCTTACCCAACAAGCGCTGCGGGAACTCAGGCTCCCATCAAGTACTGCCTGTCTGACAATTGAGCAGACACTGCCATTTCCAGTTGCGAAGAGAGTGCACGCGATAGACCTAGCGTCACGAACAACGACCCCACCGGCCTCGAAACCTTGAATCACGGAGTTGCACCGATGAGAGAAGCCGATACGACCTTTGGTCGAGGTGACCGCATCAGCAGATCAGTGGCACTCATTCCCGCCGTCGTGGCGTGCTTGCTTATCGGAGCGCAGCGCTCTTACGCGGACACCGCCGACACTGCCGCCCAGGGTGCAGGCGGCAGTCAGCAACTCGAGGAGGTGGTCGTTACCGCGACACGCCGCTCCGAGTCCTCGTTCAACACGGCCATCGGGATTGACGCCGTCACAGGATCGACGCTCAAAACCTATGATGTAACGAGCCTCCAGGACCTGAACAAGGTCAATTCTTCCGTCAATGTAAACAACTTCGGTGCGACCCAACAGCAATTCGTGATCCGTGGCATCTCCTCAAATATTGCCGCGACAACCGGTTTGTACCTGGATGAGTCTCCGCTGGTAGGCGGATTCCAGAATAATTTCCGCGGTGACGGCACACCGGGTATTCGGCTGATCGATATCGAGCGCGTCGAGGTTCTAAAGGGTCCCCAGGGCACGCTGTTCGGCTCAGGCTCCATGGCCGGCACCCTGCGGCTGATCTCAAACAGGCCGAACCTGGAAAGCGTTGGTGGGTCGGTGACTGCCGCTGCCGCCACCGTGGAGAACGGCAATGCGTTGTACGATGGCAATGTCGTGCTCAACGCCCCGATCGTGAACGACACCTTTGGCGTGCGCCTCGTGGGTTGGGGTGAGTGGGGCGGTGGGTTCATCGATCAGACAATCAACGGGGGAACAATTACAAACATCAACAACACAAACCTGGTGGGCGGTCGGCTCACCGCACTATGGAAGCCGGTGACTGATTTCACGCTCACGGGCTCGGTGAACTACCAGAATGCCAACGTCAATGGCGTCCAGTACTGGAATCCTTACTGCACGCCTGCAAACGCGTCAGGGACCTGCCCGACAGGGATCAAAACCGGGCCCTGGAACAACACCGAGCCGTCACTCGCGCCCTACCACGACGACTACCTGCTCTTTAATGTGACCGGCGATTACGATACGGGCGTCGGGGACGTCATAGGCATCTTTACCCACGGCAAGAAGAACACGCTGCAGTCGTTTGACAGCACACCCACGAACTGCAGTTTCATGCTGTGCCCGCCGGTCGTGCCACCGCTTTCCTTCGTACCCCAGTTGGCCTTCTCTGACACGACAGGTGAGTTGCGATTCGTTTCTAAATTCAAGGGACCTGTTCAGCTCGTCGTTGGTGGTTACTACGAGCACGACCAGAGCACATTCAATGGCAGCGCCGTCTACAACAACCCCAGTGGTCACGTCGCCTGCATCAATCTAGCCGATTGTGAGGCCAAGGGCCTGCGCAACCCGGGGAACAACTTCACAGGTGTCCCGGCCAACTTCCTGGAGTTCGGAACGATCGATGACAACGACATCAAGCAGTATGCGGCCTATGCTCAGATCGACTGGAAGATCATCGACCCGTTAACGCTGACGGTTGGCGCGCGCTATTTCTCAGCGACGATCAGCGATGTGGTGCAGAGCACTCAGGATATCGCCCCGCCGAATGCCTGCAACTGGGTGTTCGGTTGCGTGACGACTCCATATGTGACATTCGACGGGTCTACCAAACAGAGCAAGACGACCTACAATATCGCCCTACTGTATAATGTTACACGCGACGTCAATGTGTATGTGCGTGCCGCATCGGGCTTTCGTATCGGTGGAATCAACACCGACTATAACCCGGCGAATCTGCCACAGATTCCGCTGGCCTTCGAGCCGGACAGTCTTTGGAACTACGAAGCGGGCATCAAGACTTATCTCCTCGAGCGCAGGCTGTATCTCGATCTCGCCGTCTACCACATCGACTGGACGAATCAGCATATCAATGCGATTGCCGAAAACGCATTCGAATACACACTCAACGCGGGCAAGACCAAGACCGATGGTGCGGAGTTCAGTTTCAGCTGGCTCGTCACTCGTGGCTTCACGCTCAACGGCGCCGTGGCCTATAACGACGCCCGCCTGGCGGAGACCCTGCCTCCGGAGGTGACTGCCGCGGGCAATGGCGGTAATTCAGGCGATCCGCTCCCGTTGTCTCCCAAAGTGGTCGCGTCGCTGGCGGGGACCTACGATTTCCCGATCTCCAGCGGTGTCGGCGGTTATGCCACCGCGAGCGTCAACTACCGTGACAGTACACAGCTCGGCTTCAATCCCACTGACCACTTCTACGCGGTGCTGCCGTCCTATGTGCTGGCAGACGCGAAGTTCGGGGTTCGTTGGGGCCGCTATGATCTAGGACTTTTCGTGCAGAACATCACCGACAAGGCGGCCTATTCCGGCTTGCAGTACACCACCGACGGACAGCGTGTCTTCTCGCCCCGTCCCCGAACCATCGGGCTGAGCTTCACGGGCTCGTTCTGAGGATCGCGTCAGTCGGCACCCAGCAGCCGTTTCATCCAAAGAGCGACGACCGCGGGGCGTCCGGCACGGGTGTGCGTTACGGCGCGGGCGAGGGCCGCGGCTAACTCGCTCGGATCGCGAACGTTTTCGCCGTAGGCGCCGGCGGCCTCTGCCTCCTTGGCGAAATCAATCGGCGGATCGAAGTAACCGCCCGCAAATCCTGCCCGGGACGCGTAGCCATTGGGGTAGGTGTCGGCAAGGCGCACCGTGCCAGTGCTGTAACTGCGGTTCTGATACACCACCATGAGGAAGGGCGCACGCAGTTGAGCGGCCGCCCAGAGTGCCACGATCGCCGAACTGAACATGTAGAACCCATCGCCCGCGACGGCAATCACGTCCTTTTCGGGTGCTGCCAGTTTTGCTCCGAGCGCTGCCCCTGGAGCCCAGCCGCCCGCACTCCCCGGATTCGCTAGGTAAGAGCCGGGCCGGCGGCAGCGCAGGAAGCGCCGCAAGCTGGCGCGCGGCGTTGTCTCCTCGACCAGGAGAGAGTTGTCCTCGATCAGGCGTGCGATCTGGGCACTCGCCCAGACTGGGTTGATTGGAACATCCGCACTGACCGAGCTCGCCACGCGCTCTGCCTCGGCAGCCCGCGTCGTCGCCGCTCGGGCATGCGCCTCCCGGCGTGCGGCAGCTCGCGCGCTCGCGGCCGGACGCATCCGTGTCCTCACTTCGGAGCTGATGGCGGCCACTGCCTGAACAGGATCAGCCGTCGCCCGGAGGCTTGCCCCAAATTCATAAGTGGGGATACGACCGAAGATCGGATCGATCCCCACGACCGCAACAAAGGCATCGGTTGAGGGCGCGTTCGGCCCCGGAAGCCACGGCACAGCGGCATCCATAATCAGTACAGCGTCAGCCTCGCGTAGAGCGGCGGAGTCCGCGTGGAGAGGGTGATCGAGGGGAAAGCCGAGGTAAGGCGAGATCGGAGCATTGACCGCCGCCATGCCAAGCAACTCGCATAACTTGACGAGCTCGGGCAGAAATAGCGGGTTGCGACCGGCTGCGCCGATCACTATGAACGGATTTCGAGCGGCGCTCAGCCGCGCGGCGATTTCGCGCGCGGCGTCTCGATCGAGGGAGGCTGCGCGCGGCACGGCGAGCTGGGATAAAGTCGGGAAGGCTGTCTCGCGAGGTGGCAGCAGCGACAGTTCCCGCGGAATACTGAGATAGACCGGGCCGCGTGGTGGGCTCAGCGCGACCTGCAAAGCGCGGCTCGCGATCAGGCCGGCATTGTCCTGATAGTCCAGCCGGTGGTCCCATTTCATGTAGGGCCGGACGATCGCGCCCTGGTCATAGGTCTGCTGCAGCCACAGATGAGCGCCCTCGTCGCGACCGCCACGCATCGTGCCGGTAGTCGCCACAGGTGGCGCGCCCGCCGTAATGATCACCGGCAACCTACCCTGGGAGGCGGTGTGGATCGCGGCCCCGAGGTGCTGAGTCCCTAGGTCGGCGTGCACGGCAACTACCGTGGGCTTATCACTCACCGCGGCATAGCCGAGCGCGGCGTTGAGGCTCACATGCTCATGTGGAATGGAAGTGAGAATTGGGGCAGGTCGGCCCAGGGCTTGTGCCTTGGCGATCGCTTCCTGATAGAAAACGATGTCCGATCCGGACGTGAAGAAGACCCGATCGACGCCGCCTGCGGCGAAGGCCGTCACGATCAGTTCGCCAGTGTCCGCGGCGTCGTGCCCGCGCCATGCAAGCGAGGCCTCGGGAGCCATCAGCGCAGGTGCCATTCGCAGGACTTGACTTCAGGCCCGAGCGATCGGAGTCGGGGACAGCTTCATATTGATTACCTTGCTCTGCGTGAATTCCCGGAGACCCTCTTCCCCCATTTCCGAGCCGAAACCCGATTGCTTCGCTCCCCCGACGGCCACATCGGTGGGTAGATCGAGATGCTTGTTGATCCACACGACTCCAGTTTGGAGCTTCAGAGCGACTGCTTCAGCCCGCCGCACATCCGCCGACCATACGGTCGCGCCTAGACCATATTGACCCGCGTTAGCGCGGTCAATGACTTCATCTAGATCCACGTAACTGAGCACCGGGAGGATGGGGCCAAATTGCTCTTCCTGCACGAGCGGAGTGTCGTCCGCGATGTCGCGTACGATCGTCGGTCGGATGAAAAATCCCGGTCTGTCGATTGCCGCGCCGCCGGCAATGATGCGGCCGTGCGCCCGG
>Ga0306920_100007441_pt1 | contig 14435 bp, 12 predicted proteins | sample flu12Cox44000170_FD_204666 | JGI IMG/M metagenome (GOLD analysis project Ga0306920, IMG submission 204666) | Lab enrichment of tropical soil microbial communities from Luquillo Experimental Forest, Puerto Rico - flux4day.12C.oxic.44.000.170 (v2)... | ecosystem: Environmental > Terrestrial >...
CAACGCTGACCGGTGGTGAAGAGCAGGCGTTGGCTGCCAACCCCACAAACAATCCGGAAGCTTACGATGCTTATTTACGCGGGTTGGCTTTTGAAGCGCGCAGCAACTACTCGAGCGATGCTCTATTTAAAGCCATTGATTTTTATGACCTGGCGGTGCGGCTTGACCCGAATTTTGCGCTCGCCTGGGCGCGACTTTCCGGTGTGCACGCACTTCTTTACTCTAACCGTCGCGACACAACTGTCGCTCGCCGCGATGCTGCGAAGGCAGCTTTAGAAAATGCGCAGAAACTGCAACCGAACGCGCCCGAAACCCTGCTCTTCACAGGTTATTACCAATATTGGGTGCTACATGATGACGGGTTGGCCAAAGCCACCTTCGAACGCGTTAGCAAAAAATTGCCGGGTAACAGCGAGGTCTTATATGCCCTTGCAGCAATTGCGCGAAGCGAGGGACACTGGGACGAAAGTATCGCCTATTGGGAACGGGGCCTAGCCCTCAATCCGCGGAACACGGCGTTACTGACGGAAGTGGCATTTACATATGCCGCGCTTCGACAATTCCCGAGAGCGGAACAGCTCTACGATCGGGCGTTGGATATTCTCCCTAATGAAGTGTCTATAATCGCATTAAAAGCCAGCATCTACCAGGCCCAAGGTAATCTGCACGAGGCCGCTAAATTACTTGCACAGGTAAATCCAGATACGAACTCGGATGTGGCCGTTCGAATCAAGCTAACCCAATGGAGACTTGAACGAAATCACACCGAGGCCATCCGGTGGGTGCAAGCCCGACAGGATCGACTCCGCCTTCTTTCTGGGATCGACAAGGGCAGTAAACAGTTGGGGAACGCGTTGGTCCACCGCGTCGCTGGCGACAACGCTCAAGCAAAAGCTTTCGCTGAACAAGCACGCAACACGATTGAGCCCCTCAGGAACGAACAGCCAGAAAACGCGTTCGTAGCAGCAGCGCTGGCTGTGGCTTATGCCCTGCTCGACCAGAAGGAGTCAGCCCTCAACGAAGCGCAGAGCGCAATCACGCTTTTGCCGAGCAACAAAGATCGGCTATCTGGACCCGCTTTCGAAGAGAACCTAGCGTTAGTTGAGACGATAACCGGCGAAAATACCCGTGCGATCTCAACTCTGACGCGACTGTTACAAACACCGTACGACGGCTGGCTTTATAGCCCGGCGCCCATCACGCCGGCCCTTCTTAGGCTCGATCCAATCTGGGACCCGTTGAGCGCGGATCCGGTTTTCCAAAAACTTTACGAGGAAAAACAGCCGTGAATTTGTGCACGCCTTTCGTGTTCCGATAAGAGAATTAAGTGGAAAGGCGTAGCTCCGGCGGGCCCGTACGATCACGATGCGACAATTCTGCGTCGCGCCGCTACCGAGGCTGACTGTTGCAACTCTGCCTAGACGCCGTCGGATCTGTTTTCCGGAGGTTGAGATGGTGGTAGCGGGGAATTTTGATCCGTTGAGGTCGTATGACTCGCCTCGGCGGCCCTCTTTGCAGCCCACCGGGCTTTCATCGCGGCAGCAAGTTGAGCACGACGTTCCGGTGAAAGATTCAGTTTCCTCTTGGGTTTCTTAGCACTGGTCGGTTGCTTCGCGCCGGCTGTTGACTCGGCAGACTTCTTTGCAACTGGCGCAGTAGCGCGGGCAGCCGATTTTCTCGCAGCTTTCAACGCTTTTGCCGACTCCGCCTGTTGCAGTTTCCGTCTTAACCTGGCCAGTTTCTCTGACTCTTCTCGCTGACGTTTCTCCAGTTGCTGGATCCTTTTCTTTAACTTCTTCGGCTTCATAATTGTTCTCCTCCTAGCGCCAAAAACGAATTAACGATGGCGCTCGAGTTAATGACAAAATTCCGCCGATGTCACGTCATTCTTTGATTAGATTTTCTGTTTTTGCTTCATGACTTTTCGCTCTCGCCCTATTGCTCACCGCGGCGTTGCCTTGCGCACCGTCGTTCATTGTGGCGAACCCAAATCCACGCGATTTGCCCGTCAGCCGGTCCATCATCAGATGGACTTCCATCGACGGCGCCACTTTGTTCGAAGAGAGCCTGAGAATCGTTGCGCCGCTTTAGCTCGGAGAAGAACCTCGTCGGATTCACCGCTGCGCGTTCGCGAGTTTCTGAAAGCGCGGGTCGTTGCGGAGCGGTTCAAACATTGGATCCAGTCGAAGCAACGCAGGTGTGAGCGGCGGGTTTGCAGCTAAGGGCGCTTCGTACGGGATGGAAAGCAGCCTCTCCAAAGTGGAGATTGCGCGGTCGGAATCGCCTGCGCGCGCGCAGACACGAGCAAGAATTTCGAGCGGTCTGGGACCGGTCAATGCGTCTTTTTGGATTGAAATCATCGCCATCGCGCGCTCTGTCAGAGCCAGCGCGGAGGCGTTGTCACCGAGAGCCACGTTTGTAAGCGCGAGATCTCCTATTAGAACAAAATTTTCAGGCTGTTCCTTAAGGAAGGATTCCAGTTCGGTCCGAGCCTGACTCCAGGTTTCGCGCGCGGCGGCGTGATCGCCGGCTACTTCCTGTGCCCAACCTAACCAAAAGCGGAGTTCGCCAACGTAAAACCCCAGTGTTTGATCAGGCTTTGCTAGTATCTCCTTTAGCTGAGCAATCGCCGGTCCCGGGCGCAACTCCAAGATAGCTTGGTAAACCTGTGTTTCCAATGCGTTCACGTAGCCGACTCCAAGCCGGAGAGGGGCGAGAAGTGCCGCGGCGCGCGGAAGGTCGCCTTGCGCTTGTGCGATTCGCGCCTTTAGCACAACCGTGTCTATGTCGTCGGGGGAGATGTTGAGGATCTGCTCAAGCTTCGCGAGCGCTTCGGGAAAACGACGAAGGCAAACGTGGGAACGCGCGTGTTGCGAAAGAAGGTTAACATTGCGCGGATCCACTTTCTCGGCTTGCTGAAAGTACGCCTCGCTTTTCTCCCAGTTGCCTCGCCTCCTTTCAACAAACGCCAGGCCTTGAAGAACCCGGCTGCTTTGGGGTAGGACGCGCTCTGCCTGCTCAAGATATTTCAAGGCGGTGTCATAGTCCTTCAGGCAGGCATAGTGATAGAAACCCGTGGCTAACAAACCCTCGCCAAGATTCGGCTGCAGCCTCAGGGCCGTTTCCGCTGCCTCGCGCGCTTCTTCGCGGAGAGCGACGGTTGGTTGAAGACTCTGTGTAAGATACCCACTCGCATCTACATAAGAGAGTAGGGCCCAGCCCAGAGCGAAATCAGGGTCCAATCGCACCGCTTCTTTGACGTATTTCTGCGCTCCAAGTGAGTTCTCAGGTGTGAATGCCGTCTTTAGCGTGTAAGCCAAGCCGCGCAGGTAGGAATCATAAGCCTGAGGGTTGCTGGTAGGCTTGGCAGCAATGACTTGTTGTTCGTCACCTCTGAGTTTGGCGCGTAACTGATCGGCGATTGTTTTGGCCACCTCACTTTCGACTGACAAAATATCGGTCAGCTTGCGATCAAACGTGTCCGACCAAAGGTGTGAATCACTGGCCGCCTTGATCAGTTGCACGTTGACGCGGACAGTGTCGGCGCTCTTCTGTACGCTGCCTTCCAGAATGTGAGCGACGCCAAGTTGCTTTGCGATCTCGCGTAGGTTTTTCGGCGCGCTTTGATAATGCTGCGTGGAAGTGCGCGAGATCACCTTCAGATCGGCGATCTTGGATAGACGCGTCAGGATTTCATCCTGTATTCCCTCGGCAAAATAAGCGTTCTCTTTGTCGCTGCTGAGATTTTCGAAAGGCAGCACAGCGATCGATCGTTCCTCGGGAGTGAAGGGCCGTAAACGCTGATATAGCCACGTCCCACATGCAACGGCTGCGATTGCCAATATCAAAGCTACGTTTACGATGATGGCTCTCCTGCGTCGCCAACGCGCTTCAGGATTAAACCTGTCGTTGCAGCTGTGAACAGCAAGAAGTAACTCGCGCGCCGATTGCGGTCTGTTGTTCGGGTCCGCGGCCAGCATCGATTTCAGCAGCGCGACTACCCGACCCGGGAGGTGCAGTCCCTTGAGCTGTTCCAACGGCAGGTCGCCAGTTTGCCGGGCACGGATTTCTTCCATTGTGCGCCCAACGAATGGTGTGCGACCGGTAAGCAAATACCAGAGCGTAACGCCTAACGAGTAAATGTCGGAACGTGTATCAATCGGCAATTGTCCAGCGCCTGCGAACTGCTCTGGACTGGCAAATGCCGGTGTACCGATGAAACCCGCATGTGTTTGCTCGGCGCCTGATTGCGTCTGAGGCCCCATAACTTTGGCGACTCCATAATCAATCAGTTTTACCCGGAGCGCGCCGGTTGAATCGGATTCGAGCATGACGTTCGATGGCTTGATGTCCCGATGCACGACGCCGCAGGCTTCTGCAGCCACCAAGGCGCGTGCAGCTTGTTCAATCACATCCAATGCGAGGCTGAGCGGCATTCGTCCATCACGACGCACACGCGCTTCGAGCGTTTCGCCTTCCACCAATTCCATCGCGTAGAAACACTCGCCATCTTGTTCGCCGTAATATGTCACCCGAGCCACGTTTGGATGATGAATGTTTGCCGCCGCACGCGCTTCGCGCAGAAAACGAGACCGGGCGCCGGGATTCTGCGCGACTTTGCGATCGATGACCTTGAGAGCAACAAGCGAGTTCAAAACTGTATCGCGGGCGCGGTAAGTTGTGGCCATTGCTCCGGCACCAAGTTCAACCGGAAAACCGTCTGCTCCCGTCTCTACTTCAAAGTGGGCGTATCTCAATGGTCCAGGCGTTAGTCTTCCGCGTGCCGTCGGTGGTTCCGGCTGCTCGCCATCCCCGAAGAAGGTAAGGCTAACGAGACACCGCAGGCATTCGCCGTTGGGACCACATCGAGTCAGAGGTCGTCCACAGGTCGCGCAGGTCTCCGTGGTTTCACTTTGCGCTTTTGGGGTTCCGAGGCCAACGCTGATGTCGTCCATGTCGCAAAGGCCACCTCAGGCCATCAGGATTTGATACAGATGGCGCAGTTCACCATCGATGTCCGCCGGATCCGAAACCGTACTGCCCACTTCTGCTCTCAACGATTCGCGGAATCGCTGCCGGAGACGCGAAAGCCACGTACGCAGAGTTGCGATTGGCACCCCTAATCGACCTGCCGCTTCCTCCTGGCTAGGCGGCTTGGCGCTGCCGCCGGCCATAAACGGCCTTAATTCCTCGAGCCACTCAACCTTGCCTTCCGCTTCAAATTCGTTCTGCAAATTCTTCCATGCACGTGAAACGACATTCGACGCCCACACAAGATCGTAGCAACCGGCATCGCTCAGATGAACGGTCGCCAACATCGCCGCCTCGGCTTCGGGCAGATGCTCCTCGATCGATAGAACCTGCCGACCCCCGCCTCGCTTGAGCGCCCGGGCACGGTCATACTCGTTGTACAAAAAATTCTCCAGCGATCCGAGGAGAAATGTGCGAAGCCGACCCTTCTGGCGATCCGCCCGGCTCAATGTGTTTTGTTCCAACAGTTGAGCGAAAAAACCCTGGACCAAGTCCTGTGCATCAGCGGAGGAATGACCGCGGTGGCGAAGAAAACTGTAAAGCGGCGGCCAGTACGCTTCACAAAATCCGGAAAGCGCCTGGTGGGCGGCAGCCTCTGAATCCGGTTCCCCGGCACGAAACACCACGGTCCAATGCGTCGTTTGAAACGAAGCACCGCCCTCCTGTAAAGTTCCAGGGATTGCCTTCGTGGCCACAGAGCGTGGCCCACGAGACTTGATTTTGCGAGAATAAAATCGCCCGGCGGTTTCTGTAGTGGCAACAGGCCGTTGCTAACGCAGGGATACCGGCGCCACGCCTGCCCTTACAGGGCCAGTTCCGCCGGGATACGCTCCCGTTTAGTAAAAGCCAAGGACGTCCGTGTTGCATGAGGCGACCTGGCCTCAGGTTAACATTGCTTGCGGCCACATACGCGTCTTGTCCACCACGCGCAGGCCCCTCCTCCTACTGCGTTGCGATCGCACCGACGCTCAAGAGTGTGAACACTATCGCTACAGCCGCTGCCACGATCGCTTCGGTAGAGAATTTCATTTTGATTATGTGTTTTGCAGCGACGCCTTGAGAAGAAATTCCTTCCACCCGCCGCCAGAATTAAAGGAAGCTATGCTGTAAACGAGGAACGGATCATGTTTCCGATAGGTCGCGCGAATTAGCGACCGCCATATAGAACTCAATACGTTTTTCATATTAGATAGATGGAGCCAATTGATTGCCCTGCAGGGATTCCGGATTTCGGCGGCTTTCAAAAGCCCGAACGACCGACGCGCCCAGTTTTCTGGAAAGACGACCTGCACGCCGAATCCAGTAATGACATGCTCCTAGTGACGCGTCGGACAGGAGGTCCGCACGCACCGTTTCGGGGCAGAGATCGAGCAATTTACAAACATTTATAAACGAATACGGCCAGGAAGAATCATATGCCGTCACCCAACTCTGAGCGTCGAGATACAGTTCCCGATCGGCGGCTTTTGTGGCCGTTCGGTAACGGCGCAGATCGTACGCGGCCTGTTTCAACACACCGACCGCCAGACCTTTTTCAGGCGTGGGTGGTGCCGGGTCGGCAGGAAGGGTAACGAAATGGGCGCTCGGGGCATTGCCGGATTTGGCTTTCAAAAACGCAGCAAGCTGCGCGCGCGACATTCGGGACAGCGGCTTTTGCGCAGCGTTTTCGCTCCCAAAGCTGTTCGGAAACACCATAAATTGACCAGTGAGCTCAGGTGTTTCGGTAATACTGTTGTCTGCTACCATGTTTGTCATATCGACCATTCGTTTGATTCGTTCATTTCTTTCTAAAGATTTTAAAGCCGGACATTTCAAAAAATTTGAATTTTTTTCATTTCGCCCATAAACGCAGCCCCTCGGGCTGGAGGGATGTGAGTCTGGTCCGTTCTGGAGAGGAAATGCCAGCCTCCGGGGGAAACGGAGTGTCCCGCTACTCTTCCTCAACTTTGTAAACCGTCATCCCGCGCGCCTGGTAATTCGCGAGCGCCTGCGGGTGATCGCGATTGCAGGTATGCACCCACACACGTGAGGGCTTCGGCTCGATCCGCCACGCCCCTTCGATTGCGCTGGTTAGCAACGCGCCGCCGAACCCTCGGCCGATCCATTCGGACAACAATCCGAAGTAAGCGATCTCGATTCCGCCTTCCCTGTCCCCCCGGAGTTCGTAATAGCCAGCGAGAGCCTCGTCATAGTATCCCGCGAACGTCCGCAACTCACGCGCCGCCGCGTATTCCTTCCATTGGTCATCCGTCCACGGTCGTTTGTTGGTCCAGTCCCACTGCTCGCCGACACGCAAATAAAGGTCCCGATTAAACCGCCAATCGCCTCGCGTCTGTTCACGCACTTCAAAACGCGCATCCGCACGTTTCGGCCGCAATTGATCCCGCGATCGCATTTCCAGATATGTAGTAACTAACGGTTCTGCGGCCATCGGTGCTATCGCAGCGGCTGCGCCGACCTTTTCGTGATTTCCTTGCGTCTAGTCATTTGATATCGATCAACGCCACGGTCGCATCACCACCAGACGGCTCAGAGGGAACCGCCCCGCCGGAGAAGAATAAACGTGACGTAATGTGTCACCAACAACAGTGGCACCCAGAAGGCCGGAATCCAGTAAGCTGGTCCCATTGCTATGGGCGCATTGTAAATAGTTGCAGTCACGATTGCCACGAGCAGGTCAGCGGTTCCAAACACATTGAAAACCCACACCAGCGGTCTGGCAAAGACGGAACCGCGTAATACGAACGGGATTGCCACGACGGCCATTATCGACGTTACCAAATCGCCAAAAGCTGCCGGGTAAGCGAACTCAGGCGGCATTCCCGGATACGTAGCGCCGCGAGTGAGGAACATCATCCCCATATGTCGCGTTGAATGCAAAAGGAGAATCGGGACAAGGATTTGTCGCGGTCGAACACGTGAAACCAACGGCAGCAAGTAAAGCCGCGCTGCGACATAGAAAATCGCCGTGTTGGCGACGAGATTTAGCGGAAGAATGCGGTCAAAAATGGCAGACATTTAGTCTTTCTGAAAAAAGTGTTTATCCGGTTAACCAAGAAGCCAAGCCCGATTTCTTCGTCGAACCCTAAGAATCTTGTGCCATAAGACAATAGAATCAGCCGTGATAAACTGAAATCTGTTTTCTAGACGAACGCAGCTCAGGCTCTTGAGAATACAACCGCAAATGAAAGTGTAATCAGCGGGGAATTAGCGCAATTAGCATGCCCAAGAGGAAATCCCGTCCGCAGAAGCGTCGCCGCCGGTCAATCATAGCATTTGAGATGATTCGGCTTGACCGTACGGCAACCGAACCACTTCACGAACAGCTATACCGCCAAATTCGCGACGAACTGAAATCGGGCAGGTTCAGCGATGGCTCGTCGCGACTTCCTTCCTCGCGAACTCTGGCAACAGACCGGGGAATCTCAAGATCGACCGTTAGACTCGCGCTTTCGAAACTTCATGCTGAAGGTTACCTCTGTTCAAAACCCGGGTCCGGCACATTCGTCGCGAATCTTCTTCCGGAAAGCTTTTTGACCGCGGACCAAACGAAAACCGATCAACCAATTCAGCGTCCAGTTCGCATCTCAGACCGGGTAAGAGCAATTCCAGATGGACGCGCTGGAAATCAGTTTGACCTCGGGGCAACGGGCGCGGGACCAGGCGTCTCGCTGGTGGCGAGCATTCCCGCAGTCGACGAATTTCCAATAGCCGTATGGGAACGTCTTAGAGCTCAGGTTCTGGCCAAAAAAGGCGTTAACCTGTTGCGCTATTCGTCGAATCGCGGCGACGTCGACCTGCGCAAGGCACTTGCAGCGTACTTGTGCGATTTCAGAGCAGCGCGCTGTCACCCGGATCAGATCGTGATCGTAGCGGGTATGCAACAGGCGATGCTGATCAGCGCAATGGCCGTGCTAAATCCCGGTGAGACCGCATGGATTGAAGACCCTTGTTATCAACAGACCCGAAGAGTTCTTACTCTGGCCGGCGTTAAGGTAATTCCTAAGCCGATCGACAAGCAGGGAGTCGTGATTGCGCGATCGCGAAAAGAACCATTGCCGAGGATGATCTACGTAACGCCATCCCATCAATTTCCTCTCGGCGTTACCATGAGCTTTCAGCGTAGGACCGATTTGCTCGATTTCGCGCGTGCTCACAACGCATTCATTTTCGAGGACGACTACGACGCGGAGTTTCGCTTCGTCGGGCCACCACTCCCTTCATTGCAAGGGATCGATAACGCCAGTCGAGTGATTTACGCAGGCACAGTCAGCAAGATTCTCTGTCCTTCTTTGCGTCTGGGCTACATCGTTGCGCCAGAGCACCTGGTTGATTCGTTTGTGAAGATCCGAAGTGCGATGGATCAACACTCGTCTCCGATCGAACAGGCAACGCTCGCGCGTTTTATCACCGAGGGGTTTTTCCTCAGTCATATCAAGCGAATGCGAAAGATATATGCGGAGCGGCGAGATTTTTTTATCAAACACTTCAATGAATTGCTTGGTGACCGTTTCACTTTGCAGGTTCCCGAAGCCGGTTTGAACATCGTCGCCTGGTTGAAACGCCAGGAAGACTTCGAAATGATCAAGCATATCACGTCTGAAATCGGCGTAAGGCCTTCGGCGCTCTCGTTTTTTTGCATTCAAGCGAAGCTGAAGCCGGCGTTCGTATTTGGATTCGCGGCTTGGACACCGACGCAGATTCGGGAGAGCCTCGTTAAACTCGCATCAGCACTCAGGAACCACAGGAAGGCTATAAATTAGGGGCGCCAGTCGCGGTAAGCGTCATGCGCGCCGAGGGTCAGACTTGTTCGCGCTTTGCTATGCCGGTCCACCTGTTCGGCGAGCCATTGAAACCATTCCCAATTTTTTTGGGAACCTGCGCGCTCACGTTCGTATTCGATGTAGCCGCGCAATTTGCGCCAGGCGACGCGCACTGTACCGCCCAGCAGTTCGTCAACTACGTTCAACGGAACCATGCGCGCAAACACCGCATACCCTAGCGATTCCAGAATACAAGCTATGGACTGGACCGCCTGAAAAAGACGCGGATCCGTTTCGATTTCAGAGGGCGTCGTACCGTCGGCAATTGCCTGCACCAGGGTCATCGATTTTATCCACGCTGGCGTCAAAATCGCCTGGACTGCCACGAATGCTGCTCGTTCCTCTCGCTCCTTGCGCGCGCGCCGCATCTCAATCAATCCGAAAACGACAGCTGTCAGTACCGTGAGAGCAGTTGCAATATTCGCAACAGTTGAAAGATCCATCGCACCAATTTGTTCAAACGCGTCGTTTGATGTCACGCAAATTTGGTCTGACGCGTTATCTGATTGACACACAAAAAAGCCGCAGGGTTTCGTAAACCCTGCGGCTTATCTTCTTCCGTGTGCGACTCAGTCCACAACGACCACGTGATCAATCATACGCAAGTCGCCCATGTTTGCGTAATAGACACGCACGCGAGTGCCAGGTTTAATCGCCGTTTGGACGATTTCCCCTGCCTTGTTCACAACGTGACCACGCCCGTTGAGAACATACCGGGCCGGATTATTCGAATTCTCCTGCAGAACAACGAGCGTTTTGCAAGGCTGATAACTGGCAGCCGCACCCTCCGCAATCATCGTTCTGATCATCGTTCCGGTTACCTCTATCGGTTCAGTTGTTGTTGCTCCTTGTTTCTTATCCTTCGAACTCGGCTGGGCGAATGCCAGCGGGGCAATCAGCAAACAGCCGAGTGTGACAATTATTTTCTTCATGTTCGCCTCCTATTGTTAATGCATGTTTTACGCACCAAACTTCTGAGGTGGTGAAAAGGGAAACAAGAGCCACTTCGCGTATTTCCAACAGCCCAGTTTCGGTATCGCTGGGACACTCGAAAGCGTTCAAATAGTGCGAGCTTGTCCCTGAGAATCCGCTAGTAAACCCCGGGAATTAATCGCCACGTATGAGAGCGATATGTGTTGTATTCATCTCCAAACTGCCAATGCAGGAGGTTCTCTTCAGCGTTGATGCGCGCTAGAAGCGGCGGAATAAGCAACAGCGTCAGAAGCACACCAACTCCCGAACGAAAAGCCAGGCTCCAGCCCAGTGAGTTGATGAACAGACCAAGGTAACTTGGATGACGGATAACAGCGTAGATTCCGTTGGTTACCAGAGTATGCCCCGGTTGGATCGCGACAAGGCCACTGAATCGTTCGCCTAACACAAACACTGGCCAGATTCGCAACGCACCACCGCCAGCGAAGAGCGCGACACCGAGCCAGCGAATCGCCTCGCCATCGATCGTCCACAACTCTTTGCGATCCGTGTATGCCGGCAGCTACGCGTTGAGAAATCCGATGACGACAAACACGGCGATAACCCACCGATTGCTTCGCACCTCGCGTATGCCGGGACTGACATTGCCGCCGGCGAAAAAGGAGACGGCTGAGAGCGCGAACAACACCACTACCAGCGCTATCAATGCCGGACGAGAGAAGAACGGCCAATAACCCGCCCCAGCCGAGAATGGCAAGACCAGTGTAGGCGCAAGTGCCGAGAGCGATGAATGTTAATCTGAGAACCGGCGGCATCAGCATTTAGTATTCCGCAGCAACCCAATGATACAACTGACCGTGACTGCCGATGATTCAGCATCGTCCATTCGACCGCGAAGAATACACGAATCCATGTGGCAAAGGGCGCACCTGTTTGGGCTCGCTAGACGAGCAGAGCTTTTGGGCGATCATGAATCGGTTACAATATCTCACCTCGTTATGAGCGGCTTCTTCGAAGAATTGAGGCGGCGAAAAGTTTATCGGGTAGCGATCGCATACATCGTCGCGAGTTGGGCGCTCGCGCAAGGTCTGGCTCAGGTCCTTCCTGTTTTCGATATTTCGAACTCGATAATTCGGGTTGTCATCGCGCTATTGCTGATCGGTTTTCCGGTCGCGCTCGCTCTCGCTTGGGTCTATGACGTCACTCCGCAAGGGATCCAAACAACTCCGACACCCGACACACCTGGATCCCACCGTCGTCGGAATTTAATCATGCTGATCGCGACCGGCCTGATCATCTCCGCCGCAGCGGGTTTTTTCCTTTTGCCCCGAGTTTCGGCGCGCAAAATCGATAAGTCGATCGCGGTTCTGCCATTTCAAAATTTGAGCGATGAGAAGGAAAACGCCTATTTCGCCGACGGTATACAAGACGATATCCTGACCAATCTCTCGAAGATCGGTGATTTGAAAGTTATCTCGCGTACCTCGGTCAATTCTTATCGGGACAATTCGGCGCGCAATGCACGCGAAATCGGTAAAGCGCTGGGTGTAGCGACCCTTCTGGAAGGAAGCGTTCGCCGAAACGGAAATCGCGTGCGGGTGAATGTGCAATTAATCAACGCTGATAACGACGAGCACATCTGGGCGGAAGATTACGACCGCGACTTGACGGACGTCTTCGCGATTCAGACTGATCTTGCGCAAAAAATTTCCACCGCTCTCCAGGCGAAGCTCTCCCCGACCGAAAAAGAGCGGCTAGATCGCCAGCCGACGCAAAGTTCTGATGCGTATTTGCTATTTGTCGAGGCGCACGACTACGCCAACCGACCCGATCAATTCCGCGACCAATTGTTGAAAGCCGAGGACCTTTTCGAACAAGCGCTCAAGCTCGATCCGAAATTCGCAGCTGCGTTTGCCGGCCTCTCAATCGTGGAGAGTTGGCTATATCACTATTCCGATTCGACACAAAGCCGTCGAGAAAAAGCGCGTCGCAACGCCGATGAGGCACTGCGCTTGCAACCAGATCTCCCCGAAGGCCATCTCGCGCTCGGTTTTTGCTATTACTACGGGGACCGTGATTACGAGCGCGCCCTCGGCGAGTTTGAGATCGCGAAGCGTGATCTCCCGAACGAAGCCCAAGCGTACCTGGCAATAGGCGCCATTCAGCGACGTCAGGGCAAGTGGGCCGAATCAACAGCGAGTCTGGAAAAAGCTGCCGCGCTCGATCCGAAAAACGCGATGTTCCTGGGCCAGCTCGCTTTGAATTACATGGCCGTGCGCAATTTCGACGCCGCCGATAAAACTCTGGATCGCGCAATCGCCGCAGCGCCCCAGGCATTCTCGCCGGTCGGATTCAAAACATTCCTGGCAATTCTTTCGAAGGGAGATCTCACCCTTGCCGAAAAACAACTTTCTTCGAGTCCAGTTGAGAGTGATCCGAATGGATTCGTGGTTTGGTTGCGATGGTGGCTGCAGATGTTGCACCGCAACTTTCCAGAAGCGCTCGCCGCCGCAAAAAAATTCCCTGGTGAACTCTTAATCCTTGAGACAAGCGCCCCTTTTCCAAAGTCTTTGCTCAAAGGCATCGCTCATCAGCTCCAAGGCGATAAGTCGACAGCGCAGACAGAATTCGAGCAGGCACGCATCGTTTCGGAGAGCTTGCTGCGCGAAGCACCTGAAGATCCAGCGCGTCACGCGCAGCATGGCCTTATCCTCGCAGCACTCAACCGAAAACAAGAGGCAATCGCCGAGGGAAAACGTGCAGTCGAATTGTTGCCGGAATCTCAAGACGCCTTTGGTGGGCCGCTATGTACCGTTTCTCTGGCGCAAATTTATGCATTGACTGGCGAAGCTGATGAAGCATTTCGCCTGATTGATCATTTGCTCGAAACTCCAAATGGCCTAACGATCCCATTGCTCAAGCTCGATCCTATTTGGGACCCTTTACGCAACGACCCACGTTTTCAAGCGTTGATCGACAAGTACGCCGGCAGCAGCTAACTCGGATTTTAGCGTTGACATGAACAAAGCCTACGGACTGAGCATACCGGAAACGCTGGACGAAGTGTGCGATCCAAAGCATGTCGCGCTGCTTGTTTACGACATGCAGGTTGGAATTCTAAGTCAGATCAAAAACCCGGAGGAAATCACGCAGCACGTTCTGAGTGTGTTGAGCGCTGCTCGAGAGGCCGCAGTGCGCGTGTTCTTCTCGCGACACCTGTCATTGCCAAAAGAACTCATGGGCATGTTTCAGTATCGAATGGCAATGGCCTGGCAACGCACGGATTCGCCCGACCAGGTGAATCCTTGGTTCTTGCGTGATGGTCCTGGATTTCAGATCGCGCCAGAATTGACACCACGTCCAAGTGAAGGCGTGTTCGATAAATTGACCATGTCGGCGCTTGAGGGCACCTGGCTGGACTTTGCGTTGCGAGATTGCGGCATCAACGCCTTGATCATCGTTGGCGTTGCGATGGAAATTGGAATCGAGCCCACCGCGCGTCACGGTGCCGATATTGGGTACATTCCGGTGATCGTCACCGACGCGTGCGGCGCCGGCAATGAAGAAGCTGCGAAGCGATCGATCGAGAGCCTAAAGTTCGCGGGCGACGCTTTAATCACGGACACAGATAGAATCTGTGACGCATTA
>Ga0306920_100007442_pt1 | contig 14433 bp, 12 predicted proteins | sample flu12Cox44000170_FD_204666 | JGI IMG/M metagenome (GOLD analysis project Ga0306920, IMG submission 204666) | Lab enrichment of tropical soil microbial communities from Luquillo Experimental Forest, Puerto Rico - flux4day.12C.oxic.44.000.170 (v2)... | ecosystem: Environmental > Terrestrial >...
CGATGAAGCCACAGGGCTCGCTCGCGCCATTGATCTCAACGTGATCTCGTCCGGAGTCGTACCCCTGGGCGGCATTCGCCCCGCGACTTTCATCGGCAAGGGCAAGGTCGAGGAGATTGCCGGCCTGGTCAAAACCGATGACGCGGGCATAGTGGTGGTGGATTGCGCGCTCTCGCCGGTGCAGCAGCGTAATCTCGAAAAGGCCTGGGGCGCGAAGGTGCTCGATCGCACCGGATTGATCTTGGAAATCTTCGGCCGGCGTGCCCGCACCCGCGAAGGCGCCCTGCAAGTCGAGCTGGCGCATCTGACCTACCAGAAGAGCAGGCTGGTGCGCTCCTGGACCCATCTTGAACGCCAACGTGGCGGCTTCGGCTTTCTCGGCGGGCCTGGCGAAACCCAGATCGAAGCCGATCGACGCATGATCGAGGAACGCATCGCTCGCATCGAGGCGGAGCTCGAGAAGGTCAAGCGCACGCGCAAACTCCATCGCGACAGCCGCAAGCGCGTGCCATATCCGATTGTGGCGCTCGTGGGCTATACCAATGCCGGCAAATCGACCCTGTTCAATCGGCTAAGCCAAGCCAGCGTGCTTTCCGCCGACATGCTGTTCGCGACGCTTGACCCCACATTGCGCGCGGTCGAGCTGCCAAAGGGATTACGCGTCATCTTGTCCGATACTGTCGGCTTCATCTCGGATTTGCCGACCATGCTGGTGGCGGCGTTTCGCGCCACGCTCGAAGAAGTTATCGCAGCCGACCTGATCCTACACGTGCGCGACATCTCACACGAGGAGACCGACGCACAGTCGCTCGATGTCGAAAAAGTTTTGTCTCAACTGGGCATCGCCGAGCAGGACGGCGGACGGCTGCTGGAGGTTTGGAACAAGATCGACCGCCTCGACCACGACTTACGCGTTCGCTTGCGGAATCGCGCTGACCGTCAGACGGCGAGGCCGCCGGTACCGGTCTCGGCGCGAAGCGGGGAGGGACTTGACCTCCTCGCCACCGAGATCGAGCGCCGGCTCGCCGCGCGGCGAGTGACGCTCGACTTCATTCTCGACGCCGCGGACGGCGCCGGCTTAAGCTGGCTTCATCGGCACACCGAAGTCATGTCCAAGGCGCTGCGCGAGGACGGAGCGCTCGCGATCACGGTTCGCGCCGACCCCGCCAACGCGGAAAAGGCGCGAGCGAGGTTCGCTCGCTCCCAGACGCACTGACGAACTGCCGCAGGCGCGGCGAGCGGCTCAGTACTTCTCGATACCTTTGATATCGACGATGCGGCTCCAACGGGCCGCATCCCGCTCGATATGTTCTTGCATCTGATCGGGCGTAGAGGGCATCGGAACGTTGCCCACTATCGCGAGTTTGTCGCGAATGTCCGGCAGCTTGAGGATTTCGCGCAGTTCCCAATTAAGCCTGTTAACAACCGCGCGCGGGGTTCCGCCGGGCGCGGCAAGGCCCAGCCAGGACATGACCTCGAAGCCCGGCAGCGTCTCGGCGATTGTCGGGATATCAGGCTCCAGCACAAAGCGGCGGCGCGACGACACCGCCAATCCGCGCAGCGTACCGCCGTTGATCTGGGCGAAGGCGATGGTGCCGGTCTCGATCATGACGTCGAGCCGCCCGCCCAACAGATCCTGCACAATCTGCGTGTTGCCGCGGTAAGGAATGCCGCGTAGCGAGGTGCCGGCTTCGACATTGATCAATTCGCCGGTCAGATGATGGACGCTGCCAGGCATGTTCATTCCATAGGTGATCTGAAACGGCGCGGCTTTGGCGCGGACGATGAGATCGGCAAAAGAACTGATGGGCGAGTTGGGGGCGGTCGCCACCACCATGGGATAAGCAGACACCAAAGTGACGAAGGCGAAATCCTTGATCGGGTCGTAGGGCAACGATTTGGCAACGGCGGCGCGCGCGGAAAAGGCTCCCGTCAACATACTGAGCACATAGCCGTCGGGCGGCGATTTGGCGACCGTGTTCCAGGCGGCTATGCCGGTGCCCGCCGAATGTTCGACCAATACCGGCTGCCCAAGCCGCTCGCTGAGCCTCTCGGCGAGCAGACGGCTGACGAAATCCGGACTGCCGCCTGCCGGCGTACCGGTCACGATCCTGAGCGCGTGCGTCGGCCATTGCTGCGCGGCCGCCGAGGCAGCCAGCATCGCAACCAGCGCGACGGCGAGGAGGCGAAAGAGCATCTGCATGCCAGAAATCGTTGCTGTGGACCGACGCGCTGATCGACGCGTTTCAGCGCGATGTTACCACCGAGGTCAACTCCGAGGACAGGCACCGAGAGGGCGCCGCGAGGCTCGCTCAGCGTGAGCCGCCGGGATCTGGTGTGCGTTCGGCAGCCTTGGCCTCGTTCCACAACTCGTCCATCTCCTCGAGGCTTGCCGTCTGCGGCCTCTTGCCACGATCCGCAAGCGCGCGTTCGATCGCCGCAAAGCGGCGCTCGAACTTCTGATTCGTAGCACGCAGCATCGCTTCGGGGTCCACATTGAGATGGCGGGCAAGGTTGACGACAGCAAATAGGAGATCGCCCACCTCTGCGCCGGCGGTTGCGTGATCGCCTGCAGCCAGTTCGCGCTCGATTTCGTCCGCCTCCTCCCGGATCTTGGCCAGCACTGCGCGCGGGTCGTTCCAATCGAAGCCGACCGTGCCGGCCTTGCCCTGTAGTTTCAGGGCACGGGTGAGGGCGGGGAGGGCGGCCGGAACGCCCGCGAGGGCGCTCTCGTGACCGCTTGGCTGGCTGCCTGTTTTGGCTCGCTCCGCGGTCTTGATGCTCTCCCAGAGGCCCTCGACCGCCTTCGGCGTGAGACCCCGCATTTCACCGAACACGTGAGGATGCCGCCGTAAGAGCTTTGCGGTGAGGCTTTCGACCACGTCGGCAAAATCGAAGACGCCTTGCTCCTGCGCCATCCGCGCATGAAAGACGACCTGGAGCAGAAGATCGCCGAGTTCATCACGCAAGTCGTCGAGATTGCCGCGCACAATGGCGTCGGCGACCTCGTAAGCCTCTTCGATCGTGTAGGGAGCGATTGTCTCGAAGGTCTGCTGCAGGTCCCAGGGGCAGCCGCTGCCCGGCGTGCGCAGCGCCGCCATGATTTCGAGCAACCGGGCGATGTCGCGCGAAGGGGTCATCGCAAGATCGACGGGAACAGACCATGCGGACCATACAAGGGAGGCCGCGATCTGTCCCCGCGCGTCTAGTGGCCGGACCGCTCGCCCTGCCGGCTCGCCTCAAACAGGAACCAGCAGCGCTTTTCCGCTTCGTCGATGAACACCTCGAGGAAGCTTGCGGTCGCCACGTCTTCGTGCTTGTCAGCGAGCTCGTGGGCGGTGCGCATGTGGCGGATTTGAGCCTTGTTGTCGTGCATCAGCTCGAACAGCATGTCGATCGCCGGCACGTAATTCTTGTCGTTGTCCTTGACCCGCTGCAGCTTGGCGATATGGCCAATCGAGCGGATGGTGGTGCCGCCGATCCTGCGCACCCGTTCGGCCAGGATGTCAATGCTGTTTTCCAGCTGGCCGGCCTGCTCATCGAGCAGAAGGTGGTAGTCGCGGAAATGCGGCCCGCTGACGTGCCAGTGGAAATTCTTGGTCTTTAGATAAAGCGCGAAGGTATCGGCCAGCAGTCCATTGAGCGCGGCCGATACTTCGCGCACGGCTTCGGGCGAAAGGTCGGTCGGAGTGTCGAGGCGCGCGGGCGCGGTGCGGGGTTCAAGCTTTCTTACTTTGGTGGTCACGGGGGCTACCTCGGTGTTCGGAGGGGACACGGATACTAACGCCGCGCCCGGCGCGGGCGCTGTGATCAATTTCAGGTAATGCGCACGGTGCGATGACCGGATTCGCATAAGAGATATTATGGAACATATCTGGCGACTTAACTTCCGCCCGCAAGCCTCTGTTCGGGCGCGAAATAACGGCTCGGGTTATTGGATCGGCCCCGTTCATGCCAACGTCGCGTCGGGCATGACAAGCCTGAGGCCGTCGAAGGCGGGCTCCACGTGGGGCGGCAGCTTTCGCCGCAGCTCTTCGTAATCGAGGTCAGCGTGAAGGTTGGTCAGGATCGCGCGATCGGGTCTGATCCGTGCAATCCAGGCGAGGGCGTCATCGACGCTGAAATGGCTCGGGTGCGGCCGGTAACGCAGCGCATCAACGATCCAGACCTCAGTCCCGGCTAGCGCCGCAACGCTGGCCTCGGGCAGCCCGCTGAGGTCGCAGGAATAGGCGAGTCCTCCGAAACGAAAGCCCAGCGAGGGAATATCGCCATGCTCTTGGAGAACCGGCAGCGCGGTGATCGAGCCGCCCTCTCCGTTGACGGTGACAGACAGGCCCGCCTGCAATCGATGCTCGGTCACGATTGGGGGGTATTCGCTACCAGGAGGTGCCTCGAAGCAATAGCCGAAGCGCGCGCGCAGCGCCTTCGATGTCGGCTCGTCCAAATAAACATCGACCCGCCGGCGGCGGCGGATGAACAGCCCGCGCAGATCGTCGATGCCATGGGTGTGATCGGCATGCTCGTGGGTGAAGAGCACCGCGTCGAGCCAGTCCACCTCGGCGTCGAGCAGCTGCTCGCGCAGGTCGGGTGAGGTATCGACCAGAACCCGGGTGACCCCTGCCCCGTTGCGCCTTTCAACCAAAAGCGACGTGCGCCGGCGGCGGTTCCTCGGATTGCTCGGATCGCACGCGCCCCAGCCGAGCGCCGGCCGCGGAACGCCGCCCGAGGAACCTGAGCCGAGGATCGTGAAGCTCGCCGTCATGCCGCGCGCGCTCAAGCTTGCAGAGGTTGCCTGAGTTCCTCCGCGGCGGCCGCTTGGACCTTACGAAAGAGACGGAAGAAGTTCTCAGTGGTCTGCTTGGCGATCGCGTCCAGCGATATGCCGCGGACGTCGGCCAGAACCTTGGCAGTCTCGACCACATAGGACGGCTCATTGCGCTTGCCGCGGTAGCGACCTGGGGCGAGATAGGGCGCATCCGTCTCGATGAGGATGCGATCCGCCGGCAGGCTTTGCGCGATCGCGCGCAACTCGTCCGATTTCTTGAACGTTAGGATCCCGGTAAACGAGATGAAAAGACCGAGCGCAATCGCGCGGCGCGCGAGATCGCGGCTGCCGGTGAAGCAATGCAGTACGGCAGGGAAAGCTCCCCTCCCCGTTTCCTCCTCCAATATTCGCGCCATGTCCTCGTCCGCCTCACGCGAATGGATCACGAGCGGCAGCCCGGTTGCGCGCGCGGCGGCGATATGGTTGCGAAATCCTTGTCCCTGCGCCGCCGGCGGGCTGCGCTCGTAGTGGTAGTCGAGCCCGGCCTCGCCGATGGCGACCACTTTGGGATGGCGGGTGCGGCCGATCAGCTCATCGACAGTGATGTCGAGCTCCTCGTGCGCGTAATGAGGATGTGTGCCCACGGAGCAATAGACACCGGGAAAGCGCTCGGCGATGGCAATCACCTCAGCGTGGCGTTTGACTCGCGTCGAAATGGTGACGACGCGCGCGATGCCGGCCGCCCGCGCGCGGGCAACGACAGCATCGAGCTCGCCGGCAAAATCGAGAAAATCGAGATGGCAGTGGCTGTCGACCAACGTCAATCCCGGCAACAAACGTTGGTTTTCTGCGGTGTTTGAAGGCATGTGGTGGCGGCAACCGGAGGCTAGGTACTCACTGGGTACTCACAGGGCTTCGTTTCGAGGGTAGCGGCCCCCTCCCCGCCCCCTACCCCGTCATTTTGCCTACCAGAGGTCTTGACCGAATTCGAGGTCGCCCGGAGGCAGAAGAGGCTCTGCCGTTGCGGTGCTCCGCCTCGGGACCGGCGCGCAATCGCGGGTTTTCCCAATTAAAGCTATTCTGACTGCTCGATCCCCGTGGAGGAGAGCATGCCGGAACGCCGCTTCGTGCTCGTCGACTTCACGCACATGAGCAGCAGCACCAGGTGCCTCCATGTCTATGAGGCGGGCGAGACGTACACTATGCCGCGTGCGGTAGCGCATGCCGCTGCGAAGCACGGGCTTGTCGCACGAGAAAGACCAGCGGATTGGTCGCTGCCGAGTATCCTCACATCACGGGAGGTCTTGACCGAGGCCGACGTACTCGAGGCGGAAGCGGAATTGCGGGCTCTGCAACGTCACGCTCTTGAGGTAATCGACTCAGAGGCAGACAACTAATGAAACGGGTCGCGGCGGGAGAGTCACCCCCTGGGCCATAGCTTCTGAAATCCTGGGCGCCTTACTTTACCCGGGTAAAAAAAATTTTCCCTCGAAACAATTCAGTTGACGGCATCACACAGCTCGCGCGTCGCTCGCATATGGCTGACACATCACGGTCGCGGTGGGAGGGCATTTCCGCTTTACAACCCGCCGCGCCGGCCGCTACGCTCGCAGGCAGAAGCGTAAGGCCTGGGGCTTCGACTGCTGCACCCCCCATGGGGCCACTCGTAGATGAAGGAGACGGCGGTGTCCTCCTTGCCACCTGGCCGCACCTTCCACTTCATCTCCGGCCTGCCGCGCGCCGGCTCGACGCTCACCGCCGCGATCCTGCGGCAGAACCCGCGCTTCCACGCCAGCATGTCGAGCCCGGTCGCCTCGCTGTTCGACGGCGTCATCGCGCAGGTCTCCGCCGGCTCTGAACTCTCCACCATGGTCAACGAGGCGCAGCGCGCACGCATTCTGCGCGGCCTGTTCGACTCCTATTACGCCGACCTCCCGCAGCCGGTGATCTTCGACACGAACCGCGCTTGGACCGCCACGCTGCCGGCGCTGATGCGGCTGTTCCCCGACGCCAAAGTGATCTGCTGCGTGCGCGACGTCGCGTGGGTGATGGACTCGCTCGAGCGCCAGTACCGCAACAATGCCTTCGAGCACACCCGCCTTTTCAACAACCCGGCCGAGCGCGCGACCGTCTACACCCGTGTGGAGGCGCTGGCGCATGCCAACCGGCTGGTCGGGTTCGCCTGGCACGCTACCCGCGAGGCTTGCTACTCCGAGTTCGCCGAGCGCGTTATGATCCTCGAATATGACCTGCTCGCTGCCCGCCCTGGCGACGTGTTCAAGCTCGTCTACGAGTTCCTGGGCGAGAAGCCGTTCCAGCACGATTTCGACAAGCTCGAATATGACGCGCCGGCGTTCGACGCTCAACTCGGCCTCGACGGGCTGCATCGCGTTCGCCCGCAGGTGAAGCCGCAGCAGCGCCGCACGATCCTGCCGCCGGACCTGTTCGCCCGCTACGCGCAGCTGTCGTTCTGGCGCGACCTCAAGGACTCCAAGGCGTTCCGCATCGTGGTGCAGGGGGGTGCCGAGAAGCAGCGCGACACCATGCCGGAGCCGGAGCCGGCGATCGCGCCCGAGGCCGCAAGCTGACACCACCGCGAAGATTAAAAAAGGGTGCCATTATGGCCACGTTCATAGTCACGACACTCGCAACGGTGATTGCCGGGAGTTCGGTCTGAAACCTGCTTTTTGTGACGGCCATCACATTCTTTGGGCTTTTTGTGATGGCCATCACATTTATGGGCCGCGCTGTCCGAGATGGAGAGTCGCGTTTTCACAGTTAAGTATTGTGTTGCGGTTATATCCTCAACTTTCTGTTGTGCCTGAGGCGACGATCTGATAGGTAGCGCAATGCTGCATTTCTGATAGGTAGCGCAATGCTGCATTGTTGTAAGTTTCACGTAAGCAACACATGCAGGCCGATCCCGGAGGAATAACCCCCAAAAGCAACAAGGGCTGCGAAAGCCCAGCCGCGAGAGGGTCAAGCGATGCCACCCGCATAGCTGACGCCCAAGCGCGTCGTTTCGCGCGTTCCACCTGCAACACTGATCGTACTCCGCGGGCCGCCTCATTGAGGGCGCAGTGCACGACGCTGTGCGCATGGTCCGAGGTACGGCGAGCTACGCGAACGGCGATGGCACCAACACGCTCAACTTCCACTACACGGTAGGCGCGGGCGTGATCACGACACAACCACGATAACGGCCGGACCACGGTCAACGAGGGAAAGAACCCAATGGCAAACTTTATCGTCACGACGCTCGCCGACACTCTTAACCCGAACGACGGCCTTTCGCTGCGCGAGGCCCTGGCGCTCGCCAACGGCACCCCCGGGAGCGACACCATCACGTTCGCGCCTGGGCTCTTCGGCGGCACGCTGGTCCTGACCAACGGCCCGCTCTTGATCACCCACGACGGCATCACCATCAACGGCGATATCAACGGCAACGGGCATGCGGACATCACCATCGATGCTGCCGGCGCCAGCCAAGTGTTCAATATCAGCGACGGGACGAACGCTATCTCGGCCGCGCTCGACGGCCTCGTCATCGAGAACGGCCATGTTGGCGGTTCGGGCGGCGGCATCTTTGTCGGAGCTGCCGACGCGCTCACGCTGACCAACTCCATCGTGACTGGCAACAGCGCCTACCGCGGCGGCGGGATTTACGGTTCCACTAACGCTCACATCACGCTCACCAACTCGACCGTCTCTGGCAACAGCAGCAAGGGCATCTACGGCAGCGGCGCCGGGATTTTCGTCTACAACGGCACGATCACGCTCACCAACTCGACCGTCTCCGGCAACAGCGCCGCCGGCGAAGGCGGCGGCATTCAAGGCTACGGCAGCAGTAATCACATCACGCTGCTTAACTCCACCGTGAGCGGCAACAGTGCCACCCACTATTCCGGCGGCGGCATTAATGTCGGTGGTGGCGCGCTCACGCTCACCAACTCGACCGTCTCCGGCAACAGCGCCCCTGGCGGCGGCGGCATTGTGGGCTATGTCGGCGCCGCGATCACGCTGATCAACTCCACCGTGACCGGCAACAGCGCCGGCGACGGCGGCGGGATTGCCGGTTTCGGCGCTGCCATCACGCTCGCCAATTCCATTGTCCTGGGGAATGCCGCGACGCACGGCAACGATTTGTTCGCCGCTCCCGCTTTGGGCGGCTTCCCCGGCTCTTCACTGGTGTTCACTGGCGGCAACATCATCGGCTCCAATCCGGAGAACTTTGCGACCACGACCGGCATGCCGACCGTCCAGCTCAACGGCGCCAACCAGGCGGATCTGGAAAAGGTGTTCGCCGCCGTCGCCAACGACCCGCACACCGGCGTGCTCTCCGGCGTGCTCGCCGACAACGGCGGGCCGGTGCAGACAGTGGCGCTCAACACCAGCGCCGCGAACCCGGCGCACGGCAGTGGCGATGCTGCGCTGCTCGTCGAGGCGAACATCGGCCTCGACCTCAACGGCGATGGCAACCTGTTGGACACGATCACGACCGACGCGCGCGGCCTGCCCCGCATCGACGGTGCCGGCCTCGATCTCGGTGCGTTCGAGATCCAGACGGCCGCGCCGGTGATGTTGGACGCGGTACCAGGCAAACAACTGACCACGCTGAGCGGAACAGCGACGCCGAACACCAGCGTATCAATACTCGACAACGGTAACTTGGTCGGCACCGCGATCGCTGGGGCTGATGGAGAGTGGAGTCTGAGTGTCAACGTTCCCGGCGGCGCAAAGGGGGGTGTTGTCATCCATAGCTACACTGAAACCGCAACCGATGGATCCGGATCAACTGGCGTCACTCTCTTTGCACAAGCCGGAAATCAATCGTTGCAAGGTGGCAGCGGGAATGACGTACTGATTGCTGCCCCAAATGACACACTCGCCGGCGGTGGAGGTAGCAACACGTTCGTGTTCAACCCGAGCTTCGGCAAGGATACGATCACCGACTTCAACGTCAGCCAGGACGTGCTGAGGTTTGACCACACGCTGTTTGCGAACGCGACAGCTTCACAGGTCCTCATGCAGGCGCATGACACCAACGCGGGGGCGGTCATCGTGGTTGACGCCAACAACAGCGTGACGCTGACAGGCGTTACCGTCGCGCAACTTCACTCATCCGACTTTCAGTTCTTTTGAGAGCGCGGGAGACCGCCCCCCTGGGCCACAGCTTTCTAAATCTGAGCGAGTGAAATTCGACCTCTTTCGTCTTTCCTAGAGCCGCCGCTATTCTACGACGCCGAGCTTGACGTTGCCGCGATGGCGTGAAGAACCCGGTGATGCCGCTAATTACAACCAACAGACCCGCTACACCGGTCCAGCAGGGGATCGGCTGTTGGATGACGACATGCGGCTTTGAGAGCGGACTTCGCGTTTTGACCCTGAACCGACATAGGCCGGATCGAAATCCCGCAGCGCAGCAGTCTCCTGCCGTACCGAGGTGTGCTATCCTTCCGGTGGAAAGCACGGGTGTCACTAGCAGTGAACCGGCGCGATTTCATCACGCTTCTCGGCGGCGCGGCCGCGTGCCCGCTCGCGGCGCCGGCGTAGCAGCGTGAGCGGACGCGGCGGATGGGCCCCTCGAAACAGGGGTCGCCGTTCATCTGGCGCCTCTTGCTCGCCAGGTTTTGCCTACGCATTGCCGGATTCGAGCGCAGGCGTGGCAGATGTGGCCGCCTTGCGTTTGAGTGCCGCGACATCATAAAGGCAGTAATAGCCTGAAGATCGCACCACGATCTTGCGCTCTTTCCAATCCGTCAGGACTCGGCTGACGTTTTCGCGGGCAACTCCAGCCATCGCGGCAAGGTCGTTCTGCGTCATCTTGTGGCTGATGACGATCTGCTCCGCTTCCGAATGCCCACGGAAATGTTGCGCGAGATCGAGCAGCGCACGCGCGAGGCGCGCCTCCACGGTCAAAAAATTGGCAGCGGCAACCACTTCGTTCGTCTCCCGCAGCCGCGCGGCCAGTACATTGACGAGATAGCGGTAGATCTCGGGGTCTGTGCCATGCACTCCTCGAATGTATTGCGGCCCACGAAGCGCAGCTCGCAATCACGAATGGCGAATACCGAGGCCGATCGCGGCCGTCCGTCGATGAGAGCAAGCTCGCCCGCGATCGAACCCGGACCAAGGACCGCGAGTATGCGGTTGTCGCCGCGCGGGGAGGTGATCACGACCTTGAGCAGGCCCTGTTCCAGTCGGTAGCAGCCGTCGCCCGAGCCTCCGACCATGAACAGCGCTTCGCCAGCCTTGAGGTGATGCGGTGTCGCCCCCGCGAACAGCTGTACCGCCAGAGACTGAGGCAAGCGCGGCAATATGGTGGCGGTTTCGGCAGTCCCGCTTTCCATGGCTTCTCACCCCGTAAGGCTCCCTCGAAATTAAGCCACAATTTGTGATGGCCGGCACATTCCGGGAGAGGCCCCTGTTGTGATGGCCATCACGTTTCAAGCGCTTTTTGTGATGGTTGCCACAAGAAAACGCGTTTTTGTGATCGCCATCACAGCGCAAGGGCAACGGGTGCGCAAGTTAAGATAGCGAGAGAAATTTGGGTGCCGTCATGCCAATCACGGATGCGTCCTTTGCCCCCGCTAATCCATCCGCATGGGTGGATGTGACTGAAGAATTCCAGGCGCGGGCGGCGGAATGCCAACGCCTTGCCAACCGCTCGAACGGTGAAGGCAAACGGCAGTACGAAGAGTTGGCGGGTCAGTGGCGGGAGCTTGCCGCGCTGGTCTCGTCCCGACTGGTGGTGTAGCTCGGCGGAGCAAGTCGCGAGCGAGCGTGCCTAGCTTTTTCTTCCGATCCCGACCACCGTGCTTGCGCGACCTTCCGCAATGTGCGCCTTGCCCTGCCACTAGCTTAGCGCGCGACCAGCGTTAACGATGCCAACAATGCTCACAACACCGATAATGCCGCCGAAACAGAGGTCGCCGTCGATCTGGCGCCTCTTGTTCGCCAGGTTTTGCCTGCGCATTGCCCGGTTCGAGGTCAGGCGCGGCAAATATTGCCACCTTGCGCTTGGCACCAGCGCCGCTGTCACTGCGCCCAATTAGCAGCCAAATATTCCATAACGTTCCTTTCGGCGAATGGTGCCTAGCCGCGCCGCAAGGTGATCGAGTGAGTTGAATGGGTTGCCCCATGCTGGCGCCAAAGCCACCGAAGCCGCCGCCTCCGAGGCCACCGAAGCCGCCACCGCCGCCACCGCCAGCTCACCGCCGACGCTGCTCGCGCGCGCGGCACAACTCGGGGAAAAGGGACCCCTCCCCGGACGCGGTGAATTTTAATTTCAGAACCCCACAAAAAATCTACGGCTCATTTTGAAAAATTGGGAGCGACGCACAGGGGAAAACCGCCATGCCGCTCATGCCCGCATTTCGCTTTCGCAGAAAGGACTCCGGCGTGGTCGGTCGGCTGATCGCCGGCTATGGCGAACTCGAGTTTTTGCTTTCCATCTGCGTTGGATACGTCCTCGCGTCACAGCACGATCGACCACCATCCATTACGCGTGCCCAGCATCGGACCAAATACGAAAGTATGGGCATAAAGTGGCTTTTCAAAATCCGGGGAGAAAAGAAGCGGATCGACGAGGCCAGTCAATTGATGCGTGGACTGTTCACCCAAGTGGGCATGCGCAGTGAGTTCGACGAAACCATGAATGCCATGCGCGCATGTCTGAAAATCCGAAATCTTTTCGCCCACTGTCATTGGGCACGATCCAAGAAACGCGGACTTTCTTCGTCATTCTCGAAGAAGCAGCCAAGTCCGCGCATCCGTTAAATTTGGGCGCTCTCTCTCGCCATGCTAGCTCAAAGACGCTCGCGCACCTCGAAGACTATTTCTGGTACACGTTTTCGATGCTCGGCTTTCTGATGAACGAATTTGGGTTGAGAAATCAGCTCGGGCTATTCGATCATCACCCAAGGCCGAAGAAAATTCCTGTCCCACATCTTGATGCCAAGTTGCTCCCCTATAAGCATTGGTAGGCCGGAGCACGCCGTACAACTCGGTGAAAGGGTCCCTCCCCCCGGACGGGATGAATTAAATTTCAGAACCCCGCAAAAAATGTGCGCGCAATTTTGAAAATTGGTTTAGCGGCGCCGCGCGAGGCCGCGATGTCCGCGTTCGCAAGAGGTCCTACTTGGCAGCACACGTGCATCCGCCATCCCTTGAAGCGTAAAGACCGCACGCTTGCGGTGTGATATTGTTCCTCTCACTAGGCAGCTCACTAGGCAGCCCTCGCACGGGGAGGGCCACATGCCTGTCACTATCGGACGGCGGGAATTGATAGCTGCGCTCGGTGCGGCCGGGTGGCCGCTTGCGGCGTATGCGCAGCAACCGACGAAGCCGGTGATCGGATTCCTTGAGGCCACGACTGCTGCCGACACAGTTTACCGAGTATCGGCATTCCGTGACGGCCTGAAGGAAGCCGGGTTTATCGACGGCCACAACGTAGCGATCGAATTCCGTTGGGCGGAGAACAAGCTCGATCAGCTGCCGGCACTCGCGGCGGATCTGGCGCAGCGGCAGGTGACCGTGATCGTCGGCCCAAATGTCTCCATGCGCGCGGCCCAGGCTGCTACCTCGACCATACCGATCGTGTTCATCAGCGGCGGCGACCCGATCGCAACCGGTCTCGTTAGCAGCCTCAGTCGGCCTGGCGGCAATATCACCGGCGTGACCTATGGGGCGACTACTCAGCAACCAAAGCGCCTGGGGCTGCTGCATGAGTTGGCGCCGCCGCCAAGCACCATTGCTTGGCTGGCGGATCCGAGGGCTCCGGGTTTCGAAATGGAAGAAAAAGAGGTGCAGACCGCTCCTCGCGAACTCGGGCGTAATATCCTGAGCCTGAATGCCTCATCGCCATCCGAAATCGATGCTGCCTTTACGACTATCGTTCAGTCGCGCGCCGGCGCACTGCTTATCGGTAACAGCGTTCTTTTCACCACCCGCCGCCGGCAGCTCGCCGCATTGGCGACGCGTCATGGCCTGCCGGCGATTTCCACCATTCGCGAGTTTGTGGTGGCCGGCGGTTTGATGAGCTACGGACGGCGCAAGCGACACGAATGCCTATCGGCGCGCCGGCTCGCATTACGTGGCGCGCATTCTCAAGGGCGCGAAGCCGGGGGACTTGCCGGTCGAGATGCCAACCAAGTACGAGCTGGTCATTAGTGTCGTGGCCGCGAAGGCGCTCGGCCTTGACGTGCCGGATCGACTGCTCGCCCGCGCCGACGAGGTGATCGAATGACTTCGCGGCGCGACTTCATCACGCTGCTCGGCGGGGCGGCTACGTGGCCGCTGGCGGCGCGCGCGCAGCAGGCGGGGAAGCTGCGGACCATCGCATGCTTCGGCACGAGCACGCCCGCAGCACAGGGTCAATGGACCGCCGCTTTTGTGCAGCGGTTGCGCGAGCTCGGCTGGATCGAGGGGCGCACCGTCGCGGTCGAGTATCGATGGGCGCAGGGTCGCACCGAGCGTTATGACGAGATCGCAGCCGAGCTTGTCCGCCTCAACGTCGACGTCATCGTCACGACCGTGCCTACCGTCGCTGCATTGAAGCACGTGACGTCAGTCATCCCCATCGTCTTCGCATTGGGGAGCGATCCGGTCGGCGGTGGCCTCGTCGGAAGTCTGGCGCGACCCGGCGGGAACGTTACTGGATTGTCGAC
>Ga0306920_100007443_pt1 | contig 14433 bp, 17 predicted proteins | sample flu12Cox44000170_FD_204666 | JGI IMG/M metagenome (GOLD analysis project Ga0306920, IMG submission 204666) | Lab enrichment of tropical soil microbial communities from Luquillo Experimental Forest, Puerto Rico - flux4day.12C.oxic.44.000.170 (v2)... | ecosystem: Environmental > Terrestrial >...
GTCAAGCGAGTTGCCTCCGTTAGGGGTCGGGACCGAGGGCCGAGCTTAACGCTTCGTTTCTCGACACGAGTGTCCGACTCGTCTCGGTCCGATGAACGGGTGGTGGCCATCTCGGGCCACCGGCCGCTAACGGAGCTCGGCCTGGATCAGGCCGTCACGCCGGAGGCGCCCGAAAGGCCGGTGTGAAGCCTCGCGTCGGCGATGCGCCGGTCGCGCTCGGCGTCGATCCGAACCTCGTCGACATCTGCGTCGGCACGCGCTTCGTCCGTGAACCGCTTGCGCAGGACCTCGGTCTGCTCCCGGAGGCGGTGAGCCGCCAGTCGGTCGCGCTCGCGAAGCGCTGCAGCCACTTCTTCGTAAACCGCACCGCCGACCAGGAGGTGCGACAGCTTCATCACGAGCGCGATCAGGTCGAGGCAGACGAAGAGCCCCAGCACGAAGAGCACGTACCTCGAGACCTCCGGATGCTGTCGTTCGATCGCCGACAGCGCCTCGGCTTTCGCGAGCAGGTCCTTGTCCTTCGCGATCGCGCCGACTCGTGTGCTCGCCTCGGAAGCCTCGCGGGTCCGCCACGCCTCGATCTGCGTCTTCAGCGCCGTGACCTTCTGGCGGTCGATCGGGCGATCCTGCTTGAGCGCCAACCGTGCGATGTTCGCCTGCTGGGCGTAGTAGCGGCACCAGTGACCGCAGCCCGTCTTGTGGGTGTGCGAGCAGGAGGACTCGTTGCGCTCGCACCCGGAGAGACGGGTGAACTTGGCGACGCGGTTCTCGAGCGCCGTCTCGTGCGCCTGGACCTGAGCGATCTGAGCGGTCGCCTGTCGGATCTTGGGCTCGTAGAAGGTGATCGCCTGCTTCTGCGCGCTCTTCTGCTCGACCGCACTCGTCTGCGAAAGCTGGTTCGCGATCGACGGTGAAAAGATGAACTGCACCATCGGGAGCCCGAGAACGAGCGCGAGCATGAGCGACAACAGCGCTCGCGGGATGGCAAGGAGGAGATTCGTTCGTTTGCTCGTCCCGAAGCTCTTGTAGATCAGCCGGTCGACGATGCAGATCACGACCGTCCAGACGGCTCCCAGCCACAGGATGTGCGTGATCGGAACGTTCCACCAGCCGCTGCCCGCGACTGCGACCGCGAAGCCGGTGACGCACGCCATCGCGACGATCACGAGACCTTGGGCCTCGAGGAAGCTCCGCTCGCTCGGCACGAGTGACAGGACGCGCGCGTCGGCCCCGGCGAACCAGGAGGCCCAGCCGAGCTTGCGGCGGCGGGACGGCCCCGGCGGGGACGGCTCGGAATGCGTGGCGATCGTGCAGGTCATGCGACCCATCTGTTCTAGCCGAGCGCCTGCGTTCGAGGCCTGACGCAGATGCGTCATTCACTGCCGCCCGGCGTCTCGCTCGCGCGTAAGGTGACCGTCGACGGATCGGCGAGAAAGGAGCGAGCCATGGCGAGCAAGGCCGATTTCACCGAGCCCGAGTGGGATGCGATGCAGAAGGGCATCTCGGGCGCGGGAATGATGGTCGCACTCAGCGACCCGGGGTTCTTCGACACGTTCAAGGAGGCGAATGCGCTCGCGAAGCATCTGGCCGCGGCACATGCCCAGAGCGACAGCGAGCTCGTGCGCGAGTTGGCGACCACGCACGGCAATCCCTTCGGGATCACCGCGAAGCCGGCGGAGGTCGAGCAGGGGACCGTCGACTCGCTGCACGCTGCTGTGACGGCGCTCGAGGCCAAGGCGCCCGACGATCTACCGGCGTACCGCGCGCTGGTGATGGACGTCGCGCAGTCGGTCGCCGAGGCGGCGAAGGGCGTCGCGCCCTCCGAGGCGAGCGCGCTCGAGAAGGTGAAGGCCGCGGTCGGCGCCGAGGGCTAGGGGAGATACGCGCGGGACGTTCCGCGGGTGCGGTCGAGCGCATCGAGCCGGCGCATGTCGTCCTCGCCGAGCTCGAAGTCGAACAGCTCGGCGTTCGAGCGGATGCGGTCCTGACGGCTCGACTTCGGGATGACGACAGCGCCGTGCTGGATTGCCCAGCGGAGCGTGATCTGGGTGGGCGTGCGCCCGAGGCGGCGGCCGACGTCGATAACCACTGGGTTCTGGAGTCCTTTCCCGCGCGCAAGCGGGCTGTACGCCTCGAACACGATCTCGTGCTCCAGGCAGTAGTCGAGGAGCCGGCGTCGGAAGCGAAACGGGTTGAACTGCACCTGGTTCACGGCGGGTGCCGGTGACGGCCCGTCGACGAGCCGCTTCAGGCGGCCGCGGCCGTAGTTCGAGACGCCGATCGACCGTGCAAGTCCCTTCGCCTGGAGCGAGGTGAGCTGGCGCCACGCGCGACCCGCGAGCAGCGGGATCGGCCAGTGGATGAGGTAGAGGTCGACGTAGTCGAGGCCAAGCCGCTGCAGGCTCTGCCGGAGCTCGTTCGCGGCACTCGTGTGCTGCGGCAGCAGCTTCGTCGTGACGAACACCTCGTCCCGCGGCAGGCCGCTGCGGCGGAGCGCAGCGCCGACGCTCTCCTCGTTGCGATACAGCGATGCCGTGTCGACCAGGCGGTAGCCAGCTTCGAGCGCCCACTCCACTGCCTGCTCGGTCTCGCGGCCGGCGGCCATCTGCCAGACGCCGAGCCCGAGCACCGGCATCTCCGTCCCCCCGCGGAGCCTCACCGTGGGATGCACGCCGAGCCCTTCCTCTAGACCCCCTCCTGAACGGTGATTCGGCCCTCGTCGGCCGCCGCGCGCAGCGCCGCGTGGTCATTCTCGTTCTGATCGGCGTAGGCGACGGCGAACGCGTGGAGCGCCTGGTCGAACACGTCGCGCTTGCCCAGGTACTCGGCGATCGCAACGCGGTCGCCGGAGCGGGCGTGGGCCCGCGCCAGCGTCCAGCCGCAAACTTCCGCATAGGCCTCCAGGCCCTTCGGCAGGATCACATCGAGATCGATCGACGTCTTCCAGTCCCAGAGCTGGCGGAAGTAGAAGTCGCGCGGAGCGCCGTCGAGGGTCCGTTCGGCTTGCAGCCACCCGAGGAAGATGTCGCTCACGGCCTGCATCAGCCGCTGTCCCTCCACCACACGCTGCCCGTGGTTGGCGTAGTGGCTCTTGCCGAGGTGCTGCTCGAGCACCGACTCCTGCGCCTCCTTGATCTGGAGGAACAGCGGATCGCCGTTGTCGAGACCGAGGAGGAGAAGGATGAAGCACCGTGTGCCGACACTGCCGACCCCGACGACCTTGCGCGCGAGGTCGACCATCCGGAACTCCTCGAGCAGGTGCCGCCGGTCTGGCTGCAGCGAGTGTCGATAGCGGCGGTAGAGCGTGCGGAGCTCCTTCTCGAACTCGTCGACGGGAATACCCGAGCCCTGACTGAGCGCCGCAATCGGAACGATCAGCGGCGGGTCGGAGATGATGCGCGGCTCGCCGTCGACCTCGTGCGTGAGCTTCGAGAACGCCTTCAGGCTGTCCTTGGTGCGCGCCTTCGCCTCTGTCTGCTCGACTCGCTGCGCCTGCTTCGCCGCCCGGCGCCTGCGCAGCTCCTCCTCGAGCGCGGCAGCGTCGAGTCGCGAGTACCACAGCTCGAGGTTGCTCATGGTCGCGAACGTCCGCATCGACTCGCGATACCCCCGGACGACTCCGAGCACGGCGGTCTTTCGCTGGGCGGAAGTGAAATTGCGGTCGCGCCCGGCGATCTCGAAGCTCGCGGCCAGGCGCTTGACATCCCATTCGAACGGGCCGGGGAGCGTCTCGTCGAAGTCGTTCAGATCGAAGACCAGGATTCGTTCCGGAGACGCGTAGCCGCCGAAGTTCGCGAGGTGCGCATCACCGCAGAGCTGCGCCTGCAGCCCGGCACGCGGCGTGTTCGAGAGGTCTTGCGCCATCACGGCCGCCGCTCCGCGGTAGAAGGTGAACGGAGAGACGAGCATGCGTCCGTAGCGGATCGGGACGAGATCGGGCACGCGGGACGGGGCCTGCTCCTCGAGGATCGCGACCGGGTCGCGACCGGCCGGGATGTCGAGCTCCGCGTGGCTCGTGCGGGGACACTCGGCCCGTGCAGCGCGGCCGCGGGCCGCGCGTTCGGCAACCGTGAAGTGCGGTATCGCAGGCGCTGCGTCCAGAATCGCGTGAGCCTTCTCTTCGGCCACGTCGGTCACGACGACCTCCAGTCGTTCGCTGTCCAGGGCTGCCCAGAATGATGCCGCCCGTGCGGCTCCGTGTCACTCGGAGGTGTTGTGGTCCGGCCCGTGGGCGAGCCGCATCGACCGCGTCAGAAGAGCGCGACGAGGCTTCGCCGTGAGACGAGATCGTCGATCGCGTCGTCGGGAGGGCGCGCCTCGAAACGGGCGGCCGCATCGAGCACCATCGGAAGGAGTGCCAGATCGCCGACGGTGTTCAGGAACGTCCCGGTGCGGCCCAGCACCCAGTGCACGGCGAGGTCGATGTCGGCCTGCTCGCGCAGGGGCTCGTACCAGGTCGAGCTCGTCGGAGCGCGGCCGTTCCATGGCGCAAGGCTGATCGCCTTGATCGTCTGTATCGCGACCCCTCGCTGTTCGCAGACCGCGACGAGCTCCTCGAAGTCGGCCGCGTACGCATCGTCGCGGATCTGGATCGCGCTGTACGGAAGGAGGACCGAGTCGAACGAGAACCGCTCGAGGCTCCGCCGGTGCATTCTCGCCGCGCTCAGCCCGTGCCCGGTGACACCGATGAAACGGACGAGGCCCTCCTCGCGCGCCTCGATCGCCGCTTCGAGCGCTCCGCCCGTACCGAGCGCGGCCTCCCACTCGATCACGTCGACGAGGTTGTGCAGCTGGAGCAGGTCGACCGAGTCGACGCCGAGCCGGTCGAGCGACCGCCGGATCTCCTCGCGCGCCCCTACGCGGTCGCGGCGGCCGGTCTTCGTGGCCAGGAAGAATCGCTCCCGGTCACGAGCGAGCCACGGCGCAAGGCGCAGCTCGGACTCGCCGTACGCGGCGGCGGTGTCGATGTGGTTCACACCGAACTCGACCAGCGTCTTCAGGGCATCGTCGGCCTCGGGCTGGGAGACCGCCGCGAGCGCGGCCGCGCCGAAGATCGTGCGGGTGCTCTCGTGGCCCGTCGAGCCGAACGGAGCCCTGGCGATCATCACCCGACCCTAGCGAAAGCGATAATCGACGTGCGCCACGACCCGAGGGGAGCGCCAATGGCCAGGCAAGTGAAGTGCGAGTGCGGTTACGTCGCAAGCGCCGCAACCGACGACGAGGTGATTGCCGACATTCGCGACCACATCCGCTCCGATCATCCGGAGCTCGTCGAGGTGGTCAGCGACGACCAGATCGCCGGTTGGATCGAGATCGTGCCCTGATCCCCTACGGGAGCCGGGTGTCGTTCGGGTGGCGGTGCTGCTCCTCGCGCCACTCCTCCTGATAGCGCTCGGCCTCGGCGAACTCCTCCTCGGTGCGGCTCCGCTCTGATGGTGTCTCGGTTGCAGGATGCTCGCCCGACCGGGTGGAACGGCGCATCGCGACGAACGCGACAAGGAGCAGCGGGATCGCGATCGCGGCGAAGATCAGAACCGGAAACACGGCGACAGCCTATGAAATTGACCCATCTGGGGGAGACCGTTCCGATCCTCGTCTGCTGACATGGGCAGGCCACCGGCTGTCGCGGCGTGTTCCCCTCCAACTGAGCGCCGCACTCGAAGGAGCCCTCTCCACTGCGCCGCACCCGTTTCCTGCCACTGCTCGTCCTGCTCGTGCTCGTGCTCGCGTCTGCCCCGGTGGCCGGCGCGGCGCGTCACCATCGCGGACCTTCGCGGCGAACCCACGTGCTCGTCGACCGCGAGCTTCAGCCCGACCGGCTCCTTCACCGCCTGGAAGTCCGTTCTCGATCCCGCCTTGCACGGGCGCTCACACGCGCGCGGCGCGAGCAAACGAGCATCGTCAGGTACGCGAGGAGGTTCCTCGGCGTCCCGTACGCCTGGGGCGGGACGAGCCCGAGCAGCGGCTTCGACTGCAGCGGGTTCACGCGGTTCGTGTTCGCGCACTTCGGCGTCTCGCTGCCCCACTACACGTTTGCGCAGTTCGACCGCGGGCGCTCGGTGTCGCTCGGTGCGCTGCGTCCCGGCGATCTCGTCTTCTTCGACGGCGTCGGTCACGTCGGCCTCTACATCGGCTCAGACCGGTTCATCCACGCGCCGCACAGCGGTACGAGCGTGTCGGTCGCCAGCCTCTCGGGCTGGTACTCGCGCAGCTTCGACGGCGCCCGGCGCCTGATCGGCGGCTAGAGCCGCGCTTACGAGCGGAAGCGCTCGGACACGAGCACCGAGACGGCGCCGAACCCGTCGCGCCAGGTGATCTTCTTGCCCTCGGCGTACGAGCGCCCGTAGTAGGAGATCGGCAGCTCGTAGATCCGTAGTTTGCGCTTGCAGACCTTCGCGGTGATCTCGGGCTCGACGGCGAAGCTGTTGCGGTGCAGCTCGAGCGAGCGCAGCACCTCGGTGCGGAACGCCTTGTACCCCGTCTCCATGTCGGAGAGCGTGGTGTTGTAGAGGACGTTGGTCAGCAGCGAGAGGCAGCGGTTCCCGACCAGATGCCAGAACATGTGCGCTCGCTGCGGGCGCCCCCCGCGGAGGCGCGAGCCGAAGACGACGTCCGCCGCACCCCTTGCGATCGGCTCGACGAGGGCGGGGACGTCCGCCGGGTCGTATTCGAGATCCGCGTCCTGGATCACCACGATCTCACGGTCGACGTGGTCGAGCCCGGCGCGGATCGCGGCGCCCTTGCCTCGGTTGGGCTGTCGGATGACGGTCGCCCACGGCCGCGTCATCTGCCACGCCTCGAGGATCACGGGCGTTGCGTCGGTCGACCCGTCGTCGACGACGATCACCTGCTGGTCGAGGCCGAGCGCCTCGATCCGGTCGAGCACCGTCCGGATCGTCGAAGCCTCGTTGAAGGCGGGGACGATGAACGCCACCCGGACCGGCGCCGGCTCGCGGGCGAGTTCCGGCGGTGACGGGAACGGGAGGATCGAGGGTGCGGCCACACCGGGGATATCGGATGAAGCGGCGCGCGTCTTGAGCTGCGGCTAGGCGGGGAACGTCTCCGGCTCGATCGCCGGCGCGCGCGTCGCCCTGAGCTCGCGCAACGCTGCTTTCGACCCGGCCCAGGCATCTGCCGCGAGCAGAGGTGTCAGCGCGGCCCCGCCGACCACGAGCGTGGCGACGATGCGATAGTCGGAAGTCGCGAGATACCAGTGGAGCGGCAGCGACGAGATCCAGTAGACGAGCACGAGGCATGAGGACGAGAGCACCATCCAGGAGACCGCGAACCAGCCAAGGACGGCTCGGCCTCCGACGAAGGCGGCAAGAACGCCGACCGCGGTCACCGGGACGAGCAGCCCCCACTTGGCCACGCCGACCTGGCCGGCGAGCGCGTGCGCGGACGGCGCGATCCTTCCGGCGTGCGCCGACAGGAGGCCCGGACGGAGCGCGTCGGAGAAGTGGATGTCGCCGGTCGAGAGGTGATGGACGCTGGTGAAGATGCGCCAGGGAAGAAGGACGGCCACAACCGCGCCCGCGGCAGCGAGAAGGCGGAGTGCGCGACGCCGGTCGTGTGCGGCGAGGTAAACGAGGAGCGGAAGGAATGCAACGGCGGCAAACATCGCGCCTTCGTTCTTGGTCAGGACGCCTGCGCCGAGGAAGATCGCAGCGACCCCGAGCAGCCACGGCTCGTCGTCGACCAGCCAGCGTGCGAGCGCTACGACACCGAGTGCGATCGCGAACGCGAGCGGGACGTCCGCGTAGTTCGACGCAAGCTGTCCGAGGACCGGCGAGGCGGCCAGGATCGCGAGGACGCACAGCGCTGTCAGCTCGCTGGGGACGCGCCGCCACAGCAGGCCGAAGAGGCTGCCGGCGAATGCGACGGCGAACAGGAGCAGCTGGAGATGGATCACGCTGCCGTCCGCGGCGCCCATCGCGCGGTAGTCGGTAGCTTCCAGCGCCGGCAGGAGCAGCGGATAGCTCTGCTGGATCCCCTCGTAGGCCGGGCTCGTGAACAGCGGCCCTGTCGCCGAGCCGAAGTCGTACAGCGCCTGTGCCTTCGTGCCCCAGATCGCCCAGCCGTCCCACTTCAGCAGCGGCGTCACGGCGTACGCGGCAGCGGCGAGCGCGATCAGCGCGGTCGTGATGGCAGCGATTCCGGCCGCGAGCAGCGTCGAGCTCGACGCCTGCAACGCTTCTTGTGCGACCGGCGACCGCCGGCTCCGACGGAGGAAGCCGACCAGCAGTGACGCGATCGCGAGGAGGCCGAGCTGGGGCAGCCCGACCGCGACGCCGACGAGTGCGAGAGTGGCGTCGAGGATCCCCGTGAGCGCGAGGCCGAGGCCATAGGCGAGCCCGACACGAGCGGCAAACGCCCTGAGGTCGTTCGCAAGTCCGAGCGCGAGCACGACGCCGACGCCGACGACCAACTCGAGGACGTTCGCGGCAACCAGGAGCAGTGGATCACCCGGCATGCGCGACCCTCGCGGCCGAGATCCCGTCGACCAGGCTGTCGACGCGCGTGTACCTGAGGCCGAGTGTCCGCGGGCTCTCTTCGAACGACAGGACGACGTCCGCCTGCCCCGGACGAGAGACCATGACGTGCGGCAGCAGCGCGAACCCGGTCGTGAGCATCAGCGATGCGCGCACGTTCCCGAGCTTGCCGTTGTCGGGCGCCTGGACGTAGAACCGATCACCTGGCCGGAGATGCGCGCCGTAGAACGCGATCACGGTCGGGGAGTACCGCATCGCCGGCACCCAGCTGGCTCGAATCGGCGACGGCATTCGCTCGAATACCTGCCGCTGCTTCACCAGTGCATGAGCTGTCTTCGGCAGCGATCGGACGATCGACGCGACCACGGTCGCGAGGAGGAGGCATGAGACGAGGACGCAGGCGAGCGGCAACGCGCGCGCGTTCACGGAGGCCGACGACACACCGGATCTATCGGCGGCCTCACGGAGCTTCTTGAGGCGAGTCTGCGTTCGCGGGGGTCGCGGGTCGCCCGGCGTCAGTGAGGTGGAGGGCGGGGACCCCGCCCTCCACCTTGCCTCTTAGGAGACGGTGAACGAGCCTTTCATTCCGACCGAGGCGTGGACGTCGCACTGGTAGGTGTACTTGCCTTTCTTGAGCTTGAGCGTCCAGGTCTTCGTGCCGGTGAACGGAACCGATGTGGTCTTGTTCACACCGGGCCCGAAGAGGTGGAAGTTGTGCGACGAGCTCTTGTCGGCGACGACGATCGCGTAGGTGCCTGCCTTCAGCGTCTTCACTGACTTGCTGCCGTTCTTGAGGGTGATCGTGAATCCGGGCCCGTCCACGCCCGATAGCTTCGGTGCGGCTGCGTTGCCGGCGCCGGCGACGGCCGCGGCAATGGCGACCACCGCGAGCCAGAACGAGATGCGCAGCATCATTCGAGTCCTTTCGTGAATTCGGAGAAGGTTGGAACTAGCTACGGAGGAAGCTCCGATCCGGTTTCACCGGAGGCTGCTGAGTCGCGCTCCCGCGGCCGCGCGGTCGAGCCCTTCGAGACCGCGTTCGAGCTCCTCCTCGGCCGGCCACGCGAATCCGAGCCGGAAGAACCGCCGTTCCTGGTCGAACCAGTGCCCGGGCCCGACGTACGTGCCGTAGAGGTCGAGCAGGGCGCGGTAGAAGACGTCGATGTCGACTTCGATCTCAGGGCGGATCCTGGGGAAGCACACGACCCCGGCCTTCGGTTCGATCCACTCGAAGAGCTCGTGTCCGTCGATCCAGTCTCGGACGACGGCCAGGTGCTTCCGGGTCTTCGCACTGACGAGCGACAGGACGGCAGAGCGGCGCTCGAGCACGCGTGCGGCGAGCTCTTCCTCGAGCACCGCACCGCAGATGAAGATCTGCTCCTTCGCGGCCAGCAGCGTCTCCATCAGTCGATCGTCACGACACGTCAACCACCCGACACGAAGCCCGGGCAAGCCGTAGGTCTTGGACATCGACGACACGGCGAGCACGCGAGGCGACAGGCCGGCCGCCATCGGCAGCGGCTCGGCATAGGCGAGCTCGCGATACGTCTCGTCGACGAGCAGCCGCGCCGACGGGTGGCTCTCGACCAGGGCGACTAGGGCGTCGAGCTCGTTGCGCGTGATCGTGCTGCCCGTCGGGTTGTGGGGATACGTGACGCTCACGAGGCGGGTGTCGGGGCGGATCCGTGACGCGATGCGCTCCAGGTCGAGCTGCCACTTGTCCTCGAAGCGGAGCTCGATCGTCTCGACGTCCGCGCCGAGGGCACGCGGAGTCTCGAGGTTCGTCGCGTAGTTCGGCGTGCAGATGAGCGCGTGGTCGTTCGCGCCGAGCAGCCCCGTCGAGACGATGAACAACGCTGCGGCAGCGCCCGCGGTGACGAGAACGTCATCCGCGGACAGGGAGTCGTCGCCCTCAGCCGCGATCAGCGATCGCAAGCGCTCCGCGCCCAGGTGATCACCATAGGGGAGCAGCATGCGCCCGAGATCGGCGTCGATGCCGTAGTCGGCGAGGCACATGTCGGAGAACGAGCTCTCGGCCAGGTTGTTCTCGATCGTCGAGTAGCCGAGCTGCTCGGGTGATTCGATCTCGATCGGCGTGCGCCGGTAGTGCACGGCGCGATTCTGTTCCGAGCTCACCGGCCGGGCGTCCTCTCGACGAGACGCGCAGCCTGGTTGCCGGCAGCCGTTCGCACCACGAGAGCAGCGATCGCAGCGTCCTGCACGCCTACTCCGGTCAAGTCGGCGACCGTGATGTCGTCGGCCGAGGTCCGGCCCTCGACCTTTCCCTCGAGCAGCTCGCCCAACGTGACGACGTCCCCCTCTTCGCGCACGCCTCGGTCTATCGCGTGGTGCAGCTCGCCGAAGCTCGCCGCCTGGCGGCGGTCGTCGACCGCGACGACGTCGGCACGACCGAGGACAGCAGGGTCGAGCTCCTGCTTGGTCGGCTCATCCGAGCCGACCGCCGTCACGTGCGTTCCGGGGTCGAGCCAGTCCGCTTCGACGAGCGGCGCGGTCGACGGCGTCGTCGTGATCACGATCTCGGCGCCGCGCACCGCGTCCTCGACGGATCGGCAGAGTCGCGCAGCGAGACCGACGGCGGCGATCTCGTCGACGAAGGCTTGTGCCCGCTCGGGTGAGCGTGACGCGACGCGGACGCTCTCGATGGCACGAACGCCTCGCAGCGCCTCCAGCTGGAACCGCGCCTGACTCCCGGCACCGACGATCGCCGCGCTCACGGCGTCGCGGCGCGACAGCAGATCGGCCGCGATCGCCCCGGCCGCACCGGTGCGGAGCTCGGTGAGAAAGCCGTTGTCGGCGAGGACGCTGATCAGATCTCCGTCGGTGGCGCTGATCACCAACATCAGGCCGCTGTGGCGGATGGGGCCGCCGTCGCCGGGATCGAAGTCCCCGGACACCTTCACCGTCCAGACGTCGTCGACGTGCAGGTGGCCGGCCTTGATGTGTGCAACCCCGGTGGGATTCTCGAACGGAATGGAGATGACGCTCGGGAGCGTCGCCTCGCCCCGATGGAGCGACCGGAATGCGTTCTCGATCGCCTGACGTGCCGTTTCGGCGTTGACGATGCGGCGAATCTCGGGCTCGCTCAGGATCAGCATGCCTCCGCTTTCTCTCAAGGGTCGCGACGCTCGAGACGGTATCGGTCGATCGTTTGCCACGCCGTCGGCCGCGCTCTAGGCTCGGCGGGTGCCTGCCGAGTATCGCTTCCTCGACCAGTGGGTCGTTCCACACGCGATCGACGCCGTGTACGCCGTCGTCGGCGACCCGCTCTCGTATCCACAGTGGTGGTCGGACGTCTTCCTCTCGGCCGAGGGCGACGGCGGCCCGCCGCGAGCCGGCAACCGGACGAGGGTCGTCGCCCGAGGCTTCCTTCCGTACCGCCTTCGTTTCTCGCTCGAGACGACCGCCGCCGAGCGGCCGACGCGAATCCACTCGCGTCTGGTCGGTGACTTCGAGGGATCCGGCGAGTGGCGGTTGCACGACGAGGGCGGAACCACGATCTGCGAGCTCGACTGGCGCCCGATCGTGAACAAGGCCGGAGTGAGGCAGCTCACTCCCATCCTGCGGCCGCTCTTCCGAGCGAACCACAACTGGACGATGAAGCGCGGACAGCAGCACATCCTCGAGCGCCTCCAGGATCGGCACGCAGGGGCGGGTAGCGCATGAACCTCCACGCCGACATGCCGACAAGCTGGCGAATGCGGCGCGCGAAGTGCTCGACGAGCTCAACGCTGAAGCTCTGCGCGAGGTGCACGAGCTGTATCTGCGTCGCGAGTCGGAGTCCCGTGCCGCCTCCGACCTCGCCGTCGTCGCGCGTGCGGCGACCTTCGTGGCGATCGACACCGTACCCGTCGACATCGGCCAGACCGTGCCCGGATCGATCGACGAGCAGACCGGTGCGATCGAGCTGAGCGATGCCGACGATGCCGTGAACTACGGGGTCGTCGACGAGATTGCGAGGCGGGTGTGGCGAACCGGCGGCACTGTGCTCGCGGTTCGGCGGGAGGACGTGCCGGGTGACGGTCCAGCCGCAGCGATCCTGCGCTACGCCCTCGGCTCCTGAGGTCAACCGATCGGACGCAAAGCGCAGGCCCCGGTGGGGAGGGGGAGGGTGACCGGGGCCGCGCTCGCCGGCAACAGGCCGACACCGCCAAGGTAGCCTTCGCGCGCCGGCTGTCGTCGTCGCGCTACGACCGCGCGATCAGAAAGCGATACTCGTTCTCCAGCCGGAAGCTCCCGTCCGCGCGGCGGTATTCGCCGAGGCCCTCGACGAGCGCGCGCTTCAACTCATCCTCGCGCTCGGGGCCGACGAGCGTCGCGAGCCCGGCGACCGCGACGAGTGAACAAGCGAGTGTTTCGTCGTCCGGGAACTCGAACGCCCAGGCTGCCTCGAACTCCTCTTCGGGAGCGAGGTCGGCCTGCGTTGCGACAGCCCGGAGCGCACCGGGTTGCGAGAAGTCCGGGTCGGGTGGAGCGCCGGCTGGACGAGGAGGGAGGAACGGCCGCGCAATTCGCTTCATCGCCTCGAGGTCGCAGCGCTCGTGGGCACCCCAGACCTGGATCACGACCTGAGCGCCGGGTTTGGCAACGCGCGCGGCCTCGCGCAGGGCGTGGACGATGTCGTCGGCGAAGAAGAAGGAGTTGAAGCCGGTGACGAGATCGAAGGTGTTGTCGTCCCAAGGCAGCCTCTCCATCTCTCCGACACGAATGTCCGCTTCGGGCAGCCGTCCTCGAGCGAACGCGACCAGCGACTCGGAGGCGTCGAGTCCGTGCGGCAGGCCTCCGCGGCCGGCGATCAGGCGAAGGAACGCGCCGGCGCCGCAACCGATGTCCAGCACGTGCGAGCCCGGCGCGAGCCCCGTCCGCTGCAACGCTGCTTCGAAGGTCGGGAGCTGCTGGTCCTCGCTGAATGCCCAGTCGGCAGGCCGGGCGCCCCACAGGGGGCCCCAGCGGGCCGAGCTGCCCTGGACGCTTGCGGAAGTCGTCATTGCCGCTCCCCGGTAAACTACGGTTCATAGGTATAAACTATGAACCGTAGTCCTGTCAACGTCGAGCTGACGCTCTTCTCGTACGAGATCCTCGGCCTGGTCGGCACCGGCGGCGCCGGAGCCCACGACCTCCTTCGGCTGGCGCGGCGGGGCCGGATGCTCGCCTGGGCCGGCGAGAGCCAGTACTACGTCGAGCCGAAGCGGCTCGCGAAGCTCGGCTATCTCGATGCACGCAAGGAGCCGGGCAAGACGCGCGAGCGCACCGTGTACACACTCACCGAGAAGGGCCGGAGCGCGCTTGCCGATTACGCTCGAACGAGCGTCTCGGTCACCCCTGTCAAGAGCGACGCTCTCCTTCGCCTGCTGATCTGCGATCTCGTCGGAACGGAGGTCACGCGAAAGAGCCTCGCCACGCTGCGAGACGACGTCGCGGATCTGCGTCGACGCCTGGACCAGTCCGAGAGCAGCGCAGCCGAGCTTCCCCACCGGGCGGCGAACCTCCGGATCGTGCTCGACTTCCTCCGCGGACTGCTCGATCTCCACGAAGAGCTCGTGGAGCGCGTCGATCGCGAGCTCACTCCGATACGAGGGCGGCGGCCGCGACCGCAGCCGTAGCCTCGTCGCTCCTCAGCGGTACTCACCAGGGTGCGACCGTCGTTCCGCCCCACTCTTCCGGTGCAACGTCACGCACCGTCTGGGTCAGCTCCCAACGATGGCTCCCGATGTCCTCCAAGACGCCCGATCGCTCCCCGTACTCCCACGTCGTCAACTCCTCGATCACGCGTGCTCCGTGTCGGCGAGCTCGCTCGAAAGCGGCGTCGACATCGGGGACGCGCACCTTGACGACATGCGTTACCTCACCGCTCCGAGGTGCGAGCCGGTCCGAACCCTCGTCGGCGACGACAACTGCGCCGTCGAGCCCGACGCGCAACTGA
>Ga0306920_100007446_pt1 | contig 14428 bp, 17 predicted proteins | sample flu12Cox44000170_FD_204666 | JGI IMG/M metagenome (GOLD analysis project Ga0306920, IMG submission 204666) | Lab enrichment of tropical soil microbial communities from Luquillo Experimental Forest, Puerto Rico - flux4day.12C.oxic.44.000.170 (v2)... | ecosystem: Environmental > Terrestrial >...
CGACGGCCAGATTGTGTGATCACGAACGATGTATGCCGTTGAGCTCGATCAATCAAAGCGGCTTTTGGTGATCAGCGCTGTGCAACGGGTGACGGCCGCGGAAGCAAAGCTGGCTGCGCAGCGCGTACGCGAGCTCCTGCAGGATGTTGTGCCCGGTTTCCGCGTTCTGGCGGATTTCCGATGGTTGGACTCAATGGATTCGGCGTCAGCGCGTCACATCGCTGAGATCATGGATGCGCTAGCCGAAAAAGGGCTCGCCTCCGTGATGCGCGTGATCCCGGATCCGCGCAAGGATATTGGTCTCAATATTCTATCGCAATTCCATTACGGACCCGAAATCAAAATCGCGACGTTCGAGACGCTCGCTGATGCCATGCAAAGCATCGCGGCGGAGCGTTAGCGGTCACTCGAACTAGTTATGAGCTGCCTTGTCTCCTTCTTTGATCGCGTCGGCTTCGCTCATGTATTTACCTTTCGCCGTCGTGCCGTAAAAACGCGACCCTTCCTTGTGGTAAACATGTGTTTCTGTATTAACCCAAACAAGACCATGGCCGCCACCTGGTGCTGGTGATTTCGTTGCTGCTTTAGTCGTTGCACCTCGCGCGGGGGCCGGGCTCGCCCCGACGGGACTGCCTGCTGCCGCAGAAGTTTTCGGTTTGAATAAGTCGCTGAGGTTGAATTTACCAGGCGAGGGTGAAGGCGTTGGATGCGCCGCCGGGGCGGGTGTCGCCTTGGCTTTCTTGATGGCGTGACGCTTTGCAGGGGTAGATGATTGAGCAGGTGATTCGGCCGGAGTCGGCGACTGCGCTGGCGCAATGCAAACGCTCGCAAATCCGGTTACGGTGACGAGGGCAAAAAATTTCGTAGTCATGGTGGCCAGCGTAACCAGCCTGCAGGATTTCAGTCAATGAATTCCCACGAATGAATCGACTGGCGTGCGTAGCGGGATGCCTGGCTTAAATCGCCCCTTCATCAAGAATGCGATTGGAGTGACTCCTGCTTGAGCGTCGGCTTCGCCTGCATTACCATCTGGCGGGATGCTTGAGATGATTTTGGGATGCCTCAAATGGGCCGCCGTCGGTTTCGTCGTGGCTTTTGCTCTGATGAAACTGTTCGAGGCGAGTCACATTCACGACGATATTCCTAAGCCTGCTTTCAAAATACGGCAGACAAAGCGCGCGACGTTCGTGTTATCGGCATTCGCAGCGGTGCTTTCGGGTTTAGTCTGGTTGCTGGTGCAGAAACTGGACTGATCCGTGTTCGCCAAGGCGGCGGCGTGACGCGGCGTTTCGTCAGCCCATGTAGAACCCGCCGTTAACGTTCAAAACATGCCCGGTGATATATGAAGCCATCGGGGAGGCGAGGAAGAGCGCGGCGTCTACAATTTCATTAACATCACCGAGGCGGCCGAGCGGGATTTGTTTGATGAAGTTTTGCATCGCTTGGTCGGGCACGCCCTTGCTCATTCCGACGTCGATGAAACCCGGAGCGATCGCATTCACGGTGATGTTCTGCCGCGCAAACTCGCGGGCAGAGACTTTGGTCAGCGCAATGATGCCCGCTTTGCTCGAAGAATAATTGGCTTGTCCGAACAAGCCCATCTGCCCGCTCACGGATGACATGTTAATAATCCGGCCGGCGTTGCGCAGGATCGTCGTGGCTTTCTGTGTAGCGATGAATGTCCCGGTGAGGTTCACGCGAATAACGCTCTCGAAATCGTCTATCGACATCTTCTTAATGCTGCGATCGCTGATGATCGCGGAGTTGTTTACGAGAATGTCGAGCCCGCCGTGTCGATCTTGTATTTGCTTCATCATCGCCTCTACCTGCGCCGGCTGCGTCACATCGCACTCAATCACCAGCGGCTTGTTGAGGTCCTTCGCCACGTTCGTCGCATCGGTTTTGTTTTGTCCCTGCGGATCGGCAACGTAATTCACCACGCATTGGGCGCCGTGTTTCCCGAAAGCTTTGATCATCTCAGCGCCGATCCCGCGCGAGCTGCCTGTGACCAGCACAACTTTGCCAGAAAAATCGAGCGGGTTGCTCATGACGACTCCTTCGCTAGTTGAGAGTATCGGCGCACAATGAATGCTGTCGGCAAGCCAATCAAACAAACGTGTATGGCCACCTCGATCAATTCGTTAGAGAGCCGATGTCGAAACGTTGAAAATGCCGTCGGCAACACGAACCAGTACATCACAACGTAAACGCCAATTCCGTAAAATACGCCGGAAATGAGCGGCTGTTTCGTCAGAAACGGGATCTTGCGACTCGCGAGGTAGAAGATCGATACCACCACGAACGCAACGCAAAAATGGAGCGCAAGTCCCAGGCCGGCCGTTGCCATTGCCCCCTCGTACGATTTCGCGCCGAGCAATCCAGCAGCGATTCCCTGCAATCCTCGCTGCACCATTACGCCACGTTGCCACCAAATCACAAACGCCGATGAGATGTCCAATACACCGACGATTACGCCGGCGGTCAGGATTGCGCGAAGCGCTCCGGAATTTTTCATGCGCTTCGCTAGTAGGCTAGAATGGCTTTGCCCGTCAAATGTTTACCGTTAGGCTGTTCGTCCCATGGCTGCTCCGATCCGTATTTTAACCGCTGTCCCGATTTGCGACGGACACGATAGCGCCATCAACACGATCAATCTGGAGTTCATCCGCCATGGCATCGAGGTGATTTATCTTGGTTACCATCGCTCAGTGGGCGACATCGTTCGCGCGGCGATCCAGGAGGACGTGCGCGCCGTCGGCATCTCAAGTTATAACGGCGGCCATATCGAGTTCTTCGCAGGCGTGGTCGATCTTTTGCGCAAGAAAGGCGCGGACGACATCAAGGTCTTCGGCGGCGGCGGTGGCACGATTACTCACGACGACGCAGCAAGCATGAAACGCAAAGGCGTGGACGAAGTCTTTTTCGCCGGCACCTCGCTCGATGAGATGGTGAAATTTGTCCATCAACGCTATGGCAAACCGCAAACGAAACGGCCGCAGCCAAAATCGCCGGGTCAGGAACTTGCACACAAGCTTACTGAGATTGAGGACGGCTACGTGAGCGGAAAAAGAAAACGCTCAACGCTCAACACTCAACACTTAACATTCACGTCGAGAAGAACTCGTCAAACATCAAACATCAAACATCAAACATCAAAGGTCATTGGCTTCACCGGCCCCGGTGGCGCGGGCAAAACGACGCTGATTGATGAGCTGGTGCTGCGTTTTCTGAATCGAAATCCAAAGGGAAGAATCGCAATTTTGTCGCACGATCCAAGCGTAGTCGGCGAGGGCGCATTGCTGGGCGATCGCGCAACCATGATCAACTCGCAAAACGATCGCGTGTTCATGCGCAGTATGGCCACGCGCGGACAAGCTGGTGGACTTTCACCCGCAACGCACAATTGCCTGGCGCTGCTCGCGCGTTCGGACTTCGATAATGTTATTATTGAGACCGTGGGCACAGGCCAGGAGGCGATGCCATTTCAGAAAGATGGACTCATTGATCTGACGGTCTTGGTGATGAATCCGGATTACGGCAGCCGGTTACAGTTGCAAAAGATTGTGATGCTTGATCTGGCCGACGTTGTGGTGGTGAACAAAAGCGATCTTCAGCGCGCTCGCACAGCGCACACAGAAATCGAACAACGTCTCGAACAGAACCGGCCTGCCCGCCGTAGCCTTGGCGAAGGGAGGCGCAACCAGCAACTCATCGACACGGTGGCAAAACGCCATCGCGATCCTGGCGTGAATAAATTGTTTGAGCTAATTTTGAAACAAGAATTGGTGGGGCGCGACCACAGCCCACGCGCCGGGGCGGGTGCGCGCCGAACGAAAGGATCAAGATGAGCAAGCTCGGAGAAGTCGTTGAATCGGTCGATCAGTACAACAAGTTTGTTCTCGACCAGGTGAAGCGTGCGCGCACCGATCAGAAGTTTGGGCGCGAACTGGTGGGTCGTTGGAACGACGTAAAAGCGAAAATCCCGGTCACGCGTACACCGACAGGATTGACATTACCGCGGCTTGCGTTGCCGGAAATCGATGAGCCAGGCGAGATCGCACGTTACATCTTTGGCGAAGGCTTACCTGGTGAATTTCCATATCTGAACGCGGCGTATCGCGAGATGTATCTCGAGCCGGTTCGCGAGATTGAAAGTTTTGAGAAGAACGCCAGCAAAATCGACAAGAAGATTCCGCAGGCAGAAGAGCCTACGCGTTTGTTCTCCGGTTTGATGCTGGCGGAGGACACCAACGAGCGTTTTCATTATCTGACACGACACCAGCGCACGCATCGCCTTAGCACGGCATTTGATGGCCCGACTCTTTATGGCATCGACAGCGACGCAGATGGAGTGTTCGGCAAGATCGGCGAAGGTGGCGTGGCGATCGACACTGTGGAAGACATGGTGCGGCTCTACGACGGATTCGATCTTGGATCGCCGAATTTCTCCGCATCGATGACGATCAGCGGTCCCGCGCCGATCATCATGGCGATGTACATTGCTGCGGCCAAACGGCGGTTCGGCCAGAAAGTTGTTCCGAAATTGCGCGGCACAATTCAGGCCGACATTTTCAAGGAAGTCCAGGCACAGAACGAAACGATTTTTCCGATCGAGCCGTCACTCCGTTTTCTCACCGACATGGTGGAGTTCACCACGGGTGAAATGCCGCGCTGGTATCCGATTTCCATCAGCGGCTATCACATCGGCGAAGCAGGCTCCACGCCGGTGCAGCAGGCCGCGTATACGCTCTCAAACGGATTCGCTTACGCGGAAATGTTCGCCGCGCGCGGAATCCCGATCGATCAATTCGGCCCGCGCCTCTCATTCTTCCTCGATTGTGGTCTCGACGTTGAGTACATTGCGCTGGCACGCGTGTCGCGCCGGATCTGGGCAATTGGAATGCGCGACGTGTTTGGCGCCGGACCGAAAGCGCAACTTTTCAAATTGCACACACAAACCAGCGGCCGCTCCTTAATTGCAGCCGAGTTCAAAAACAATCTCACGCGCACCGCCGCAGAATTGATCCTCGCTTACATGAACGCGACGAACTCGTGTCATTCAAACAGCGCCGACGAACCGTTTACAACGCCAAGTGAAGAATGGATTCGGCTCGCCGCGCACGGCCAGGCGATCCTGCTGGAGGAGTCGGGCATTTTCAAACACACCATGAACATGTTGAGCGGGTCGCCCGGGATGAAAGCCGTCGAGCGTGCAGTAGAAGCCGCGATCCTCGATGAGTTCCGCGAAATCGAGCGGCTCGGCGGGGTGTTGGCGGCGGTGGAAGAACGTTATCAGCGCAGCCAGATCCAAAATGCAGCGCATCAGTATGAACAACAAATCTACGATGGCACTCGTCCAATCATTGGGTTGAATCGCTATCGTGACGGCGCCGAAGAGATTCCTGAAGTGAAACTTGTGCGCACGCCCCGGGCGAAACAGCAGTTGCAGGTCGATCGGCTTGCGAAATTCAAAAAGACAAACGCCGAAAAAGCCAAACCCGCTCTGGACAAACTCGCACAGGCCGTCGAGCGCGGTGAAAACTTCTTCCCGACACTGCTGGAAGGGGTGGAAGTTTGTTCGTTAGGCCAGATCACCGGCCGTTTGCAAGAAGTCGTCGGGCGCTTTCGCCCGATGGTGTAACACAGGCATCTTTACCTGCTCTGTCGTGCAGGCTTCCAGCCTGCACCGGGTTACTCTGCGGCAGGATCCCCGCTCGACGCAAGGCCGCGCTCGAAAAATGGGCGATGCGCATCCGGCATTGGCTGGGAGAGAAGCGCGCTGTCCACGTTTACTTCGACAATGACGCCGAACGTGCTGCCCCGCGAAACGCGCTTACACTTCTGGAGATGCTAGTTGAGCACAGTCGGCACCGGATTGCGGAATGCCACCGGTTCATTCAGTTGGCACGCGCAATGCGAAAGCGACGCGAGGACGCGTTTGCACTCCCAAAGCTGGTGCGAAAGGAATTTTGCACGAAGTGCTTTTGGAATGGCGCGCATCTTCGCACGCTTTTGATTTCCGTTTCACGCTTGGAATTGGTCTGACAAGCCGGATACGAGTTGGTCGCGATTGCTCCGACGAACTTCAATCATAGCGACGTCGGAGCGCTTCTTGATCGCGTCGGTGAACGGGAACGATCGTGCGCTAATCGTTGCAAGAATCGGCGCGCCACTATCGAGCGCCTCAATCACTACGTCGCGAAAAATGGCTGATCGGATTTCCATCGGCCCGATTTCATCAATCACGATAAGTTGCCGCCCACGGATGGCTCCTCGGACTGCGTCGACGGCGATGTTTTCCAGCGCTGACAGATCCAGTCCATATTTCCCCAGATGCTGCGGTTTGGCGGTTGCCGGAAAATTCACGTTTGCAAACACAGCCTCTTTGCCGTCTGTGGTGACGATTTTGAATCCGACGCGCGCACCGTGCTCGCGGATTTCTTCGGTGTAGAACCCGCCGGCTCGTCGCGCCACCTCATTCACAACCCGCTTGATCAGCGTTGTCTTTCCACACCCTGGACGACCCGTGAGCAAAACTTTCCTCGTCATCATCGCTACTCGAATGTCATTAACACCGGTTCTTCAGACCGGTGGTACGAGCATGCAAATAATTTAGCCGTTTTAACGGCTTCTGTTCCGAACTGGCAGGTATATGAAACAAAAGCCGTTGAAACGGCTGTTTCTGCTGAGGACATGCTACCACCTGGCTCAAGCCAAGTGTTAATGAGACTTGCGCTGGCAATGCGCGCAAAACCACGCGGTACGTCCGCCGATCGTTGCGGATCTCAATTTGCGTCTACAACCCGGGCATCTGCCGCCTTTGCCTCGATGCGGTAGCAGCCAGGATTTGGGCATACGATTCGAATCGGCATTTGATTCAATCGCTTTTTTCAGAATGTAGCGCGTAGCGTGAAAGAGTTTCGAAACTGTTTTCGCTTTGAGAGCCGAGATTTGCGTTGCCGGATGCAAGCGTGCGCGGAAAAGAATTTCGTCTGCATAAATATTTCCGATCCCGGCGATCAATTTCTGGTTCAGCAAAATCGATTTCACCGCGCCCCGATGCTCCGCGAGAATGTTTTTAAATGTCGAAAGATCGACATCGCGCGCGTCCGGACCGAGGCCACGTTTCCGCAAGTATTCATCTACGTCCTCGACTAATCCGATCTCGCCAAACTTGCGGTGATCCTCGAAGGCAAGCCGGCGGTCTCTTTCGAAAACGAACGCTACTCGCGTGTGCCTGGGCGCTTTTTCCTTGCTCTTGAAGTGATGCAACGAACCGGTCATGCCGAAATGCAAGCGCAGCCAGAGATCTCCATCAGTGCGCACGAACAGATGTTTGCCGTGGCGACGACTAGATTCGAAGCGGCGTCCTTTCAATCGCCGTGCTAACTCACGCGCCGAGACACCTTTCAACACATACGCACTCCGCACATCGACGCAGGTGACCCGTTGGTGCAATGACGTACTGTCCAGGTACCGTCTGAATGTTTCGACTTCGGGTAGCTCTGGCATCGCGCTTACGTTTGCACTTAGTTGAAGCGATGTCCCGCAACCAGCTCGATGCCTTTCTGCGACTGCTAAAAAAGTCGCCATCCGGCGCCGTGTTCAACCCTTGGTGGGAAGTCGATAAAGAGAACGACATTGGCCGAAACGCAGCGGCCATACGGCGGAATCAGCTACGCGCCTATCTGCGAAAGCGGCTTCGTACGGCACAACTCGCAGTGATCGGCGAGGCGGTTGGTTATCGCGGCGGTCACTTCACCGGCATCCCCATGACTTCGGAGCGGTTGCTGCTCGGTCGAAGCGAAAAAGTCCGGCTCAAATCCAATCATTTTTTCTCCGACATCAGCCCTCGTCGCACCAGCAAACTCGAGAACTGTCCGGACGGGTTTTCCGAACCGGCGGCAACAATTGTATGGTGCGCGCTTTTGCGACTGGGACTAAAGCCGGACCAATTCGTGCTATGGAACGCGTTCCCGTGGCATTCGTTTGATCCGCGCCGCGGCAGGTTGAGTAACCGTATGCCTAACAATTCCGAGCGAGCTGCCGGCCTGCCCGTGCTCAAGGCTTTTCTGGAATTATTTCAGTGCGATCGAGTCGTTGCTCTGGGAACAATCGCCGCTGCACAGCTCAAGGAACTTGATGTGAACGCACATTGCCTCCGCCACCCGGCATCCGGCGGCGCCAGGCTGTTTCGCCAGCAAATTGCCAGCCTTGTGCAGAATGCGAGTCACTAGGAATTAACGCCGCGACGTTGCAGGTTTTACGATTTCGGCGGTTCGCTCTTCTTGGTTAGTGCCGTCAAGAGATCGATCGGAAGCGGGAAAAAAGTCGTGGTGTTATGTTCGCTGGAAATTTCGCGCATCGTTTGCAGGAAACGCAGTTGCAGCGCAATCGGTTCCTTGCTCATCATCGCCGCGGCCTGCACCATTTTTTCCGCAGCTTGAAATTCGCCCTCGGCGTTGACGATCTTCGCGCGACGTTCGCGCTCGGCTTCGGCCTGCTTCGCCATCGCGCGTTTCATCGTGTCGGGCAATGCCACGTCCTTTACCTCGACCGCAGTGACTTTCACGCCCCACGGTTCGGTTTGCCGGTCGATGATTTCCTGCAACTTCTGGTTGATCGACTCGCGCTGCGATAGCAAGTCGTCCAAGGGGGCCTGGCCGAGCACGCTGCGTAGCGTGGTCTGGGCGATGAGCGAAGTGGCTTTGAGAAAGTTCTCCACTTTCACGACCGCAGCTTGTGGATCGACCACGCGGAAATAAACAACCGCATCGACCGTCACCGGCACGTTGTCACGCGTCATTACCTCCTGCCGCTCGACGTTGATGGTCACGACGCGCAGGTCCATCCGCACCATGCGATCGACGATCGGAATGAGAAAAATCAACCCCGGCCCCTTCGCTGCGAGTAATTTTCCTAAACGAAAGATCACGCCACGCTCATACTCGCGCAAGATCCGGATGGCCTGCGGCACGATAATTACAGCGAGGATGATGACGGGGACGGCCCAACTGATCAGTTTTGGCAGTGCTTCAATTAATTGCATGGCTTTAAGTTCCTTTGGCTTTTAGTTTTACTGTCAATCCTTGCACGGCTGCAATCTCAGCCTGGTCACCCTTTTCGATTGGTCCGTCGCTAACCGCGTTCCAATACTCGCCTTCGACGAAAATCTTTCCGCCGTGTGAATCAATTTGCGTTAATGCGGTCACGGTTTTCCCAAGCATCGTTTCCGATCCGGCTCTCACCGGCAACCGTTGCGCGCGCAGGCCTTTTCCAATAACAAAAACAAAGAAAGCTGCAGTAACGAGCGTGGCAGGAATAATGTAGTTCAGCGATAAGCGGTAGAGCGGATCGGCGCGGTTGAACAGCATCAGCGAGCCGATCAGGAAGGCAATGATTCCGCCCACAGTCAACACACCATGCGTGGTAGCGTAAACGTCGAAGACAAAGAGCATCAGCGCGAGTGCGATCAAGGCCAGCCCCGTGATATTGACAGGCAAAATGGCCGCCAGATAAAGCACGAGGACTAACGCGATGGCACCCACCACACCGGGGAGAATTGCGCCAGGTGTAGTCAGCTCGCCGATAATTCCATAGATTGCGATCAGCATGAGAATGAACATCACCTCCGGTCGCCAGAGTTTTTGAAACACGTGTTCCGACGGCGACATCTTGATCTCTGCAACCTCGGCGCCCGCGGTCTTCAGCGTCTTCCCGTCTACCACGCGGCCGTTAAGCTTTTGCAAAAGGTCAGACATGTCGGAAGCGATCAGATCAATGACTTTTAACTCGAGAGCTTTCGCTGCCGTGATCGAGGCACTTTCTTTGACCGCTGACTTGGCCCATTCGACGTTGCGCTGACGTTTCCCCGCAATCGTCTCGATATAGCTCACGGAAAAATTCTCCAATTTTTGCTTCATCGTTTCGTCGGGTTTTTCCTCGCCGCCACTGGGAAAGCCGCCAATCGATACCGGATGCGCCGCGCCGATCGTCGTGGCAGGTGCCATCGCCGCAACGCTCGCTGCGATAGTGATGAAACAACCCGCGCTAGTCGCGGTGGCACCTGTCGGAGCGACATAGACAACGATAGGAACTGCTGAGCCGAGGAAGCTTTGCACGATCTTTTGGGTGGAATCGAGCAGGCCGCCCGGCGTATTGAGTTGGATTACCAGGCACTGCGCGTTTTGCGCCCGTGCCTCTTCAATACTACGGGAAATGTAACTGGCTGTTGCCGGCCCGATCGCTCCATCGATGTTGATAAAGGAGACCTTTTCGGCTGCAAAAGTTGTCGGAACCGTGGCGCACGCGAGCCGAACGGTGAGGAGTATTAACGCTCTCTTCACGATTTCTTTCGAAGCGTTATTCACGCATCGACAATTCAAGCTCCTCTCATCGGCTCAAGCTTGATGCCCAGGTCTGCGACCTTTGGCTTCACGATCTTCTTGTAATCTCGATAGTTCATCCTGATCGCGTCGGTGTGCGTGCCTGCCTCGAACACGATGTAGTCCTGTTCCGCTAAATGTTTGTCCACATACGTCGCTAAACTATAGAGGTTTCCAAACGGCGGCATCCCGCCAATGGCGCAATCGGGAAATAGCGACTTGAATTCTTCTTCCTTACCAAGCGAGACAGCGTTGCCGAGTGTTTTCTCGGCCTTCTCGAGATCAATTTGGTGATCTGCTGGAAGCACCATCATCAGATGCTGATCTCCAGATTTAACGATCACGACCTTCGCGTGATGGCGTCCTTTCACATGTTCGGCTTGCGCGATTCGTTGCGCAGTGACCGCCTCGGGGTGATGCAGGATTTCGTACTTCGCCTTATTTGCGGTTAAACAATCGATCAGCCGTTTTGGTATTTTCATGACCAGCCTCTGAGAAGAAATTATCACTTTCCTGACGTATCTCTAGTTGCTGCGGAAACTGAACACCGCCGCGAAGCGTCCCGCGCGCGAAAACATTTGTGTATGGCTACATGTGAGGTTTGCGAGAATGAATACGACAAGGCGTTTGAAGTGGTCGTCGGCGGGGAGCATCACACCTTCGACAGCTTCGAATGCGCCATCCACGCGCTGGCGCCGGTTTGCGCGGATTGCAATTGCCGGATTGTCGGGCACGGCGTTGAAGCTGACGGGCAAATTTTCTGCTGCGTCCATTGCGCACGCAAAAGCGGAAAAACGCAGTTAAAAGATCGGGTCTGAGCGTCGCGCGGCCGAATAGTTGGAATTGAGCTGGTTTCCTTTTCAGCGTAGTCCCAAAACATTGGGCTCACGTGCAAGTGGCCGTGATCGTCAATGCGTTGTCGCGCGTTGATTTGATCGGATGCGCTGGACTTATCGGGCGTGGCGAAATAGAGATATCAGTATGATATCACTTCAAGGTTCGATGATTGGACTGGCATTCTTATCCCTCGCAGCGTTAACAGGCCAGGCGCAGACGCCGGCGGAAAAACCCTCGGCTCCGTTAAAAGCCATCGCGGTGCTTCATCCCACCGCGGGGAACAAAGTAAGCGGCACCGTCACATTTACCGAAGTGGCCGATGGCGTAGAGGTCCATGCAGAGCTAGCAGGGCTCACGGCCGGCAACCATGGTTTTCACGTCCATGAATTCGGCGATTGCACCGCGCCCGATGCGAGTTCCGCCGGGGCTCATTTTAATCCAACCAACAAACCGCATGCCGGACCAGACGCGCCCGAGCGGCATGTAGGCGACATGGGAAACGTGGAGGCTGACGCTTCCGGCAAGGCGAAACTGGAGTACGTGGACCACCAAATCTCGCTGACGAACGACCAGCAGTCAGTGATGGGGCGCTCTGTTGTGGTGCATATGAAACGAGACGATTTGAAGTCCCAGCCAGCAGGCGACTCCGGTGCACGTGTTGCTTGTGGCGTAATTGGGCAAGCAAAAAGCCAATGAATGCGCGGCAGCGGCTGGTTCTGTTGATCTACGGCTGTTCGATCAACCCAGCCTTGGGAACCTCTCGAATCTCTTTGCTCGACAGGGCGGTTTTGATCTGTTCAAGTGAAAGGAGAAAAACTGCTGCTTATGAGACAAGTACCAAAAACTGAATTGTCGCCGGATAACGGCTGTATCATCGATATGAAATGGCAACTCGGTCCGTTGAGCTATCACGCTTCAGCGGCTGGGAAAGAACAGGCGCCGCTTGTCACAGAGGTCATTCGCCTGCCGGAACTGGTGCTGTACGATCATATTGGTTTTAAGGGAGCCTTCGCACGCACGAACTTGAGTTTCCATTTCGTAGGCGATTATTGGAACGACCGCGTCAGTTGTCTAATTGTCGTAAACGGCGTCTGGCGATTTTACCGCGACGATTATTACAAAGGACCGTATTGGGATCTGGGTCCCGGCTATTACGAAAGTTTCTTTTCGGAGAAGGGCCCCGACGACGTGGTCAGTTCCTTCCAGTGCATCGCGCTGACGTAGTCGTCGTGCGCCGGATTCTTAAATCTGTCGGCACTTGACACAAGCGCCGCTACAACGTCGCAAGATCGATAACTTCGCACGCACAGCCCCAGGACAGCGTGAAACCGGCGCCGCCGTGGCCATAGTTGTGAATGACGGTGCGGGTATCGCGAAGACGGCCGCGTTCGAGGCGGACGCCTGATTTCCGGAATGGGCGCAGGCCAACGCGCTCGGCGAGAACATTCGGTTTGTCGATGTTCAGAACGCGGCTGCACTCAGCGATGATTCGATCTGTTGTGGCCGCGTCGACTGCGAGGTCACTGCTCAGGTCGTTTGTTCCGCCGAAAACGCAATCGTTTCTGCGAGGGATTGCGTACATAAGCGGCGCGTCATCACACACAACCGCGGAGGAAAGATCTTCGATTCTCGGTACGATTGCGATCTGACCGCGATGCGGCTCGAGGTCCATATCCTTCACAAGTTCGCGCGCGCCAATTCCTGCACAGTTGATTACGAGATCGAATTTCCGATCGACATCTTCGAGTTTTTCGAAGCGGACATTCGCGTTAATTTCGCCGCCAGCCTTGAGAAAACGCGCGGCGAGATAATCCAGGTAGATGGTCGTGTCCGTCAGCGGGGCACGCAACGAGAAACCGCTTTTAAAGAATGGACTAACAACAAGAGATGTCTCGACTTCGCTCGACATGACAGTAGGGGAGCTCGGAATGACAGGTTTTGCCCCCAAAGGGATCGCCCAGTCTGGAATTTGAGTTTCTCGCGCCCGAGAAAACTGCCGCAGCTCGATTATTGAAACACCGCATGCTGGAACTCGCGTAAGATCGACAAGCACACCAAAAGTCTGGAGAGCCCAGGGGATGACTTTCTCTGCGGGCTCGGCGTCGTATGGAAACCAAAGCGCCGCAGCCGCGCCGGACGTTGTCTGCTGTCCGGTCTCTTCGGCGAAGATCGCTGTGCGATAACCGCGCTCGGCGAACACGACGCCACACGTCAGCCCAGACACCCCGGCGCCGACGATTGCCACACGAGCCTTCATCAGAATGAACTACGTGCAATGGGTCGCCGCGTCATATAAAATGACTGGCCATGGTTTCAGTAAATCGAGACGCGCTCACGGAAAGAATTCTTGCGGGCGAACGGATTTCGGCAGACGACGCGTTCGAGTTGTATCACTGGCCGCTAGAGGAACTCGGTGCGCTTGCCAATGCGAGACGCGATTTGGCAAAGGCGAAAAGCTATGGCGGGCGCGGATGCGAGATCGTGACTTACATCGTCGATCGCAACATCAACTACACGAATGTCTGCGATGTTTACTGCAAATTCTGCGCGTTTTATCGGACGGAACGCGACGATGACCATTATGTGCTTTCGTTCGAGCAGATTGACCAGAAACTCGACGAGCTTTCTGCTGCGGGCGGAGTTCAGATTCTAATGCAGGGCGGGCACCATCCAAAATTGCCGTTCCAATGGTATATGGATCTTTTGCAGCACATCCGAGAAAAATATCCGCACATAAACATTCACGGATTTAGTCCGCCGGAGTTCCAGCATTTCGCTGAGACTTTCGGCATGCGGCTGCGGGAAGTGATTTCGGAATTCAAGAAGGCGGGACTCGGATCGATCCCGGGTGGCGGTGGAGAAATTCTCGTGGACCGAGTACGGCAGAAAATTTCCCCGTTAAAGATAAACAGCGACGAGTGGGTCGAGGTGATGCAGGTCGCGCACGAGCTCGGATTGAAATCGAGCGCCACGATGATGTTCGGCCATGTGGAGACAATTGAAGAGCGAATCGAACATTTGCGGCGAATTCGTGATCAACAGGACCGCAGCGGGGGATTCACCGCGTTCATTTGCTGGACGTTCCAACCGCAGCATACGGTGCTCAAGGTGAAGCACCCCACCGGAGTGTCTGAATATCTACGGACACAAGCGCTGGCTCGGATTTTTCTCGATAACATCGAAAACGTGCAAAGCTCCTGGGTCAC
>Ga0306920_100007448_pt1 | contig 14426 bp, 10 predicted proteins | sample flu12Cox44000170_FD_204666 | JGI IMG/M metagenome (GOLD analysis project Ga0306920, IMG submission 204666) | Lab enrichment of tropical soil microbial communities from Luquillo Experimental Forest, Puerto Rico - flux4day.12C.oxic.44.000.170 (v2)... | ecosystem: Environmental > Terrestrial >...
TGCCTTTGGTGGTGGCCAGCCGCTGTCCCGCGGTGACGATGAACGTCATGCTGGACGGGCCGAACGCGCGCAGTGAGCTGATCACCGCGGTTCCGGTAGAGACCTGCTGCTGGCTCTTCCGGAGGCTCGCCACACCGGGGGTCTGGTAGGCGGCCCGCAGCGTGGTGGCGAGCTGGCCGGTGATCAGGCCGCCCAGCGCGCCGACATAGTCGGTCGCGCTCTCGGTGTAGGTGAAGGTGTTGTAGTCGACGCTGAACCGCACCGCCACCGAAGCGGCGGCGGCCAGGTTCTGCTGGGTGAAGGGCAGCCAGGCATAGATGTCCGGGCCGCCCGCGTCGGCGGCCGAGGCGGTTACCGTCGGGGTGGGGGCTGCGGCCGAGTCGGGCGCGGTCGCGATCGGGCCGCTGGTCGCGCCGCCGGTCTTAATGGCCGCGGGCCGGTGGGAGTGGGTCAGGGCCGGGACCACGAGGTAGTAGCCGAGCGCGGCGAGCGCGATGACGACTGCGGCGAACACCGCGCTGCGCTGGCGGGGGCTGAGTTCCACGGTGGCCGCCCGTTATTTATCCCGCCGCATCGGGCGTAGCCAGAACGGCATGGCCCGCGGTTCGTCCGTACCGTTTCCGCCGGCCGGCGCATTCCCGGGCGCCGGCCCGGCCGGGGGCGGAGCCGGCCGGCGTTCCGTGGCGGGGCGCTGCCGGGGGCCCGCGCCGGTGCTGGCGCCGGACCAGCCAGCCGACGGCTGGTGGGGCCAGGCCGGGGCGGACTGACGTGAGCCCGACCCGCTGGTCCCGTTGGTCCCGTTGGACCCGCTGGTCCCGTTGGACCGGCTGGCCGGCGGGGGGCCGCCAGAGGTCGCGTGGGACCGCGCAGGCGGGGAACCGGCTGCCGCCGAGCGGCCTGCTCCGCGTGACCAGCTGGAGGTGGCGCTGGCCGCGCCGCTGCGGCTACCACCGGCGCTCCCGGTATCGGCGGCGCTTCCGGCGCTCCCGGCACCGGCGCCCAGCCTTGGCGGCAGGTCGAGCGGCGGGGCCGTGCGGGCGCCGCCCTCGGTCTCGGGCCTGGTCCTGCCCCGGGCCAGACTGGCCCCGCCGGCGCCATGGCGTGAGCCCGGGCTGGTCTCCCCGTCCCCGTCGACCGCGGGCGGCGCGTCGGGCCGCAACCGCGAGGCGTACGCGTCGCCCGTGGTTCCCGGCCCGGTGCTGGTCCCGGCCGCGGCCTCGCCGGCCGCCGCCGCGGCCGCGCCCGCACCCACTCCCCCGGCCACGCCGGCCGCTACCGCCGCCGCCTGACCCGGGTTCCGGCGCGCCCACCGGGCGGCCCGGTACCCCGCCACCCCGGGAATGGCGGTCGCGGCGTCCAGCGTGTTCCGGCGGAAGGTGACGCCCGCCTCGCGCAGGCTGACCTCGGCCCGTTCGGTCGAGCCGAGCGTGCCATAGCCGACGGCGGAGAACAGGTGGGTGAACGGCTTGCGGTAGATGAAGACGGCCACCGTGACCATCGCGATCATCAGGATCTTGAGCGCCCACGGCAGGGCCGCGTCCGAGGTGCCCATGATGAGCGAGTAGCAGTACAGCAGCACGCTCAGCACGATCGCGATCGCCACCGTTTTCATCAGCACGCCGACCAGCATCTCGAACCAGCGGATCGCGACGATGCGGCCGAAGCCCGGGTGCGTCCCGATGATGAGGAAGAACGGCCCCGCCACCAGCAGCAATAGGAAGCCGAGCTTGAGCACGATCAGGGTCAGCGCGATCAGCAGGATGAGCAGCCCGGCCACCAGTGCGGCGAACATCGCGGCGAAGGAGATCTCCAGCCGGGTGGTCCACTGGTTGCCCTGGAACAACGGGTAGACGGCCGGGTCGTTCTGCTGGAGCTGGGCCGCGATGCCCGCGTAAGTGGACTGCTTGGCCTGGGCCAGCGCGGTGGTGGGGGTCTCGTTGGCCGCGAACGCCTGCGACCACAGCAGCTGCCGGCCGTAGGTGTTCACCACGGTCTGCGGGCCGTGACCGGGCGGGTTGTACGCGGTGGTGCCGAGTTCCCCGTACAGCCACGGCTTGCAGACCAGGACCGACCACAGCTCGTTGGCGTTCTGGTCGACCAGGCCGTTGCCCGTGGTGAAGGCGTAGTTGGCGGCCACGCTCTGCGGGTCGCCCTGGGTGACCGGCAGGCAGTTGCTGTTGGTCGGGGCGGGCAGCCGGGCGAACGCGGTGTTGAGCACGGCGGTGGTGCCGTTGGAGACGGTGGTCCCGACGCCGGTGAAGACGGCGGGCCGGCCGATCAGCGCGATGGCGGCGGTGGCGGCCACCACCATCCACAGCGTGCCTTCGATGGTGCGGGTGGCGCGCTTGCGGATCAGGCCCTGCCAGGCCAGCCACATCGCGCCGAGGATGACGACCGGCGCCAGGTACGGGAAGTAGATCGCGTTGCCCAGCGCGCTGATCAGCCTGTCCACCGCGTTCTGCAGCCAGGTCAGGATGTTGTTGCCCGCCGCGGACTGATAGGCGGTGATCGTCACCCGGTCGATGGATTTGGCCGCGTCGAAGACCATGCCGGCCACGTTGTTGCCGATCAGTGACGTCATGTCGGAGCACTGCAGGCCGTGGGCGGCCCAGAACTGGCCGGCCACCCCGTAGTTGTCGTACAGCGTCTTCCCGCCTGCGGCCGCGGCGGGCGGCTGCACCATCGCGTCGATGCCGCCGGTGGCCTGTTCGGGCTGGGGCAGCGAGGGCTCGCAGATGTTGTTCAGGTCGCCGAGGATCCCGCTCGAACCGCTCGCGCACAGCCCGACCAGCCCGCCGATGTCGCCGATCCCGGGTACCTGGCACACGCCGCCGGGCGCTGCGGGCGCCGCGGGCGTGACCTGAGCGGTGAGCACGACCTGGTGGGCACGCCCGGCCCCGGCGTGCGTGCCGGGGAGAGTGACAGCCAGCGCGGGCGTGCCGATACCCAGCAGCGCTCCGGCGATCAGCAGCGCTCCTATCGCCCAGCGCGCGCCCCTATGTACCCGGCCGGCGCCGCGGGCCCGGCAGCCGGCGCGGGCCTTCGTGCGGCGCTGGGACGCGGCGAGCGGGACAAGCATCGCAGGAACTCCTGGTAGGTGCGTTTAGGATGACGCTTCGGCCGCCGGGGCGCCGACCGCGTCGGGGCCGGGCGCTCCGCGGCGGGCCCGGGTGGGGTTGGTGTCGATCCAGTCCCGCAGTTCGTCCGAAACCAGATCGATCCCGATGCGGCCGGCCCGGTCATCCAGGTCACGGAAGATGCACTCGCCGTTGCCGAGAGCACGGAGCACGGCCTTGTGCTCGTCGGACGGCGCGACCCCGAGCAGCGACATGACGTTGGCCACCTCGCCGCGCTCGGTCGACCGGAACGCGAAGACGCTGGACAAGCAGTTGGTCACTTGTTCGTTGAGCAGGTCACCGGCGTTCTGCGAGACGAGGATCAGGGCGGTGTTGCGGGACCGCCCCATCCGGGATACCTCGGGCACCAGCTTGGCGCCCTCGGGGGTGGAGGTGATGGCCCAGGCCTCGTCCAGGAAGATGGCCTTGGGCTTGGTGCGGTCCATGCCGTTCAGCAGCTTGCGGGCGAACTGGGAGACCAGGTACAGCAGCGCGACCGAGAGCCGCTGCTCATAGGAGTAGTCGTCGCGGTTGGTGTTGGTGTCGGGCAGGGTGAGCCCGGCCAGGGTGAAGACCGTGGTCCAGCCCTCGGCGTCGATCTGCTGGCCCACCGACGGGGCGAAGCACAACCGGGCCAGCCGCATCTCGGAGATCGAGCGCATGACCGCGCCGGTGTTCTTCCAGGCCGGATCGTCAGCCGCCTCCAGGTGGTCGATGACCTGGCCCAGGCTCGGCCGGTCCATCCCGGCCACCGCGCCGACCGCCTGGATCATGGCGCTCTCGCGTTCCTCGCTCATCCGGGGCAGCAGCAGCCGCAGCGTCTCGGTGGCCATCGTCCGCTTCTCGGCCAGGTCCAGGCCGAAGGAGAACGGGTCGAGCAGGCCGGGCGCGGCCGCGCCGAGCGGCAGCACCCGCGCCTTACGGCCCTGAGCCTTCAGGTACTCCACCAGCGATTCGGCGTCGCCCTTGGGGTCGATCGCCGCGACGGTCGCGCCGCGCAAGGCCAGCTGGTAGATGAGCAGCAGCGCCAGCGTGGTCTTGCCGCCGCCCGGCTCACCGGTGATGGCGATGGCGGTCGGCCGGTTCCTGGCCGCGGCCAGCAGCGGGTCGAAGTGCACGATGGACCGGGCCCGGCCGAGCGTCTCGCCGATGTACGGCCCGATCCAGCCGGTCCCCGCGTCCAGGCGGTCACCCAGTTCCACGGTGGCGGTCGGCATCCCGCCGGCGATCGTGTACAGCGGCTGGCGCTGCACGTAAGAATTGAGCCGGATCCGCTCGCCTGGCAGCGACTCACACAGCAGCGAGAACTGGTCACCGGTCGAGTTGACCACGTCGATCCCGATGTCGCGGTAGTGCTCGACCACGGCCTCCACCCGGCGGACGCACAGGTCCCGGGTCGGGGCGGTCACCATCAGCCGGTGCCAGCCGTAGACGAACGGCAGGCGTTCCTTGGTGATGCCGTGCTCGAGCATCCGGGCCGCGGCGATCTGCTCGGCCAGCGCGATCGGCGCCTCCGCGCCGGCCTCGCGGATATGCGCGTCCATATCGCGGGCGTGGGCGAGACGGCGGCCGACGTCTTTGCTCGCCTTGGCCGGCGGGATGAGTTTCATCCGGGAGCTGATCTCGACCGGGAAAGGCAACGAATCGGCGTAATGCAGCCACGGCTCGCCGTCGGGAAAGGACATGACATCAGGGAACCGGGCGAAGGAGACAAAGGCGGCATACGATTCCCCGTTCATCTGCTCCAGGCCGAGCACGGTCCGCCCGTTGTGGATCTGCCCTTCGAAGAGAGTGTCGATCTCCCCCGCGCCCCACCGCCGGCGCTTGGTCGCGGACGGCACCGGCTCGCCCGTCGTCGCGGTCAGCGTGTGCTGGACCAGCCAGGCGATCTCCCCGGAGGTCGCGTGCCGGGCCGCGAGCGCGCTGGCGTTCAGCGCCCGGCCGAGCCGTTCGGCCGACTCGGTCCACTTGGCGATCTCGGCCCCGCTGACCGCCTCGTCGATGAGCCCGAGCCCCCGCTCACCGCGGCCGTACGCGGCCGCGAACTGGGACAGCACCCCGCCGGACAGCTGGGCACGCACGCCGCGCTGGCCGAGCCTCACCCCCAGGTAGACCTCCTTGCCCCAGAAATCCTTGGCCCAGATGTACTGGTAGGACTGCTCGAGGTAGTCTCGCCAGCCCGGGCCGCCGTCCGACGTCGCGTCCAGCCCGGTCGCCCAGGCCTGCGCCGGATAGGACCGGTGCGCGATGCGCAGGTGGATCTCGGCGTCCTGCATCCTGATCGCGGCCAGCGCGACGGTGATGTTCGTCGCCAGCGCCTCCCGCTCCTCCGGAGTGGTGAACTCGTAGGAGACCGACGGAATCCGGTAGTACGCCCAGGCGTGGTTATCGGTCAGCAGGACGCGGTCGTCGAAGTACCGGATGCCCAGCCTGGTCCTGGGCCCCCTGGACGCCTTAGTCCGCGTGCTCACCAGCACTCCTTCTCGGAACGGGGGCTCGCGGGCCGACGGCCGCGGTGCCTTGCTCCACGACCCGGGGAGCCAGGCCCGCGACCAGCACGCCGGCCAGCGCGGTGCAGGCCAGCCTGGTCTGCGGCGCCAGCGCGGCGGGCGCATCCGCCCCGGCAGACAGCAGGTCATCCCAGGGCACCCGGACGATGGCCCGGCAGCGGCCCCGGGCCACCGACTCGGCCTGACGCACGTCCTCCAGGTTCCGCCTGCTCGCCCCGTTGACCACGGTCACCGCACGGGCGGCAAGCTCGTCGTACCCGTGCGCGCTCAGCCACTGCTGGGTGTGGGCCAACGCGGTCGCCGCCTCCGGGCTGGCCGGGGTGACCAGTACCAGCTGGTCGGCCAGCGAGAGCACCCGGGTAAGCCCGGACGGCGCCGGATCGATCATGGTCAGCGGGTACCGTTCGGCCAGCAGGCCGGCCAATAGCCGGCAGTCCTCCGCGCCGAGAGCGTGGGTGCCGTCGCCGACGATGACGTCCAGCCGACCCCGGGACCGGCCGCGGCCGGACCGCGCGCGGGGCCGCTCGCGGGCCTCGGCCGGGTCGGGTCCCCGGCCGGCGAGCAGAGCAGTGACCGAGGTGGCCGGTTCGATGCACGCGGCGAGCGAGGTGTCGCCCGGGTTGAGGTCGAGCACGGCGACCTGAACCGCGCGGGCGGCGGCCAGAGTGTGGCCGGTCATCAGGGCGATCACCGATTGCCCCGCGCCGCTGGTGCAGCCGAGCACCGCGATCCGGCGCGGGCCGGGCAGCGGCATCCTGGCCCGGGCCCGGTCCAGCGCCTCCTGGTCCCGCTGGCCGGGGCCCTGGCCGCCGGCGACCACCTTGACCCGGCGCCGCCAGCTCGCGTCGTCCAAGCTGCCGGGGCCGCTCAGCGCCCGCTCGATGGAGGGCACCGCCCGGTCGGCGTCGAGGTCCACGAACAAGTTCGCCACCTTGGCCGCCATCGACCGGCCGGGGGCCGCGGGGGTGCGGGACGCTGGCACTGGATCGGGCGCCGGCCGGCGGGAGGGCCAGAGTCCGCGCTTGGCCGCCGGAGCGGGGTCCGGCTCCGGGTCGGGCAAGGGCTCTAGCTCAAGCATGGTGCCGGATTCGGGAGCCGTCTCGGGCTCGGGGACCGGAGCGGCTTCGCCGACCGTTTCGGCCGACGCCGCAGCGTAGGCCGTCGGCACCGCGCCGGACTGAGGGACCGCGGCGGCCTGCGGCTCCGGGAAGGCCTCGGCGTCGGGGAAGGCCTCGGGGAACGGGCCGACCTCGGGGAACGCGCCGACCTCCGGGAACGCGCCGACCTCCGGGAACGGGCCGACCTGGGCGAACGCGCCTGCGCCGGCCTCGGGCCACGACGGCGCGAGCCAGGACGCCAGGCCTGGCTCGCCGAGATTGCGCGGCTCCGATCCGGGGTCGTGCGAGACTTCGAGCGCGCGGGAATCCTGCCTCCGCTCGGCCGGCGGAACGGTCCACGAGGGCTGCCACCGCGCGTCGGGCCGCGGCTCGCCGCTGGAGGCCGGCGGCCGCTCGTCCGGCTCCGGTCCGCGCTGCCAGGCGCGCGGGGCCCGGGCTCGCTTGGCCTCGGGCCGGGACGTGGCGCGCTGCGGCACCCAGAGCCGCCCGTCCGGCGCGGACGAGGGTGCCCGCTCCGGGAGCGGACGGGACGCGGGTGGCAGCACCTGCGACACGGCAGGCTCGGCGGCCTGCATTGGGGCAATCTGGACTGCGGCGACCTGCGCTGGGGCGACCCGCGGGGTGAGGGCCAGGGAGGTGTCGGCGCCTTCCGCCGTGGCGGTCTCCAGGACCCGGCCGGCTGACTGGGCCCGGCTGGCGGCCCTCTTCGCCGTCCTGGGCCGCGCGCCCGGCGGATGCCGGTGCCAGACCCGGACGGACACGTAGACGTCGTCCTTCTCGGCAAACGGGGCCATCCGACACCAGGTCCGTGGTTCGGACAGGTACCGCAGCTGCGAGCTGACCAGTTCCGGCAGCCTCTTGTTCTCGATGACCGGCCGGGTGGTCAGCCAGGTGAGCACGCCCGGGGGGAGCACGTAAAGCCAAACCAAGTTGTGATTAAACGGCACGCCAATTACAACAAGGAAAAATATATACGGAACGGTAATTCCGACGAAAACAGCAATCCAGGTGATGGGCAGCGGGGCCGGCAGCCGAAAGTCGTAAAGCTTGTAGAGCCTCTTTTCGATCCGCCAGATATTTGTGTAAGTGGGAAGATCCACTGGGCACGCGCTCCTTCGGTCAGGACGGGTCAGTGGACTCCGAGCGCGTTCGCTATGCCGGTGGCCAGCGTCTGCACGATGCTGGGGGTGTAGAACACCACGGCGATAGCCACGGCGAGCACTATGAACTGCACGAACCGGGTGATCTCACGCGTGAAGAGGAAGAAGATCGCCACGATGCCCACGATGCCCAGGAACAACGGCCCGAACAGGCCCTGCAGGTACGTGACCAGGTTCTGGGTGCTCAGGGCTAGCGGGACCATCGCGGCGGCGAGGTGATTGGTCATCAGACGTCCCTTCCGGGATCAGCAGGCCATCCAGTGGGTGTTACGGCGTTCCGCCGAAACGGGAGCCGACCAAGGGGGCACGCCGACCCGGGTTCAGGCTGGTGGGGCGCGCCAGAGAGATGGCACAGAAGCGGCGGACGGGCCCGGCCCGGCCAGCCAGGCCGGGCGATTCTGGGGCTTTTCGGGTCGCGCCCGGTGCAGGCGATGGCAGTCCCGGCGGCGGACGGGCAGGCGGCAACAGCATGAGGGTACGCGGGCACGACGGCGTCCGCCGCCGCTGTCCTGGTCATTTGCCTCCCACCGCCTCAGTCGCCGCGCTGATTTCATTTACATACCATTTGCCGCTTTGCAGGTCGACGACCGACATGCGGTATGCCATCTCGAGTTTTGTTATCCCGGCCGAAGCCTGGCCGGGAAGCTGCCATATGACGGTCGCGGTTATCTGCCGGGCGGAGCCGCCCGGCGGCACTTGCAGGCCGGCGATCGAGTCGAAGGCCACCGAGCCGCCCAACCCGGTCAGCGATACGCCGCGCACTTCGAAGCGGCTGAGCGCGGCGCCATCGCCGTCGGCGTAGGCCTGGAAGAAGCCCGGCAGCTCGGCCATCAGCTCGCTGCGCGCGACCGGGTCCGAGCCCTGGCGGGTCAGCCTGGGCGGTGAGACCTGTGGCGGCGCGGGCAACCAAGCGGGCTCGCCGGTGACCACCAGGCCGGCGCCCGAGGCGATCACCGGCACGCCGAGCTCCATGAGCTGGCCGTTCACCGTCGCGAGCAAGGTGACCACGGCGTGGTGCGGATCCTGGATCTCGATCGCCGCCACCTGCTCGGATTGCAGGCGCAGCTGGCCGGCGCCGTTCCAGCCGAGGTCGGGATCGGCGGCCGCGACGCCGGGCGGCACGAACGCCGCGAGCTCCTGCTCGCGCTGAGCCTGGGTGGCCGGGCTGAAGTTCAGGTAGACCTGTCCGAACTCGGTCGCGTAGGCGTCGGCGAGGGTCGCCGGGAACTGCCCCGCCGGAGCGCCGGCCGGCTCCCCGCCGTCGGCCGGGGGCGCCGCGGCCTGGTGGAAGATGATGGCCGTCACGCCCCGGTACGCGATGATCAGCAGGGTGGCCCAGAGCACAACCCGCAGCGGCAACAGCAGCCAGCGGCCGCCCGAACCACTCCAAGAGCGTCCGGCCGGTGCGCCGGAATCCCGCAGATCAGTCTCGTTTTCCAGCGCCGCGGGCGGTCCGGCGGCGCCGAACAGCGGTATAACTTGAGAGTAATCGGACAACTGCGTTCCGTCACCAGGATTGGGCCCGCGAAACATCACACCTCCGCACGTTTCCGCGCCCGCACCGGCGGGAGCGGCCATCCCTTCGCTGGCTTGCGGTCCATCGCTAATGCATCAGTTCTGCGTGAACGGCCGGCTACAGCCGATCACCGGACATCTACAGAGACAAACGGCCAGCACTCTCTGATACGGATCAGACACGCAGAGAGTTCAATCCAGTTCGGGACCCATTCGGATTGACGCACCCGGGACTATCCCCGCGACGGCGGTGACCTGCCCGGGAGCATGGTCCTACACCGCCTCGGGCCAGGTGTACGCCTGCTGTGCCTCAGGAACGGCCGGGGGAATGAGCCGCGCGGCGGCCGCGCGGGAACGTCCCGTCTCGATCCACCGCGGAATCAGGTCGAGGCCGGCCCCGGCCGCGATGCAGTAGTAGGCGGCCGCCCGCGCCTTCGGTTCCTCGGCGGTTCGGCGGTAGTAGCCGATGAGGAGACCCGCGACCTCAGCCAGCAGGTCACCACGGCCGCCGGCGATCTCCCGCAGTTCCCGTACCGCCGCGGCGGCCGGCGCCCAGGAGGGTTCCCACCCGGACGCATGCCGCCATGCCGCGCCGGTCAGCCGGGACACGGTCAGATGATCCCGTTCGCGCCCAGCCTGCTCGCTCACGGCGCCTGCTCCCCGCCGAATCTGCGAGCGGGCTCCGCCGGGTCTTCGTACAGTCGACCGATGAGCAATATGGTCATTGCATGAGTATCAAACACACAGACGATAATTGCAAGTGATCAGCCAGATTGGTGACGTATCGTCAATCTCAGCGGTCTCACGCGTAACGCCGCCACGTCCGGCGCCGGCCGGATCCGGTACGCCGTGCTGGACGTCCTGGCCGTGGCCAACGACGCCCTGGGCGCCGCCCCGCAGGACCTCTTGCCGCCCGCGGCCCGCCGGACACCCCGAATTCTGCGGCGACGGTTAGCTGGTCGATACCCCGAGCAGGTGCCCGACGCCGTAGGTGACCGCGGCGGCGAGCGCGGCTACGGCCAGCTGGCGGACGGCGGTGCCCAGGACGTTGCGCCCGGCCATGAAGCCGATCGCCGCCCCGAGGGCCAGCGCCGCGATCGCGCCGATGATCACCGAGGCGATGACCGCGGCCGTGCCTTCGATGAAGAACCAGGGGAACAGGGGCAGGATCGCGCCCACCGAGAAGGCCAGAAACGAGCTGACCGCCGCCTGCCAGGCCGAGCCCGGCGCCTGCGGATCCACACCCAGCTCGAGCCGGGCGTGGGTATCCAGGGCGACATCGGGATGGGCGGACAGGATGCGGGCCACGGTGCTCGCGTCCTCAGCCGACAGGCCCTGAGCCTGGTACATGCCGGCCAGTTCCTGCCTCTCCCCCTCGGGATCGTCGGCCAGCTCCTGGCGCTCGACCTGGATCTCCCGTTCGACCATCTCCTGCTGGGCCCGGACCGACACCAGCTCGCCGGCCGCCATCGAGAACGCGCCCGCCAGCAGGCCCGCGACCCCGGCCAGCCGGACGGCGGACGCGTTGGTCGACGCCCCGGCGATGCCAAGCACCAGCGACAAGTTGGTCAGCAGGCCGTCACCGGCGCCGAGCACGGCGGCGCGCTGCGTTCCGCCCTGGACGTCGCGGTGGCGGCTGCCAGGCGTACCGCCCACCAGCCAGCGCCCGAGGGCAGCGAAATGCCGCGCGGGCCGAGTTTCCTTGGCCACAGCCATCTGCGAGCCTCGCCTTGGTCGATGCGGCCCAGGCCGACCGCCGCAGGGTCAGCCTAAGGGACACGCCATGGATCAGCGCGGGCCAGGGTCGACGTTTGCCATGATCAGCCGACGCGGGGGACCAGGCTTGCTGGCTGCCGTTATGGCCGGGAGCCAGCCGGCCCGGCATCAGGCTCATCGCGGCTCGTGGTGTATCAGCAACGCATCGCCGGGCTCTGTCTTTACAACGGGACTAATGCTACTTACGGGGGAAGATCACGATGCACCAAGATTTCCGTGCTGAGATCATGAAGGCACGAACCGCCGACGCACACCGCAGAGCGGACGAGGTTCGGCTGGCGCAGGCGTTCAAGCAGGACTCTCCTGCGCTGCGGGGGGATGACGCGCGCCGGCTGCTGCTACGTCTGCGCCTCCGGCGCGTGCTGCGTCGGCTCGCAGCCGCGTTCAGCCGCGCTGCGGTGGACGCCGACCCGGCGAGCTGAACGGCGGCATCCTCCTCGCCTCGACCTGTCGCATCCTTGGGGCGGGAGGCTAACGCTTGGCCTGCGCGAACGCGGCCAATTATGCGTTGAAGCGGAACTCGACGCCATGACGTCGGATCATGGCGGCTTGGCTTGCCGGTAGTACGCGGCCTCAACCCCGTACGCTGCCTGCCCGACGGTCATGGCCGCTGCCGGGCAAACGGGCAACACTCAGAGTTAACCTCCAGTTAGGAGAGGTGTCGACGCAAGTCAGTCGGTCGTTGACTATCTTGGAGTGCAGCGGGTCGCTCCCGGGCCCCTGCGGCGCGAGTTACTACTGTCGGCGGAACAGACTAGAGAAACGACATGAGCTACGCTCCACAATTTGAACGCAGGCCACGATGGGGGGACTATCGATGAAGGTTCCGGGCGTGTTCTACCATGCCAAGTCTTTCAAGGAGGTGCCGGCGGGTGCCGTGATCCTGGAGGACGGGGCGAGCGGCACCGAGATGTTCGGCATCGTGGAAGGAGAGGTGGAAGTGCGGCTGCCCAACGGGCAGGTTCGCAGACTCGGCCCGGACGACACATTCGGCGAGATGGCGATCGTCGACTCCTCCCCCCGAAACGGGACTGTTGTCGCGGTGACCGATGCCAAGCTAGCGGTGATAAATCGGAACACGTTCCTGTTCCTTGTCCAAGAGACACCGATGTTCGCGCTGCAGGTGATGTCGACTATCGCAGAGCGCCTTCGCGCCGAGACCAGGTCATGACCACCTGTAGATAGCCTGCCTGGAGGCGCCGAACCGGCCGGCGATCTGGGCCAAGGTGTGACCGCTCCGGGCCGCCCAGGCGCGTCGTTAGACATTGAAGCGGAACTCGACGACGTCGCCGTCGCGCATGACGTAGTCCTTGCCTTCGATGCGGGCCTGGCCCGCGGCCCGCGCGGCGGCCACGGAGCCCGCCGCGATCAGGTCGTCGTAGGAGATCACCTCGGCCTTGATGAAGCCTCGCTGGAAGTCGGTGTGAATCACGCCAGCTGCCTGCGGGGCCGTCGCGCCGGCCTTGATCGTCCAGGCCCGGGCCTCCTTCGGGCCCGCGGTGAGGAAGGTCTGCAGGCCGAGCGCGCGGAACCCGGCCTGGGCCAGCTGGGTCAGCCCGGGCTCACCCAGGCCGGCCTCGGCGAGCAGTTCGGCGGCCTCGTTCTCGGGCAGCTCGGTCAGATCGGCTTCGGTCTTGGCGTCGAGGAAGACCGCCTCGGCGGGAGCGACCACCGCGGACAGGCGCTGGCGCAGCTCGGTGTCGCCGAGCTCACCCACGTCGCAGTTGAACACGTAGAGGAACGGCTTGGCCGTCAGCAGCTGCAACTCGCGCAGCGCGGCCAGATCGATGCCCGCGGCAGAGGCGCCAGCCCATAGGGTTACCCCGGTATACAGGAGCTTCTCGGCGGCCGCCGCGTTCTCGGCCACCCGCGCTCGCTCGGCGTCCTTGGCGAACCTGGTCTCCTTGGCCAGCCTGGGCAGGGCCTTCTCCAGCGTCTGCAGGTCGGCCAGGATCAGCTCGTCGACCACCGTCTCGATGTCGCGCTCGGGCGACACGTCGCCGTCCACGTGGGCGACGTCGGGGTCGGCGAACACCCGCACCACCTGGCATATCGCATCGGTCTCGCGGATATGAGCCAGGAACTGATTGCCGAGCCCCTGGCCCTGCGAGGCGCCGCGGACCAGGCCGGCGATATCGGTGAACCGCACGGTGGCGGGCACGATCCGCGCCGAGTGGTACAGCTTGGCCAGCTCGGCCAGGCGCGGGTCGGGGACGCCCACCACGCCAACGTTCGGCTCGATGGTGGCGAACGCGTAGCTGGACGCGAGGGCGCCCGCCCGGGTCAGCGCGTTAAACAGGGTCGACTTGCCGACGTTGGGCAGGCCGACGATGCCGATGGACAGGCTCACCCGCGTGAGTTTAGTGCCGTCCGGGAACTACACCGAAAGCTGTGGCGCACAGCGAGGCCTACCGGGATGCCGAGCCCGACCGCGGCGGGCTGGCGCCGCGGCTGCGCCGCTGACCGCCCCGCCGTTTCTGGCCTGCTTCGCCCGTCCCTGGCGTGTCGGCGGGAGGTTTTGGACCCAAGGTGACATTATCGCTGCATATGAGTGCGATCTCGTTGCTGTTCGGCCTGCTGCTCGGGATCGTCGTGGGGGCAGCACTCGGTTACCTGTATGCGCGCGGTCGGCTGGCGGCGGCGACCGCGGACGCCAGCGCGCGGGCGCGTGCCGCCGAGCAACGGGCCGCGCTGGTCGACGGCCATCTGGCCGAACGCTTCGAGGCGTTGTCCGCGCAGGCGCTGGACGCGAGCACCGCGCGGTTCCTGGAGGTCGCGGAGGGGCGGCTGAAGGAGGCGAACGCGAATGCGGCCGGCGAGCTCGAGACCCGGCGCGCGGCGGTCGAGCACCTCATCGGGCCGCTGAAGGAAACCCTGGCCCGGGTCGAGGAGCAGCTGCGTGAGTCCGACGCGGCCCGGACCCGTTCGCACGCCGCGCTGGCTGAACAGGTCCACATCGCCCGGCAGACCTCCGAACAGCTGCGGGTCCAGACCCAGGCGCTGGTCACGGCGCTGCGACGGCCGGAGGCCCGGGGCCGCTGGGGCGAGCTCCAGCTGCGCCGGGTGGTCGAGCTGGCCGGGATGAGCGCGCGCTGCGATTTCGATGAGCAGGTGACCGCCGGGGATGGCACGCTGCGGCCGGACATGGTGGTCCGGCTGGCGGGCGGCAAGAACATCGTGGTCGACTCGAAGGTCTCGCTCGCCGCGTACCTGGAGGCCGCCGAGAGCGAC
>Ga0306920_100007449_pt1 | contig 14424 bp, 11 predicted proteins | sample flu12Cox44000170_FD_204666 | JGI IMG/M metagenome (GOLD analysis project Ga0306920, IMG submission 204666) | Lab enrichment of tropical soil microbial communities from Luquillo Experimental Forest, Puerto Rico - flux4day.12C.oxic.44.000.170 (v2)... | ecosystem: Environmental > Terrestrial >...
GCACATACGGGTTGCCGGTCGCTTCGGCGGCATCGATCAGACCGTTCCCGGCCGCCATCGCCTCGTCATAGGAACCCATCGCATCCAGTGCGATGACCAGGCACGCCGTGGTGTACACGTTTGTGGCTGGACCGCGCGCGAGCTGAGTGCGACACGACTGAACCCACCGTTCCGGCTGGCCGACAGCGACGTAGGGAGCCCCAACGAGTCCTTCGACGCTGTACGCGAATTGGTCGCTTGCACCGCCGATCGCCTCCCGGGCGGCCTCGGTGTAGCGAATGGCCGAATCGATCCGTCCGGCCATGTAGCAATTCGACGCCATCAAATACAGGGCCGCGAGCCTGGGGTGATCGATGGCGCGCGCCGGCTCGATGAGCTCTTCGGCCCACGCGAGCGGTTCGTAATTCTCGGTCAGATAGCCGAGCCATGCGGCATATGTTGCAATCGGGGCGGCGACATCCAGGTCGCCTTGGTCGGCGGCCCAGCGGAATGCGGTGCGCAGATTCGTTAGTTCGATGGTGAACCAGTCGTGCGCCTCTCGCTGGCGGGGGCTGTCCCATAGCGCCATGATGTCGGCTTCCCGTCCGGCGAAGTAGCGGGAGTGGGCGGCCCGAATCTCGGATGCTTCGCCGCGGGCGGCGAGTTGTTCCACGGCGAACTGGCGGATCGTTTCCAGCATCGAATACTGGGTCCGTCCCGCTGACCGGTCGGCGACCAGCAGCGACTTGCGCACCAGCGTGTCCAGCAGGTCCAGGGTGGCGAGGTCGTCTGGGGCATCGGCCAATCCCGCTACGGCGCAAGCGCTTTGCAGGTCGAAGCCACCGGCGAACACCGAACAACGATCGAGCAGGGCCTTTTCCGTATCGTCGAGGAGGTCGTAGGACCAGGCGACAGCGTGACGCAGCGTGTGGTGGCGTTCCAAACCCCGCCGCGAACCCACCAGCAGCCGGAACCGCTGATCAAGACGGTCGCGCACCTCACTCGCGGTCATGGCCGCCATCCGCGAGGCGGCCAACTCGATGGCCAACGGGATCCCGTCCAGGCGGCGGCAGATCTCCACCACCGCGGCCGCCTCGCGATCGTCGCCCACCGTGAAACGCAGCGAAACGTGCTGCGCCCGTTCGACGAACAACGCCACCGCGGCCGAGTCGACGCCTCCGTCGACGCCCAGCGAGGGCACCGGCCACAGCTGCTCGTCGGCGATTCCGAGTCCCTCGCGGCTGGTGGCCACAATCTTGATCGTTGCCGAGGCCACCAGGATGGCCTCAATCAGATCGGCGGCGGCGTCCAGCACGTGTTCGCAGTTGTCGAACACCAGCAGCCGCACCCTGCCCTCCAGGGCGGCGGCAACGCTCTCGGCCACACTCCTGCCGGGTTGCTGGGTGATGCCCAGCACCGCGGCCACCGCGTCGGGCACCGCGGCGGGATCGGTTACCGCGGCCAGCTCGAAAAACCAAACGCCGTCCGGGAATTCGTCGACCAGCCGCCCCGCCACTTCGAGCGCCAGCCGGGTCTTGCCGACCCCGCCCACCCCGGTCAGCGTGACCAGCCGGTGAGCCTTTACCGCGGCTTGCACTCGCCGGCCTCGGACTCGCGGCCGATCAAGCTCGTGGGCGCAGGGCGCAGATTCCCCGAACTCGCATCCAGCGCCCGCAATGACGGAAAGTCCGCGCGCAGGCCGTCCGCTTTAACTTGGAACACCTGAACCGGGGTCTGGACATCGCGCAGCCGGCGCGGTCCCAGATCGACGAGATCGACGCCGCTGACCAGACCCGCGGTCGAGTCGGCCAGGAGGATCTGTTCACCATGGCCGGCGGCCATCACGCGGGCGGCCCGATTCAAAACCGCGCCGAAGTAGTCGCCGTCGCGTAGCTCCGCTTCGCCGGTCGCGAGACCCATCCGCACCGGCAACTCGAGAGCCCGCTGGGCGGCCACCGCGGCATCCACCGCCGATCTTGGCGACGCGAACGCCGCGCACACCCCGTCACCGGTGTGCTTGAACAACCAACCGCCATGCGCCTCGATCGCCGTACGCAACGCCTCGTCATGGGCGGCAAGGGCTTTCCGCATGCCATCCGCGTCTGCTTCCCACCGACGGGTCGAACCCTCGATATCGGTGAACAAAAACGTGACGATGCCCGAAGGTTCGGCCGCCGGAGGACCCGACACCGCTCTAGCCCCGATCTTTCGTGTTGCCAGTGGAATGGGCTGGGTGTTCGAGTTCCGTTCGGGCCTGGTCGATTTGGTCATAGGCGTAGGTCGCGATCGCGGTGGTGGTCATGTTCTCCCCGGTGCGGGTGAGCGATTCGTAGGTCTGGTCGCCGAGCACTTCGCGGAGGTGAGCGAGGGTGGTGTCGAAGTCTGGGTAAGCCGCCGCGGCGAGTGGACTGACGGCGAACCCGGCGATGGTGGCTGCCGGCTCGTAGCACCCGAGCCGGTCGAGAAAAACGGCGAGGGCGGTCAGAGGTTGGCGGAGTAGTCCCGTGCAGCCCGAGTCGTGGTGATGGCGGATCGCCAGCGTCATGTAGTCCAACGCGACCAGTGGGTCGCCATGCTGGGCCTCAATGTAAGCGAGATTCTGTGCCGCGTTCGACTCGTTGAAACGGTTGCCGCTGTCGCGGGCAATCGCCAGGGCCCGGCGCATAAGGTCGAGCGCCCGGGTGGGATCGGTGTTGCGGAACGCGAACCCGTCGGCGGTGAGCGCGAACGACAACGCGTACGGGTTGCGGATTGCCTCGGCGGCCTCGACGAGGCCATCCGCGGAGGCCATCGCCTCGTCGGCGGATCCTTCGGTCACCAGTGCGAAGACGAGGCTCGCCCAGGTGATGGTATGCGTGTCGCGACCGCGTGCGATCTGGGTGCGGCACCACTCGGCCCACCGCGCGCGCTGGCCGCTGGCCAGGTATGCAGTGCCCATCCAGCCCTCCGCGCCGAACGGCACCGGTCCGGGGCCGCGGTCGAAAACCAGCCGGGTGGCATCGCTGTAGCGAAGGGCCTCTTCGACCCGCCCCGGCATCCAGCACAGCGATGCCATCACACAGAGGGCCGCGAGCCGGGGATGCTCGACGGCGCGCGCGGGCTCGACGAGTTCTTCCGCCCAGGCGATGGGTTCGTAGTTTTCGATGACAAAGCCGAGGAAGGTTGCGTACGTGGCGATGGTGGCGGCCACGTCCAGGTCACCGTGGCCTCTAGCCCACCGAAATGCGGTGCGCAGATTGGGCAGTTCGAGGGTGAACCACTCGTACGCTTCGCGTTGCCGGGGACTGTCCCACAGCGCGAACAGGTCGGCCTCGCGCCCGGCGAAGTAGCGCGCGTGCGCGTCACTCGTTTCGGCGGCCGCTCCGCGCGCGACGAGTTGCTCCTCGGCGAACTGTCGGATCGTCTCCAGCATCGAAAACCGCGTCCGTGTGGAGGACCGGTCGGCCACCAGCAGCGACTTGCGCACCAGGGCATCGAGCAGATCAAGGACGACGTAGTCGTCGACGTCGCCAAATCCGGCTACCGTGCAAGCGCTTTGAAGATCGAATCCGCCGGCGAACACCGAACACCTTTCCAGCAGAGTCTTTTCCGCGTCATTGAGGTGGTCGTAGGACCACGCCACCGCTTGACGCAGCGTCTGGTGCCGCGCCAGTCCGCGCCCCGACCCGACCAGCAGTCGGAACCGCTGATCCAGACGGTCGCGCACCTCGTTCGGGGTCATGGACGCCATCCGCGAGGCCGCCAGCTCGATGGCCAACGGGATGCCGTCGAGCCGCCGACAAATGTCCACGACGGCCTCCGTGTCGTCGGTCCCGGCCAATGAGAATCGTTGCGCCACACTGCGGGCGCGTTCGACGAACAACGTCACCCCGGCAGAGTCGGCCCCTGCCTCGACGTCCAGCGGGGGCACCGCCCACAACTGCTCGTCGACGACTCCCAGTCCCTCGCGGCTGGTGGCCAGAACCACCACGGTCGTCGATTGCGCGAGGATCGCCTCGATCAAATCGGCGGCGGCGTCGCGCAGGTGCTCGCAGTTGTCGATCACCAGCAGCCGGACTCTGCCCTCCTGCGCGGCGGCCACGCTGTCGGCCACGCTTTTCTCCGGCTGCTGAGTGATGCCCAATACCGCTGCCACGGCGTCGGGCACCGCAGCCGGATCAGCCACGGCGGCCAGCTCGAAAAACCAGACGCCATCGGGAAACTCATCGCCCATGCGGGAAGCAACCTCCATGGCCAGGCGGGTCTTGCCCACCCCACCGACGCCGGTCAACGTCACCAACCGGTGTTCACGGAGCGCCCATGTCACATCGTCGACCTCGGACTCGCGCCCGATGAAGCTGGTGACCGCGGCCCGGAGATTGCCGGGTGTCACGTCGAGCGCCCGCAATGGCGGGAAGTCGACCCGCAACCCAGGCGCGCGCACCTGGAACACCCCGACCGCAGTGGGCAGATCCCGCAACCGGCGCGGCCCCAGATCGACAAGCTCAACTCCGCTGAGCAGGCTCGCCGTCGACTCGATCAGCAGGATCTGACCGCCGTGACCGGCGGCCATCACCCGCGCGGCGCGGTTGAGCACCGCGCCGAAGTAGTCACCGTCCCGAAGTTGCGCCTCACCGGTCGCAAGACCGATCCGCACCGGCAACTCAAGAGCCCGCTGGGCGGCCACCGCGGCATCCACCGCCGACCTCGGCGACGCGAACGCCGCGCACACCCCGTCACCGGTGTGCTTGAACAACCAACCACCGTGACCCTCGATCGCCGAGCGCAACGCATCGTCGTGTGCGGCGAGGGCGATCCGCATCCCGTCCGCGTCGGCCTCCCATCGACGCGTCGAACCCTCCACATCGGTGAACAGAAACGTCACCACTCCTGATGGCCGTGGAGCCGACACCCCCGCAGAATGCCACAGCAAACGCAGCCCCAACATGCTTGCGACCTGATTCGATAGATGTTTATATAGATGTATGTCGAATCAACAATGGTGCCCCCCGCTGGGAGCGGCCGCCCTGGATGAGTCGCAGGCGGCGGAGTTGGCGACGATGTTCAAGGCGCTCGGCGATCCGGTACGCCTGCGGATGCTGAGCCTGATCGCCAGCCACCCCGGCGGGGAAGCCTGCGTATGTGAAATCTCGGCGACCTTCGACGTTTCTCAGCCGACGATTTCTCATCACCTCAAACTGCTGCGCTCGGCTGGGTTGCTGGACTGCGAGCGACGGGGGACCTGGGTGTACTACTGGGTGATTCCCTCTGCATTGCAACAAATTTCGTCGATTCTACGTGTCGACTGAGCAGTCCCGCCGATGACCGATAAACCCAGCGTGCTGTTCGTCTGCGTCCATAACGCCGGGCGCTCGCAGATGACCGCCGCCCTCCTGAGCCACATGGCGACTCCTGCCCACCCCCATGACCACATAATCTCCACCCGAAGGAAGGACCCACCATGTCACGCGTGCAACTGGCCCTCAACGTCGACAACCTCGACGAGGCAATCGCCTTCTACTCCAAGCTGTTCGACGCTAAGCCGGCCAAGGTCAAACCCGGCTACGCCAACTTCGCGATCGCCCAGCCCCCACTGAAACTGGTGCTGCTCGAGAACCCAGGCCACGGCGGCACCCTTAACCATCTCGGCGTCGAAGTGGAGTCCAGCGAGGCAGTCCACGAGGAGATCGCACGCCTTACCGGCGAGCGCATGCTCACCAAGGAAGAGATCGGTACAACGTGCTGCTTCGCGACCCAAGACAAGGTGTGGGTCACCGGGCCCGGTGGAGAACGGTGGGAGATCTACACGGTCCTTGCCGATTCCGAGACATTCGGCGCCGGCCCGGAGGCATCCGCAACAACGGCCTGTTGCTCATAGCCCAGGTTGCATCCGCCGCTCGGTGCCGGGCGCGACGCGTGCCCAGATCTGCACTTGCTCCCGCCCGACGAGGCGGCAACGGTGAGTGGTCGCCAATTGGCGAGCCGCCTTTGTGAACGCTCGATTCGTCACCACGACGGTCTGGTTGCAGCCGTGGTGCAGCGCGCCGGAAACCACCTGCTGTACGGCGGCGACGCCGACGGCCTTTGCCTGGCGCTTGCATTGGACCGCCATGCGGCTGTCGGCTTTCTTGGCGATGAGGTCCACCCCGTAGTCACCGGTGCTGGCGGTGTGGGTGACACGCCAGCCCACGGTTCGAAGCTGCGCGGCCACGAATTCTTCGAACTCGACGCCCGACATTTCATCGATAGCCGCCAAGCCGGATGTCGCGTATTTGAGATCGCGTCGTCGCAGGAGCACGACTTGGAACCGGTCCCGTCGCGCGGAAAGCCACAACAGGATGACCACGGTCACGACAAGCCCACCCAGGCCCGCCGAAAAGCCCGCCGGCACACTGCCGGTCGCTTTCTGGGTGAAATACCAAGGCAGAGCGAATCCGACCACGACAAAAAGACCCGAATATCTTGTCCATCGGTGATGAACCTAACGGATGGCTAGGACAATTCAGCGCAGGCGGAGCGTCACCCTAGTGCCGAACCGGGGCGCAAGCATGATCGAGCGCCGGACGATCCTCTCCGGCTTTTCGTCGACGGCGCTGAACTCCCCCTCGCGCAGGAGCACGTGCAGCACGGTGATCAACTCCCGCATCGTGAAGGCCGCGCCCAGACAGCGTTTGATTCCACCGCCGAACGGCACCCACGCATAGGTTTCGGGCCGGGTGCCGAGGAATCGCTCGGGGCGAAACTCGTTCGGATGCTCGTAGATGTCGGGGTTGCGGTTGATGGCGATGATGTGAACGACGATTCGTGTGCCTGCCTCGACGCGGTAGCCACCGATGGGAAACGGTTGCGCCGCAACGCGGGCCGTGAATGGCGCCGGCGGTCGTACCCGCAGCGTCTCGTTGATCACCGCGGCGGTAAAAGCCTCTTCACCACTCAAGGCTTCGGCTTCGACGCGCCGCAGCGCGTCGGGATGATGCAGCAGCAGGTCGAAAATCCAGGCCAAGGTGGTCGCGGTGGTTTCGTGGCCGGCCAGTATCAGCGTGATGAGGTCGTCGCGAATCTCACTGTCCGACAGCGCTTCCCCGTCGTCTCCGCGAGCACACATCAGCAGGGCCAGAATGTCGAGTTGCTCGCTCAGGTGTGGATCGTTGCGCCGCCGGGCGATCAGCGGCATGACAACATCGTCGATCTCCTTGTTGGCCCGGGCCCGCCGCGGCCATACGCGCAATGCGCCCGTGTGCCGCAGTGCGTAGCGGACCGTCAATTGCTCTGAGACACCGAGGTTCAACAGACGCTCGAACGGCCGGCCCAGGCGCCGAACTTCGTCGGGATCGTGAACCCCGAAAATGACCTTGACGATCACGTCCAGTGTCAGCGCCCGCGCCGCCTTGAGCATCTCGAACGGACGGTCGACGGGCCAGCTGTGCATGGCCGCGCGGGCGGAGTTCTCCATGATCGGCACGTAACTGCTCAGCGCGGCCCCGTGCAGCGGAGGCGTCAGGAGTTTGCGCCGCCGCAGGTGCTCCGGCTCTTCCTGCACGAACATCGATCCCGACCCGTAGATGGCCGCGGCGGGTCCCACTCCCTCCCCGCCGAGCAGGACGTCAGCCGGCGCGGTGAAAACCTGCTTGACCAGCTCCGGGTCGGACACGATCGCGACGTTGCCCAGGCTGAGGATGGGCATCGTCATGATCGGTCCGTATCGGCGGATCAACCGCAGCATGCGGCGCTCGCCGCCCACCAGATAGGCAATCGCATACGCTGCGGCGAAAGCGGAGCGAAGCGCGCGCGGAGCGGGTAAGCCCGGTGGACGGCTCAAAGCCACGCTGACGACAGAAACACGGCGTTTCTCGTCGGTCAAGGTGCGGCGATCCGCGCCCGCGTCAGACGCAGTCGGCGCAGATCGGAAGTCCAGAGCTCGAGCGGCGCAGCCGGCTGCGGTGTTGCACCAGATAGCAGCTCGAGCAGGTGAACTCGTCGGACCGCTGAGGAATCACCGTCACCGACAGTTCTTCACCGGAGAGGTCCGCATCGGGCAGCTCGAAGAAGAGCACATCGTTGGTGTCGTCGTCTGCAGCTCTGGTGGACGAGGCGGGACGGGTGCGCGCTACCTCACGTAGAGCGGACGTGTCCTGGGTGTCGGCGTCGGACACGCGACGTGCGTCATAGTCGCTCGTGGTCGTCATGGGCGTTCCTTCCTCTACGACGGGTTGACGCACTTGCCTGTACATACCCGCGGATCAGGCGGGATTACCCCGTCCAGGCGCGAACCACACCTGTCGAATCAAAAATTGCGCACGCGACAATTGACACCTCCTAGGGGCGACGCCTAAGCCACGCCGACCGTCGAACACGACCGATGTTCTTATAAGCCGATATGGGTCCGCCCATAGATACCCATAGCCTGACCGGCGGTGCAACGATACTGGCGTGGACGACACTCGCGGTGCGCTGACACCCGGACTGTCGTGTGAGTCGTGCGGCACGGAGTTGGCCGCGACAGCCAAGTTCTGTAGCGAGTGCGGCGCGCCGCACACCGAGACCGCGCGATCGGCGGAGTACAAGCAGGTAACGGTGCTGTTCGCCGATGTTGTTCGCTCGATGGATATCGCCGCGAAGGTCGGCCCGGAGCGGCTGCGCGAGATCATGACCGACCTCGTCGAGCGCTCAATGGCGGTGGTGCGGCGCTACGGCGGCACAGTGGACAAGTTCACCGGCGACGGAATCATGGCGGTCTTCGGAGCGCCGACCGCGCTGGAGGATCACGCTTTTCGCGCGTGCATGGCCGCACTCGACATCCAGGCGGCGACGGCCCAAATGACCAAGGAGGTGCAAGCACGCGACGGCATCGCCTTGCAGCTGCGGGTAGGCCTCAACTCGGGGCAGGTCATCGCCGGCGAGATCGGTTCCGCGAGTTACACCACCATTGGCGAACAGGTCGGGATGGCCCAGCGCATGGAGTCGGTGGCCGCGCCGGGCACGGTGATGATCAGCGAGTCGACGGCGCGACTGGTCGAAAACGTCGCGGTCCTCGGCGAGCCCGAGCAAGTACAGATCAAGGGTGCAGACCGGCCAATGCCCGCGCGGCGCTTGCTGGCCATCGGGGACCACCATTCCCGTCGGCGCGGCGAGTCCAACCTGGTCGGACGCACCTGGGAACTCAACGCGGTCGCGGCGATCTTGGACGAGGCCATCGGCGGGTCGGGCTCTGTTGTGAGTTTCATGGGTCCGCCCGGGATCGGGAAGAGCCGCATGGTCCGCGAGGCCGCAGCCGTCGCGTCGAATCGGGGGATCGCCGTCTTCACCGCGTACTGCGAATCCCACGCCAGCGACATCCCGTTTCACGCGGTGGCGCGTCTACTGCGCGACGCATTTGGCGTCGAGGATGTTGACGCAGATAAGGCTCGGACCCGTGTGATCGAGCTATTCCCCGAGGCCGACCCGGAAGACCTTGTGCTGCTGCACGACCTGCTCGGCGTTCGCGAGGCCCCGTTGCCCGACATTGCCCCCGATGCCCGCCGCCGCCGGGTGACAACGCTGATCAACGGCGCGGCAGTGGCGCGCCAGCAGCCGGGCCTGTACGTAATCGAAGACGCACACTGGATCGACGAGGCCAGCGAATCGATGCTGGCCGGCTTCCTCGCGATCATCCCGCAGACGCCGACGTTGGTGCTGATCACGTACCGCCCGGAATACCAAGGCCAGTTGACCCGCCTGTCGGGAGTTCAGTCGCTGGCGCTGCGCCCGCTGAGCGATGCCCACACCTCGCTCCTCACCGCCGAGTTGCTCGGAGATGATCCGTCGATCGGGGCGTTGAACCAGCTGATCGCAACCCGTGCCGCCGGCAATCCCTTCTTCGCCGAAGAAATGGTGCGGGATCTGTCCGAACGCGGTGTGCTGCAAGGTAATACCGGTAAGTACCGGCTCGGCGACAACATCGCCGAAGTCGCCGTACCGGCCACCTTGCAGGCCACCATCGGAGCGCGCATTGACCGGCTGAGTGCGCGTGCCAAGCACACGCTGAACGCGGCGGCGGTCATCGGATCGCGATTCGACACCGACCTACTTGCCGAATTGGTCGAAGACACCGACACCTCCGCGCTGATCGAGGCCGAACTCATCGACCAAGTCCGCTTCACTCCTAAGTCCCAGTTCGCGTTTCGCCACCCTCTGATTCACACGGTCGCCTACGAATCGCAACTGAAGTCGGACCGTGCCACATTGCACCGCCGGCTGGCCGCGGCGATCGAGGCGCGCGGATCTGCGGACGAGAATGCGGCGCTGATAGCCGAACATACTGAAGGGGCCGGCGACTTGCCCTCCGCATTTACCTGGCACATGCGCGCCGGCACATGGGCGATCAACCGCAACATCGCCGCGGCGCACAGCAGTTGGCGCCGGGCAAAGCAGGTTGCCGACCGGCTGCCCGCAGATCACCCGGACAGCCTGCCGATGCGCATCGCACCACGAACCTTCCTGTGTGCCACCGCATCCCGGCAAGGAGGGAGGACTGCCGATACCGGCTTCGAAGAATTGCGGCAACTCTGCACCGCCGCCGGCGATCAGCGGTCTTTGGCCATCGGCATGGTTGGGCTGGTGACGGCCAAGCTCATGAATGCGCATCGGCAGGAGGCATCTCGGCTGGCCGACGAACAAGTCCGGCTGCTCGAGGCAATCGGTGATCCCTTGCTGACGGTGGGCCTGCTTGTGATGCCCATGTTTCCCAAACACGAGACGGGCGACATGGTGGAGATCCTTCGGCTTTCGCAGCGGTTGATCGACCTCGCCGCCGACGATTTCACCAAAGCCAATCTGCTGTTCGGATCGCCGTTGACGTACTGCATCGCGATGCGCGGCATCGCCCGAGCGTCGCTGGGCGTGGCGGGTTGGCAGCAAGACGTTGAGGATGCGACGGCGGCGGCTCGGGGCGCTGACACGATGACCCGTGCCAGTGTCGTTTTCTACACCTACATTTCCGCGCTCGCGTTCGGACTGGTTCTGCCCGACGAGACCGCACTCGCCCACACCGCCGGAAACTACGAATTCGCAAAGCAAGCGGGTGAGGAATTTGCGGTGGGCCTGTCGGAAACCGTCCACGGCATCGTCCTTGCCTGTCGAGACGGCGCGGACTGTGCTGCCGGTATCGAGTTGCTGGTGCGAGCCCGCGAGCGCGCGCTGGACCAGCAGTTCACGTTGACAGTTCCTCCGATCGCGGATAGCTATATCGCGCGGGAGCGGGCGAGGCGTGGCGATGTCGATGGCGCAATCGAATTGGCCCGGGCGACCGCCGATGACTTAGCCACCGAGGGCAGCGTTTGGATCGTGCTGGCCACGACCGTACTCGTAGAAGCGCTGTTGACGCGGGGCACCGATAAAGATCTTGACGAGGCGAACGCCGCGATCGACCGGTTGGCTGCGGCGCCGACCGACCCCGGATACGTCGTCAACGACATCGCCGTGCTGCGGCTTCGCGCGCTGCTGGCGCAGGCACGCCGGGACACAGACTCGTACCGTGCCTATCGGGACCGCTACCGAGCCATGGCGACATCGCTTGGCTACCAAGGGCATATGGCAATCGCCGCCGCAATGGAATAACAAGTAGACAGGAGATCGACGATGTCGGTTAGCGAGTACCAATGGAGCAAACCCGCCGCCATGGCCATCCCGGCGGAGGGCTACATCGAGCTGCAGCGTGGCAGATACGGCCCGGTCTTTCCCAGAACGCCTGCCTGTTATGGGTTTTCCATCATCGCCAAGGTCAAGCCGGGCCGTGAAGCCGCGATTCGCGAGTACGGCAAGGTAATTGAAGGCGCCATCGCGGCCACCCCCGACCTGCTGGCCCCGCTGCGGTTGCACTATCTGCGCTGGGTGCTGTTCGACGTCGGTGGCGGCCTGCATTTCCAATACCAGGGGATCTTCGACACCGACTTCGACAAGTACACCGAGGACGCGATCAAGCTGTTCACGCAGTCGGGCGTCACCACGGTCTTCACCAACCTGGAGGGCTTCCCGGAGGACTGGCAGACCAACCCCGACGCATTCATCAAATTCGTTCGGGAACACCAATGCCCCAGCTTCCTCGAGTACGGGGAATACCCCTACGTCACCGCGGACGAGATCAAGAAGGCCCTACGGCTCAAGGCCGCGTTCTCCGACATGCTCGACCAGATGCAGTGATGCTCGCGCATGCTTGACCTCGACAACATCCAGCACATACTGCTGACGCGCACCCCGGCGATGACCGGGCGCTACGAATTCCTGTCGTTCGACAACCCGTCCGCAGGGCGGGCGTGGCTGAGCGAACTGGTGGACAAGGCCCAATCGGCAGCTGACGTCCGACGAACGATGGACAGCAGTGACCGGTGGGTCACGCTCGCCTTCACCTGGAATGGCCTGCGGGCGTTGGGAGTTCCCGATGATTCGCTGGCCACCTTCCCAGACGAGTTTCGGGAGGGCATGGTCGCGCGCGCCGACATCCTGGGTGACACCGGATCGAACCACCCAGACAACTGGGTGGGGGGTTTGGCGGACGACGACCTGCACGCCATCGCAATCTTGTTCGCCCGCGATGACGCCGAGCACCGGCGTTGCACCGCGGTCCACGCCGACCTGATCGCGCGGTGTCCCGGGGTGCGAACGCTCTCCTACCTCGACCTGAACGCGACGCCGCCTTTCAACTACGCCCACGATCATTTCGGCTTCCGGGACCGGCTGTCGCAACCGGTGATCGAGGGATCCGGCGAAGACCCCACGCCGGGGTCCGGCGGACCGCTCAAGGCTGGAGAATTCATCCTCGGGTACCCCGACGAGGAAGGCAGCATCGCGAATTTGCCTCAACCAGAGGAATTGTCACGCAACGGCAGCTACATGGCGTACCGACGCCTGCAGGAGCACGTTGGCCTGTTCCGTAGCTACCTGGCGGAGCATGCCGACACACCGGAAGCGCAAGAGCTCCTCGCCGCGAAGTTCATGGGCCGGTGGCGAAGCGGCGCGCCGCTGGTCCTCGCACCCGAGCACGACGACCCCGAGCTGGGTGCGGATCCCATGCGCAACAACGACTTCAACTACAAGGAGATGGACCCGTTCGGATACGCGGTGCCACTGGGTTCTCATGCCCGCCGGCTCAACCCGCGCGACACGGCCGTCAACATGAACCGGCGCCGAATGATCCGTCGCGGTGCGACTTACGGCGAGGCGCTACCCGAGGGCGCCGACGATGACGGCGTCGATCGCGGAATTGCCGCCTTCATCATCTGCGCCAGCCTGGTGCGGCAGTTCGAGTTCGCGCAGAACGTCTGGATCAACGATCGCAACTTTCACGAGCTGGGCAACGAGCGCGATCCGATCTGCGGAACACAGGACGGCACACTGGAATACAAGATTCCCAAGCGTCCCATCCGTAAGGTCCTCAAGGGATTGCCCGCCTTCACCACGCTCACCGGCGGGGCGTACTTCTTCCTGCCGGGTCTTAACGGCCTTCGATACCTGGCGAGGACACCATGAACACCACACAGCCCGCACGCACCTACAACCAGAACCACGTCCAGCGTCCGCGCACGCCGGGCCGTCGGCGCATGAGCATCTACTGGACCTGGAGCTATCCCTGGGAATCCCAACGCGATCCCGCCGCGATGGACAATCGGTTCTCCACGATGACCGAAGTGCGCCGGGTGACCTGGCCGAATTACGAGACCCCGGAGTGGGACGAGGCGCACTTCCTCCAAGGCATCGCGGGCACTTTGGAGCTGTTCCACCGTTCGACGTTGCACTTCCAGGAACTGGCCGGCGAGGTGACCGGTCACCCGGTCGCGGTCTTCCAGCGCATCGACCAAGCCGGCTACAAGCTGCCGATCGACGAGCGGATATTGGCAGACACCGACACCCTGATGGTCTTCGGACTCGATCACTTGCTCGGCCAAGAGGAGGCGCAGGCTGACGAGGTCGCCGCGATTCGGACGTGGCTGCAGCGGGAGGGCACGTGCCTGCTGCTCGCCCCGCATCACGACGTCGGCTTCACCGACGACACCAAGCAACGCCAGATCGAGTTCCTACACCACGGGGACCCGCTGGTGCCTCGCCAACAGCGCTTCAGCCAGTACACGCGCTCGCTGATGAAGGCCCTCGACGTTCCCGTCTACAACAAGTGGGGGCTGAGGCCGGCCGTTGCCCCGGGGGGCAGCAACGAGATCGCTCCGCTGACCGGTTTCCAAGACCTGGACACGCTCCGCCTGCTCGACAACGTCACGACCTTCAACTTCCACCCGCACCTACCGCACTACGAACTGACGGCGCCGGAAGGCGACACGCTGCGTGTGCTTGGTCGTCAACGAGTCGACCCAACGCGGCCGCATCCGTTCACTGCCGCGGGCAACACCGAATTCAATGCACTCATCTGGATGCCGCCCGCCGGCCAGCGCGCCGGCGACATCGTGCTGGTCGACTCCACGAACTTCACGACGCTGTTCG
>Ga0306920_100007450_pt1 | contig 14424 bp, 9 predicted proteins | sample flu12Cox44000170_FD_204666 | JGI IMG/M metagenome (GOLD analysis project Ga0306920, IMG submission 204666) | Lab enrichment of tropical soil microbial communities from Luquillo Experimental Forest, Puerto Rico - flux4day.12C.oxic.44.000.170 (v2)... | ecosystem: Environmental > Terrestrial >...
CCCGGCGCGCGGGCGAATCTGCCGGCGGTACCGGGGTCAAATTGAATTGTGGCGGGTCGCTGGGCGTAGAAATTGCTGAGCACAAAGTCCTATCACTACCAAACTCGATTTGCTCTCCTGCTTAAGACGAACTCCATTACCCTACCGACATGCGTGTCCTGATCGTTGACGACGAAAAATCCATCAGAACTTCGACGTCCGCGGCGATCCAGGCGGAAGGCCACCAGGTTGACACCGCCGACAATGCGCAGGTGTCGCTCCTGAAACTTGCCGATGAGGCCTATGATCTCGTCTTTCTCGATCTGCGCCTGGGTGATGAGGACGGCCTGGAAGTCCTCGGCCAGATGAAAAGAGCTGCGCCACAGTTGCCGGTCGTTGTTTTCACTGCTTACGCATCTGTCTCTTCGGCAGTCGCCGCGATCCAGCGGGGCGCGTTTGACTATTTGGAGAAGCCGTTCACTCCCGAACACTTGCGCCAGATCATTTCCCGGGTCGAGAAACAGCGCAGGCTGGAGAAGAAAATTGTCGATCTGGAGGAGCAGATCACGCTGCAGAGTCCGAGTATCGAGCTGGTCTCCGGTGACCCGCAGATGGTCCGGATACTGGATGTTCTGTTTCGTGCCGCGCCGACGCAGGCGGCAGTTCTGATTCTGGGCGAGAGCGGCACTGGGAAAAGCGTTCTGGCGCGCGGCGTCCACGAACGGAGTACCTGCAAAGACGGCCCGTTTGTTACAGTCAGTTGCCCGAGCCTTTCCCGGGAATTGCTGGAGAGCGAGTTGTTCGGGCACGTCAAAGGGGCTTTCACCGGTGCCGTCCGCGACACCTGGGGGAAGGTGGCAGCGGCAGAATCGGGGACTCTGTTCCTGGACGAGATTGGAGAACTGCCTCTCGAAATTCAGCCGAAGCTGTTGCGCCTCTTACAGGAGCGCCAATACGAGCGGGTGGGCGAACATAAAACGCGGCTGACCAACGCGCGAATCATCGCTGCCAGCAACAAGGACTTGAAGGATTGTGTCCGGCGCGGAACCTTTCGGGAAGATCTTTATTACCGCCTCGACGTCATTTCCGCAAGAATCCCGCCTCTCCGGGAACGCGCCCATGATCTCGAAACACTGGCGCACTCATTCTTGCAATTCTTTTCCAGGCAGCTTGGCCGGAGTGAACTTCATTTCTCTGACTCGGCCCTGGCCAGGATCAGGTCCTATCCCTGGCCGGGGAACATTCGTGAGCTTCGAAACACCGTGGAGCGCAGCGTGATTCTCGCACGCGAGGATGTCGTCGATGATGAGCATTTCCCTGCGACCGTTCCGTCGGATTCGGATGAGGACGCCAGCGTAGGCGCCGACGTGACAATCGACGCACTGGAAGAGGCGCATATCCGGAAGATCCTGGGAAAGGCGTCTAGTCTCGATGCAGCCGCTAAGACCCTCGGAATCGATCCGGCGACGCTTTATCGGAAGCGGAAACGCCTGAGCTTATAAATGCATTTTAAGAGGGAGTGTCCGGCATGCTGCGGTGGAGACTGACTCTAGGTCTCCTGGCGACCTTAATCATCCTGTTGCTGGTAGGGGTCTATGGCGTCTGGCTCTACCGGGATCTCGGTCGCGCGGTCGATCGCGTACTGCGGCACAACTACGACAGCATCAAAGTCTGCCATTTTATGCGGGTCGCGACCGCGCGGGTGAATACGTTCTACGCGAAAGGAGATCGCCCAGCGCCTCCCTACGATCAGACGGGTACACTGGATGAGGCCGAGCGCCAGTTCCAGCAGCAACTCCCGATCCTGGAGCGAAACGCCAGAACACCCGAAGAAGAGCACTTGGTCGACGAATTGAAAGCGGCGGCGGCCGAATACATCAAGAACTGGCGCAAAGTCTTCGCCCTTTACAAAGCGAACGATCCGGCGGCGATTCGCGAAGCAAAGTTGCGCATCCCGGACCTCACCCTGCGGATCACGAACCTGAGCGAAAAAATCCTGCAGCGCAACGAGCAACAAATGCTGATTGCCAATCGCACGGCGACCCAGCAGGCGAGAGATTCGATCAGGCTTCTGATCATCGCCATGGTCAGCGCTGTAATCGTGTTTCTCTTCACCTACAGCAGACTTGGCCACTCGATCATTAAGCCGATCCGGAACTTAACCCAATCTATCCGGTACCTGCGTTCCCGGGACTTCGATCGATCGCTTCCGGTCGAAGCCCAAGATGAGCTTGGCGAGCTCACGGGGGAATTCAATTCCATGGCGCAGGAACTCCGGAATTTTTATCGCGAGACGGATCGCAAGTTTATCGAGCTCAATCAGGTCATCCGGGCGATGATGACGACCCTCCCGTACCCGCTCTTTATCGTCGACGAGGCGGACAAGATTACCCGGATAAATCCTGCTGCGGAAAAACTCATGGCTTCGTTGAGGGCCAAGGACCGTCTTCCAGGCCAGATTCAAAAACATCTCGCTCGAGCCTCCATCACCGGGCCCGATTATCGGTTGGACGATCTGAAACAGGCGCTGTTGTTCCGCATTGATGAGCAGGAGATCTACTTTTTGCCTCGTATCTTTTCGATTGTTCTCGAGGATGGAACTGTCTCGGGCCGGGCGTTGATGCTGATCGATGTAACCCGGTTTCGGTGGCTGGACGAGATGAAGTCCGACATGCTTTCCACCTTGAGCCACGAAATCCGGACACCGCTGACCGGAATCCGGTTAGTGCTTCATTTGCTGCTGGAGAAAAGGATGGGGCCGCTTTCGGCCGCGCAAGAGGAACTGGTCAGTACGGCCTGCAATGATTGTGAGAGGCTACTCAAGACTCTGAGCAGCATTCTGGATCTGGCCCGCATGGAAAGCGGAAAAGCCCAGCTGAATATTAAAGCGATCGCGCCTCGCGAAATTCTCGAAGACGCCTTTACGACGTTTCGCGATCAAGCCGAGACTGCCCTGCGTGCTCTGCGCGTCGAACTCCAGCCGGAGCTGCCCAGCGTTGCCGCCGATCGGGATCGCATCAGCCTGGTCATGTCCAATTTTATCTCCAATGCCTTAAAGTATGGCGCGCCCAAAACGGATATTCTGCTTCGAGCCGGTGCTTCCGGGTCCGATTATTTGCGATTTTCGGTCATAAACGAAGGTCCCGGCTTGACTGAAGAGGAACAGGCCCGGGTCTTTGACAAGTTTTATCGATCCGACAAACAACGCGGAGAGGGAGCCGGCCTGGGGCTCAGCATCGCCCGCCAGGTCGTTCAGGCTCATGATGGCCGAATCGGCGTGAGTAGCGAATTGAACAAGCTGACCGAGTTTTATTGCGATCTTCCTGTTGCTGCGAAGGAGTCGATTGCGGAAGACTTAGCCGATGAGGAGCAAAACGCGGCTTATCAGGATGAGGCCTCGGCCACCCACGATGGGCAATGAGCCGAGCAATGGAAGGGCGAGGCTTGCCGAGCCTAACCGGAAACGTCGCCACTCCGTCAAGGAACAATTGTGCCAGTATCCACATATCAGATTAACGGTGGAACTCATTCGTTACGTTGACAATGGGTTGGAGGTGGCGGCCGCTGGATTCAGGCTCGGCAAGCCTCGCCCTACCATTATCGGCTCCCGTCCGTCACAGTCGAAACGGCTCCTGAGCGGCCTCCTTACCCGCCCGGAAAGTGCGCCAGACAGGCGTATTCTGACCCCTGCGGACCCTGGACGCTTTGCATCAGGGCGACAGATCGGACCTCCCAGGGCAGGTTGGGCGCATTCTCCGCTCGGGTGAGACCTGCCAGGACTGCTGAAAGCTCCGCTGGAAGAGGTTTGCTGCCCGATCTGGCCAGGGTCAGATGCGGGTAGGATCGATCCCGGTTATCAAGGGAGAGCTGTCTGGAAAAACAGTCGAGCAGGGCGGACTGAAGCAGATCGAAGTCGGCGTTGGGTGCAGCACCGAACCAGATTACCCGGGGATGACGAAACGCCGGAAAGCAGCCGAAGCCTTGCAGTGTCAGAGCTGGCAAACGCGAAACACTTTCGACCACCTGTTCAAGCTGGCGACATAAGTCGCCCACTTGATGCTGAAAGACGTTGCCCAGAAAAAGTACGGTCAGATGGAGCTGGTCGGGCCGTGTCCAGCGGATCCGCCAGCGTTCCGCCGGGAGGCTTTTTTCAAGCGTGACGCGCAGATGCGCTTGAATCTCCACCAGCTTTCCGACAATCCCCGGCGGCGGGTTCAAGGAAATAAACACTCGGAGAACAGGGAGATTTTCCATGGTCCGGCTGCGATCCGGTGCACTATCCGTCTCCGTCCTGCATCTGAAAAGGTTGCTTTTTTGATTATTCCCGCTAGAAATGTCTCGCCACGAATGAGACCGCGTTACGTTTCTATCGTTTGGTGGAGTGTGCTTCTAACGGGCGTTCTACCGAGTCACGCAACCGAACTCAACCCAGCTTCTCTCAAAGCGGCAGCTGCCTACTCGGAACGAAGAGGCGGCCTATCGATGCTGGTTCTTGAGCGCAATCACCCGATTTTTGAAGAGTACGCAAACGGGTTCGCCCGGGACCGCATCACCTCGATTTTCAGCGGCACGAAAGGATTTTGGGTTGTCGCTGCAACTGCTGCCCAGGAGGATGGCATTCTGGACCTGGACGAACCGGTCCAGAATACAATCACGGAGTGGCAGTCGAAGCCGGACAAGGAGGGGATCCGGATCCGGGACCTGCTCAGTTTCACAGCCGGCATTGAGCCGGTCTTTTCGCTGCACGGCAGGTCGATCTCCGATCGCAACGGGTACAGCATTCATCAGCGGGCAGTGGAACCTCGAGGGGACTCTTTCATGTACGGACCGAGCCAGCTGCAGATCTTCAGCGAAGTCTTGAAGAGAAAACTGGCTCGCCGGGGAATGACCCCGGAGCAATATCTCTCCCGGCGCATCCTGCGGCCCCTGGGCATATGGTACGTCGATTTTCGAGAGGATACGAAAGGGAACCCCCTGCTCGCCAGCGGCTTTAAATTGACGGCCCGACAGTGGTCTCAATTAGGTACGTTGATCCTCAACGATGGGAAGTACAGGCGCCACCGGTTTGTCGAGTCGGATCTCCTGGACGAATGCTTCGTCGGCACCAAGGCAAACCCGATGTTCGGCATGGGATTCTGGCTGAATCGCGACGCCTCGGATCCGGGTGCCCGGGAAGTTGATGTTGAGAATATGTTGGATATTCCCTGGCAACGCCAGAGCTGGCGGCACACCTGCCTTTGCAAAGATGCGCCGCGCGACCTGATCGCGGCCATAGGCTCGGGTTATCAGCGAATGTACATCATACCCTCGATGGATCTCGTCATCGTCCGGCAGGGAAGCGGTGCCCGCTTCTCAGACGCCCATTTCCTGCGGCTGCTCTTCGCGAATAGCTAGTCGCTTTCTGCCGCGGCCCTCTTTCCGAGCGTCAGGCCGGGTAAACGTTGGTAGGGACGCGCTTCGTCGCGTCCTGACGCCGGGGATCTAACCGGTTGCCCAACCATAGAATTGCCAGGCGTTCGATCAGTGGCGGCGACAGGTTTCGGCCCAGCGTGGGCTCACGACGGCCGCCGTCGTGCAATATCCGGGTTAGCCTATCTCCTGGTCGCCAGAATCAGCGTTGAGTTGTGGCGGTTCCATTGATAACCGAACCCGAACGTCAACGGCTTGGGTGCGCTCGACTCGTAAGACTGGCGAAGCTCCGCTTGGTAGAATTGCTTGAACAAATTAATTGGACCGGTATAGGAGCCGAAAAGGCGGAAAGTCCATCTCTCTGATGGGAAATAACGCACCGGGATCCCGGAGTCATCCTGCAGGATCAGCGCGCTGGCCTGGAGCAGATAGTTGCGGGCAATATTGAAACCGTTTCCATGCATCAGATAAGAGGCGGCTTTCAGGAGACTGTTCGTCGGCGCCAATTGGTTGCAAAAGCGAAGCAATGCCGGATTCTTCTTCAGCCCGTCGTCAGAGAGATCCTGAGAGAAGTAGTACAAGACTTTCTGGCCGCCGGTCGCAGGGTCGAGGAATGAGATCTTGACTCCGCGGGCACCGGCCTGGCTCTGCGAAATGTACTCCACGCTGGAGATCTCTTTCCCCGTGCGGGCCAGAAAAACGAAGAGTATGGGCAGCACACCCTTGAGTTGGGTACGCTGCAAATCTTCGCGCATGTCCTTCGTCTTGAAGAAGCTGAAGTTTACGATCGTATTCAGCGTTACCTCGATGTTCGCCAGCGTGTTCTCCAACAGTGTCAGGGGGACGGTTCGCAGATCGGGGAGCAGTTCGACAGGCTCCAGACCTACGAGAACATAACTTGTGCAATCGGGAAAAAAGGCGTCTGCGTACAGGAAGTCTGGTCCGCTGAAGAAATATAGACACGTGCGGCTGACCTGGCTGAACGGGGCTAAATAGGCAGCCCGCCAAGTACGGATATTGCTCAGTTGCCGCTGTTCAAGCGCGGAAAACGACGCGTCCATCGCTCGAGCGTGGCCCTGCCATCGCGCGGCGTTGGTCAAGCCACTCAGGGGCGATCCTGGGGCGACCGGCATTCCGGCCAGATAACGGGCAGTGTCGGTTTCGCTGGACCGCTGGAGAACTGGTTGCTGGGCTTGCGCTTGAGAATACTGTTGAGCCGGCGCGGGAACTTGCTGCACTTGCGGCTGCTGTGGCTGTACCTGTTGCTGTTGCTGTGGCTGTGGTTGCTGCCGTTGCAGCTGCTGCTGGGGCGTTTCCCGGGGTGTCAACTGGATTGGGGGAGGGGCAACATCCTGGGCTTGGATATGGTTGATAGCCCAGGCCGTGAACAGGAGCGCGATTCTGAAAGCGTTACCTGGGTTCATTTCAAGTTAACGCCTCGGGCCTTCTGCGGGAAAAGAAATAAACGATCAATCCCGCCACAACCGTAGCCAGTCCGAACAACGACTCCGCGGGCTTCTCTTTAACCACATAACTCATCATGTGCAGCGTGATCAGGAGGAAAATCACCGGGGTGACCGGGTATCCCCAGACCTTGTACGGCCGTTCCAGTCCAGGTTCCCGTACGCGCAGAACAATCACGCCGAGCACCGTGAGAAACGAGCAGAGCAGCAGGCTGAACTGAATATAAATGAGGACGGTTTCAAAGCTGGCCGTCAGGAGCAGGATCATGACTACGACGAGCTGAAACAGCATCGCGATGTAGGGAACGCCCTTGGCTGAGACACGGCCAAAGAATCGAAGACTGGGAAGGTCTTCGGCCATCCGTTTCGTCACCCGGGGTCCCAGCCAGGTCATAGCGCTGACCGAGGCAATCAGGCCAAGACTGATCAGCGCGCTTACGATCTTGCCCCCGAACGGCCCGAAGATCGATTGCCCGGCAAGCAGCCCGACCTGCAACTGGCCGGCCAACGCTGGTTTCGGCGTACTGCGGAGGAAGACGTAGTTCAGTGCGACGTAGAATATGGCCACGATCACGGTCCCGCAGAATAACGACCACGGAACGTTCCGGGAAGGGTTACGAACTTCTTCCGTAATGTAGGTGGCCGCATTCCAACCGGAATAGGAATACATGACATACACCAGGCTCACGGCAAATGGCCCGGCGAAAAGGGATTTTAGGTCGGCAGCCCCAGGCGCCAATTGGAGCGGCTGTGGATTTGGCATCATAAATCCGGCGATAATCAGAACGATAATCAGAAGAATCTTCACCGCCGTCCAAACGTTCTGGAAGATTTCGCCAACAAGGATTCCGCCAAACTGCACCCCGTTGACCAGCCACACGAGAATCAGCGAGAGCAGAACCGGGGAGAGCCAGGTGCCAAAAGCCTGAAAATAAGTACCAAAAGCCATTGCCGCCAGCGCAATGGGCGCGGCAAAGCCCACCGTGGCGGAAACCCAACCGGCCATGAATCCCAGGGCGGGATGGAAGATTCTGGAAAGGAAATGATATTCGCCGCCGGACCGCGGAAGGGCGGCTGCCAGCTCCGCATAACACAGCGCACCGCACAGTGCTGCCAGACCGCCGACTACCCACAAGGAAATAAGCGCGAAATCCGACTGAATCGCAGCGACTTGAAACCCGAGACTGGTGAAGACTCCCGTCCCGATCATATTAGCGACTACGATGCTGGTGGCGGTGATACCGGAGATTTTCTTCGGCGCCTCTATCAGCGGCTGCGTTTCCTGCTCGTCAATCACCGAATCTCCTCTTTCCTTTCCGTTTCCCTCCTCCGTTCCCATTTTTGACGCACTGGTTGTCTTTGTTAGTCGATAGTACGCATCGGTTAAAGACAAAAAGGAGCGATTCGAGTTCAGGCAGCCCGGCAGGACCGGATCAGTTTCACCAACCAATCGTACGATTCCTTTGGTATCCTGCGCAACGTGTCGAACTCGACGCGGACAATTCCGAAACGAGGCCAATAGCCGTAGGCCCATTCAAAGTTGTCCAGAAGTGACCAGACAAAATATCCGCGTACGTCGACGCCACGCGTCTTGGCCTCAGCGACCGCTGCCAGGTGACTGGCCAGGTATTTCAGGCGATCCTGATCGCTGACGCGGCCCGCCGGATCTGGCTGGTCCAGAAACGCTGCGCCGTTTTCGGTGATGAACAACGGCGGGAGATCATATCGCTGTTTCATCCTGACCAGGAGATCGGTCAGACTCTGGGGGCGAATTTCCCAGCCCATCGCAGTCTTCGGCTGTGATGCCGGCGCTTCGACTTCTTCGAAGCCAAATGGCGCGGCGGCGTTCGACTTGAGGCGCGCCGGAAAATAATAATTCAGCCCGACGAAGTCCAGGGGGTGGCGGATTGCTTCGAGATCGCCCGATTGAATGAACGGTTCCAGGTGTTCGCGGGCTGCTTCGGGGTACTCTCCTTTGAGCACCGGGTCCAGAAATGACCAGTACAGAAGGCCATCGTGCTTCTCGGCCAGGTCGGCGAACTTTTCCTGTTCCGGGATTCCGGGCGAAAAGTTTATAACGGTGCCAAGCTGCCAATCCCCTCCCTGGGTGCGGAGAGCGGTTAATCCGAGGCCAAGCGCAAGGTTGAGATGATGCACTGCCCGAAGAAATGCCTCCCGATCCTTCAACCCGGGCGCGTGCACGCCAAGAAAGTGGCCCAGGAAAGAAATTACCATTGGCTCATTAAGCATCACCCAGTGGCGGACTCGATCGCCAAGGCGCTCGGCCACGGCGATGGCATAGTCTGTGAACCAGGAAGCAATATCCCGATTGGTCCAGCCACCCTCGTCCTGCAGGGCCTGGGGCAGGTCCCAATGGTAAAGGCAGAGCCAGGGTTCGATCTGGTTCTTTAGCAGCTCGTCGACGAGTCGCTGGTAAAAGTCCAGGCCTGCGGAGTTAATTTTGCCCCTGCCATTGGGAAAGATGCGGGGCCAGGCAACCGAGAATCGATAGGCATCGACGCCCAATTTTCGCAGGAGCGCGACGTCCTCAGGGTAGCGATGATAGTGATCACAGGCGATGTCCCCATTTTCGCCGTTTTCGACTTTACCGGGAGTGCGACAGAAAACGTCCCAGATACTTGCTCGGCGACCACCTTCATTGACAGCTCCTTCGATTTGATACGAAGAGGTGGAAGCGCCCCAGACAAAATCTTTGCCAAGTGCGGCGGGATCGAAACTGGTGTTCATTTTGCATCTTTATACTTGATTTTCGGGTAGGTAAAAGCACCGGCTTTTACACAATGGAAACCGGGGCCCGAGGCCTGGAGGCAATTCGGCTTGACGACACTTTAGCGATCAGGCGTGATTCATCAGTGTGGCAAGGGCCAGGGACACATATCATGAGAAGCTCAAGGATTTGGCGGACAATCTTAATGCGCCCGCGCATTGTCGCCTTGTTTCTGGCCGGTTGTAACCAGCAAGCCCCCCCGCCGCAGCGGCCGCCGCCGGTTGTCACCGTGGGGAAGCCGGTCCAGAAGGAGATTGTGGAGTGGGACTACTTCACTGCTCAGACGCAAGCGGTGAACAACGTCAGCATCCGCCCGCGCGTCTCCGGCTATATAACCAACCTCACGTTTCGACCAGGGTCGGTCGTAGACCAGGGAGAGCTGCTGTTCGTGATTGATCCCCGGCCTTACCAGGCGGCGCTCGATCAGGCCGAGGGACAGTTGGAACAGGCCCTGGCGCAGCAGAAGCTCAATGATGCCAACTTGTCGAGAGCGCTGGATTTGTTTCAGAGGCACGTTATCGCCAAGCAGGACTACGACACCTCGGTAGCGCAAAAGAACGTGTCTGACGCTCAAGTGATTGCCAACCAAGCGGCCGTGGAATCGGCCAAGCTCAACCTGAGCTTTACTCAGATCACAGCACCTATTCGCGGACAGATCGGACGCGAGTTAGTGACTTTGGGCAATCTCGTGCAGAGCGATCAAACCGAATTAACGACGCTGGTGAGCATTGATCCGATCTACGCCTATTTTAACGTCGATGAGCGTTCCGTGATGAGATACCGGCAGGCTCGCAAAACCGAAAGCACGACGGAAGTTGAAGAGGCGAAAATCCCGGTCTATCTCCAACTGGACGGCGAGACCGGGTTTCGACACGAAGGCGCCATTGATTTCGTCAATAATACCTTCGACCCTTCGACAGGAACTTTGGAGACGCGGGGCCTGTTCCCGAATGCGGATGGCTTCATCATCCCGGGATCATTCGGAACCATTCGAGTTGCCGGTACGCCGAAGTACCAGGCTATACTCGTTGCTGACCGTGCCATCGGCACGGATCAAGACCAGAGATACGTCATCGTGGTTCAGCCTGACGGAGTGGCAAAATATCAGAGGATCGTACTTGGACCGCTCGTCGAGGGCCTCCGCGTCGTCCGCGAAGGGTTGAAAGGGGACGAAATGGTCGTGATCGAGGGCGTGTCGAAGATTCGGCCTAATTCCAAGGTCACGACGCAGCAGGCGGACATGGCCAAGTTCGCCTCCGACCAACTAGCCGTGCAGGCGACCACGGCAGCGAAACCGGAGACCGCAGCGAGCGAAGGCAAGGGAACGCCTGCGCCAAAGTCTGGAACAGGGCAATCGACCCCTTCTGGAAAGGGTCCGGCGCAAGCAGCCACTCCCAAGAGTAACGAGTAATTCCGGGCGCCAATGAAGTTCTCTCATTTCTTCATCGACCGGCCGATCTTCGCGATTTCCTTATCGATTGTGATCCTCTTGGGCGGCGGAGTCGCTTATCTGGCCTTGCCGGTTGCGCAGTATCCCGAGATTGCGCCACCGACGATCCAGGTTCAGGCGACCTACCCCGGGGCAAACCCCTCTGTCATCGCGGCGACGGTGGCTGAGCCGATCGAGGAACAGGTTAACGGTGTCGACAACATGCTTTACATGTCGTCGCAGTCGACCAGTAACGGCGTGATGACGCTCACGGTGACGTTCAAGCTGGGGATGAACATCGATACTGCTCAGGTGCTGGTTCAGAACCGGGTCGCGATTGCCTTGCCACGCTTGCCCCAGGAGGTTCAGAGCCTCGGTGTGACGACCCTGAAGCAGTCGCCAGATCTGATGATGGTGGTCCACCTGACTTCACCCGATAATACCTTCAGCCAGGAGTACGCCAGTAACTTCGCCCTGATCCAGGTAAGGGACCCGCTCTCCCGAATCTCCGGCGTGGGCAACGTAACGATTTTCGGCGAGCGCGACTACAGTATGCGGGCCTGGCTCGATCCGAACAGATTGTATGCTCGAGGCATGACGGTCAACGACGTCACGAGCGCGATCCAGGCGCAGAACATTCAGGTAGCCGCAGGGCTGCTGGGGGCTGAGCCGGCACCGCCCGGGACAGATTTTACGCTGACTATCAACACGCAGGGACGCCTCATTACTCCTGAGCAATTCAAGCAGATCATCGTCAAAACCGGCGCGAATGGGCAAATTGTCTATCTTGGCGATGTTGCCCGAGTCGAGCTGGGGGCCAAGGATTACAGCGTCGGTTCTCTTCTGGACGGCAAGCCGGCTGTGGCGCTCGGTATATTTCAGCTTCCTGGCTCAAACGCCCTGGCGACCGCGCATGCGGTCCGCGCCAAGATGAAGGAATTGAGTGCTACGTTTCCGACCGGGCTGCAGTATGAAATCGTTTACGACCCGACAGTCTTCATCGAGCAATCGATTGAGGCTGTTTATCACACATTATTTGAAGCCATCATACTCGTTTTGATCGTTGTTCTGGTCTTTCTCCAGACGTGGCGTGCCACCATTATCCCGATGGTCGCGGTCCCTGTTTCCCTGGTGGGTACGTTTGCGGTCATGGCCGGCTTGGGATTTTCGCTCAATAATCTGTCCCTGTTCGGTCTAGTTCTGGCCATCGGGATCGTCGTTGATGACGCGATTGTCGTGGTCGAGAATGTTGAGCGGAACATTGAGGAGGGACTTGCGCCGAAGGATGCGACCCGCAAGGCAATGGACGAGGTCGGGGGCGCTGTGGTAGCGATTGCGGTCGTTTTGAGCGCGGTGTTTATACCGACCGCCTTTGTCAGCGGTATCACCGGGCAGTTTTATCGGCAGTTTGCTCTGACGATCGCCGTTTCGACCTTGATCTCGGCCTTTAACTCGCTGACGCTCAGTCCCGCTCTGGCGGGATTGCTGCTGAAACCGCGACATGCCAAGAAGGATCTGCTCACTCGGCTCTTTGACCTGTTGCTGGGCTGGTTCTTCAGAGGCTTCAACAGTGTCTTTGCGGGAGCGGTCAAAGGTTATAGCTGGATTGTGTCGCGGCTCCTGCGACTTGCGGGTGTAGTATTGGTGGTCTACGCCGGACTGCTGTTTCTCACCGGACTTGGATTCAAGGTGCTGCCGACCGGGTTCATTCCCCAGCAGGATCAGGGATATCTTATCGCGCTGGCTCAACTTCCGGACGGGGCCTCGCTTCAGCGTAGTGAAGCAGTGGCACTGCAGATGAGCCAAATCGCGCAGCAGGTTCCCGGGGTCGCGCACGCCGTACAGATTATTGGCTATTCCGGGCTGGATGGGAGCAACCGAACGAATGCAGCCACCGTTTTCTTCACGCTCCGGCCATTCGCCGAGCGTGAGAACGACCCTTCCCAAAGCGGACCTGCCATTCTAGGGGCGCTCCAGAAGCGTCTGTTCGCTATTCAGGATGGACTTGTGCTCGTGTTTCCGCCTCCGCCCGTTCGCGGCATCGGGAATGCCGGCGGATTCAAAATTCAGATCGAGGATCGCCGATCCGCGGGGCTGCCTGCTCTGCAAGAGGCGACGGACAATCTCATTGCCAGGGCCAGCCAACAGCCCGGCTTAGTCGGACTGTTCACCAGTTTTCGATCGAACGTCCCGCAGCTCTATCTGGACATCGATCGGAAAAAGGTCGAAACGCTGAACGTGCCGATAAGTTCGGTGTTCTCAACCCTGCAAACCTATCTCGGATCGACTTACGTCAACGACTTCAACTTTCTCGGGCGCACCTATCAGGTCAACGCCCAGGCGGAATCCAATTTTCGCATCCGGCCGTCCGATATCCAGCAACTCTACACGAGGAACACTCAGGGTGGCATGGTGCCGCTCGGTACGCTGCTGAACATCCACTTGATTGCCGGGCCGGATAAGGTGATGCATTACAACCTCTACCCTTCGGCGGAGATCGCCGGCAGCACCGCACCGGGTGTCAGTTCCGGGCAAGCCATCCAATGGATGGAACAGCTGGCGCAGGAAACGCTACCGCCCCAGTTCGGGACTGAATGGACAGAACTCTCGCTGCAGGAGACCTTGGCGGGCAACACTGCGATCTACATTTTCCCGCTCTGTGTCGTATTCGTCTTCCTCGTGTTGGCTGCTCAATACGAAAGCTGGTCCCTCCCGCTGGCGATCATCCTGATTGTACCGATGTGTGTGCTAGCTGCGCTGACCGGGGTGTTTATCCGTCACATGGATAACAATATCTTTACCCAGATCGGGTTTGTCGTCCTGGTCGGGTTGGCCTGTAAAAACGCCATTCTGATTGTGGAGTTTGCCAAACAACAAATGGACGCTGGACATAACCGACGAGACGCGGCCGTCGACGCCGCTCGTTTGCGGCTACGGCCAATCCTGATGACCTCCTTCGCCTTTACCCTTGGTGTGTTGCCGCTGGTGGTTGCTCAGGGCCCCGGCGCGGAGATGCGCCAGGCGCTCGGCACCGCGGTTTTCAGTGGAATGATTGGAGTCACGCTGTTTGGGATATTCCTGACTCCGGTGTTTTTCTCGGTCGTCATGAAGCTGTTTGGCCCGAAGGAGCCCGGAGCTGCCCCGAAGGAGCCCGGAGCTAGCCCGAATAAGCCCGAAGCCCTATGACGTGCCGTGCTGGCCTGCCCGTCTGGCTGATTGCCCTGTTTTGGCTCACCGTTCGGGCCGGCGCAATCGCTGCACCGGCCGTCGTCGTTATTGATCCCGGTCACGGCGGACATGATCGCGGCGGCATTCCCGGTCAGTGGATCGCCGAGAAAAGTGTGACACTCGATACC
>Ga0306920_100007451_pt1 | contig 14423 bp, 12 predicted proteins | sample flu12Cox44000170_FD_204666 | JGI IMG/M metagenome (GOLD analysis project Ga0306920, IMG submission 204666) | Lab enrichment of tropical soil microbial communities from Luquillo Experimental Forest, Puerto Rico - flux4day.12C.oxic.44.000.170 (v2)... | ecosystem: Environmental > Terrestrial >...
CAGGATTGCCTCGATCTCGGCCGGATAGGCGTTGAAACCACCAACCACGTACATGTCCTTCACCCGGTCGGTGATCGTGACGTTCCCCTGACCGTCCATCACGCCGATGTCACCGGTGCGCAACCATCCCTCGGCATCGATTGCCTCTGCGGTCGCCTCCGGATTGCCCCAGTACCCAGACATGACGGTATAGCCCCGGACCACGATCTCGCCCGGCTCGCCGTTTGGAACTTCCTTGCCTTTGGCGACAATGCGCACCTCCAGTCCCGGAATCGCTCGTCCCGAGGTACGGGCGATGATTTCCGGCGGATCACTGCGTCGGCACATCGTGACGGTCCCGCATGACTCAGTAAGCCCGTAGGCGGTCAGCACTGTCTTGAACCCGAGCTCATCGTCCATCGCTCGCACGAGCTCAACGGGAACCACCGCAGCACCGGTCACACCGAGGCGCAAAGAGGACAGGTCGTGCTTGTCGCGGTCGGGGTCACCCAGCAGCGACTGATAGAGGGTTGGTGGTCCCGGCAACACGCTGATGTGTTCTGCCTCGATACGCCGGAGCACCGCCCCGACATCGAACACCGGCTCGGGCAACACGGTAGCGCCGGCCATCAAACACGCGAGGATCCCCGCCTTGTAGCCGAAGGTGTGGAAGAACGGGTTCACGATCAGGTACCGATCGCCGGATCCGAGGCCGACGATCGAGGCCCATGTCCCGAAGGTCCGCAACGACTGCGCATGCGTCGTCACCGCGCCTTTCGGGTGACCAGTCGTACCGGAAGTGAAGATCAGGTCTGAGACGTCGTCCGGTTGCAGCGCGTCGGCGCGTGCCTTTGTTGTCGCCGGGGTGATTGCCTCGCCGGCCACGAGGAAATTGCCGAGGCCAACGATCGGCACCGGGGCCGCTCTCTCGACGTTGCCGTCCACCTCTTCGTCCCTGAGCAGAACGATCTGCGTCAATGGGGCAACGTCCTCTTCGGCCAGCATGGCGGGGTAGTCGAAGCCGAGAAAACCGTGGACGGTCACCAACAACCGAGCACCCGAGTTACGCAAGATGTAGGCAGCCTCTCCCCCCTTGAACCGTGTGTTCAGCGGAACCACGACGCCCCCAGCTCGAAGCACGCCCAGCGCGGCAAGCATCCACTCCGCGCAGTTGGGCCCCCAAATGCCGACCCGCTCCCCCATGCCGAGCCCGGCCGCGACGAACCCGCGGGCATAACGATCGACTTCGGGTGCGAGTTGCCGGTAGGTGAGCCGAACGTCGCCATCGACCAAGGCTTCAGTCGACCCATGTCGTGTTGCGGCATCCTCAACGAGACGGGGTACCGTCCCCCAAATCAGATCCGCTCTCGGATCCTCGTGTTCGGCGGGCGCGCCGCCGATGCCTGCGTTCATGGGTGCTGGCTGCTCACGGAGATGACCTCTCCGGACATGTACGAGGAGTAATCGCTGGCTAGGAAGACGATCACATTGGCCACTTCCCACGTCTCCGCACCCCGGCCGAAGAGCTCCCGGCGTCGCAGCACCGCGAGATCCTCATCGGGGATCGCCCTGTTCAGAAACGGGTGCTCGGCCAGGCTCGGCGACACCGCATTGACTCTGACGCCGGAGGCTGCGGCCTCGGCCGCTGCACACCTGGTGAGCGCCATCACGCCCGCTTTGGCCGCCGCGTAGTGGGCCTGGCCGGGCTGTGCCCGCCACCCGAGTACGGAGGCGTTGTTGACGATGATGCCGCTCCCTGCCGGGAGCATCCGGCGTAGGGCGGCCCGGGTGCACCGAAACGTCCCGGTCAACGTGATGTCCAGGACGGTGGCCCACTGCTCGTCCGTCATTTCGACGAGGGGCACGGTCCCGCCGAGTCCGGCGTTGTTGACCGCCACGTCGATCCGGCCGTACCAGTCCATGGACCTATCGAACAGCGCGTCGACCTGAGCGCCGTCGCGAACGTCGCACGCCAATGAGTGGACCCGCTGCGAGTCCCCAACCTCTTCAGCCAGCTGGGTCGCGGTCTCCGCGAGACGCCGTTCGTGGGCGTCGGACAAGACGACGCTCGCGCCCTCTTCGAGACACCGGCGGGCGGTGGCCGACCCGATCCCCGTCCCGGCCGCCGCGGTGACGACCACGACCTTTCCCACCAAGAGCCCGTGTCCTGCCGGCGGTGGAGGCGGCGGTGGCGGCTCGAAGGACTCGCCCAGACTCGTGCTGGTCACCTAGCTCCCTTCGGTTCAGGCGGGAGCCCAAGCACCCGCTCACCGATGATGTTGCGCTGAATCTCGTTCGATCCGCCATAAATGGTTTCGGAACGGGCAAAGAGAAAGGACCGCTGCAGCTCGTTGAGGCCGTATCCCGCGTTGTCGGGAGACGCCTCGCCGCGCAAGACCGTCGACTCCATCCCAATGAGCGACATTGAGAGTTCGCCCAGGCGACGGTGCCACGATCCCCAGTAGAGCTTGGCGATGGAAGCCTCGGGCGGGGCTACAGGTCCATCAATGCCGGCCAGCGATCGCAGCGTGTTGTAACGCATGATCGCGAGTTCGATGTGGGCCCGAGCCAGCGTCTGCCGCACGATAGGGTCGCGCAGGCGACCGTTCTCCCTGGCCAGGGTGACGATTCGGTCGAGCTCACGCCGGAAGGTGAGTTGGTGGCCGAGGAGTGCCACGCCGCGCTCAAATGCCAGTGTGGCCAGGGCGACGCGCCAGCCGTCGCCCACCCCGCCGACGACATTGGATGTTTCTGTGCGGGCACCATCGAAAAACACCTCGTTGAACTCGCTCGTTCTCGTCAGCTGAGTGATCGGCCGCACCTCGACGCCCGGCTGGTCCATCGGCACCAGGAGATAGGAGAGACCTTTGTGGCGAGACGAATCGGGATCGGTCCGACAGACCACGAAGCACCAGTCGGCCTGGTGGGCGAGAGAGGTCCAGACCTTCTGACCCGTGACCACCCACTGGTCGCCATCCCGCACTGCCCGCGTCTTGACGTTCGCCAGGTCACTTCCCGCGTCGGGCTCCGAATATCCCTGGCACCACAGTTCGTCGCCCTGGCGGATCGGCGGCAAGAACCGGGTCTGTTGTTCGGGTGTGCCGTAGTGGATCAGGGTGGGACCGAGGAGACCCTCACCCATCACAGACACGCGTCCGGGAGCGGCGGCCCGGGCGTACTCCTCGTTGAAGATGACCTGCTGGGTCATCGTGGCGCCACGGCCTCCGTGCTCGACCGGCCAGCCCAGGCAGGTCCATCCGCCGTCGGCGAGTACCTTTTCCCAGCGGCGACGGACTTCGAAACCAAACGTCTCGTCGCCCGAGCCACCCCGGCCCTTGAGCTCGGCGAACTCTCCGACGACGGTCTCTTCCAAGAACCGCCGAACCTCGGCGCGGAACGCCACGTCCTCCAGGCCGTCGCGCAGATCCATCGCCCGGGAGCGTAGCCAAGCTCGCACCCCTGATCTGACGGGGCGTCAGATCTGTTGGGGTGACGAATCGTTACCCGTCGGCAGGTCCTGAGATACTCATAGCACGGGCCCAAATGACGAAGGGAGGGTCCAATGCCGTACTCCCAGGGCCGAGTCGTCCATGACGCCGACGCCCACATCATGGAGACGCCGACCTGGTTGCGTGACCACGCGGAGTCTGCTTTCCGGGATCGGCTTCCGGTACTCCGCTATCCGGGTGGAAACGAGCTTCGTCAGACCGGTGATCCGGCGGAGCAGCAACGAGACCTCGAGGCGGCCTTTGAGCGGCTGCGCACCCGACACGGGTCGGCGGAGTATCGAGCGGATGAGGAAACTGAGATCATGGCTCGCAAGAACTTTGCGGCGACCGGCTCATTCATTCCCGAAGACCGGCCCCGGGCGCTCGACCTCCTCGGATTCTCGAGCCAACTCGTCTTTAATACGTTCCACAACGGTCGGCTCCACGACCTCGAACACGCCGGCGATGTCGACCTCGTCTACGCGGCCGCCCGTGCGCACAACCGGGGCATGCTCGAGTTCTGCTCCGTCGACCGCCGACTCCTCCCCTCGCTCTACGTCCCGCTCTGCGATCCCGAGAAGGCCGCGCCGGCAGCCAAGGACGCGCTCGAGCAAGGTGCAGCGGCGCTGCTCGTCGCGTCGGGTTGTCCGCCGGGCTACTCACCGAGCCACACCGACCTGTACCCGGTGTGGGCACAAGCCGAGGAAGCGAATATCCCCGTGGTCTTCCATGTCGGAGGCACGGGTGACCTCATCGACAAGAACTACTTCGTGAACGGACGGCCGATCCCTCCCGACTTTCATGGCGGAGAGGAGAATTTCCGATCGGTCGACTACATGGGGATCCCCGTGCCACCCGCGCAGACGCTTGCCACGCTGATCTTCGACGGCGTGCTCGAGGCCTTCCCGAACCTGCACATCGGGGTCATCGAACAGGGCGCCATCTGGGTGCCCTCCTGGCTTCGGCAGATGGAATCGGCGTTCGAGGCATTCCGTCGTCACGAAGAGCGTCTCCAAGCTCTGTCGCTCTCGCCGTCCGAGTATGTGCACCGCCAGGTCCGGTTCACCCCGTACCCCACTGAAGACGTCGGCTGGATCATCGACCAGGCAGGCGCCGACCTCGTCCTCTTCTCATCGGACTACCCACACGTTGAAGGCGGGCGGAAGCCACTCGAACGTTTCGAAGCTTCGCTGGGCGATAGGAGCGAAGACGTACGACGCCAGTTCTATGTGGACAACTTCCTCTTCTTGATGGGGAGCGCCGGCCTCGCGCTGGCAGCCTGAGCGGTGGCGGATTCATCCACGATCACGGGCCTGGTCGAACCGGGATTCGAGCCCGTACGCGAAGAGTTCGCCAACAACTTCGAACAGGGGCGCGAGATAGGTGCAGCCTTTTGCGCGCACGTCGAAGGGCGAAAGGTGGTCGACCTCTACGGCGGGTCGTTCGACAGCTCGGGGACTCGACCCTACGGACCCGACACGTTGCAGCTCGTGTTCTCCACGACGAAGGGGGCGACCGCCGTCTGCGCCAATCTCTTGGCGCAGCGAGGCCTTCTCGACATGGACGCGCCGGTGAGCACGTATTGGCCCGAATTCGCTCAAGCCGGCAAGGGATCGATGCCCGTGCGGTTCCTGCTCTGCCACCAGGCTGGCGTGCCGGCGATAGACCGACGGCTCTCACCGGACGAGTTACAGGCGTGGACGCCGGTCGCTGAGGCCCTGGCCGAACAGACACCCTTTTGGGAGCCGGGAACAGCCCACGGCTACCACGCCCTCTCCTACGGCTACCTTGTCGGCGAGGTGCTGCGTCGGATCACCGGCCGTTCGCTCGGGACGTATTTCGCCGAAGAGGTGGCCGCGCCGCTCGGCCTCGAGTTCTTCATCGGGCTGCCAGAGGACTATGAAGACCGCGTCTCGCCCGTCATCGGTGCCAACTTCGAAGGCGGACTTGCGGGCGACAACGCCGATGGCGGCGCGCCGTCGGGCTTCGCAGCCACGCTCGTCGCCCGGTCACTCAACCTCGGGGGTGCCATTCGGGACCGCGATTGGATGAACCAACGGGCCTGGCACGCCGCAGAAATACCAGCGGGCAACGGGATCACCAATGCCACCTCGTTGTCGCGAATGTACGCCGCGGTCATTGGCGCCGTCGACGGCGGCCCACCCGAGCCCCTGCTGACACCCGCCCAGGTCGAACTGGCTCGGACCCCGCTCACGTCGGGGACGGACCAGGTCTTCGCCTCAGTGGGATTCAAGCTTGAGCAGAAGATCGGCCTCGGATTCTGGCGGTCGAGCCCAGTGACCCTTTTCGGCGGGGACGGCTCGTTCGGTCATGGCGGCGCAGGAGGGTCTTACGGATTTGCCGACCCTGAGCACGGGCTCGCCGTCGGCTACGTCATGAACAAGATGGCGATGGAGGAGTTCACCGGCGACTCCCGTAGCCACGGCCTGATCCGCGCTCTCTACGAAGCGATCGGAGCCGCACCGAAATACTTCTGACCTGGAGACGGTTGCAATCATCGGAAGAGAGGCAGCGGTGTTCACGCGCAAAAGAGCCACCCCGGATACGACCGAATACGAGGTGACCAAGACCGACGAACAGTGGCGGAGGGACCTCCCGCGGGACCGTTACGCCGTGTTGCGCCGAGCTGGAACCGAGCCTGCATGGTCAGGGGAGCTCCTGCACGTCGACGGCGAGGGGGTGTTCCACTGCGCGGGCTGCGGTGCCGAGCTGTTCGATACGAACGCCAAATTCGAGTCGGGCACGGGCTGGCCCAGCTTCGACCGCGCCATCGCAGATGGAACGATCGTCGAACGGGAGGATCGCTCGTTGTGGATGTCCCGCACGGAGATCCTCTGCGCCCGGTGCGGTGGGCACCTTGGGCACGTATTTCCCGACGGACCCACCGACACCAGGCTTCGCTACTGCGTCAACTCGTTGTCGCTGACATACGAGCAGGACGGCTCGGCCGAGGACTGAGCAACCTCGGCCAGTCGGGTGGCGACGACGCAGTAGAGGGACTCGAAACGCAACGCCTCGGCCTCCTGGCCAAGCCGGCGCAAAAGAGAGCCACCAAGGGCGAGCGCGCCACAGATATCCGCGACATCGTCTCTCAGGAAGTCGATCGCCGGCGTCGTGAGCGGAGCTGGTAGACCAGCAGACACGCCAGGCCAGCAGCTGCCAGGGCTGTCGACAGTTCCGAGGGACGCCGCACAGCACCGGCCAAGCCGTGGATCGTCGCTCCGATGAGCCACGACCACGCGGTCGTCGTGATAAGCCAGGGTGACACTCACGCCTCGACGGCCACGCTGTCGCTGGCCTCGGTGGCGCCGTCACCCGTCGCTACGCCACGGCGTTCGACCTTGTGCACGTCGGCCGTGGCGAAGCGCAAGCTCGGCCCGACCTCTTCGGCCGTGATCTCGACCTTGGACCGATGATCGCCGTCCTCGGTCTCCCAGGTGCGCTGCTCGAGCCGGCCGGTCACGACCACGCGCATCCCTTTCGCCAGGCTCAGCGCCACGTTCTCGGCCAGGTCCCGCCAACAGATCACGTCGAAGAACGACGTCGACTCCTGCCACTCCTGGGTCGCCCGGTCCTGCCAGCGACGGTTGACCGCCACGCCCAGCTGCGCCGTTGCCTGACCCTCCCGGGTGTACCGGATCTCCGGTTCCCGGGTCAGGTTGCCAATGATCGTCGTGGTGTTCGCCATTGCATCCTCGCTTTCGTCACGCCCTCGACTACGAGAGCGTGACGGAGCTTGGAGGCGCTGGCTTGCCGCAAACCTTGCACGAAACCTTGCACCACGAAATTTCTCGCTTCTCCTCGCGAAGTGGCGTCGTCCTAGTCGTCGCCACCCGAGCGTTCGGCCACAAGACGGCCGCCGATCACGTACGCCACGACCCCGATCGCCAACGATCCCAGGATCGTCCAGCGCACGACAGCGGTCTCGAGCGACGTCGGCGATCCGTTCGTGCTGATCTCGGCAAAACCACCACCGATCACGAGAGCAGCGAACGCAACCACGAAGAAGACCAACGCGATCTTGCGCGGCAAATTGCAGAAGAACCGCGACTGCGAACCGTCCGGCCGGCGTGACCCGTTGGTTGCCGGCGAGGATCTCGCCGGGTCAGCGGCCGCCACTGATACCCCGCCGGGTCGGCCGCCGGCCACCGTCGTCGTGCACCGGCAGGGCGTCTGCCAGGGACGCACGGAAGTGCTCGCAGTCGAAGACGTTCGGGCTCGGGCAGCGAAGCGCATGGTCCAGCTGGTCGGCGATGGTGCCGAGATGATCGGCCTGCCCGCGCAGCTCGTCGCGCTTCCTCTCGGCGAACACCTTCCAGCTCGGTCCACCGCCGGTGGCGAGGACCAATTTGATTTCCTCGAGGGTGAATCCCGCCCGGCGGCACATCGCGACGACGGCCAGTGTCGTGACGATCTCGGGTTGGAATTGCCGTCGTAACCCCTTGCGCTCGACGCTCGCGATGATCCCCTCGCTCTCGTAGTAACGAAGGGCCGAGGGAGCCATACCCGTGCGGGACGCCACCTCCCCGATGTCGAGCAACCCGCCCACCGCGGCCTCGTCGCACCCCAGGTCGGAGGAAAAATCGGTTGACGGCATTGACTTGAAGCCTACTTCAAGTGATTGGGTGACCCTCATGGAGAGCCCGAGCCGTACGTCCACCTTCGATGGCACCGCAGGCAGATTGACCGGGCCGATCATGGCCCGGATGAACCGCGACATGGAGGTGGCGGCGATCGACGAACTCGCACTGGCGCAGGACGCGTCCGTACTGGCCATCGGCTTTGGGCCGGGCGTCGGCGTGGCCGAACTGACGAATCGCCTGCCGAGCGGCGTCGTCGGAGGCGTCGACCCGTCGGCCGCCATGGTCCAGCAGGCCCGTCGCCGCAATCAGTCGGCGATCACGGATGGCCAGGTCACCCTCGAACGCGGCATGGCGTGCTCGATTCCATGGCCGAACGGAAGCTTCACCGGGGCGCTGGCCGTCAATTCCGTCCAGCTCTGGGAGCCGCTCGATGGCTCCATACGGGAGGTCGCACGGATCCTCGCTCCCGCCGGGGTGCTCGTCGCGATCACGCACGTCTGGGCCATCGAAAAGCGGTCCCCGCTCGAGCACTGGGTGAGCGCCACCACGGAATTGCTTGCCGGTTCCGGGTTCCGCGACATCGCCCACCGGATCGTCCGGTTTCGCTCCGGGAACGGCCTCGTCATGCGAGCCGAGAAGCCCCGCTCCTGCAACCAGAATGCACCCTGACAACAGCCCCTCGAGCGGTAGGTTCGCTCCATGGGGGATGTCGGCGGCGGACGGCTGGAGCTTGACGCGCGCCCGGACGAACGTGCCGGTCCCTTCGAGTCACCGACCACCGAAACGTCGCAGGCACAGCCACAGACACCGACGCACACACGGTCGCCGTCGCCACCGCGCCCCAGGACAAGTCGCCTGCAGTTCTGGCGTTCCCCTGACGACCAACCGCGTTGGGCTCGTCCGGCGCTCCTGGCCGTTGCCACACTTGCCGCGCTCGCCTACGCCTGGGGCATCAACGGCGATGCGCTCGAGACGTTCTACGCCGGCGCCGTGCGCAGCATGTCGGAGAGCTGGCGCAACTTCTTCTTCGGGGCGTTCGACCCTTGGGGCACGGTCTCGGTCGACAAGCTGCCCGGCGCCTTCTGGGTGCAAGCCCTGTCGGTGCGGGTGTTCGGCTTCCACGTCTGGGCCTTCGTCCTGCCCCAGGTCGTCGAAGGCACGCTCACCGTCCTCGTCCTCTATCGGGCGGTACGGCGGGTCGCCGGAGCCGGTGCCGGCCTCCTCGCGGCCGTCGCGCTCGCCGTTACCCCGGTCACGATCCTGCTCAACCGCGGCAACATCTCCGACTCGCTGCTGATCCTCTTGCTCGTCCTGGCCGCCGATGCGGCCACGAACGCCTACATGTCGGGTCGTCTACGACCGTTGGTCCTCGGGGGCGTCTGGGTCGGTCTGGCCTTCCAGGCCAAGATGCTCCAGGCCTGGCTCGTCCTCCCGGCGCTCTACGTCGCGTACCTGATGGCCGCGCCCGCCCTCAGCCTCGCCCGCCGCTATGGTCACATCGCGATCTCGCTCGCCGTCGCGTTGGCCGTCTCGCTGAGCTGGATGTGCGTCGTCACCCTCGTTCCGGCCCACGACCGGCCGTACGTCGACGGCAGCTGTAACAACTCGGTCTTCAGCCAAGTGTTTCTCTACAACGGCGCGGATCGCCTGGACGGAAAGGTGCTCGAGCAGCCGGGGTGCTCCCCGCCGGCCGCGGCATCGGGAACGACCCCGGCGACTGGCGGCGCGCCCACAGTCGCCCTTGACAAAGGCCCCGCGAGATACCTCGCCGGCGCACTCGGTCGCGACGCCGCCTGGCTCTTCATACCCGCCATGGTCGCGTTGGTCGGCATCCTCGTCGCCCGCCGGCGCCGGCCGCGTACCGATCCCTGGCGTGCTGCCGCCGTGCTGTGGGGATTCTGGATGATCCTCACGTGGGCCTTCTTCGCCGACTCCCACTTCCTGAACGCGTACTACCTCGCCGCACTGGCGCCCCCGATGGCGGCGCTCTGCGCGCTGGGCCTCGCCCTCGGCTGGCGGATCTGGCGCCGCAACCCCGAAAGCCGTGTGGTGCCGGCAGTCTTCGGCGCTGCCGTCCTCGGCGGCGTCGCGGAGGCGTTGTCCCTCGCCCCCCGGAGCGCCGGCGTGTGGCCGTGGGTCCTCGCGACCACCATCGTCCTCACCGCGCTCGCAACAGCCTGTCTGGCCGCCTCGCTCTTCCAGACCCCGTCGAGGCCGAGGTGGGCCGGCGGCGCCGCCTTCGCGTTGGGTGCGGCCGCGCTACTCATCGGCGCTGCGTGGGCATCGGGCACGGCGGTGGCGAACGGCCTGGGTCCTTTCGATTCGCCGTACCAGTCGCAGGCGCTGACCGCGTCCTTTCACGCCGGATGGCAGCAAGACGTCTCGACCTGGCCGGCGCTGGCGGCGCACGTTGCGACCGTCCCCGTGGGCCGCAGCATCGAGACCGTCGAGACATCGGCCGAGGTCAGCCAGGAGGTCCTGGCCACCGGGCGCGAATATCTCCCGGTGGGCGGGTTCTCCGGGCAGGTCCCGAGCACACCGCTGGCGCTGTTCGTCAAGGACGTCCGCACCGGCCGGATCCGCGACACGCTCGTCGCCGTCAGTCCTGCCCCCCGCAATCCGGACATGCGGTGGGCCCTGAGTCACTGCAGCCCCACCAGCTCGAACGGCTCGCAGACGATTACCGGTGGACACCAATACCGCACTTTCATCTGCGCTCCCAACGACGCAGTCGTCACGAACACCTCCGGCTGACGACGCCACCAAAGCCGGAAGCTGTGGTGGACGAACGCTACGACTACGACGTCGTGGTCGTGGTCCCGGACGAGAAGTCTCCGGGCGACGACAGGTTCCAGAGTTGTGCGAGCGCGGCGGGCACTTGCCTCGGACACGGCGCCCCGAGATAACTCGCGGCCCACCTCCAGGAGCCACCCGACGTCATGGTGAAGATCCCGCAACAGCCTTCGTCCTGCATCGCCACCTCGGTGTTGTAGCTGGCATTGGAGGCAGGTACGAACCCCGCAACGGCCCAGTAGGTATTCGTCGAAGGCACGAACCCGTAGAACACGGACTTGGGCGCAGTACCGCTGACCTCCGATACCGGCAGCCCGTTGTGTGCGATGAAGGCAGTCGTCAGCGCGCTCTTGACCGCCGCTGTGGCCACGAGGTTCTGCGGCCTGCCGGCGGTTGTCGAGGTCGTCGACGAGCCCGCGCCACCGCCGGCCGCTGTCGTCGTCGCTCCGGACGAGGCCGTCGTCGGCGAACCGTTGGAGCAGGCCGAGAGGAGGAGCGCGCCGAGCGCGACTGCGGAGGCCCCGCCGACCAGCACCCCCCGATCCGAAACGGCAATCGCCGTTGAATCGTCATGCCCAGGCCATAGAAGGTCAGGACACGAAAACCTGAGACCCCATCAGCTCACATGCGGGAGCCCGGTCAGACCACAGGCTCGGTTCCGCCGCCCGCCGCCCGCCGTCCGCCGCCCGCCGCCCGCCGACCTTCAGACGTCGAGGAATCGCCGGATCGCGATGGCGGAGCCGATCGTGCCGATCAGCGCGCCGACGATGATCACCACCACGTTGGTCACGATCATCTGCGACGTGGTGGTCTGAATGGTGGTGAAGACGTTGCTCGATGTCTTCCCGCCTCCCCACGTGTTGATCAGCGCGTAGAGGATCCACACCACCCCCGCCGCCAGCAACGAGCCCAACAATCCCTGCAGCAGTCCCTCTGTCATGAACGGCACCCGGATGAACCAGTTGGTCGCGCCGACCAGTTTCATAACGGAGACCTCGCGGCGCCGGGCGAAGATCGCCATCCGGATCGTGTTCAGGATCAGGACGGCCGCCGACACGATCAGCACGATCGCGATGATCACGAACACCCACTTGATCACGTTGATCGCCGTCTCCTCGTTGTGGATCGCCTGCTGCGGTTCGGTCACCGCCTTGACGCCGGGCGTCCCGCTGAACGTCCTCACCACCTGGGCGGCGTCGCTCAATGCAACCGGCGTACACCAGTAGGAGGTCGGCATCTGGTCCACGGTGGTCGCCGCGATCACGTCGGACGGGAGCAGGTGACGGGCCTCGGAGAAGTTCCTCGCCTTGTTCCAGTACTGGCAGGGCTGGACCACGTAGTTCAGCTGAGCCAGCTGGGTCTTCACTGCGGTGATCTGCTGTTGCGTGGCCTCGGGGTTCATCCAGACGGTGACCTTGGTGCCCCGCTCCAGCGTTCCGGTGGCGTTGGCGGAACCCTGGCGCAGCAGCAGGGCGGCCCCAACCAGCGAGAGCGACACCGCTACGGTCAGCACCGCCGCGATCGTCATGAGGCGGTTGCGCCACAGGTTCGCGCCCGTCTCGCGGACGACGTATTCGAGAGAAACAGGAGCCATCAGTCAGTCAACCAAAGTCCAAGTCGGTCAGGGTCCGCCGCGTCAGCCCATGCCGCCGGCGGCCACGTCGGCACCGACGCGCTCTTGCGCCGCCCCGTCGAAGCCGTAGACACCACGAGCCTGGTCGCGCACCATCGCGCCGTTCGAGAGCTCGATCACACGACGCCGCATCTTGTCCACCAGCACCTCGTCGTGCGTCGCCACGATCACCGTCGTCCCGGTGCGGTTGATGCGGTCCAGCAACTGCATGATCCCCTGCGACGTCTGCGGGTCGAGGTTCCCCGTCGGTTCGTCGGCGAGCAGGATCAGCGGGCGGTTCACGAATGCACGCGCCACGGCCACGCGCTGCTGCTCGCCGCCGGAGAGCTCGTTCGGCAGGTTGTCGCGCTTCGTCGACAGGCCGACTAGGTCGAGCACCTGCGGCACCTGGTTGGCTACCACGTGGCGGGGCCGCCCGATGACCTCGAGCGCGAACGCGACGTTCTCGAACACCGTCTTGTTGGGGAGCAGACGAAAGTCCTGGAAGACGCAGCCGATGTTGCGCCGCAGGTACGGGACCCGCCATTTGGGCAGGTCGACGATGTTGCGGCCGGCCTCGAGGATCTGACCGGTGTCCGGCAACTCCTCGCGCAGGAGCAGGCGGATGAAGGTGGTCTTGCCCGAGCCCGAGGCGCCGACGAGGAAGACGAACTCCCCCTTGTCGATCTCGATGCTGATGTCGCGCAGTGCCACGGTCGAACCGCTCTTGTACGACTTGGTGACGTTCTGAAATCGGATCATCGAAAAAAGCGGATCACCTGAAAGACCGGCAGTGGGGAATTGTGAAACGGAATTTACGGACGCCAGACCTTCGGCGCACCGCAAACATCCTAGTAGAGTCCACATTGCCGTTTCGGGTCACCGGCTCCGGTGCTGGTCAGGGAGTGGTTGTCGCCGGCCGCCCCTGACCACGTCACGCCGGATCGGCGGGCGGACTCCTACGCGCCGGACTCCCGTTGGCGCCGCAACTCGGCCTCCATGAACGCGTCGAGGTCCCCGTCGAGGACGGCGTCGACGTTGCCGGTCTCGTAGTTCGTCCGCAGGTCCTTGACCAACTGGTACGGCGCCATCACGTACGAGCGGATCTGGTTGCCCCACGCGTTGTCGACGCGCTCCCCGCTCAGGCCGTCGAGCTCGGCCTGGCGCTCCGCCCAGGCCCGCTCGGTCAGCTTGGCGCCCAGGATCTGCATCGCCTTCGCCTTGTTCTGGTGCTGGCTGCGCTCGTTCTGCACGGCCACGACGATCCCGGTGGGCAAGTGCGTGAGCCGCACCGCCGAGTCCGTCTTGTTCACGTGCTGGCCGCCCGCGCCGGACGAGCGGTACGTGTCGACGCGCAGGTCCTTCTCGTCGATCTCCACCTCGGTCGCGTCCTCGAGGAAGGGCGTCACCTCGACGGAGGCGAAGCTCGTCTGCCGGCGGTGCTGCGAGTCGAAGGGCGACATGCGGACGAGCCGGTGCACGCCGCGCTCGGTTGCCAGCAGGCCGTACGCGAACCGACCGCGCACGATGAAGGTCGCCGACAGCAGCCCGGCCTCCTGTCCCTCCGTCGCCTCGTCGATCTCGACGGTGAAGCCGCGGCGCTCGGCCCAGCGCTGATACATGCGCAGGAGCACCTCGGTCCAATCCTGCGCGTCCGTGCCGCCCGCGCCAGCGTGCACCTCGCACACCGCGTCGAACTCGTCGTACTCGCCCGCGAACAACGACTGCAGCTCGAGGGCACCGAGCCGGGACAGGAGCGAGTCGACCGTCTCGATCAACTCCGCAGAGAGTGCGGCGTCAGCCGACTCCTCGGTCAGTTCCAACAGCGCGCGGGCGTCGTCGAGCGTCGAGCGGAGCCGGTCGAGCTGGTCGAGGTCGTCGGTGACCCGGCCGAGCTCGCGGGTGACCGAGCGGGCGTTGTCCTGGTCGTCCCAGAGGTCTGGCTTG
>Ga0306920_100007453_pt1 | contig 14422 bp, 10 predicted proteins | sample flu12Cox44000170_FD_204666 | JGI IMG/M metagenome (GOLD analysis project Ga0306920, IMG submission 204666) | Lab enrichment of tropical soil microbial communities from Luquillo Experimental Forest, Puerto Rico - flux4day.12C.oxic.44.000.170 (v2)... | ecosystem: Environmental > Terrestrial >...
GGGCTACGGCGACAACCTGCTGATCGAGGATCTGTCGTTCAAGCTCCCTCCCGCCGGCATCGTGGGCGTGATCGGGCCGAACGGCGCGGGCAAGACCACGCTGTTCCGCATGATCACCGGGCCGGACAAGCCGGACGCCGGAACCCTCCGGATCGGCGAGACCGTGAGCCTCGCGTACGTGGATCAGTCGCGCGACGCGCTGCCGCCGGAGGCGAACGTGTGGGAGGCGATCGCCGACGGCAGGGACACGCTCGAGCTCGGCAAGCGCACGATCAATTCACGCTCGTACGTGGCGGGGTTCAATTTCAGGGGCGCGGATCAGCAGAAGCGCGTCAAGGATCTCTCGGGCGGTGAGCGGAACCGCGTGCACCTTGCGCGCATGCTGAAGGGCGGCGCGAACGTGCTGCTGCTCGACGAGCCCACGAACGATCTCGACGTGGACACGCTGCGCGCGCTCGAAGAGGCGCTGCTCGCGTTCGCGGGCTGCGCGGTCGTGATCTCGCACGACCGCTGGTTCCTGGACCGCATCGCCACGCACATGCTGGCGTTCGAGGGCGACTCGCAGGCGGTGTGGTTCGAAGGCAACTACCAGGACTACGAGAAGAACCGCCACCAGCGGCTCGGCGCCGAAGCCGACCAGCCGCACCGAATCAGGTACAAACGCCTCGCGCGCGTGTAGTGCCCGCCCGCGGGGCGTCAGCGCACCACCATCACGACGTGCCGGATCTCGCGGTCCTCGGCGCGGAGGCGCGCGAAATAGACTCCGGATGGGACGCCGCGCCCGCGATCGTCGGTGCCGTCCCAGATCAGCTGATGCGGCCCCGCCTCGCGCTCCCCCGCTTCCAGCACGCGCACGCGCTGTCCGTTCGCGCCGAACAATTCCAGCTCGACCGCGCCGGCACGTGACAGCGCATAACTCATGCGTGTGGTGCCCGTGCTCGGATTCGGCGACGGGGCGGCAAACCCGAGCGCGTAGGACGCCGGCACGCTCACCCACGCCTCGGGCGTGAACTGCGTGGCGCCCGCCTCGAGCCAGCCCAACCGGTACGCGTAGCGGCCGCCCGGATTCACGCCGCGGTCCTCGAACGTCAGCCGACCGGTGCCATCGAACGCGCCCTGGCCGACCGGGGTCCACACTTCACCGGGCGCGTGGCGCTCGATCGTCGCCCCGACGCCTGGCGCGGGGCCGGACCAGGTGAGCGTGACGAGGCCCGGCGTCGCGTTCGCGTCCACGAGCGAGATCAGCGCCGGCGTGGAGACGCTCACGCAGCGCACCGACGTCGCGCAGCTCTGGGTGCTCCCCGGAAAGAACGGATCCGTCACGGCAAGCGTGACCACGGTCGAGTCCAGATTGCACACCGGCGGCAGCACGGTCGCGGTGACCGAAAGGCTCTGCCCCGGATCGAGGCTCACCGCCCCGGAGCCGCCGGGCGACGCGGAAATGATCCACCCGCGCGAGTCGGAGAGCGACCAGTTGAACCCGCGGGTGTAGTTCCCCGTGTTCGTGAGATCGAACTCCACCATGGTGTCGGGCGAGGCCGTGACCTCGAGCGATCCGGGACAGCCAATGGTCGCGGAGTGCACGCTCGCGTCCGCGAAGATATCTGGGTCGCCGTTCCGCCCGTCGGTGAACGCGGTGACCACATGGTCGCCATCGGCGGAAATGTGCATGTAGTCCCCGATGACGTTTCCATTGCTGATGCAGAGCGCCGAGGTCCATACCGCGCCCGCGTCGGCGATCGGTCGATTCGGCCCCCAAGTCACGCCGCCGTCTCCCGACGACACCGTGAACGCCCGGCACTTGTCGCCGAAGAACGGGTCATCCCGGTAGTCGAGCCACGCGCAATGCACCCGCCCCGAGCCATCCACCGTGACCGTGGGGTACACGCTGTCGTAGCCGGGCGGATTGTCGGGCAGACGGACCGGGGTGCTCCAATTCACGCCGTCGTCCGACCACGCGAACAGTCGAGCGCGATGTCGTTCGGGCCCGGCGACATCAGCGCGGTGGCGATGACATAGAGGCCGTTGCCGCTGAAGTTCGCATCGGGCCTGATCTCGGCGTAGTACACGCCGTCCGAGGGCAGCGAATAAACGATGCCGTTGTCCGTGAGACCGGACCACGCGACGATCCTGTCGGTGGAGAGGTCCGCGGGGTTCGAAGGGTGATGGATGTAGACGCTCAGGGTCGTGCTGGTCGAATCCCAGTTCACGAGCGCCGCGAACGTCTGGCCTGCCTGCCCGCTGAACTTCCAGAAGTCCAGGTCGTTCGCGAAGCACGTGCCGCGCAGCAGCTGGCCCGGGGTGAACGACTGTGCCTGGATGAGCGATTGGTTCGGCTCCATGTCCAAGAGCGGCGGCAGCGTGTTGAACGGGCCGGCGAAGTAGTCGATCGAACCCTCCCACGTGAGGTACGCCCTGCCCCGGTGCGGTCCGTTCGTGTTGTCCACGGCGATCCCCGGCACCACCAGTCCGAAGCCGCGCAGCTGCCCGGGTGCTCCGTTCCACTGGTCGGAATGGAAATGGGAGACGATCTGCTTCGGTCCGAAGGAATGTCCGAAATCCGCGGATCTGGCGATCGCGATGTCGTCGTGGAAGAGATTCGTCTCCCACCACGTCACGTAGACTTCCCCGTTCGGCCCGACCGCGGGCTGCGCGTCCTGATATCCGAGCGCCGTATCCTCGGGCGCGAGCGTGACCGGCGGGGCGATGGGATTCAGACTCGCGTCGAATGCCTGGACCTTGATGGCGTTGTTGATCTGCCCGAAGTCGGCCCAGGTGAAATAGACGTTTCCGGTCAGCGAATCCACCGTCATGAAAGGGCGGTCGTAGAAATGGTGGGACGGATCCGGATTCGTCACCGTACGGGTGATCCGGTCGATCACGAAGCTCGCGCCCGAGAAGTGACCCTTCGCGCACCCCACGCCCGTGAAGGTCGCCCCGCCGCCACCGTGCAGGGCGCTGATGTAGAACTCGCCGGTCTTCCGGTTCACCGCGACCGCGGGGTCGCCGTACATCTGGCCGTTCTGCTCGGTGGGCGGGAATCCGAGTGCGTCGGTGTACGTGAGTCCGCCGTCGATCGAGTAAGCGTAGTCTTCCCGTGTCTTCGAAATGCAGGTCCCGCCGTAGTTGTTGAAGGCGACCACGACCTGATTCCCGAACACCGCCACGCTGGGCTCGACCTGCGCGGTGGGAAGATTCTTGCACTGGGTGCAGCTGCCCATGCGCAGATTGACGATGGCGTCGGCCGCCATCGATCCCGTCGTCCGGGTCGCGTAAGGGCGGACCGCGTCCCGGTCGGCTCCACCGGGCCCCGCGCCGCCTTCGGGAGCCAGGTCGTCGAGCAACCCGTGGCTGCGCAGCGCCTCGACCAGCGGGTGATTCGGATCGAACCCCCCGTCGAGCGCGACGCGCACGTTCTGGATGTTGTCGGGTGGAATCAGCCGCCAGGCGATGGACTTGTGCGGCGGAGCATCCGCCAGGCCGGTGTGGGAAAAGACGAGAGTCGCGCTTGCGACCGCGAGCGCGCGCAGCGATACAGCCAGGGATTTCATGTCGCCCGATCCTGAATCCGAGGGGGCCGGATTCGATGTCACAGGGGGATGTCAGGCGACCAGGAGTCTATCGCCAGCCCGCGGCTCCGGCAACCACCAACTTCCGCTCAGCGCACCTCGCCGAACTTCGGCATCTTCCACAGCAGGTGCGCGTCCGCGGTCACGAAGTGCGCCGGAGTCGGGTCCTGATCGTACTGGTGGTAAGCGGCGCCCACCCCGAGAAAGAGCGTCTCGTTCACGCGGAAGTTCACTCCCCCGCCCGCATTGAAGCCGAAGTGAGTCTTCGCGTAGTTGCCGGTGCCGTAGGGTGTGGTCAGCTTCGCGTTGTACTTGTAGGGCCCTCCACCGACCTTGAGGAACGGATGCACGAGCCCCTCACCCGGCAGCTGGGTCATGAGGTGCGCGGAGATCTGCCACGTGTTGAACGTGATGCCCGCGCCCGGCCCGTAGTAGGCGGTCGCCTGTGCGTTGAGGTCGTCCACGCCAGCCCACGCGTGATAGTTGAGATCGCCGCCGAGTCCAAACACGGGCGTGAGCATCGCGGTGTACGAGCCGTCCATGTGCCAGCCGTTGCGCGCCAGCTGCTTGAAATCACCCTGCGGGATGTTCGGGCCTCCGCCCCAGCCGATCCACGACGTCACTTCGGCGCGCGCGGGCCGAGCGCAGCACAGCAGCGCGACGCACGCGGTTCCAAGCCATCCGAAACGCATACCACCTCCGTGTGAGCGCGTTTCCGCGCGGCCGCTCGCACCCTGCGATTCCATGGGGTTTTCGGCCCGGGAGCCCGCCGGCTTGAGGGCCGGGCTTTCGCGCGCCCGCGCGCTCCCGTAAGCTTCCCGCATGAGCGCCGCCCCTCGCCCCGCCCTGCCCGTGCGCCCGCGCACACCATGACGAACGCGCGCGATCGCTGGTCGGATGGAGCGCAGTACGAGCGTTACATCGGCCGCTGGAGCCGGCTCGTCGCGCGCGAGCTCCTGGCGTGGATCGCCGTGCCCTGGAGATCGAACTGGCTCGACGTCGGATGCGGAACCGGCGCCCTCACGCAGACCATCCTCGCGCGCTGGCAGCCCGGCGCGCTGCTCGGCGTGGATCGCTCGCCGACGTACGTCGCGACCGCGGCGCGCGCGACCGACGACGAGGCGGCGTTGTTCGCTGCGGCGGACGCCATGGCGCTGCCGGTTCCAGAAGGACAGTTCGACGCCGCGGTCTCCGCGCTGGTGCTGAACTTCGTGCCCGAGCCGGCGCTCGCGCTGCGCGAGATGCGCCGCGCGGTGCGTCCGGGCGGCGTCGTGGCGTTCTACGTCTGGGACTACGCCGATCGCATGCAGCCGATCCGGCACTTCTGGGACGCGGCGATCGCGCTCGATCCTGCTGCGCGCGAGAAGGACGAGGCGGTGCGGTTCCCGATCTGCCGTCCCGCCACGCTCGAGGCGGAGGCGCTCGGCGCGGGACTCGCCGACGTCGAATGTCGCGGGCTCGAGGTGCCGACCGACTTCGAGGATTTCGACGATTACTGGACGCCGTTCCTGTCCGGCGAAGGGCCTGCGCCCGGCTACTGCGCGTCGCTCGACGAGCCGCGCCGCGCGCGGCTGCGCGACGCTCTGAGAAGGCGCGTGACGCCGCTCCCCGACGGCTCGATCAGCATGGTCGCGCGCGCGTGGGCGGTGCGGGCCAAGCGGCCGGAGGAGTGATGCGCGGGGCGGGCCGCGCGCGCGCCGCTCAGCGCGCCCGGACGCCCTCGGCCCAGCAGCGCGCGAACCAGAACGCGGCGTCGGGCCGCTTCCCCCACGCGCGCAGCGTGGCGAGCCCCTCGGTGAATCCCGCCGCATCCACTCCGCCGGTCGCGAGGATCGGATCGCGCGCGCCTTCCAGGAGTCCGGCCATGTTCTCGACCAGCGCGCCGAGGCGCTCGTCGCCGGCGCACGCACCGAAGAAGAGCCACATGTTGCGCCGCGGCGCGCCGCCGGCCTCACTCAGCAGCGCGACGAGCCGCCGGCCGACGTACGGATCGTTCCCGAGCCGGTCGTACGTGCGCATATAGCTGCGCCAGACCGCCATCACGCCGGGCGGCTCGGGCGCAAGCCGCAGCACGTCGTGATCGTCGTCCTCGAGCACCACGCGCCCGCCGGGCTTGACCGCGCGCACCAGGTGCCGCACGACGCGCTGCGGATCCGGCACGTGCTCGAGCACGAAGCGGGCGTGCGCGATGTCGAACGCGCCCCACTCGGCGGCGGTGAGCGGCGGATCGAGCGCATCCCCGGCGCGGATCTCGATCAGCGCTTCCTCGCCCGCCTCGCGCGCCTGGCGCAGCCCCTCGGCGATCTGCTCCGCGCTGCGCTCGATGCCGAGCGCCGGGACGCCGGTCGCGCGCGCGAGATCGCGCGTGAACTGCGCGAGCCCGCAGCCGACGTCCAGCACGCGCTCGCCGCGGCACGGCGCCATCTCGCGCAGCGAGGATTCGTTCAGCAGCCGGTTCAGCGCCGAGAGCCGCCGTTGCTCGATCGGCTCGGTGCCGTGGACGTAGCGCGAATCCGGAGTCGAGGTGCCCACGACGCTCAGGGCACGACCACGATCGTGCCCTTCATGCCCTTGTGGGCGTGTCCGTCCACGTGGCAGAAGAACTCGTACTCCCCGGCCCTGGTCGGGGTGAACGTCTCGGTCTTGCCGCGGCCGATGAGTCCGAGATTCGCGCTGAACTCGATCCCGGCGTCGGCGGCATTGCACGTCACGTTGTGCGGAGCGACCCACGAGCTGTTGTTCATCTTGAGCTCGACCGGATGCCCGGCCTTGACCACGATGCGCGACGGCTCGAACCAGTACGAATGTGCGAGGAGCCTGACGTGCTGGACGCCCTTGGCGTCGGCCTGCGCGGTCACTTCGGTGGGCGGCCGGTTCACTCCCGAGGAGCAACCGGCGAGAACGAGCGTTGCGGCGAGGAGCCAGCGGCGCATCATGTCATGCCTCCGGGCCAGGAGTGGGAAACGGCGCATGATCGCGCAGCGCGTCGGCGCGCCGCAAGTCGGCGCGGCGCCGGTTGACCCTCTCCGAAGCCACGCCCTATGCTCCGCTCGTGCCCATCGTCCAGATCGAGAATGTCCGCATGAAAGGCCGCCGGAACAGCGTGACCTGCCGGATCGGCCGCGTTCCGGTCGGCGGCGGATACCCGGTCGTGGTGCAGTCCATGACGAACACCGACACCGCGGACGCCGCGGCCACCGCGGCCCAGGTGATCGACCTCGCGCGCGCCGGCTCCGAGATCGTGCGCGTCACGGTGAACACGCGCGAGGCCGCCGCCGCGGTCGCGGAGATGGTGAAGCGCGCGCGCGCCGATGGGCTCGGGACACCGGTCGTCGGCGACTTCCACTACAACGGGCACACGCTGCTCACCGAGTTTCCGGATTGCGCACGCGCGCTCGACAAGTACCGCATCAATCCAGGCAACGTCGGCGTGGGCGAGAAGCACGACGAAAACTTCCGCCGCATGATCGAGGTCGCGATCGAGCACGGCAAGCCGGTGCGGATCGGCGTCAACTGGGGCTCGCTCGACCGCGCGCTGCTCACGCGCCTGATGGACGAGAACGCGCGGCGCGCCGAGCCGCTCGAGGACCGCGAGGTCGTGCTCGAGGCGATGCGCGAGAGCGCGCTGCGCTCCGCAGAGCTGGCCGAGCGCTTCGGCCAGCCGCACGACCGCATCGTGCTGTCGGCGAAGGTGAGCGACGTGCGCGACCTGGTCTCGATCTACCGCGCGCTCGGCGCCGCGTGCGACTACCCGCTCCATCTCGGCCTGACCGAAGCCGGGCTCGGCGCGAAGGGCATCGTCGCCACGACCGCGGCGCTCGCGATCCTGCTCTACGAAGGGATCGGCGACACGATCCGCACGAGCCTCACCCCCGCGCCCGGCGGCGACCGCGCGGACGAGGTGCGGGTGAGCCAGCAGATCCTCCAGTCGCTCGGGATCCGCCACTTCACGCCGCAGGTGACGTCGTGCCCGGGTTGCGGGCGCACGACCAGCACGTACTTCCAGGAGCTCGCCGCCGACGTGACCGCGCACATCCAGCGGCGCATCGCCGCGTGGCGCGAGCGCCACCCGGGCGTCGCCGAGCTGCGCGTCGCGGTGATGGGCTGCGTGGTGAACGGCCCCGGCGAGAGCAAGCACGCCGACATCGGCATCTCGCTGCCGGGATCGGGCGAGGAGCCGCGCGCTCCGGTCTACGTGGACGGCAAGCTCGCCGTCACGCTCAAGGGCGACACGATCGCGCGCGATTTCGCACGCCTGCTGGATGAGTACGTCGAGAAGCGCTACGCCGCGAAAGACTGATCGCGCGAGCGCCGCACCCGGACCGCGCCACACGATGCGCTGGCCGTGGTCCCGGGCGCTGATTGCGATCGGAGTCGCCGCGTTCGCGTGGCGCTTGAGCTTCCTGCTCCGGCTCATGCGCTCGATCCTGTTCGGCGATCTCTATTCGGACGCCGCGATCTTCTGGACCTGGTCGGGAAGAATCATGCGCGGGGAGCTGCCGCACCCGGCTCCTTTCTTCTTCGGCCCGATCTACGCGTACGGCCTTGCTGTGGCGCGGCAGCTCGCCGGGCGGCGGATCGAATCGATCCTGGTCGTCCAGTGCCTGCTCGGCGCGATCACCTGCGTTCTGCTGACCGACACGGTCCGCCGCGTGACGTCGCGCCGCGCCGCGCTGGTCGTCGGGATGCTGCTCGCGCTCAATCCGATGCTGGTGTTCTTCGATGCACAGGTGCTGATGGAGAGCCTGCTGCTCGCGCTCCAGGCGCTCTTGATCTGGATCATCGCCGCGTCGAGCGGCGGACGCTTGTCCGCTCCGCGCTCGCTGATGGCCGGGATTCTGATCGGCTTAATGGCCGAGGGCCGCTCCCTCTTTCTGGTCCTCCTGATTCCGCTGCTCGCGTTGATCGCTCGCGCCAATGCGGGTCGCAGGGGCCGGCTGCTCGCCGCTGCGGCCGCTGTGCTCGGGACCGCGCTCGTGACCGTCTTCTCGCTCGCGCACAACATCCGGGCGGGCGCCGGATGGCTGCCGTACACCTACAGCTTTGGATACAACCTCTACGTCGGGAATCATGCGGGGGCATCCGGCACGTTCGCGACGATCACGGGAACGTCCGACATCACGGTCGACTCGACGCGCATCGGCGCCGACTGGGGTTCCGCGGATGGGCGCGACTACATCTTCTCCACGACCGGCCGGCGACTCGGCCCGCGCGAAAGCTCGAGCCATTGGGCCGCGCTCGCCACACACTATGTGCGTGCGGAGCCGGCGAGCGCGCTTCGCGGGCTCGGCATGCGGCTTCTCATGCTCTGGAACCACCACGAGTACCCGCAGATCGAGAACGCCGACGAGTTCCGCACGGTGTGCGGCCCGCTCGGGCTGCCGATCCTCGGCGGATTCGGCGGTCTCGCGATCCTGGCGCTGATCGGACTCGGCGACGCGTGGAATTCCGGCGCGACCGCGCGCTGGCTGATCGCGAACCTCGGCCTGCTGACGATCGGGACCGCGGTTTTCTTCGTCACCGACCGCTATCGCTGCCACCTGATTCCCGCGACGGCGGCGCTGTCCGCATGGGGGATCGAGCGCGTATGGACGTCGCTGCGCGAGCGAATTGTTCCGCGCGGCGCGATCGCAGGCGCGCTCGCCGCGCTGCTCGTCGTGTTCGCGCCGCTGCCCTATGTCCACGGCGCGCGCTATGAATGGAGTCTGAATGCCGATCTCGGAGCACGCTGGCTGAAGCGCGATCCCGGGAGGGCCTCGAGCTATTTCGCGAACGCGATCGCGCTCGAGCGCTCCGAAAAGGTTCGCTGGCGTGACAACGACGAAGGAAGGCTCGAGCGCGCCACCGTCTACAGCGGATACGCCGAGGCGCTCCGGCGCTCCGGAGAAGTGGACGCCGCCGCAAACTACCTCGCCGCCGCGGCGGGGCTCGCGCCCGAATCCGCGCGCATCCAGGCGGAGTGGGCGGCCATGTCGAAGCGCATGCAGGGCGCAGGTGGAATGACCGAGCGCGCCTGGGCGGCAGCGCAGCGAAATCAATTCGCGGCGGCGGAGTCACTGTTCGCGCTCGCGGTCGCCACCGACCCGCATCAGCCGGATGCATGGGCGGCGCTCGTACGGCTGCGGATCCAGCGCGCGGACGTCGCGGGAGCGGACTCCGCCCTCAGCATGGCCGGGCAGGCGGGGCTCGGCGGCGCATCGCTCGTCGCTCACCGCGCGCTCGTCGCGGCGGCGCGGGGGGACCGCGAATCCGCCCGGATGCTGCTCGCCCAGGTCCCGCCCGGCGCCGCGTCCGATCCGTTGCTCTCGAGCGTGATCCAGGCGACGCGCCAGCTGCTCCAGCGGCCGCCGTCGCCCGCGTCTCGCTAGCGCGCCGGCCGCGCGCTACTCCAGCGCCGCGAGGATCGCCTTGCCGAGCTCGGTGAGCGATGGATCGCGCGCGCCCATCACGAGCACGAGGTCGCCGGCGCGCGCCTCGGCCGCGACGCGCGCGATCAGCTTCTCGCGCGAGGCCGCGAACTCCGCGCCACGGCCGCAGGCCGCGATCTCGGCCGCGATGTCGGCGGCGGAAAAATCGCGCTGCGCGGTGCCGCCGGCGTAGAAGATCTCGAGCAGCCACAGTCGGTCGTCCGGCGCGAGCGCGCTCGAGAACGTCTTCACGAAGTCCGCGCGCAGGAAGCGCGTGGGGCCGAAACCGTGCGGCTGGTAAACGGCGAGCACGCGCTGCGCGCGCCGGCGCGCGGTCTCGATCGCGGCCGCGATCTTCGCGGGATTGTGCGCGAAGTCGTCCACCACTTCGACACCGCTCGCGATCCCGAGCGACTGGAAGCGCCGGCCCACGCCGCGAAACGCGCCGAGCGGCGCCACCATGGACTCGAGCTCGACACCCACAGTGAGGCAGCAGGCGATCGCGGCGAGCGCATTCTCGACGTTGTGCCTCCCCGGCACCGGCAGCCTCACGTGCACATCGGAGACGTCGAACGTGCTCTGGTGGGAGTCCAGCACGACGTTGCGGCCGCGCACTTCCGCCGCCGCGCCGGTGCCGAACACCAGCGGATCGGGGCCGAGCGCGATCAGGCGCGCATCTTCCCCGCACACGAACCGCCCGCGCACCTGGCTTCGGAACGTGCGGAACATCTCGAGCACGTCGTCCATTTCCTTGTGGTCGCGCTGGAGATTCAGCGCCACGCCGATCGCGGGCGAATAGCGCGTCACGGAGCCGTCGCTCTCGTCCGCCTCGACCACGAGCAGGTCGGACTTCCCCGCCCACGCGTTGCCCCACAGGCCCTGCTCCTGGAGCAGCGCGAGGTCGCCGCCCGTGATCACGGAGGGATCGCGTCCGGCGCCGCGCAGGATCTCGAAGATCATCGCGACCACGGTCGACTTGCCGCTCGTTCCGGTCACCGCGATCGTGCGCCGCGACGCGACGAAGTGCGCGAGCAGCTCGGAGCGGTGCACGATCGGGATCCCGAGCCGGCGCGCGGCCGCCATGTCGGGCACCTGCTCCTCGACCGCGGTCGAGACCACGAGCGCGGCGCAATCCTCGGAGACGCCGCGGCCATCCTGCGGATGCACGACGATCCCGAGGCGCTCGAGCATCCCGCGTGCGCCGGAGCGCTCGGCGCGATCGAAGCTGCGATCGCTCCCGCTCGCCTTTCCGCCGGTCATGACCTGGAACTGCGCGAGCGCGCTCATGCCGCTGCCGGCGATGCCGGCGTAGTGGAAGCGCCCCTTGCCGCCGGGATCGGGCAGGCTCGATGCATCGTCGGGCACGATCACGACCGCATCGCCCTCGCGCACGCGGTCGAACAGATCGATCACCTCGTCGTTCGCGAGCCGGACGCAGCCGTGCGAGGCGGGCGTGCCGAGCCGCGACTCGTGATTCGTGCCGTGAAAGTAGATGTAGCGCTCGAGCGAATCGCGTCCCGGGCCGCGATTGACGCCGTCCTCGAGCCCCTCGAGCGTGAGCACGCGCGTCAGGATCATGTCCTCGTCGCGCGGCTCGCCGGTCCAGCGCGCGCCGGTCGCGACGCGGCTCTCGAACACCGCGCCCGTGGGCGCACCCGCACCGATGCGCGCGTGCACGCGATGCCATCCGGGCGGCGTGCGCAGCGATCCGTCCTCTCCGCCGATGCCCGCCGCCGCGGTCGAGACCGGATACTCGCCGAGCACGCGGCCGCTCTCGATCAGCACGAGGCGCTGGCGGCGGACATCCACGAGGAGGAGCCGCGCGGGAAGTTCACGATGCGGCGACGCGCTTCGCGCGAGCGCGCCTCGCGCGAGAGCCAGCGCACGCTCGGAGGCAATCGGCGTGCTGGGAATCACGACCGCACTCTGCCACAGGGAAGCCGGAAAGCCGAACGCACGAAGCCGCGTAGGCGACTTCGTGCGTTGCCAGTGCATCCCGGTCGTCTGCGCACTGGGGCCAGCCCGCTCGAACACTGCCACTGGAGCGCCGTTTCGATGCAGGCCGTGCGGCCCAGCGCCCCAGGCGCGCACGCCCAGGAGGCATCATGATAGTGTCAAGAATGTAAGGAGGGAGTCAAGTCAATTTCGCCCGGGCTAAACACCGCCCGGTTTTGACAGCCCGGGTGCTCTCGGTGCAGCGTTGGCGCGCCGAGTTCGCTTGCCCGGCTCGTTCCACGTTGAAATCGTTCGTCTCCACGGAGGAATCATGTTCATCCGCCGCGATGATCCCCCCGCAGGTCTCAGGTTCGCCGGCGTGATGCGCCGCGCCGCGCCGGTCATGATCGTACTCGCCGCCCTTGCCGCGCTCCCAGGCCGCTCGCATGCCGCCGACATGCCGCACATGCAGCACGCCGGGACGACCGCGAGTCCGCACTTTGCGCTCGGGCCGCGCCAGTACAAGATCAGCACGCGCTCAGCCGCGGCGCAGGCGCATTTCAACGACGGGCTGAACTGGGTGTGGGCGTTCAATCTCCAGGAGGCGCAACGCTCGTTCGAAGCGGCGGCGAAGGCCGACTCCAACTGTGCGATGTGCTGGTGGGGCGTCGCGCTCTCGCTCGGCCCGCACATCAACGTGCCCGCGATTCCGGAGCGCACCGTGGCTGCGGATCACGCGGTGAAGCGCGCGGTCGCGCTCGAGGCGAACGCCTCGGAATCCGAGCGCGCGCTGATCGACGCGCTGACGCATCGCTACAGCGATCCCGCGCCCACCGATCCCGCGGTGCAGCATGGCCTGGATCAGGGCTACGCGGACGCGATGCGCGCCGTGGCGAAGCGCTTCCCGAACGACATGGACATCCAGTCCCTGTTCGTCGAGGCGCTGCTCGACCTCAGGCCCTGGGACTACTGGACGGCGGACGGCAAGCCCCAGCCCGGCACGGACGAGATCCTGAGCACGCTCGAGACCGTCCTCAGGCGCGATCCGCGCCATCCCGGCGCGAACCACTATTACATCCACGCGCTCGAGGCCTCGCCGCATCCCGAGAAGGCGCTGGACGCGGCGAACCGGCTCGGCACGCTGATGCCCGCGTCGGGCCACCTGACGCACATGCCGTTCCACATCTACCTGCGCGTCGGCAGCTACGCGAAGGCCGAGGAGGCGAACCGCAAGGCGGTGGACGCGGATCTCGCTTACGCCGGGAAGGTCGAAGTCCCGATGTTCATGCACATGTACACCGCGCACGATTTCCAGTCGCTGAGCTTCTGCCAGATGATGCAGGGCAAGAGCGCCTCCTCGATCCGGAACGCGCGCGAGGCCGAGAAATGGGTTCCAGTGGAATTCGCGCTCGCGATGCCCGGAGTGGATTTCTTCCTCGTGTCGAGCGACATGATGCTCGCCCGCTTCGGCCGCTGGGACGACATCCTCGCCGCTCCGCCGCCGCCGGCAGGCCTGCCGTACCTCGCCGGCGTGCGCCATTACGTGCGCGGGCTCGCGTACGCCGGGAAGGGAGACCCGGCGAAGGCGCACGTGGAGAGCGACAGCGTCGCCGCGATCATGAAGGCCCTGCCGCCCGACGCGATCGAGGATCTGAACCCGACGAGCGCGCTGCTCAACGTCGCGCTCCACTCGCTGAACGGCGAGATCGCGCTCGCGGAGAAGCGCACCGACGAGGCGCTCGCAGCGCTGCGGCTCGGCGTCGCCGCCGAGGATTCGCTGCACTATTCCGAGCCGCCCGACTGGATGAACTCGGTGCGGCTTCAGCTCGGCGACGCGCTGCTCAATGCCGGGAACTCGCCCGAGGCGGAGGTCGTGTACCGCGCGCACCTCGAGCGCCATCCGAACGACCCGTGGGGGCTGAACGGGCTCGCGCAGAGCCTCGAGCGCCAGTCGAAGAGCGCGGAGGCGAAGGAAGCGCAGGGCAAGTTCACCGCCGGCTGGGCGACGGCGGACGTGAAGCTCAAGGGTTCGAAGTTCTAGAGGGGATCCACCGCGGAGCGGCGTTGCGAGATCCCTTCTAGCGAATCACCGCGGCGCGCGCGAGCAGGGCATGGCCGCTCTGCGTGAGCCTCAGCCAGTAGACTCCCGGGGCGGCATTGGCGCCGAGGTCGAGCGCGACGGTGTGGCGGCCGGCACCGAGCGAGCCGACCTCACGCGACAGCACCGCACGGCCCGCCACGTCCAGCACGCTCAACGTCGCCGGCGACTCATCGCGCAGTGACAGCGAGACGTTGAGGGTGCGCACCGCCGGGTTGGGCCGCGCGCCCTCCAGAGCGAACACCGCCAGCTTCGGCACGTCCACCCAGGTCTCGGGGGTGAACTGCTCGGCGCCGCCGTCCACGTAGCCCAGGCGGTAGGCGTAGCGCGTCCCCGCGACCACCGTCTGGTCCACGAAGCTCAGCCGATCCGGCGCTTGCAGGGTCGGCGCGCCGAGTGACTGCCACGCGCTG
>Ga0306920_100007454_pt1 | contig 14422 bp, 13 predicted proteins | sample flu12Cox44000170_FD_204666 | JGI IMG/M metagenome (GOLD analysis project Ga0306920, IMG submission 204666) | Lab enrichment of tropical soil microbial communities from Luquillo Experimental Forest, Puerto Rico - flux4day.12C.oxic.44.000.170 (v2)... | ecosystem: Environmental > Terrestrial >...
CAAGGGGAAGGGCTGGTTCATCCGCCGCTTCGAGCTCGACGACTTCCTCCTCGGGCGCAGCGGCGCCGAGCTCCACCTGGGCGTCGCCGTTCGCGATCTCGCGCCCGACGGCGACGGTCTGTGGTCGATCGCGGGGGTGCGGGCGCGGCACCTCGTCGGTGCCGGCGGCACGCGCTGTCCGGTCGCGCGCGTGGCCGCGCCGCCACGGCCGCGAGGGCCGGTCGGCGTCCAGGAGCACGAGTTCCAGGTGGACGCCGCCGCGATCGCGCGCACGCGGGCGGGCCGCGACGGCGAGCCCGAGCTCTACCTGCACGACGATCTGCGCGGCTACTCCTGGAACGTCCCCAAGACCGGCTGGCTCAACGTCGGCTCGGGGACCGTCGATCCGAACGAGGTGCGGGCGGCCTGGCAGCGGGCGCGCCGGCACTTCAGCGCCGCGGGCCACCTGCCGCTCGAGGCCGCCGCGGAGCTCGACGCGATGAAGGGCCACACCTACTACCTGTTCGATCCGGCGCACCTCGAAGGAGCCGTTCGTGCCGGCGCCGACGGTTCCGCGAGCCTCCTGCTTTGCGGGGACAGCCTCGGCCTGGCCCAGCCGCTCACCGCGGAGGGGATCCTCCCGGCGGTGGTCTCGGGGCGCATCGCCGCCGAGGCCATCCTGGCCGGGGCGCCCGCGAGCTACCCGGCTCGGTTGGCGGCCCACCCCGTGATCGCGGACTACCGCCGCGTCGCTCGCCTGCGCCGGGTCGCCGCCGGGCGGCCGCGGCGCCGCTCGCGCGCCTCGCGTCTCGGCCGGGGGGCGGTGGCCCGAGGCTTCGCCTGGATGTTCTCGGGCGCGCGTCTGCCCGCACCGCGGCTGGTCGATCTCGCGCTCGCGGCCGTCGAGAGGTGGTCCGCATGATGGGCCTGGGGGTTCCCCGCAAGGTGGCCGCGCTCCTCGACGCCGACCGGGCCGCCGCCGACGTCACCGACGCGCTGGCCGGCGCGGGGATCACCGTGGGCGGCGACGCCCCCTGGGACATCCAGATCCGCGATCCGCGGACGTTCGCGCGCGTGCTCCGCGACGGCACCCTCGGCGTCGGCGAGACCTTCGTCGAGGGCTGGTGGGACTGCCAGGCCCTCGACCAGATGATCGCGCGCGTCGTGCGCGCCCGGATCCCCGACGAGCTCAGCAAGAGCTGGCCGCTGCGCGCGCAGCTGGTGAAGGCGCGCCTCTTCAATCCGCAGGTGGCCCGTCCGTTCGAGGTCGGGGAGCGCCACTACGACGTCGGCAACGATCTCTACGAGGCGATGCTCGGGCGGCGGATGGTCTACACCTGCGCCTATTACAGGGACGCCGCCACGCTCGACGCCGCCCAGGAGGCCAAGCTGGATCTGGTCTGCCGCAAGATCGGTCTTCGCTCCGGGATGAGGGTGCTCGACCTCGGTTGCGGCTGGGGGGGCTTCGCCGCCTTCGCCGCCGAGCGCTACGGGGCCAGCGTCGTCGGCTACACGGTGTCGCGCGAGCAGGCAGCCTGGGCGGCGGAGCATCACGGCCACCTCGCCGTCGACATCCGTCTCGCCGACTACCGTCACGCGACCGGTCACTACGACGCCGTCGTATCGATCGGCCTCATGGAGCACGTCGGGGCCAAGAACCACCGCGGCTACATGGAGCTCGCGGCGCGCTGCCTGGTCCCGGGCGGCGTCGCGTTCGTCCACACCATCGGCGGCGCCGGACCGCGCACCCAGATCGATCCCTGGTTCGACAAGTACGTCTTCCCCAACGCCGCCATCCCGACCCTCGGCCAGCTCGCGACGGCGATGCACGGGGTCCTGGTGCCGGAGGACGTCCAGAACATCGGCCCGCACTACGATCGGACGCTGATGGACTGGTGGGCCAACTTCGAGGCCGCCTGGCCCCGGCTTCGCCCCCGCTACGGCGACACTTTCTACCGCCTCTGGAAGTACTACCTCCTGGTCAGCGCCGCCTACTTCCGCACGCGCGAGCACAACCTCTATCAGATCGTCGCCACCCCCGCGGGCACGCCGCAGCCGCGCGGCGTCCGGGCCAGCTGACGTCGTCAGCGGTCGTCAGGCGTGCGGGCGAGCTGACGTCGTCAGCGGGCGTGGTGGAGCAAGAGCGTCGCGCCGCCGCCGAGCGCCGCGAGCACGCCGATCGAGTAGGCGACGATCAGCGCCAGGGGATGGCGGTTGGCGCCGCGCGCCGCCCCGTCGAGGATCCGCTGCGTGAAGGTGATGGGACACTCGATGGGCGCCTTGCCGTCGCGCACCAGCTCCAGCCGCTCGCGCATCGCCGTCACCGACGGGTAGCGCTGCGCCGGATCGTGGGCCAGGCCGTGGCGCACGAAGTGCCCGTACGCCGCCGGCGCGCCGGCGCGGCTGAAGTCGGCCAGCACGGGCGACTTCGAGAGGTCGTCGCGGACCACCGCGGCCAGCATCTCCTGCACGGTGTCGTGGTCTCCGCGCGGATGGCGGAGCGACAGGAACTCGTAGAAGGTAACCGCCAGGCTGTACACGTCGCTGCGCGCGTCCATGGCGTCGGGCCGCCCGGCCGCCTGCTCGGGCGCCATGTAGGCCGGCGTTCCCAGCAGCGAGCCCGGGCGCTCGACGGCGCCGGCGCGCCGGGCGATGCCCCAGTCCATGATCACCACCTCCCCGAGCGAGCCGACCATGATGTTCGCCGGTTTCAGGTCGCGGTGGAGGATGCCCAGGCCGTGCGCGTGCTCGATGCCGCGCAGGATCTCGTTGCAGATCTGCAGGCGGTACTCCGGCGTGTACTTGCGCAGGGTGGCGGCGTCCCCGTCGCGCAGCTTGCCGATCACCGCCTCCAGCGTCTCGCCCTCGACGTACTTCATGACGAAGTAGTACTGCCCGTCGCCGTCGACGCCGACGTCGTGGATGGGGACGATGTTGGGATGCTCGAGCTGACCGACGGTCCGGATCTCCTCGGCGAAGCGCAGCACCGCGTCGTCGCTCACCACCTCGGGCAGGAGGCGCTTGACGGCCACCGGGCGATCGATGTCGTGATCGCGCGCCAGCGTCACCTCGGCCTGGCCGCCGGCGCCGAGCGGTCGCACCGGCTCGTAGCGCGGCTTGCCGGCCAGCACCAACCGGGCCACGCCGGCGCCGGTCTCCACGCGCGGGAGCACGGTGGACCGCGGGCCTGCGCCCGGCGGGCGGGAGAGCGTCGACGGCGCGGCGGCGGCCGGCGCCGTGTGCGTCGCCGCCAGCGCGAGCGGCGTTTTCTTGGCCGCGCGCTCGGAATAGGCGCGCGTGGCCGCCGGCGAAGCGTTCGAAGCGTCGCGCTCACTCATGGTTCCGCACCCGTGCGAGTAACGCATCGGTAGGTGAGGGAGAACGCCTGAGACCCAGCCCAAGTGCGCGAGACGTCTACCTTCTCCGCTCCTAGCGCATCGCCACCTATTGGGCGATGCAGTTCGTCTGCATGATCGTCCAGATCGCGTCGGCCACGGCCGTTGCGCCCGCCGTCGTCGGGAAGAGGCCGTCGCTGGCGGTGTATTCCGGATGGCCGGTCCAGAGCGTCTGGGCATCGAGAAAATGGCAAGGGACCGTGCTCTGCGCACACGCCTGCTCCAGCGGCGCGCGCAGATCGGCGACGCCGGGAATGTTGGGGAGCTCCGGGGGGAGGACGTAGATGATGTGCTGGACGGTGCCGTCGGCGGCGACCGCGGCGAGGAATTGAGTGAAGCCGGTCTCCGCGGTCATGACGGAGGCGCTGGAGCCGTTCGCGGTGATCGTGTCCCAGGTGCCGCCGTCCATGATCACCACCTTCACCTTCGTGGCGCTCGCCTCCGCGGTCACATACTGGTTCGTGATGGCGGCCATGGTCGAGGCCGCGACCGCGTCGATCGCGTAGTCGTCACTCGGCCCGATCGCGCCGGCGGCGCGCGCCAGGTCCCTGACGCCGGTGTGCTGGTCGCCGGGCACGAGGATCCACGAGTCGCCGATCCAGACGACTTCGTTCGCGGCGACCTGGGCATGCGGGCACGAGGCGGCGCCGTCCCCAGGGCCGCCTCCGAGGCGGATCAGTCGGCCGCCGCAACCCATGATCGCGACGGCGATCGGGGCGATCAGCGCGACGATCAGCGCGAGGCGTTCGACGCGCGCCGACCGGGGCATCCCCGCGATGCTACCATCGCGGCGATGACCCCGAGCGCCGCCCTGCTGGTCGCGCTCCTCTTGCAAGGGGCAGCCGGCGCTCCGCCAGGTGAGCCGACCCGGGTGCAGTTGAGGGTGCAGGCGGCGCCGGACTGCACGTCGCGGCGCGATCTCGCGGCTCGCATCGCGGAGCGATCGCCGCGCATCGAGGTCGTCGACGAGGCGCCCGTCTCGGCCGCGGTCACGGTCACGTCGCCTCACCCCGGGAAGGTGATCGCCGATCTGGTCCTCGGCGCGGGCGGCGCCGCGCAGCCCGCGCGGCGCGTGGTCGCCCGGACGTGTCCCGAGGTCGCCGACGGCGTCGCGCTGATCATCGCCGTGACGCTCGACCCGAGCTCCCGGCGAGGCCCGCCGGCGATCGTGGCCGAGCGACGACGCGAAGAGCCCGGCGCCTCCGAGTCCGGCGCTTCTGCCGGCGCTGCCGACGAGCAGAAGCCCGCGACCGAACCGGCGCCGGCGCCGAAGCCGCCAGACCGGACCGCCCCGCCAACCCCACCGCCGGAGAGAACGGCGGCGCCCTCTCCGCCGCAGCCGACCGTCGCTGCTCGAGTCCCGAGCGCGCGGCAGTTCGGGGCGTACCTGGCCGGACAGACGGTGCTCGGCCCGGCTCCGGCGATCATGCCCGGGCTCGCCCTTTACGTGCTGGCAGCCCTGGAGCGCCAGGGGCCTTGGTCGCCCGCGCTCGTCCTCGGGGCCACGCGCGTCTGGCGGGCGGACCTTTCCGAGACGGGAGGCACGGCGAGCTTCACGCTCGACGCCGCCAGCCTCGATGCGTGCCCGTTGCGGTTTCGCTGGACGGCGCTGACCGCTCGCCCCTGCGCCTCGGCGCTGTTCGGTCGTCTGACCTCCCGCGGATCGGACGCGACGCCGACGGCGAGCGCGACGCGCCCCTTCGCCGTCGCTGGTGCGGTCATCAGCGTCGGCTTCGGGTCGAGGGTAGACGTCTCCGCGCGCCTCGCGCTCGGCCTGACGCTGATCCGGGATTCCTACGAGTTTGGAACGGATGTCTTTCATCGCGCCGATCCGATCACGGTCTCCGCGAGCGTGGGCGTCGGCGCCCATTGGCCCTGAGGTCTACGGTGCCGGCTCGCTCAGCCCGACGAGCCCGGCCACCCGCGCGGCGAGCAGGCTGCCCCGATGCTCGGCCACGAATCGCGCGGCCAGCGCCCGCGCCTCGGCTGCGCGACCTCGTTTGAGCAGGGCTTCGATCCTGATCGCCGTCGCTTCGGGGCGAAAGGTGCCGGTCGGGTATTTGTCCTGATAATGGCCCAGGAGGTCGAGCGCCCGACCGGCGTCGCCCGCGGCGAGCATCGCGCGCGCTCCGTCGATGAACTCGATCTCGTCTCGCAGGTCTCCTCCCGCGGTCGCGAGGTGCGCGCGGTGGTTCGAGGACAGCGGGTCGGGCGAGCCCTCGGCGACTTCGCCGCTGGGCCGCGCGACCTCGCTGGGCGCCGCAGGCGGCCTCTCGAGCGGCGCCGCAGGCGAGAGAGAAGTCACAACTCGCCCAGGGACCGGCGCCCGCCGGAGACGGGGACCGGCGACGGCGCCAACCAAGGCCAACGTCAGGACACCTGCCGAGATCCAGGGCCACGCGGTCGCCACTCCGGCGGCCACGGTCGCTTTCGTCGTCGCCCCTCCGAGGGCGACCTTGTTGGCGGCGGCGGCGCCGGCCGTCGCGCCCGTTCCGACCAGGCCCGCGGTCACCCCGAGCGCCCGCGCCATCCGTGCAGAGGCAGCGGCTGACGGCTCGTTCCGGAGCGCCCCTTCGAGCACGCGTCGCTCGAAATCGGTCGCCTCCCCGTCGAGCAAGCGCGGCGGCAGGTCGGTCGGTCGGCCGCTCATGACTCCCCCTCCCGCTGGATGCTCTTCTGCACGCGGGCGGCGGCCGCACGGAACTGCTCGCGCGCGCGGCGGAGGCGCGACGCGACACTTCCGAGCGGGATCTCCAGCAGCTGCGCGATCTCGGGCGAGGTCAGCCCCTCGAGCTCGTAGAGCACGAACACCTCCGCGAGGTCGGGGTCGACCTTCGACAGAACGAGATCGCAGAGCTGGATGTCCGCCCGGGTCTCGTCGGTGTCGCGGACGCCCGAGAACCGCTGATCCATGTCTTCGTCCAGCTCCCAGCGCACCGTCTTGCGCCCGAGCGTGCGCGCCAGACGCAGCGCGGTTCCAATCAAGAACGCTCGCTCGCTCCCAGACTGAATGTCCGGCAGGCGTTCGGCCGCGAGCACGAAGGTCTCCTGCGTCGCGTCCTCTGCCGCGTCCGCCGGCAACCCGCGTCGCCGCAGCGCGCGCCACACCGAAGCGTGGTGAGCGCTGAAGATCTGCGCCAAGCGCGCGCGGTCGACCTCGGGGGGAGCTACTCGCTTGGCGGACACGCCCATCGTGAAAACCGTCGGCCGCTCTCGCTGCGTGCGGGCGACCTCACGCACTCTATAAATGCCTGGAGGCGACGAATTCGATCACGAAAAGACGATTGTGTGATCGAATGGCCCCCTTTCCCGCATTACCCCGGTGCAGCCCCTGGTCTGACGCCGCTCGTCGAGTCGCGTGGCCCCATCACCGCCCGAGCGCCGTTCGATGGGTTTCGTGTACCCGACGCCTGAGGTGACTCATGACTTCCCATTGCGCACGGCTTCGCACCGTCGGCCAGCTGGCCGTCGCCTCCCTGATCTTGTGGCTGGGGTCGTGCGCGTCCTCTACGGGAAGCGGCGACACCGGCACGGCTGGTACGTCTGGTAGCGCCGGCACCACCGGGACCGCCGGGACGCGAGGCGCTGGTGGGACGACGGGAACCGCTGGCGCTTCCGGCGCGGCGGGCGCGACGGGCGCCGCGGGCAGCTCGGGCGCGGCAGGGATCTCGGGCGCGGCGGGGACGACAGGAAGCAGCGGCACGACAGGCGCCGCCGGTACGACAGGAGGAGGGGGAACGATCGGAAGCGGCGGCGCCACCGGCTCGGGTGGCGTCGGTGGCAGAGGAGGGACCACCGGCTCCGCCGGCGCGGTCGGAACCGCCGGGCGCGGGGGCGCTACCGGCTCCGGCGGCGCGTCGGGGGCGGCGGGCGGCGGACGAGGCGGGGCGGGCGGGGGTGCCACCGGCTCGGCCGGGACCGCCGGCAGCGGAACCTGTCCGGCGAGCACGGTGAAAGCGGGCGACAGCACCCAGACCATCACCTCGGGCGGCGAGTCCCGCACGTTCATCGTCCATGTCCCCACGGGCTACACGGGGAGCTCGCCCGTTCCGGTCGTGCTCGACTTTCACCCGCTCGGCGGTACGGGCAGCTCGCAGGAGGGCTCGTCGGGCTGGAAGGCGCAGTGTGACAGCGTGGGGTGTATCGCCGTGTTCCCCAATTCGTCCGCGAAGGCCGGCGACAACTCCTGGAACGCGGGCTACTGCTGCGACAACGCCGAGAAGAACCAGATCGACGACGTCCAGTTCGCGCGCGACATGATCAAGTGGCTGGAGGCCAACGCCTGCGTCGATCCGAAGCGGATCTACGCGAGCGGCGGCTCCAACGGCGGCGGCATGACCTACCGGCTCGCCTGCCAGGCCGCCGACGTGATCGCCGCGGTCGCGCCGGTCGACTTCCGCTGCGTCACCGGAAAGGACCCGCTCGCGACCGCGGGACAGGTGACGGCCACGAACAACACGGCCTGCGTCTGCACGCTCCCCCGGCCGATCTCGGTCGTCGCGTACGACGAGGGCCAGGACAACTCCATCGTCCCCTACAACGGCGCCCAGACGCCGAGCCTGGCCACCGATTGCGCCCCCAACATGACCTGCGTGGGGATCGGCTTCCCGAGCGCGGTGGTGAACTTCGCCACCTGGGCGAGCTTCGACGGGTGCGCCGGGTCGGCGACCACCGACGCGAACAATTCGATCTGCCAGCAGTACACGTCGTGCAAAGACAGCACGACGGTCATCCTCTGCACGAATCCCTCGTCGAGCCACCTCGCGGCTTACTCGAGCGCGACGGCTAAGGTCGCGGCGACGGCCTGGAACGTGTTCAAGACCCAATCGCTGCCGTAGCCGCGGTCGCTAGAGCGGCGACAAGCTCGGATCGCGCGGCGCCTGTGGGCAGGCGGGGGACGTCACGCAGTCGTAGACCTGCTGCTCCACGAACTGGCCGCCCTGGACGGTCCACTGCACGACGCGGCTCCTGACGTCGCCGGCGGCGTCGAAATCGACGGGGCCGGAGCCGCCGTCGTAGTTCAGGTTGACGGTGGGGTTCTGGATGATGGCGCCGATCGCGTCCGCGAGGGCGTTCGTGCCCGCGGTCACCACGAGGCGCTTCGGGTCTTGCGAGGCGGGCACGCTCAGCGTCTTCAGGTTGTCGCGCACCAGCGTCGGCGTCACCTCCGTCGACGGATCGTCGACCTGCTGCGAGGCCTTCACGAGCGCGAGGAGCGCCATGATCGTCGCGTCGTAGCCCTGCGACTGACTCGGGAGCGGCGGCCAAAAGATTTCGGTCGTTTGCTCGGCGGCGAAGGCCGCGCCCGCGGGGCTCGACTCGTAGGCGATGCTGGACACGCCGAGCTGGCCGTCGGCCACCGCGCCGAGGTCGGCGAGCACCTCGTTCCGGCGGAACGACGCGTCCTCGAGGATCTGCACGGTGGCGCCCGTCATCTCGTAGGCCTTGCTGAACGGGATCGCGACGTCGATGAGCGTCTTGTTGACGATCAGGTCCGGGGGATGTCCATCCGAGGCGTCCAGCGCGTTCAAGATGACGCCGGTGTAGCTGAACGTCGTGGGATCCGCGCCGGGGTCGAAGGAGACGGTCTTGGTGACGAGGGGCGCGGCGCCGTGGCTCGGATCGTTCGCGTAGCCCGCGAACGCGTTTTGCTCGTCGGTGATGCTGGCCTGGGCGGACGCGTCGTTCGTCCCGATCCAGACGATCTTGATCACACCGTCGCCGTTGATGTCGCCATCGGTCGTGGGCCCGCGATGGAAGGCGTAGGCGGCCCGGACGGCGGCGATCGGGGCGCTGACCGGGCAGGTGCGGAAGAACCACTCGCCCGGGTCGGCGAGCGCCGCCTGTCGAATCGGATCTGGATCGGTGGCCGCCGCGTCGTTCAGCGCGGCCGAGGTCGCCGCGAAGCTGACGAGCGGGATCATGTCCGTCTTCTGCGCGCCGACCTCCTCGTAGTTCCACATGTTGGCGCCGATCGAGCTCGCCGACGTGTCGGTGACGACGATCTTCGCGCCGAGCGCGCCGTACTGGCTCATCACGTCGTGCGCCATCTGCTCCATGGAGAGGGCGTCGCGCGTCTCGACGCGAAAGGTGATGGCCTTCCGCCACGCGCCTTGCTGGGTGGCGGCGACGTTGGCGAGAGCCGCGTTCATGTCGGCGATCGCCAGTTCCACGCCGGCGGTCATGTCGCTGACGTCAACGCCGGATCGTTGCGGGAGCATCGCGCCGACGACCAGCTCGGACGCCGCCGTCGCGCCGGCGGTGCCCGTCGCGCCGGCGGTGCCCGTCGCGCCGGCGGTGCCCGTCGCGCCGGCGGTGCCCGTCGTGGCGGCGGTCCCTGTCGCGCCCGCGGTGCCCGTCGTGCCGCCGGTGCCTGGGGCTCCTGAGCCTCCGCCGCCGCATCCGGCGACGGAGAGAGCAACGAACAGCAGGGGCCCCCTACGCGCAGCGCACACAATCGTCCTGCCTGTGATGAGACATCGATACCCGGGGCCGACGACTTGAGCCCCGACCATGACTAGGCGCGTCTGGTCGAGCTGTAGAAACTGACCTGCGGGATGCCATCCAGGCCCGGCCCTGACAGAATGAACGGGAGCAGCAGGACAAATGAGCACGCCTAGGGTCGTCGTATATTCCACCAACTATTGCGGGTTCTGCCGTCGCGCCGAGGAGCTTCTCCGGCGCGAGCGGATAGCCTTCGAGACCATCGACGTCACGGGTGATCTGCGCGCGCGCGCAGAGCTCGTGGCACGCGCCAATGGGCGCCGCACCGTGCCGGTGATCTTCATCGACGGCGAACCGATCGGCGGCTACCAGGAGTTGGCGGCTCTGGTTCGCGCGGGCGAGCTGAAGCACATCTCGGCCGCCGCCTGATTGCCGAGAGGCGACGCCGATCAGGCCGCGGTCAGCGCGTGCTTGGTCACCGCGGTGGAGGCGGTCTCGTCGCCGACGGTGACGTAGAGGACGCCGTCGTTGCGGAGCAGCGTCCAGCGTGCGTTGCGATCGGTCAGCGCGCCCAGCTGGTCGAGGAAGGCCGGCTCGAGCGCATAGACCTCGATCTGCTCGACCTTGTGGATGGCGCGGGTGGCCGCCTCCTTCGCCAACAGGCGCGGGTCGTGCTGGGTGAACACGACCACGCGCGGGGCGGCCTTGCTCGCCTTGTGCAGCCGGTCGGCCGACGGCGTGCCGACGTCGATCCAGACCCGCAGGTTCCCCTGCAGGTCGCGGATCGCGATCGGCGGCTCGTCGGTCGACGACAAGCCGCCCTTGGAGAAGGCGATCCCCTCCTCGTACAGCAGCGCGTAGGCGATCGTCCGCGTCAGGAGATAGGACATCGACTCCGACGGGTGCCGCCCGAGCCGGAGGTCTAGCGCTTCGTAGACGCCGCGGTCGACGTCCGAAAGCTCGATCTGCAGATGGTAGACGGTCGCTTGCAGGGCCACGGCGCTGGCCTTCGTTATACTTCATCGGTGGATGGAGGCGGGTCCCCCTCGCGGGCATGACAGCAGCACGCCGCCGCGGCCGCGCACGGCGGCGACGATGGTCTGCCGGTCGATCTGCTCGGCGATGTTTCGACCGTTGACGATGACATCGAGGTCACGCGAGACGACCGACTCCGTCTCGGCGAGCGCCCAGAGGATCGCCTCCCAGATGAGGCGCGGCGAGTTTCCGAAGGCGCCGCCGCCGATCAAGGTGAGCACCACCCGCGTGCAGCCCAGGCTGACCGCCGCGAGGAGCGTCCCCAGGTACGCCGCCCGCAGCAGCTGTCGGCAGACGCCGCCGATGTGTCCCGACGTATCGCCGTAGCCGCCCCCCGCGACGGTGGAGGTGAAGACCTGGGCGATGCGCGGCGGATCGTCCACGGCGCCGTCCCAGTCGTAGCCCAGAACGGCCTCCACGCCGTCGTGCACGCCGACGCGGATCGCGTCGAAGCGAGCTTCCAGTCTCGCGCTGAAGGCCGCGGGGTCGGCGATGTTCCTCGCCAGGAGGTAACCGTTGCGGACGGTCGCCACGCCGGGGCGGCACACGTCACGGAGAAGCTCGATCTGCGGGCCGTCGTTGGTCTGGGTGAAGCGCTCGCCGCGCGCGCCCGGGGCCGCGTAGTGGCGCAGCAGGGTGCCCGGGAAAGCGGAGATGGAGGCGCGCGGCCCCTGGGTCGGGTCGTGGAAGTAACGCTCGACGGGGACGATCCGCGGTCCGGGCGACTCGAGGCAGTTGAACTGGGAGGCCACCTGGAACAGCGTCCCGGGTCCGGCCCGGCCCTGAAGGGCGCCGATGTCCGTCGCGGGGCTGGCGCCGTCCAGCACCCAGAGCCGCAGATGCGCGTTGCCATCCTTCGCACCGTCGACCGCCCGCTTGCGCAGCTCTCCGATCGACAGCGGCGCGAACCGCCCCGCGCGCCAGCTGCGTCCGCCAGCGGTCAGCGTCGCCGCGCCCGCTCCGTCGAGCGCGAAGGTGGCGGCCGGATCGTCGCGGACGGCCGCCTCGCATTTGCCCACTGCGGCCGCGTCCCCTCCGCCTGCTGAGGTCAGGATGGAGACCTCGTAGGCCGCGAACCCGCTCTCGAAGTCCTCGTCGAGGCCTTCGTCCATTCCGTGCGCGAGCAACAGATCGATCATCGGGCTTCACTCCTTGGGCCGGCGGGCGAAACGGTAGAGCTCGGCCGGCCGATGGACGACGCCGCTCTGGCTCTTGCCGGTGGCCTTCAGGAGGCCCGTGCCGAGCATGCGCCGCCGAAACGAGTCCTTGTTCACGGAGCGGCCGAGGACGGCCTCGTGGACGCGCTGCAGATCGAGGAGCGTGAAGGTCTCTCCCAGGAGCTCGAAGCCTATGGGGGCGTAGTCCAGCTTGCCGCGGAGCCGCTTGACCGCGGTGCCGAGCATCTCCGCGTGATCGAAGGCCAGGGGGAGCGGACGCCCGTCGGCCGCGAGCGCCTCGACCGGTCCGCCGCGCTCGCCCTCCCAGGGGATCCGGAGGCGGGGGGTGAGGACGTCCGGGTCGCGATCGCCCATGCCGACGAAGCGCTTCTGCTCGACGAGCGCGTAGTAAGCGATCGAGACCACGCGCGTGCGCGGGTCGCGCTCGGGAGCGCCGAAGGTGTAGAGCTGCTCGAGGAAGACGCCGGACAGCTTCCCCTTGCCCTCGAGCAGGCGCGCGGCCGCGTCCTCGAGCGACTCCTTCGGCCGCACGAACCCCCCGGGCAGGGCCCACCGGTTCTTGTGGGGGTGCTCGCGCCTCCGGGCGAGCAGGGTGAAGAGGTGGCCGTCGAAGGCCGAGATGAGGACCACGTCGACGGCCACCGAGAGTCGGTCGTAGTCGCTCGGATCGTAGGCCGCGAGGAAGCGCGCCTCCTCGTCGGTGGTCTCGCTGCTGGCTTCGCTCCTTGCCGGCGGGCGCCGCGTCGTCATGCTCGAAGAGTCCGTCAGCCGACGACCAGGTTCAACCGGTTCGGCGCGATGCCGACGGTGAGCCGCATCCCCCAGCTGAAGTCCAGCCGATCGGACTCGATGCCGTCCCCGAACACGGTGCCCTGCTCGTTCATCTCGGACGACACGAACACCACCTCTCCGTCGGTCAGGCTCCCCTGTTCCACGGAGGTCCCCGTCGAGCGGCTGGGGAAGGGCTCACGCACGAAGAAGGCGAGGCGGCTCTCGGTCGGCGTGGGCAGCTCGAAGGCGGGGGCCTTCTGCCGGGCGATGGACCGGGCCCAGCCGGTCGCCCCGGTCCCCGTGGAGACGATGAGACCGGAGGAGCTCTGGGTCTCCTCGGTGTCGTGCCAGCGGATCCGGTAGCGCGCGGACTGGTGGGTCCGGTGACCGATGAAGATCTCGTTCAGCGCCAGCAGGTACTGCCCGTCGTCGAGCTTCGCCTCCACCATGGTCCGGGACTCGATCTTCGCGCGGTCGGCGACGGTCGCGGCGAGCAGGTACTCGGCCGCCGAGGCCTCGTGCTGGACGAGGGCCCCGTCGTAGAGATCGCGATCGGGGTTGATGCCCAGCACCGGCTGGCCGGTCAGGTACTTGGCGGTGTTGGCGACTAGGCCGTCCTGGCCGACCACCACCACGATGTCATCGGGGCCGAAGACGAAGCGATCGAGATCGCCGCGGTCGAGCCGGCTGCGCCGCCACCGCATCGGCAGCGCGCTCGACAGCGTCTGCAGGGCGGCTTCGCGCCGGGCGTGCCGATTCTCCACCTCGGCCATCGATCGCCCGCGCTGCTCGAGGAAGAACCGGGCCTGCTCGCGCGTCGCGTGGCGCGCGAGCAAGGCCTCGAGCTCCGTCGGGCGGGTGACGACGACCGCCCGGGGGCTGACCGTGGACGACCTCGGCGCGGTCATGGCGTCACCTTCCGCGGCGCCGGATCCGGGCCTCCGAGGCGCTTGGTCCCCGCTTCGAGCAGGTTGGCGAAGAGCGGTCCCAGCAGCTCGGGCGTGATGTTGAGGTGATCGATCCGCTGCAGCTTGCCGGCGAGCTCCTGGGCCGCCAGCCCGGCGATTACGTTGGCGGGCATCGTGCGGTAGGCGTCGAGGCGCTCCTTCTCGAGGGCCGTGCGCGCGCCGTCGACGGCCCGGATGCCGGCGGCCTGCGCTTCCGTCGCCAGCCGCGTCCGGCCGGCCTGCGCTTCGCTCTCGATCCGCGCGGCCTCGGCCTTCTCGGTGGCTTCCCGGCGGGCGTTCTGACCGCGCTGATCGATGAGCTGCTGCTCGCGCTTCGCCAGCTCGATCTGGTTCTGCATCTCGTTTTCTTGAATGGCGCGCTCCTTGTCGACGGCCTGGGCGCGGCGCCGGAAGGTCGCCTCGTCGGCCTCCTCCTGGATACGCTCGCGGGTCGGCGCCTCCAGGGCGCGCTCCACCTCCGGATCCGGCTTCACGGACGCGATGCGGACCGCGACGATCTGGAGCCCCAGATCGGTCAGCATCGGCGCGCCCGCGAGCCCCTCCTCGATCGCCGTGCGCAGGCCGTCGTGCCCGCGCACGACCACCTCCCGAAGTGCCGCGTCCTTGACGTAGGACTGCGCGCGTTGCTGGGCCAGCTGGGTCAGCATGAGCG
>Ga0306920_100007455_pt1 | contig 14419 bp, 15 predicted proteins | sample flu12Cox44000170_FD_204666 | JGI IMG/M metagenome (GOLD analysis project Ga0306920, IMG submission 204666) | Lab enrichment of tropical soil microbial communities from Luquillo Experimental Forest, Puerto Rico - flux4day.12C.oxic.44.000.170 (v2)... | ecosystem: Environmental > Terrestrial >...
CTGCGGAAACAAGCGAACTGGGAAAATGGATTTCTCGCTTGAGCCGGAACTTGCCACCCTCGATGCGCGCAAGCTCGATCGCATCGGTCACCAGCCTGGACAAGCGGTCTGTTCCTTCATCCGCAATACTGACCAACTCGCGCTGATACTTTGGCAAATCGTGAGCGGGATCGGAGAGCAGGTCCGTCGTCACCGCCTTAATCGATGTGAGGGGCGTCTTGAATTCGTGTGCGATTGCGTCGAGCAGAGTCGATTTCAGTTCTTCACTTTGCCGGGCGACCTCCGCGCGATTCAGCGCCTCTTGGGAGAGCGCACGTTCGAGGCCGATGGCGACCAAATTGAGCAGTGACTGAAGCGCCGCATCGGAAAGCGACAAGTCGGGAATAGCCAGACTGCCGATCGGTTGGCCGCCCAGACGGATCGGCGTGATGGTCAGTCCGCTGTTTCGGTCGAAGGACACGGTGGATCGGAGCGCAGCATCGCGCAGTTTCACGTCGATTCCCGGGATTTCATCCTCTGCGGCGCGATAGATTAAATCGTTGTGGCGCTCGTACAGGGCCACCGCAGGGAACGAGAAGGTTTGTGCGATTTGCTGAACGATTTGTTGCGGCATCGGTCGCGTCGTGTCAGTGAGCAGCAGTGCGCGACTGAGCGAATACAGCTTCTCGATTTCGTGCTGGCGGTCAAAGGCTTCCTGAGTGCGCCGCTTGGCGCGCGCCGAAAGCTGGCTCGCGATGAGTGAGGTGGCCAGAAGCGCAAACAGCGCCACCCAATTTTGTGGGTCGGCGATGGTGAAGGTGCCCACAGGTGGAAGGAAAAAATAGTTGAAGCACAACATCGCCGCGACCGACGCTATCGTCGATTCGACCAGGCCGCCCGTGGTGGCAATCAACAGGACGGCAACCAAATAGAAGAATCCCGAGGTTGTGGCATTGACGGGAACAATCCGAACAAAGATAAAGGTAATCGCCGCAACGAGCAGCAAGGCGGCGAAAACGCGGGTGACGACACGTATCAGCTGTTTGGCGAAAGGCATGAAAACGAGGGCGGTCTGCCGGGCTGGACCGCGCCGTTGTCTAACTAGCTATAGTTGAAGCAAAGCGGGAAATCAACGTGTCCCTCGAGAACCCGCAGCAGGGCTCGAATGCGGAGGGGACTTTGGGCGTGAAGAGAGTTGTGGGTAGAGAGCGCGGAGTTCCCGCTCCAGCCGGCTGAGATCGTCGGCCAGCGCGCGGAACTCCTCGGGGGCCTCTTCGAGCTGGTGGTCGCGAGCCAGGGCTTCCAGTTTTCGGGCCGCAGCGAGAGATCTTTGCGCGTTGAAAATGGCAAACGCGCCCCGCAGGGCATGTGCAGAGGCAGCCAGTTCACCCGCATCTTTTCGCGTAACGGCCCGCTCGATAGCGGCGAGCTTCGGCGGAAGGTCACGAAGAAAGCCGGCCACAAGCCTGCGCGCGAGCTTTTCATTTCCTGCGGTGATCTGAGCCAGATGGGCGCGCAGATCGGTCGGTTGGGGCTCGGTCACGACAGAGTTTGGCATATGCAGAGGGCGCCTAGGCACTGCCGGCCGCTCGATCAGCTGAAAAAGCGAGGCGCGCTCGAAGGGCTTGCTGAGTAGCGCGTCCATACCGGCGTCCAGAGCACGACGCTCGTCTTCTGGCGAAACCCTGCCGCTCAAGCCGATCAAGATTGCGCGCCTCCCGGTGTTCTTTTCTCTTTGCCGAATCGCCCGGGCCAGTTGGAGTCCGTCCATCTTAGGCATCTGTTGATCGAGGAGCAGGACATCGGGTTTCAGTCGCTCGACGAGGGCAAGAGCCGCACGGCCGTCTCGCGCGCCAGTGACGGAATGGCCGCGCGAGCGCAGCATCTCAACAGCGAGATCACGAACGGCTTCGTCATCCTCCGCCACCACGATGTGGAGGGCCTTTTGGGCGACCTTGAGGACACTCGACGAGTCGGGCGCGACCAGGGAGCCCGGCGCAGTAGGATTCGGGGAACCAGCGACAGAGTCTTTCGGCTCCGCGCGTGGAAGCCGAAACCAGAAACGCGAGCCGCCCTCAGGGCGATTGGCCGCGCCGATGGTCCCGCCGAAGCGCTCGACCGTCATTTTGCAGAAATAGAGTCCGAGCCCAGCTTTGCCAGGCCGCTCCTTGCCTTTGTGGAAGAGGGCGAACAAGCTCTCAGACGAAGCATCGCCGGGCAGCCCCGGGCCTTCATCATCCACAAAGGCGGCGAGCGATGAGCCACTTTCTTCAAGGCCGATCGTAACCGTCGAACCCTTGGGGCTATAGCGCAGGGCGTTCTCGATCAGGTTGCCGAAAATGCGGTCAATCCGGGATGCCTCGCCCCGCACTCGCCAACCGTGCTGGGAATCGAGATAGGGCGCGAGACGGAGCTGAATGCCACGCTGGGTAAAGGCGGGCGTGAATTGTTCGAGAGCTCGCCGGGCGCAGGAAACTAAGTCGGCCGATCGAGCGTCTCTCTCGCTCGCCGTTGCGCTGGTGAGATCGCCCGAAAAAGCATCGAGAATTCCGCGTATCATCCGTTCTTGACGCTCAGATTCGCGCTGTCCAGTGTGTACAAACTTGGAGATATCGGGCGTCAACTTTTTTCCCAGGAGAAGATCGAAACAGCCGCGCATGGAGGTAAGCGGCTGCGAAAGATCATGAATGATGCAATACAGCAGAATTTCCTTTTTTTGAATCTCACCCATCAATCGCTCGTGCATGAGCAGTGAATCGCGTGCGGTCTGAAAGAGGTGCTGCTGTTGCTGAAAGGTTCTTGAAAGACTGCGGATCAGCAAAACGCGCTTTCCGGCGAGCCAAAAGGCCGAAGCCTCGAGAGGAACCTGTCTTCCCGACGAATCCTGTTCCATCCAATTGCCGGAGTTTGCGGCACCCGCTGCTTGGGAATTCCAAAACTCTCGCGCTTCCTCTAGAAAATTCTCGAGGAATGGAGATCTCTCGGCTAGCAAAATAGGGCGTCTTCCTTTGGCCTGCCAAAGCGAGTCGCACCACTCGGGGAGAGCTGCCAGCGGTTCAAAAAGGCCGCTGCCGCGGAATTCAAACAGTGCGATCCCTTCGTGCGCAAGGAACGCGTCATGAAGCGATTCGGGCGGCATGACTTCGGCGCGACCTCAGGCAGCCGAATGTAGCACAGCTGCGCCCAGAGTGGAGAAGGCCTCTTCGACTCCCTGGCCCGTCTTGGCGCTGGTTCGAACGACGGCCTGACCACTCTTCTCGAAAGCACTGATCCGTTCGAGATCAATGTCCCAGTCAGCGATCAAATCGCACTTATTGAGAATGAGAACTCGCGGAATTAGGCCCATTGCTTGCTGCACGCGTGCTTCGAGCGCCAGAGCGTCCTCGAGCGTCTGCCGTCTAGTCGGGTCGATAACCAGTAAGTAGCCGGACATTCCGCGAAGATAGGTCATGCGCATGCTTTGCAGCACATCCTCGCCGTGAATGTCCCAGAGGACGAGTGTGATTTGTTTTCCGGCAAGTTCCACGACTTTCTTGTCCACTTTCACGCCGATCGTTGTTTGATACTGTTCGTCAAAAATGCTTTCGACGAATCGCCGCACCAGGCTGGTCTTGCCAACTGAAAATGATCCGAGCATGCAGATTTTCTTTTGCAGCATTCGCTGGGACCGGTCAGGGCGCCGACGGCGAGAGAGCGACGTGGAAGGTGACGCTGCGGTTGAGGTGCCGCGCCTGTTCGTTGTCTTCATTTCGCAGCGGCTGCGCGGTGCCCACACCACGGGAAACGAGCAATTCTCTTGGAATCCCATTGCTCATCAGCAGCGCGGCAACCGTGGCAGCGCGCTGACTGCTCAATACCTGATTGGCGCCTTCAATCCCCGAGGAATCCGTGTGGCCGATGATCGATAGGGCGGCGGTTTGATTCGTTAGCTCTGCATAATGACGAAGGGTCTTTAGATCCACTGCAGCGCGAGAAATGATGGACGCTTGTCCGGGTTCGAGTTTGGCCTGGCCCACGGGAAAAGTGAGCAGAACTGACTCTAGCGCGACAATGTCGCCGTTTTGGAGTTGCGTTGTGTCCAGCGAGGCGACACCTGGAATCAAAGCCCCCCGCTCGTTGAACCGCGCCATCCATAGGGAGGGGGCCATTCCCGATGCGGCGAGCGTTCCGGCGCGTTCCGTGACCTTCACGCCGGAGGGAGGCGCCAGAAGGTTGGTGGCACGCAAGGTGACCATCGCATCATCGAGCGAAAAAAAAGGAGCAAACTGAAGGGCGACACTGTCTGGACTCAGTTGGTAGCGCGCGAGCTCGCTTGCTGGATCGCTGGCGAGCGGATCGCGAAAACCGCGAATGTGCCAACGACCGCCCGATTTTCCATACGAGGTGACCACGATACCGGGCTGTCGGCTTAACGAACTGACCAACCGTGAGAATTTGTTATGCTGATAAGCAGCATGTGAAATCCAGCCGAGGGCAGCGCCTAAGAACAGAGCGCCAGCGGCGATCGCCATCGTCGGCTTCCGCGCCACGCTCGATTTCTCGCGATGTTGGGTGACTAATAGATTCTGCAGTCGCGCATCCGCCGCGCGGAAGGGGCCCGCGTCGCCCTGAAAGCTAGCCAGGGGCAGGGCGAAGTGAGCCTCGATCTCTTCGACGGCTTCCTTCAGTGCAATGCGATAATCCGCCGGCGCATGGCCGCGAATCACAGCGGCGATCACGACATGCGGTCCTTCTTCGATCCATACTTCCAAGCCGCCAACCGTCATGCTGTTCAGCGATTCCTCACGAGGCGACGCGAACGAATCCCGGACAAATTGCTGAATCGCGGAAAGCATGCCCGCGACCATGGAAGGATCCTGGGTGGTGACCGACGGGGCCGTCAGGTGATTTAGGGCCAGGCCAGTTTCGCGGTGGATCAAGAAAACCTGCTCGACGCGAAAGAGCAGGCTGTGCATGAGCACGATTTCCGCGAACGACTTGCCCGTGCGCACTGCTTCGATGCGCCATTGAATGCCGCGAAGGGAGAAGCTGTGCTCGAGCGCTTCGTTGAACGATTCGAGCATCGATCGCAGCGTTTCCGTGATGGACTTGCGAATTGCGGGCCCCATGACGGGGAACAGTGCGTCTGCCAAAATGTGAGGATCGCTGCGCACCGATTCGCGAAGAACCTCTTCGACGGTGGGCGCGAGCGCTTGAGAAAGAGTGGGGTCACCTTGCTGGCGGCGCATCTGGATCGCTTCAGCGACCACAGAGCTCACGTCTTTGATTCGCCGTTCGGGATTTTCGATGCGGCTGCGAATTTCGACGATCTGCTCCTGTTCGGGGGAGATGATGATGTGTCGAAGTTCTTCGAAGGCGCGGTCGCTCGATTCGGGAGGGGCCTGGTTCTCTGGGAGGTCAGCGCGGCGTTGAGCTTGCTCGGGCATGGGCAAAAGTAGCGCGTTTCGCGGCTGCGGGGGCCGGCACCGCGGAACGCCACAGGCAACTATTCGTTCGGCAAGTTAAAGTTGTCTTTCAGGCGCAACGAGAATTCAGCCAAAAGATCGGCAAGCGCAGCGCGATCCGTCTTGTCGTGACGCAGGGATTGAACCTCACGATCAAGCGCCGCATCCGCTTCCCGCCGCAACTTTTCGATCTCGCTCGCGAAATTCTTCGAATGTTCCAAAAGCTTAGCCCGCAATTCGCTCTGACTGTCTGAGAGTTGTTCGTCGAGCCCTGCGATTTTCTTCTCGAGAGCCTTGGCGGCATCCTTTAGTTCCTGAGCGAGCTCTTTCGCTCCCTCTCCGCGTTCAGCTCTTTCCGTTTTGATTCGCTGGCTCAGCGAATCAACCTCTTGCTGCACGAACCCGCTGAGAGTTTCGATGCGCTTGGTGAGGTCCTCGCGAAGCGTGTCGAGCGCCTTGTTCAGGTTCTCTTCGAGACGCGCGAACCGCTTTTCGTAGTCGCGCATCTGGGAGCCGAAAAGAATGTCGCGAATCTTGTCGACATTCGCGCCCTCTTTATCCGATGAGTTAGGGAGCCTTGCTTCGCCGGGGGATGCCATTTTTCGACCTCTCGCCTTCGATTCGAAATGCCCTGCGAAGATGCGCCCCACTGGCGCACAGGGGCATTTGGGGAAGATCACACTACTACGAACCGCTTTGCTGACGCAAGCCAACGCGGTGTGCTTAATCGCCTCGAAACATGTTCGTGTTTGTAGTGAGCGCCGGGAGAGCGCCAACCAGGTTACTGCCGGCAACGCCGAAGGAAACCGCTTCAAATAGGTCCCGAACGATGGTTTCCTCTCATATAATCGCGCCACCGATGTCGGCTCGGTCCAATTCGATTCACCCCTCACGAAAGCGAACCGGCCGCTTGCGCGTCTTTTGGGCACGCGTCACCGAGGGCCTCGAACTCGAACAGCTCTGGCAGCAGTTCCTCTCCGAAGCTAAGGCCAGCTATCAGCTCTACTCACGAGACGTGGATTGGAAGGAAATCGAACAGGACTCCCGCCGCGGTCGCAGATTCCGGCGCGCCGTTTGGGCCTTCTTCCAAGCTGTGCTCATGAAGCTCTCGCCAGCTCGGCGCGTACTTCTCCTGGTCGCCATCGTGCTGATATTTCAACCAAGCTATCATTCTCAGCACGGCACCGTCACCGTCCAGCTGGGTTGGATCAGCACTTGGATTCTCCTCCTACTGCTTGTACTTGAGCTGGGCGACCGGGTCACGATGAAGCGGGACCTCGAAATCGCGCGCGAGATTCAACAACGGCTTGTTCCGGAAATCGCGCCCATTGTTCCGGGCCTCGAAATTGCTTTTGTGACCCGTCCCCAAAACACGGTTGCAGGCGATTACTATGACTCCTTTCTACGCCCGCTTCCGGACGCAAGCGGCACTCAGCCTCTGCTTATCATCGTTGCGGACGTAGCCGGCAAGAGTGTCCCGGCGGCCCTACTCATGGCCACCTTTCAGGCTAGTCTGCGGGCGTTGTCTACGACACCCGCTCCTCTAAGCGAGGTGATATCCGGCCTTGATCGCTACACACGCGCCCACAATATGGAAGGGCTGCGCTTCACCACCGCCTTTGTTGCCCAGATCAATCCCCGTACGCATGAAATGCAATATACCAACGCCGGTCACAATGACCCGATCCTCCGCCGCGCCTCCGGAAAGGTGGAGCGGCTGTCGACGGGTGGTCCGCCATTCGGACTCCCGCTGTTCGCCGATAAGGAAGTCCCGTATGATTCAGGCACAATCGAGCTTCATCCCGGCGACCTCCTCTTCATTTTTACCGACGGTCTGATTGAAGCGGTTGACGACGCCGGCCGGGAGTTTGGGGAAGCGAAGCTGCTCGGTTTGGTTGCTGCCACACCTCGGGAATCGGCGAAGGAGACACTCGAGCGCGTTATGGCCGAAGTCAAGATGCATGTGGGCCTCGCGCGGCAGCACGACGATATTACTTGCATGGTCCTTCGCGTCGATGGATAAGCCTCGCCGCCCTTTTTCTGTGCCCAGCTGGCCGCTGTAAACTGCTTTATGAGAACGCGCCGCACGCCACCATGAAAGCGGCACCGATTGGGTCAGTCGCTCGCCGTCCTCCGCCTACCTTGGCGACGCACTTCGTTAGTAGCCATAACACTCACAGCAGGAGCCACACGGTGATCGTCGTGCTATAAATCCTGCTGAGTCGCCCGATCGCTCGGCAGTTTCAAAGGCGTGGCGATATCTTCATGCCGGATGTGGATGGGCTTGGGCAGACCAGATCCAAGCATGACATCGACTTGGAGGAGCTTAAGAATCGCGGCATCCGCCCGAAAGTGTTTCAAAGTAGCTTCCCGATCGCGTGGGCCTGAGAGCGACTGCTTTCCCGATCAACCCGCCAGCGAGGCTGCGGAGCTCGCCGCCATCCGACGACGCATCCAGAGGTGAGTGCGGGTCGACCTTAACTAGACGGGTGACTAGCGGGACGTGCGGTGAAGAAGGCCACGACAAACAAGACGCCGAGCAAGCCATGTGTCGCTGCGTTCAATAGCACTTGTGTGCGTGTCACTTGGCCACGGGTAAGCAGGATCACAAGTGTAAGCATCCAGAGGGCTTTCTCGAGCACGGCCGGAATCATAAGAGGGCGCAATTGCCGCGGACGCCAGCCGATGACGAAGAAAGCCGCCTGCCATGCCACCAGGGTCGCCAGCAGACCGTAGTACATCGCGTTGCCCGGCGCACGATACAGTGGAACGAGTGCAAGAACGCCAAGGGCGCCGGCAACCCAAAAGACGACTCTCGCGAATATCATCTCTTCGCCTCCGCTGGTTGTTGTATCGGTTTGAACGTTGCCTTAGGTTGCTCCAAATTGCGCCCAATTGCCAGTCACGGCGGCCTTTCAAACTAGAAGCGATCCGCACGCTTGATGGTGTGATGGCAATGAATGCTAGCACTCTTGCCGCCTGCAATCGCAGCAACAGTTTTGTGGATAAAACTGAGGTAGGCCAGTAAGACTTTCATGCCGCGACCCTTATCTAGGTCCGAGGCTTGTTTTTTTTTGAACAACAGCGAAATGGGACGGCCAAACCGATTTCTGGAAATCTGCGGAGATGTTTTGCTGCTTCAATTCCTCAATTGCCTCTGCCATGAGTTTGGGGCCGATGCCTCTGCCTCTTGTGCCCGACCCCCGAAACGAGCGACCATGCAGTCACCAGAGAAGGGGCACTTGGGTAATGCCGAAGGTCGAAGCAACTCCGGGGCTGGAGCGAACCTGGGAGACGATGCAGGCACTGTGCGCCTCCACGGGTCCTCCAGGAATCTCGCACTGGAGCAAGACGATCAAAGCGGGCGAGACGACCTTGCACGGGCACGTGTTGGAGTATCGAGACCAGCAGGGCAGGCTCGTTGGCGGGTTACAACTCCACATCATGCAGATGGGGCGAGAGACTTCCACCCCGACGGTCCACAGCGTTGTGGTCGATCCCGGTTTCCGGCGCCAGGGCATCGCTACCCAGCTGGCACGTGAAGCCCTTAGACGATGGCCTGACTTGGATCTGTTCACCCAACAGTACACGGAGGATGGCGCTGCCTTCGTGAACAGGTTCCTAGAAAAACAGCGGCACGAATAACGACCAGCTCGTTCAGCGAGCGCGGCCGCAATGCGCAGGCAGATCGCGAAGTCGGCGCAGCGCGCCGCCCAGAAGATCGGGCGAGGCGGAAATCCGGCCGAACTGGTCGCCGCCGCATCTTCGCCCGCCCTTACTCGCCGGCGCCGTTGCTCGCTCAGCCGTTGGGTGATCACCGCCGACCGCACCCGCAACTCACGATCCCTTCCTTGGCCTCGATTCCGGCGGCACCATCCCGTTGTTCCGGTAATACACTACGAGCTGCCCGTAGTGCTCGCCCGAATGCTCGATGACGCCGTAGGCCAGGTCGTACAAGCGATCCAGATGCGATCCGCCGTCGTCCACCGCTTCGTTTAGTCCCTGGTCGCCTTTGGCCTTGATCTCCGCCGCTCCGTCTTCGACGCACTTCTTTACGAACGCCGCCACCTGCGCTTTGGTTCTTAGTTCATCGCGCTTCGGATCGTCCGAATAACGCGGCTTGCGCCCTTCAGCGTAATCGGTGAAGTAATACATCACCGCCGACACGTGAATCAGGTTGGCCGCAAACGTCCGCGAATCCGGGTGCGGCTTGTATTCGTACTTGTCCTCCGGAAAGTCCTCCGCCATGGCGATCAGTTTCCGTCCAATGTCGTTCCATTGTTCCAGGACCGCTTGCGAAGGGCTCGGCGCGGGCTGAGGCGGCGCCTTCTTTTTCGCAGCCTCCTGCGCTGTCGTTGGTAGCAGTGTGATCCCCATGGCCAGCACGATTGCGTACAACTTCGCCGGTTTCTTCATGGCTCTCCTCCGTTTGTCCCCATGCCTCCGGGGCACGTTTCCCTATCAGACGGCTCCGCCGGCCAAACGTCTCGCGCTCTGTGCGGGCAAAGCACTGCCCAGGCTGTACCTTATTTACTAATAGTTCTTAGTACCGGGTGGACGGTCATCCCACCGAGGTGCTCCTATCATTCCCTATCATTATCGACGGATTCCTGACCTCAGCCAAAAGATCCCGTAAGCCAAAAGAAGCGGTTTGTGCCTCGAGCGAACCGCGCCGCTCGAAGCAGGTGAGCCGTGATCATCCTCGCCAAGTGCTTACGACAACTGCGCGCTGATCAGTTCCTAGGAGGTTCTTCGCATGCAAAGTGCGGCTAATGCGCAGCCCTGCTCTCATCGAAGGCTCTGGGCGATTCGGCTCCAGCGCATGCTCGGCGCGCACGTATCGACGCAGGCCCTTATTCCTGCGATGTTCTTGGTCTCGCTCCTCACCGGTTGTGCGGGATCGCCGGTTCCCAAGAATCTCGAGGTGATTCGCCACACCGTTTTTATCATCTGCGAGAATCACACGTTTGATAACTATTTCGGCGAGTTCCCCGGCGCCGAAGGCGCAACCTCCGGCCTGCTTTCGAGCGGCCAGTCGATTCCACTAAGCAGGATGCCGGACGAAGATTACGCGGGCAGCCTCTGTAATGGCTGGGATTGTGCCCTGCTGGCCATGGACCGCGGCAAGATGGACCAGTTTGACTTGATCGGCAGCGACTGGAGCGCATTCACCCAAGCAACAGAAGACGAGATACCCAACCTTTGGGCCTACGCACGGTACTTCACCCTTGCCGATCACTACTTCACTTCCGTTCACGGCCCCACCCTTCCCAACCATCTCTTTTCAATCGCCGCGCAATCGGGAGGGGCCATCGACAACGCCGGGAATCCCGGCCCAGGCGCGGCCTGCGACGGCAACTCGTACGGCACCGTCACGGTCATCGACGCCAACGGCAATCGCTCTCAGCAGCCGCCCTGCTTTGATTTCCCCACCCTGCCCGACAGTCTTACGAAGGCCGGTATTAGTTGGAAGTATTACGCCGAGGGAGGCGGCAGCCTGGCGCTCATCAGCCACATATACAACAGCTCTTCGTGGCAGCTCGATATCGCCTCCTCAGACAAGTTTCTTACTGACGCTAGAGCGGGGCACTTGCCGGAGATGAGCTGGCTGCTGCCGCCGGGGCCCGACAGCGAGCACCCGCCCGCCAGCATGTGCGCGGGCGAGAATTGGACGGTTAACGTGCTCAATGCGGTGATGCAGGGTCCGGACTGGAATTCCACCGCCGTATTCGTTACTTGGGACGATTTCGGAGGGTTTTACGACCACGTGCCACCGCCGCAAGTCGATCAATTTGGCTTGGGGCCTCGTGTTCCGCTGCTGATTATTTCTCCCTACGCGAAGCCCGGGTACGTCTCGCACACCGTGTACGACCATACCTCGGTCTTGAGATTTGTCGAGAAACGTTACGGTTTGCCCGCTCTGACTACACGCGACGCCTTGGCGGACGCCATGCTCGACAGTTTCGACTTTACCCAGCCTCCGCGACTGCCGCTACTGTTGTCCACCCGCGCATGCCCCTGAGTGCTTAGCGCTGCCACCTCTTTCCGGATCGGCAGGCAATGATCACCGATACGCCGGGGAATTCGAACTCCTGACCTCTCGCTTGTGCAAAGACTCGTGCAAAAAACAATCAACAACCTAGCAGTCAGCCGCCACAGCGCGGTCAACCGCGTGCACCAGCGCTACTAACTCTCCGACATTCAAGACCCAGGCAACGGACCGCCAGTCCGCGCACACTCACACAGTCCGCTTAGGTGGCGGTCACGATTTAGGGCACAATCGCTTCGCGCTTCCTGGATGGACGCTGAGGCGAAAAAGGGGAATCTTAAATATGGTACCGCCCGCCCAGCGGGCGCGCCCGCCGTCGGTTGCCCAGCTCGCTCGTTTACATGGCCCAGTGAAGACGAGCGACGACGCTATTCACCTCCGTGTGGCCTCGAAAAATCACAGCGAGTTCCTCGTGATATTACAAAACCGCTGCGGCGCGGAACTGTTCCGGGAGGTAGTCAGGGAACAGGAACCACGGTCAGACTGACGCGGTTGCCAGTCCAGCTGGGAGCGCCAGTTCGTGGTATGGTCTCGCCCAAAGGGTTTACCCCTGCCCGGAGGAACGCGTGCCTGAATCGAGTGGCACCAACCAATTGCGAGAGAGTTCGACCAACTATCGAATTGAGGTCGCGAGGTCACTGATGAGCGCTAATCTATTGAACACGGTCATTGGGGTTCTTCTGCTCAGCTTCCCTTTGTTCGCTCAAAACCGAACGCAATCTAGGTCCGACCTTGTCAGTTTTGGTCAAAACGCTGCGATTGCCGCGCTTAATTTTCAGCAGGGTGATGCTGCTGGATTTAACCGCGCCCGCGACAATTTCACTGCGGAAGGTTGGAAAGACTTTCTCAAGCACATGGAGGGGTTCTTAGACGAGAAAGGCGCGCCGACATTTACCTCCAGTTTCGTTGCCTCACGAGACGCAACGGTTGTGGATCAGAAAGAAGGCGTCCTTCACCTCAGGATTCCGGGCACACTAACGCAAAGCAGCAAGATCGGCAAGACAACTTACAAGGCCGCGATTGAGGTTGATGTACTCCGTAGTCCGGCTAAGATTCAGCGTTTGGAACAGGTCACCTGTGTGGGAAGTTCGACTGCCTGTCAGTAAACCACAATCCACTAAAATCTAGTCCTCCACCCATCACGCCGTTCAAGCAGAAAATGAAGGTGACTGATTTTGATCGCTCGCTGCGAAGCGCCGAATCCGCGATCCGAAACTGGCCATGGCCAGCAAGCCGAACAGCCCGCAGTCGAGCAGAAGCAATGAGGATGGTTCCGGCGCGCGCACTGGTGTTGCATTCGGCGTCGGGTTCGTATTGGTCTGGCTCAGAAAACGAAGATGATAAAGTCCGCCCCCCGCAGAGAGGGTAACGGGTGCCGAGTAGTTTTGTGAATCAGCGAAGCCCAGCAGTACCCTTCCGTTGCTGGTCGAAAAACTCAGGGAATCTTGTCCATAGCCAGCTAGCCACGGGATTCCACCAGCGACGGTAGGAAACGATTCCGGCTCGCCAAAAGACACAAACGCTCCGGTGTCAGACGACGCGACGGAGGGGGTGTCCGGATCAAAGCTGTAAGCCCCAGGCGCGGCCATCGCCGAGCCACATGGTCCGACTACGACTACGCAGACGTCGCTGCCAGCAAAAGTGATCGTCGGCACATCGGTCGAATCTGGCCAGGCAGTGCTCGGCCAGGAAAACAGGAGGATACTGGTGCCCAACACCCATCTCTTGTGTGTCGCAAGATGGTTATTGGCCGCCGGGATTTCGGTTGTCAGGCTGTCGCTTGCCAGTGAAGACGATGTGAAATCGTATTGGAGCATATCGGCCTTGGCGCTTGAGGGCAGAAGCAAGGGTGAAGCGATTGCGAGGGTCAGAGTCGCTAGTTTGACACGCATACTGTTCCTCCCCACGAGTATCCAGCGCGTCGCACGCAAGTGCGGGAACGGTACTCGCCGCTATAACGCTTTGCAAGTACTAGCTTTAAATTTGTGAGTACTAGGAGGGCCTGCGGTTCTAGGGGGTGCCAGCGCCCCGTAACGGGGCCATTCCGCTTTTTGCCAGCGCCGGGTCATGAGCGATATCTATAGCTCACCTTGTGCCGTATCTGAGCTGAAGCGGTCAAAGTGGGGAAACGCGGGACAATAATTGCTCCGGCTAGGCTCCGGAAACGCTATGGCATTGAGGAAGGCGCGCTTGTCATCACCGAGGGGCGAGAAGATGGCGTCCTGATTCGCCCGGCAGTTGTTGTGCCGGTCGAACGATACACACCCGAACGCAAAGCAGAGTTTCTTCTCTCGACAGCTGTAACCGCGAAAGACTATCAGCCTGCGCGAAAAGAAGTGGAGAAACTAGGCATTGACCCCGACACAGTCCCGCATCATCGACCCCGGTAGATGGGCCGCCTCTTTCTGGACGCCAATGTCCTTTTCTCTGCTGCGTATCGATCCGAGGCAGGTCTTGGCCAGTTCTGGAAGCTGAAGCATACGATTCGATGCAACTCCACGTGAGCTGCCGAGCGGTCTTTCCTTGCCCGACAAGGACAGGCCGATCATGCTCGCTGCTATAGAGGCACAAGCGACACACTTGATCACAGGTGATGTGCGACACTTCGGGCCGTATTTCGGCAAGAAAATCCAGAGTATTCTGATCCTTACGCCGTCCGAGTCTTCAGGATGCGTCGCAGACATCACCGTGATCGCGCTTAGTGCGACATCATGATACGTCGATGCCGTTGGCAGTTGTAGAATACGCATGCTAACGCCGGGGGACCAAGTCGCTAGCGGCGGATTTGGTGGACGTGGCCGGGATCGAACCGGCGACCCGTTGCCAAATATACGTCAAAGCCGTGAACTGTCGGTAGGTAGTCGGTCCGGTCTCCAAGGTGATTCTTTCCGAATTGCCCGGTGACACAACCGAATGGTTTCAAGCGCGAGAATAATCGTGGAAATCG
>Ga0306920_100007456_pt1 | contig 14418 bp, 13 predicted proteins | sample flu12Cox44000170_FD_204666 | JGI IMG/M metagenome (GOLD analysis project Ga0306920, IMG submission 204666) | Lab enrichment of tropical soil microbial communities from Luquillo Experimental Forest, Puerto Rico - flux4day.12C.oxic.44.000.170 (v2)... | ecosystem: Environmental > Terrestrial >...
CTCGCGCAAGGTTCCTGAGGGAGGATTTCAGAGCTAGTCATTCTCGATCGACCAGGACGATGTTGGGCGTGGGCCGATATCCGATAGCGATTCAAAGGTTGAGCCAGGCTTGGTCGAGGGCGTCATCAGCCGCAAGCAGTAGTGCCGAGGACATTTCCATGGCCGATAATCCGGGCGGAGCGGCCCAGACCGCTCCGAAGCCAAGCCCAACCTATAACGATCGTCCGTGGCTCGCGCTCTATCCGCCGGGCGTGCCTGCCGAGATCGACACGGGCAAGGTCGGCACCATCGTCGACCTCCTGCGCGAGAGCGTCGCGGCCTATGCGGAGCGTCCTGCCTATACGAGCTTCGGCACCAGCCTCACCTTCGCGGAAGTCGGCCGCTATGCGGGAGCCTTCTCGGCCTGGCTGCGGGCTCAGGGCGTCGAGCGCGGCGACCGCGTGGCGCTGATGCTTCCCAATGTCTTCGCCTATCCGGTGGCGATGTTTGGAGTGCATCTCGCCGGCGCCGCCGTCGTCAATGTCAACCCGCTCTATACGGCGAGCGAGCTCGTCAAGCAGATCAACGATTCGGGAGCGCGGCTAATCGTCGTGCTCGAGAACGTCGCCCATACGGTGGCCGACGCCCTGCCGCAGCTCAAGCTCGACAAGGTCGTGGTCGCGACCGTCGGCGATCTGATGGGCCTCAAGGGCACGCTGATCAACCTCGTCAGCCGCTATGTGAAGAAGATCATCCCGCCTTTCGACATCGAGCATGCGGTGAGCTTCTCGACGGCGCTCGAGCTCGGGTCGACCCTGCCGAAGCCGACCGTGACGGTCGGCGGCGACGATATCGCCTTCCTGCAATATACGGGCGGGACCACCGGCGTTTCAAAGGGCGCCGTGCTGCTGCACCGCAATATCTGCTCCAACCTGGAGCAGATCTTCACCTGGTTCTGGCCGGACACGGATCATGCGGCGTGGCAGGTGGTGATTGCGGCCTTGCCGCTCTATCACGTCTATGCGCTCACCTGTAACGCCCTCTACATGATGCGCATCGGCGGAAGCTCCGTGCTGATTGCCAATCCGCGCGACATCAAGGGCTTCGTCGCGACCCTGCGCAAGACCCGCTTCACTATCATCACCGGCGTCAACACGCTCTATAACGCGCTCGTCGACGCCGCCGATATCGACAAGGTCGATTTCTCGCAGCTCGGCACCAGCAATGCGGGCGGCATGGCGGTGCAGGAGGTGGTTGCCAAGAAATGGCAGGCGCTCACCGGCAGCGTCATCTCCGAAGGCTATGGCCTGTCCGAGACCTCGCCGGTGGTGACTGCGAATCCGGTGCGGCCTACGGCCTTCTCGGGCACCATCGGCATGCCGGTGCCCTCGACCGAGGTAAGCTTGCGGGTGCCGGAGACGGGCGAGGAGGTGCCGGTCGGCCAGCCTGGCGAATTATGCGTGCGTGGTCCGCAAGTCATGCGCGGCTATTGGCAGGCGCCCGAGGCGACGGCGGCCGCCTTCTACCCGGACGGCTTCTTCCGCACCGGCGATGTGGCGGTGATGTTGCCCGACGGGCAGTTCAAGATCGTCGACCGCATCAAGGACATGATCTCGGTGTCCGGGCTCAAGGTCACGCCGAACGAGGTCGAGGCCGTGATCGCGAGCCATTCCGAGGTGGTCGAGGTCGCGGTGATAGGCCTTCCTGACCCGCATTCGGGCGAAGCGGTGACGGCCTATGTGGTCAGCCGCTCGCTCAACCTCACCGAAGATGTGGTGCGCGCTTGGTGCCGTGAGCGCCTCGCCGCCTACAAAGTGCCGAGACACGTCGTCTTCCGCGAAATCCTGCCGAAGACCAATGTCGGCAAGGTTCTGCGACGCGCGCTCCGCGACGAAGCCCTCGCCGCTTCCGCCCTGCAGAGACGCGTGGGCTAACCACCTCTCCCTTCTCCCACTCTCTTCCTTCTCCCGATTGCATCGCGGGAGAAGGAAGAAGCGTGACTGCAAATTCAACCAATCGGTTGACATTCCGCAGGCACGGCGTATATTCAACCACATGGTTGACATTCACACCCCTCAACTCAGCTCCGTATTTCACGCCCTCGGCGACGCCACGCGACGGCAGATGCTGCGCGAGCTCGCCCGTGGGGAGCGCACGGTAAGCCAGCTCGCAGAACCCTTCGTCATCTCGCTCGCCGCCGCCTCGAAACACATCAAGGTGCTGGAGAGCGCAGGGCTCATCCGGCGCGAGGTGCGCGGGCGCGTCCATATGTGCAGCCTGCTCCCGGGGCCGCTCGCCACCGCCTATGAGTGGCTGAGCTTCTACGAGGTCTTCTGGACCGAGCGCCTCGACACCCTCGAGCGCTTGCTGCGCGAGGAGGATGCGCGCCGATCCACCAACCAGGAATCCCCCAAGCCGCAAGAAGGAGACGACCCGTGAACGACATCGCGATGCTCGACGCCTATGGCGTCCTGACCGAACCCACGACGTTGAAGATTCAGCGCCTGCTGCCCGGCCCCATCGAGCGCGTCTGGGCTTATCTGACGCAGAGCGAGCTGCGCCGCCAATGGCTTGCGGCGGGCAGCATGGAGATGAAGCTCGGTGCACCGCTCGAGCTCGTCTGGAGAAACGACGAGCTCACGGATCCGCCAGGCAAACGTCCGGCGGGCTTCACGGAGGACGAATACCGGATGCAAAGCTGCATCACCGAGGTCGATCCGCCCCGCAAGCTCGCCATCACCTGGGACAATAGCGGCGACGTCTCCTTCGAGCTCGAGCCCAAGGGCAAGGAGGTGCTGCTCACCATCATCCATCGCCGCCTGCCCACTCGCCAGACCATGCTGATGATCGGCGCCGGCTGGCACATGCATCTCGACATCCTGGTGGCGCGCGCCAATGGCCGCGAGCCTGAGCCTTTCTGGGACGGTTGGAGCCGGCTTCGTGAGGACTATGACCGGCGCCTGCCGGCTTGAGCTCAAGGAGGACGTCATGCGCAAATTGATCGCCGGAATGAAAGTCTCGCTCGACGGCAAGATGGAGGGGCCGGAAGGCACGGCCGACTGGGTCGAGGCCTGGTCGGACGATTACGGCCTGACGCCGCAGATCGATGCCTGCGTGCTCGGTGCCGGCATGTATCTCGGCTATGAGCGCTATTGGAGCTCGATTCAGAACGAGCCCGCAAAGCCCGCCTGGATCACCGGCACGGCGCCGACGCGAGGCGAGATCGAATGGGCCAGCTTCATCGCCAGGACCCCGCATTACGTGCTGTCGAATACGCTCACCTCGGCGAACTGGCCGACGACGCGCTTCATCCGTGACATCGCCGAGATCGGCGCCCTCAAGCACCAGCCCGGCAAGGACATCTACCTCATTGGCGGCGCAAGGACGACGGCGAGCTGCATCGATGCAGGGCTCGTCGACGAGCTCCGCCTCCTTGTCTACCCGCTGATCGCCGGCGACGGGAAGGATCTCTTCGCGACGACCAGGCAGCGCCACGGGCTAAAGCTGCGCGCCCCGCAGGAACGTCCCGATGGCAAGCTCCTCTTAACCTACGCGATTGGTTGAGCCGACGCGAGAGGAGTCCTGGGTGCCCGGGCCGAGCCCGGGCATGACGCGAACTTCGCAAAGCTGATCCCTATCCGTCATGGCCGGGCTTGGCCCGGCCACCCACGACTTTGCACACACGCAGGTATGTGGCCAACGAAATATCGTGAATTTGTGAGTCGCGGCAGTGGCGGCTTGCGCCAAGATTCCCCATATGGGCCGGAATATGCGCTCCCGATGCGGCGATGACCGCATCGGGAGCGACCGGCTGTGGATGGGCGACGGTGTCCAAGGGAAGAGCATGACACAAGGACGCGACTTGACGGACACGCCGGCCTTTCTGCTGCTGCTCGCCGCCAATCTGATGGCGCGTCCCTTCGCCGACACGCTCGGGCGCAAGCACGATCTCACTCTCGCGGAATGGCGCTGCATGATGGTTCTCGCCGCGCGGCCGGGGCTTGCCAATATTGATGTCGCCGAAGCGAGCGGCGTTGATGTGATGACGGCGAGCAGGGCCTTGCGCCGTCTCGCCAAGCATGGGCGCCTCGAGCGCCGTCTCGACCCGACCGATAAGCGGCGCATCTCCGGCACGCTGACGCAAAAGGGTCTCGCACTCTACCGGACCATCGCGGTCTCCGCCGAGCAGCGCCTCGAGATGCTGCTCTCCGATCTCTCGACTCGCGACCGCAACGAGCTCAGCCGCTATTTGCGCGCCATCATCGCGAGATTGCGATGATCCCATTCTCGCGCTTGCGAGAGGGAGAGATCAGGTTGACCCCGGCGCCCAACGTGCCCTAAGTCGGCCGCATCAAAGGTCCGCCTCATCATGTCGATGTCTGAACGTTACAATATCCGCGAGTCCGAGCGGAAGTGGCAAGCCGTCTGGAAGGCCGAGCGCGTCTTCGAGACGAGGAATGACGATGCGCGGCCAACCTACTACGTGCTCGAGATGTTCCCCTACCCGTCGGGGCGCATCCATATGGGGCATGTGCGCAATTACGCCATGGGCGACGTGGTCGCCCGCTATCGGCGCGCCAAGGGCTTCAATGTCCTCCACCCGATGGGTTGGGACGCCTTCGGACTGCCGGCCGAGAATGCGGCCATGGAGCGCAAGGTCCATCCCAAGGAATGGACCTACGCCAATATCGCAGCGATGCGCGCGCAGCTGCAATCGATGGGTCTCTCGCTCGATTGGAGCCGCGAGATCGCGACCTGCGATCCCGATTACTACAAGCAGCAGCAGCGCCTCTTCATCGACTTCCTGGCCGCAGGGCTTGTCGACCGCAAGACCGCGAAGGTGAACTGGGATCCGGTCGACCAGACGGTGCTCGCCAATGAGCAGGTCGTCGATGGGCGCGGCTGGCGTTCCGGTGCGCCGGTCGAGCAGCGCGAGCTGACCCAGTGGTTCTTCAAGGTCTCGGCCTATGCGCAGGAGTTGTTGGGCGCGCTCGACGGGCTCGATCGCTGGCCGGACAAAGTGCGGCTGATGCAGCGCAACTGGATCGGGCGCTCGGAGGGATTGTTGATCCGCTTCGCGCTCGACAAGGCGACGGCGCCCAACGGCGAGACGGAGCTCGAGGTTTATACGACGCGGCCTGACACTTTGTTCGGAGCGAAATTCGGGGCGCTGTCGCCAGATCATCCGCTCGCCGCAGAGGCCGCGAAGCGCGATCCGAAACTTGCCGCCTTCATCGAGGAGTGCCGCCGCCTCGGCACCGCGCAGGAGGCGATCGAGCGCGCCGAGAAGAAGGGCTACGACACCGGCATCTGCGCCATCCATCCCTTCGATCCGAGCTGGAAACTGCCGATCTATGTGGCGAATTTCGTGCTCATGGATTACGGCACCGGCGCCATTTTCGGCTGCCCGGCTCATGACCAGCGCGACCTCGATTTCGTGCGCAGCGTCGGGCTCGACGCGACCCCAGTCGTCGCCCCGCCGGGCGTCGACCCGGCGACCTTCGTGATCGGCGACACCGCCTTCCTCGAAGATGGCGTGATGATCAATTCGCGCTTCCTCGACGGCATGACGGTGCCGGAGGCGAAGGAGGAGGTGGCACGCCGCCTCGAAGCCGAGACGCGCGGCGGCCGACCGGTCGCGGCGCGCAAGGTGAATTTCCGCCTGCGCGACTGGGGCATCTCGCGGCAGCGCTATTGGGGCTGCCCGATCCCGATCATCCATTGCGACGACTGCGGCATCGTGCCCGTGCCGGTCGGGGATCTGCCGGTGCGGCTGCCCGACGATGTCACCTTCGATCGCCCCGGCAACCCGCTCGATCGGCACCCGAGCTGGAAGCACGTCCCCTGTCCGCGCTGTGGCAGGGCGGCGCGGCGCGAGACCGACACCATGGACACCTTCGTCGATTCGTCCTGGTATTTCGTGCGCTTCACCGATCCATGGGTCGATGCACCAAGCAGCAAGGCGGCGATGAAATGGATGCCGGTCGACCAGTATATCGGCGGCATCGAACACGCGATCCTGCACCTCCTCTATTCGCGCTTCTTCATGCGCGCCATGACCAAGACCGGCCATATCGACATCGCCGAACCGTTCGCTGGCCTCTTCACGCAAGGCATGGTGGTGCATGAGACCTATCGGGCAGCGGACGGCTCCTGGCTCTCACCGGCCGAGGTGACGATCTCGAGCGAGAGCGGGACGCGGCGCGCCGTGAATGCGGCGACGCGGGAGCCCGTTGCCATCGGTTCGATCGAGAAGATGTCAAAGTCGAAGCGCAACACCGTCGACCCCGACGACATCATCGACACGTACGGGGCCGATACGGCGCGCTGGTTCATGCTGTCGGATTCGCCGCCCGAGCGCGACGTGATCTGGAGCGAGGACGGGGTCCAGGGTGCGGCGCGCTTCGTGCAGCGCCTGTGGCGCCTCGTCGGCGACGCAAAGTCGATGATCGGCGACAGCGCCTGGCCGTCGAATGGCTCGCCGCCAGCTTATGACGAGGCGGCGTTGGCGATCCGCAAGGCGGCGCATCGCGCCTTGGCGCATGTCGAGAACGACATCGAGAATTTGCGCTTCAACGTCTGCATCGCGCATATCCGCGAGCTCGCAAACACGCTGCAAGCTGCGATGTCCGAATTCGACGAGGCGGCGGCGGCCGCGCCGGACAATATCCAGGCGCTTTCCGAGGCGATCCGCATTCTCGTCCTGATCGCCGCGCCGATGGCGCCGCATCTTGCGGAGGAGTGCTGGCAGGCGCTCGGCGGCAGTGGGCTCGTGGCGCATGCGCCTTGGCCGAAGCTCGAGCGCGAGCTCCTGACCGAAGCGACGATCACGCTGCCGGTCCAGGTCAACGGCAAGAGGCGTGCCGACATCACGATTGCGCGCGACGCCGACGCTGCGGCGATCGAGGCCGCGGTTCTGGCGCTCGAGCCGGTGCAGCGCGCCATGGAAGGCCGCCCTTTGCGCAAATTCATTCTGGTCCCCGGAAGGATCGTCAATGTGGTCGTTTGATCGCTTTCCGCTCGGCAGAAAGCTTCGTGTCGGCGTCCTAGCCGGCCGCGGCCCCCAGGCCGCGGCGCTCGTTTTCACGCTGACCCTCGCCGGCTGCATCCACCCGCTTTACGGACCGAATGGCGTCAATGCGCAGCTCGCGCAGATCGAGGTCGCGCCGATCCCCGAGCGCGTCGGTCATTATCTCGCCGAGGAGCTGAAATTCGAGACCGATGGCAGCGGCGACCGGCCACCGCCGAAATATCGACTGACAATCACGACGCGCACCTCGGTCGGCGGCCTGATCGTCAATCTGCGGACGCTGACCTCCGATGCGGCCCAGGTGACCGTGGCTGCCGATTATCGGCTCGCCGCGATCGAAGGCGACAGGGAGATCACCAAGGCGACCGCGACCGCGACCGCTTCCTATGATCGCTCGCAGCAGCGCTTCGCCAATGTGCGTGCGGCGCGCGACGCCGAAATCCGGGCGGCGACCGTGCTCGCCGACCAGATCCGCACCCGGATCGGCATCGCCCTCCTCGACCAGAAATGACATGGTCGCCGTCAAGCCCTCGGAGACGGAAGGCTTCATAAGGCGGCCGCCTAAAGGCATTGAGGTCATTCTGGTCTTCGGCCCCGATGCCGGCCTCGTCGATGAGCGCTGCTCCAGCCTCGTCGCGGCCGCCATCCCGGATGTGAACGACCCCTTCGCGCTGGTACGGTTGAGCGGCGAGCAGCTCGCCGCAAACCCCGAGCGCCTGCTCGAGGAAGCATCGGCGATCGCCTTGTTCGGCGGCCGCAAGGCGATCCTCGTCAACGCCCTCGACAAGCCCGTCGATCGCGGCGTGAAGCTCCTGCTGCAAGGGCCGGTCTCGGAGAACCTCGTGGTCATCAAGGCCGGAGACCTCACCAAGCAATCCGCCTTGCGCAGCCTCTGCGAGCAATCAGCGCGCGCCGCGGCCATCGTCTGCTATGCGGGCGGGCCGCGCGAGAACGCCCTCCTGGTCGATGAGATCCTGCGGGAGGCTGGCCTCGTCATCGAGGCCGGCGCCAAGCGTGATCTCGTCGCCTCGCTCGGCGAGGATCGCCGCCTGGCGCGCGCCGAGATCGACAAGCTCGCCCTCTATATGTTGGGTGAGAAGACGATCAGCGGCGAGGATGTGGCTACGATCATCGTCGACGCCAATGCGGTCGCGATCAACGGCGTCGTCGATGCGGCCTTCGGTGGCGACTATGCCGGGCTCGATCGCGAATTGTCGCGCGCCTTCGCCGAAAGGCTCGGCGCTGACCCGCTGCTCGGCGCGGCGCTCCGCCATGCGGTCTCGCTTTCGGAAGCGCGCAGCGCAATCGACGATGGCACGCCGATCGCCCAGGCGGCGCGCCAGATGCGACTCTTCTGGAAGCGCGAGGAGCTCGTCACGAGGCAACTCGGGATCTGGAATGCGGTTGCGCTCGATGGCGCGCTCGCCGATCTCAACGCGGCGGTGCGGCGCATCCGCCGCTCGGCACTCGCAGCCGAATCCGTCTGCCGCATGACCTTCTGGCGCATCGCCCGCCACGCACGGCCGCCACGGTAGGGTTTCCATCTCCCGCTGCGGGAGATTGAATGTTAGTCGGCAAAGCAAATATTATTTCCGGCTAATCAATTCGACTCGGTCAGGCTCTTGCAAATCGAATCGAGCTGGTCGACGGTGCGGTAGCGGATGCGCAGCTCGCCGCCGCCTTGGGCGCCGTGGCGAATCGTGACGGGCAGTCCGAGATAGCTCTCGAGTGCCTTTTCGAGCGCCGCGATATCGGCGGCGCCCTCCTGCTCCTCCTCGCCTTTGGCTTTGGAGGCGGCCGCCGGACGTTTGGCGCGCGTCTCGCGCTGCGCGATATCTTCAGCCTCGCGCACGCTCAGCCCGCCGCTCACCACGCGGCGCGCCACGCTTGACGGATCGGCGACCGCGAGCAAGGCGCGGCCATGGCCGGCCGAGAGGCTGCCGTCGCTGAGCAGCGCCTGTACATCCTCGGGCAGCTTCAGCAAGCGTAGCGTATTGGCGATATGGCTTCGACTCTTTCCGACCGATTCCGCCAAGTCAACCTGAGTATAGGTGAATTCACCCATCAGGTTTTGATAGCCGAGCGCCTCTTCGATCGGATTGAGATCGGCACGCTGCACGTTCTCGATGATCGCGAATTCGAGGGATGTACGGTCGTCGGCCTCGACCACCACGATCGACACTTCCGAAAGACCCGCCTTCTGCGCGGCACGCCAGCGACGTTCGCCGGCGATAATCTCGAATTGCGAGGCCTGGCTGGGAACGCGGCGAACCACGATGGGCTGGATCAGCCCCTTATGGCGGATCGAGCTCGCGAGCTCATCGAGCTCGGTATCGTCGAAGCTGCGACGCGGATTGCGCGGGTTGGGCCGCAACATCTCGACCGGCGCCCGGCGAGGCCCCGCTGAATCGGGGCGGCTCGGCGCCGTATCCGCCGTGACATCGCCGATGAGCGCGGCGAGACCCCGTCCGAGCCGGGAGCGTTGCGCGTCGTCAGCAGCCATCATATGTCACCTCTCCACAAATCTCGCCGATCCCATACGCGCCGACATCCGAAAAATCGTAATCCTCCTTCAGAGCTCAAGTCAGCGCCGCGAAGTCGCGCGCATGATCGGCGCGCTCGCGCTGGATCAGCTCGGAAGCGAGCTTCAGATAGGCCTGGCTACCGGAGCATTTGAGGTCATAGAGCAGCGCCGGCTTGCCATAGGACGGCGCTTCGGAGAGGCGAACATTGCGCGGGATCACGGTTTCATAGACTTTCGGTCCCATGAATTCGCGCACATCGGCGACGACCTGGCCGGAGAGCTTGTTGCGCGGATCATACATGGTGAGCACCACACCCTGGATGGCGAGCTGTGGATTGAGGCTCGAGCGCACCTGCTCGACGGTGCGCAGCAGCTGGCTCAGACCTTCGAGGGCGAAGAACTCGCATTGCAGCGGCACGACTACGGCATTCGCCGCGGTTAACGCATTGATCGTGAGAAGATTGAGCGAAGGCGGGCAGTCGATCAGGATATAGCTCAGGCTCCGCGCAGGCACGCCATCGCCGAGCGAGCGCAGGGCCTTCTTGAGCTTCACCGCCCGCTCCTGATCGCCCGAGATCTCGAGCTCGACGCCGAGAAGATCGAGGGTCGAGGGCGCAAGAGCGAGGCGCGGCACGCTCGTATCGATGATCGCGTCCCGCATTGAGGCGCGTCCCGTCAGTACATCGGCGGTCGAGACGAGGCGGCTCTTATGGTCGATGCCGAGGCCGGTCGAGGCGTTGCCTTGCGGATCGAGATCGACGAGCAACACCTCCTCGCCGATTGCTGCGAGCGCCGTGCCGAGATTGATGGCCGTTGTCGTCTTGCCCACCCCGCCCTTCTGATTGGCGACTGTAAGAATGCGCGGCTGGCGCGTGCCTTCGAAGCTCATCGTCATCATCCCTTACCTATCCGGCGACCCCATCACGACGCCTGACTGCCTGGATGACGGCGATCTTGCCGCTCGTCTCGGTTCGGCTGGGCACTAGCCGTGACTGGAATTCGAAGAGCGCCGAGGCACGCTTGAGCTCGGAGTCTAGCGCCTGGCCCTTCGGAAAGAAACCGTCGGCGCCGCTTGTCAACAGGGGTTCGGCGTATTCGAGGAGCTTTGGCAGAGGCGCAAGGGCTCTCGCGGTCACGGCAGTGACCTTGCCGCGCAACGGCGCAAGCGCGACGTCGATCCGCTCGGCATGGATCAGGGCGGGCGCTCCTGTCACCCGGGCCGCCTCGGCGAGAAAGCTCGCCTTGCGCCGATCGCTCTCAACAAGATGCACGACGCCGTCCGGATATCGCTCCTGCTGGATCAGGGCGATCACGAGGCCAGGAAATCCGGCGCCCGATCCGAGATCGGCCCAGAAGCGATGCTGTCTGCCGAGATCGGCGATCTGGGCACTATCCAGCATATGGCGGGTCCAGAGGGAGGCCAGCGTCGATGGCGCGATGAGATTGATGGTTCTCTGCCATTTGGCGACGAGATCCGCATAAAGATCGAGGCGCCCGAGTGTTTCACGTGAAACATCGAGAGCCGCAATCGCGCGCTCACGATCCGCGGCGTCCGGAGACACCAATCCGCCTGCCTCACCCCGCATCTGCGCTACTCGGCCGGAGCGCGCGCGGCCGCCTCGACGGCCCGGCTGTTCAATGCGAGGATTGCGAGCCCAGCTGGCGTCATGCCCTCGATGCGGCTCGCCTGGCCAAGCGTCTGAGGACGGATCTGCGACAATTTCTGGCGCAGCTCATTCGAGAGCCCCGGCATTGCGTCGAAGGAGAGACCTTCAGGGAGCCGCCGGCCTTCCTCTCGTTCGAAGCTCGCAATGTCCTCCCGCTGACGATCAAGATACACCGCATAGCGCGCGTCGGTCACCAAGCGCTCGCCGAGCGGAGGCTCAATGCCTCCGACGTCCGGCCAGATGCGCGAGAGCGTCCGAAGATCGATTCCCGGATAGGAGAGAAGCTCGAAGGCCGTGCGCCGCACCCCATCCGCGTTCAACGCAACGCCGGCTCGTGACGCTGCGCTCGGCGTCACCGTCAGTGACCGCAATCGCGAACGCCAGCCCTCGAGCTCAACCATACGCTCCTTGTGGCGCGCCACCCGCGCTGACCGCACGCAGCCGAGCATGATGGCCCGGTCGGTCAGCCGCTCATCGGCGTTGTCGACCCGAAGGCTCAAACGATACTCGGAGCGCGACGTGAACATGCGATAGGGCTCCGTCACGCCCTTGGTCACGAGATCATCGATCATCACACCGATAAACGCTTCGCTGCGCGCAATGGTCACCCCCTCCCCGCCACCGGCACGAAGCGCCGCGTTGATCCCGGCGACCAGCCCCTGACCGGCCGCCTCCTCGTAGCCGGTCGTGCCGTTGATCTGCCCGGCCAGAAATAGCCCGTCGACCGATTTCGTCTCCAGTGTCGCCCGCAGAGCGCGTGGATCGACATAGTCGTATTCAATCGCATAGGCCGGGCGCAGCATATGTGCTCTCTCGAGCCCCGGGATGGTCGATAGGAATGCACGCTGAACCGCTTCGGGCAAAGAAGAAGAGATACCATTGGGATAGACCCAATAGCTGTCGAGACCTTCGGGCTCGAGGAAGATCTGGTGGCTCTCCCGATCCGGAAAGCGCACCACCTTGTCTTCAATCGACGGGCAATAGCGCGGGCCGCGCCCAGCGATATCCCCCGAGAAGACCGGCGCCGAGGCGATGTTGTCGGAGATGATCCGATGCGTCTGCGAAGTGGTGCGCGTCACGTGACAGGCGATCTGAGCGTTCACCGCCCGCCGCGAATCGACGGAAAACATTTCCGGCTCATCATCTCCGAGCTGCCGATCGAGTGCCTCATAGGCGATCGTCCGGCCATCGAGCCGCGGCGGTGTCCCGGTCTTCAGCCGACCAAGGGGAAGATTCAGAGCCGCGAAACGCTCGGCTAATCGAACGGAAGGCGCCTCCTCGAACCGGCCCGCGGCCAGCTTCACGGGCCCGATATGGATCAGGCCGCGCAGAAACGTCCCGGTCGTCACCACTACGGCGCCGCAGCCGAACACCCGCCCATCGGCAGTGTGCACGGCATGCACTCGCCCAGCCGCAATGTCGATATCCGCCGCCTCACCTTCCTCGATTTCGAGGCCGTCGACCTCAGAGAGAAGCTGCTGCACCGCCCGACGATAGAGCGCCCTGTCGCATTGTGCGCGCGGACCGCGCACCGCCGCGCCTTTGCGGCGGTTGAGCACCCGGAACTGGATCCCGGCGAGATCGGCCGCGCGCGCCATGATCCCGTCGAAGGCGTCGACCTCACGCACCAAATGTCCCTTGCCGATGCCGCCGATCGCCGGGTTGCAGGACATCTCGCCGAGCCGATCGCGCTGCAAGGTCAACAGCAAGGTGCGCGCACCCATACGCGCCGAAGCCGCGGCGGCTTCGGTCCCGGCATGGCCGCCACCGATCACGATCACATCAAAGAACGCCATGCTTTGTCCTAGAGCATTTCCCGCCGAAGTGGACACCGGTTCGGCGCAGAAAATGCGATCAAAACAAAAAACTAGAGCGCCGGTCTGAATCAATCAGATCGGGAAATGCTCTAGGCGCGCCGGCCGCGGCATTCAAGCCAACTTCGCCGGAAGCGCCGCAAATCCTTGCCGATTCCATGTCTGGGCCTTCCCTCCCCCGTGTTTCACGTGAAACATCGACCTCATTTGCCGATGCAGAAACTCGCGAAGATCTCGCCCAATACGTCTTCGACATCGACGCGGCCGCTCAAACGCTCCAAGGCGCGAACAGCCAGCCGCAGTCGCTCCGCTCGCAGCTCCGCCCCCTCCTCTCCAGCCATCAGCCGAAAGGCTCGCAGCTCATCGGCACAAGCCGAAAGCATGACCCGCTGGCGCGCATGCGTGATCAGCACATGCTCATCCGCTCCCGCGAGGTCCCGCGCACGTTCACTCAACACATCAAGCAGAGCATCCATTCCCTCACCGGTCACCGCGCTCACGCCGATCCCGTCACTCTCCGGCACCTTCCGGCTCGCGAGATCGACCTTCGTCCTCACCCGCACCAGGCGCAGATGCATGAAGGGCGGCTTGCCCGACACCTCATCCGCGGCTTCCAGCCACAAGACCAGATCACTCGCGGCCACCCGCGCCAGCGCTCGCTCGACACCGATCACCTCGATCGGATCGCCTCCTTCACGCAGTCCTGCGGTATCAGCCAAGGTCACCGGAATGCCGTCGAGATCGAGTTGCACCTCAATGACGTCGCGCGTTGTCCCCGCTATTGGCGAGACGATCGCCGCGTCGCGCCGGGCGAGCCTGTTCAACAGAGTCGACTTCCCGGCATTGGGCGGTCCGGCAATCGCTACATGCACACCCCCTCGCAGGCGCTCGCCTCGACCCTTATCGTCAAGCACCCGTTCGAGCTCAATCAGCACCGTCCCGACCCGCGCACCCAGCGCTGCGTCTCCTACATCACCCACATCGCCTTCATCCGAGAAGTCGATCGAGGCCTCGAGCCGCGCCATCGTGGATACGAGCTCACTTCGCCAATGCTCGACACGGCGCGACAAATGACCACCGGCTAGGCGCTGCGCCAGCTCGAGCTGGCCCTTCGTCTCGGCATTGATCACATCGCCGAGCCCTTCCGTCTCGACGAGATCGAGCCGCCCATTCACGAAGGCGCGTCGCGTGAATTCACCGGCGTCCGCCGGCCGCAACCCGGGGAGCCTGCCGAGCGCCGAGAGCGCCGCCGCCACAACGGCACGCCCCCCATGCAGCTGCAGCTCGCCCATATCTTCGCCGGTGAAGCTCTTCGGCGCAGAGAAAAACAGGCAGATGCCCTTGTCGATCACGCCGCCGTCTTGAGGATCGCGCACCGTCATCACAGACGCCCTCCGCGCTTCC